>Ga0310120_10000692_pt1 | contig 26318 bp, 19 predicted proteins | sample CB27_AW_983_MG_FD_203506 | JGI IMG/M metagenome (GOLD analysis project Ga0310120, IMG submission 203506) | Marine microbial communities from Western Arctic Ocean, Canada - CB27_AW_983 | ecosystem: Environmental > Aquatic > Marine > Oceanic | place: Canada: Western Arctic Ocean | collected...
GAATCCGGCGGAGGTGAGTTGGATTAATCCACGGATTACGCCGGGAGAGCAACGGAAGGTGATCACGGGGATTCCGGGGAAGACGGGCGTGGTGTATACGTTGGATCGGGAGACGGGCGAGTTTTTGTGGGCGACGCCGACGATTACCCAGAACGTGATCAGTGACATCGATGGAGCGACGGGCGCGGTAACCGAGAACTCGGAACTCGTTTTTAGTTCTCTTGGGCAGGAGGTTCTGACGTGTCCGCACGCTATTGGAGGCAAAGACTGGGAAGCCGGGGCGTATAGTCCTTTGACGAATACGATGTATTACCCGTTGCGTAACGTGTGTGCGCGGATGCTTGCGTCGACTGAAAGTCCTGTCTATAACATTTCATGGCGAGCTCAATTAGCACCGGGAACCGATCAGGTTGGTACTATTCAAGCAATTTCGGCGGAGACAGGAGAAATCGTTTGGAGCTACGAGCAGCGAGCGGCGACTTTGTCGCTTGTTACGACGGGTGGTGGGCTGGTGTTTGGCGGCGACGGAAATGGACGATTTCGTGCATTTGACCAGACGTCTGGAGAGGTTCTCTGGGAGATCAATCTTGGGTCGCCGGTTACCGGGTTTCCAGTCACGTTTTCGGTCGATGGGCGTCAATACGTGGCCGCCAGTACAGGAACTTCGTCAAATTTTGGTTCTCTGCATCCCGAACTGAGACCTAGCGCTGGAAACAACTTATTTGTGTTCGCTTTGTCGAATTAATAAAGGAACCGCCGCGTGTTTAGTACAGTGCGACTACAGATGATTAGGACAAGGAAAATACCTGTGTAGTTCAGATTTGCGATCGCCACGAGAGAATTCGTCTGGCACCGGACCGTTTGGACGGGTTTGTGGGGTCACGGTGTAGTGCGTTGTTTCTTCCTCGTGTGGGTGTCGGTGCATTGGAAGAAAGTTCGAATGGTGTGAGGGTCGGTAAAGGAGAGAGAATGACTACTCTATATCGCGTATGGATTGGATGTTTCACAATGGCAGTAGCTGCGCTTCTCGGTGGAGCAGGCGTATTGTTTAGTTTCGAGCTCCAGAGCACTAACTCGGCATCTGAGAATGTGTGGAGGATCGGACCACGGGATGTTCCGGCGCCGGAACAGGCAAGTGCTGAGCTCCGGGAATCCATCGCTTCTGCCCCGGCACCGGATGTGGAGGGGGCGGGCCAGTTTGCACCGTCCACCCGGGAAGAATGGGAAGCAGTGACCGGGGGGGACGAACAGGCTGGAGTCGGAGCGTTAGCTCTGGCCGAAGCGCTTGGCTTGACGGTTGAAACGAGCGAAATTGATGGTGTGACGGTTCGTCACGTAAGGCCGGCAGAGATTCGACAAGAGCATGCGGGTCACCTGTTTGTGCACCTGCATGGTGGTGGCTATGTTTTTGGTGGTGGTGATGCTAGTGTGGCCGAAGCAGCCCTAATTGCCGCGGGTGCAGGGATAACTGTGCTTTCTGTGGACTATCGCATGCCACCGGCTCATCCGTTTCCGGCTGCAGTCGACGATGTTGTGACTGTTTACCAGTCGTTGTTAGGGGAGCACGACCCAAGTCGGCTCGGACTTGGTGGGACTTCGGCGGGAGGTGGGTTGGCATTGGCCGCGACCCACAAGTTCGTGGAATTGGGTTTGGATGTGCCAGGGGCGATTTTCGCGGGAACTCCATGGTCGGATCTTACAAAGACTGGGGACACCTACTACACAAATGAAGGTATCGACCGAGTGCTAGTGTCTTATGATGGGCTTATTTCTTCTGCGGCGCGTCTTTATGCCGGGACGCATGACCTGAGACATCCATTGCTTTCCCCGATATACGGTGATTTTGAGGGCTTTCCGGCCACCTATCTAGTAACGGGTACGAGAGACCTCTTTTTGAGTGACGTTGTAAGAACTCACAGAAAGATGAAAGCCGCAGGAGTCGTTGCGGATTTGAACGTGTACGAGGGTGTGTCACATGCCGACTATTTGCTTACGCCAAACTCTCCTGAGTCTCGAGAGGTGTTTTCTGAGCTTGGGTCGTTTCTACGTCAGCATTTGAAATAGAGCGCCCGGATTCTCTGGTAATCAGGAAACTCGTCTGGCGGATGTGTTTCTGAAATGTTTTTGTGACAGAGGCGGTAGTTGTCTCCAATGACACTTGCCTGGTGCCAACCATAACGAATGTCTCGATATTACAAGGGAAAACGGACACGGAATTTATTTAGCCCGAACGAGGCCACTCCGTTCAAGTTGTCACGCTCAAAGCTTGATTTGTACAGCAATTGCCCACGATGTTTCTATCTCGATCGAAGGTTGGGGGTAGGTCAACCGCCAGGATTTCCTTTTAACATTAATTCGACGATTGATCATCTGCTCAAGAAGGAATTTGACGAATATCGACGATTGGGTCAGCCGCATCCACTGATGCGCGGTGCCGGAGTCGATGCGATTCCCTGTGCGAATGGCAGACTTGAGGAGTGGAGGCAGAATTTTATGGGTGTGCAAGTGCTTCATGAGCGGACCAATTTGCGGATCACGGGTGCCATCGATGACCTCTGGATAACTCCTCAGGATCAGCACATCGTAGTGGACTACAAGGCGACAAGTAAGGACGAGCCAGTATCGATTGATGCGCCTTGGCAGAAGTCATACAAGCGACAGATCGAGATTTATCAATGGCTTCTTCGCGGCAATGGACTCAGTGTGTCAGACATCGGATACTTTGTTTACTGCAATGGAAGACGAGCCGCGCCGAGGTTTGATAGTCGTTTGGATTTTGATGTTTCAGTAATTGCTTACAAGGGCTGTGACGATTGGGTTGAACAATGTATTGTTGGTGCGCACAGTTGCCTTATGAGCGATACGATTCCTCCGAGATCGCCGAATTGTGACTATTGTGTCTATCGCTCTGCAGTAAGCGATGTTGAAGCGTCAGGGCATGTCGGTACCTTGTTCTAGTAGTGGCCTGGATTTGTCGTTGCTATGTTCCGATCAAAATGACAAAGACTAAATGGCTTGTACGCCGATGACTGTCGGCGAGCTTCTTGAGGTTCTAGAGTCCTGCGTAATCCTTATTGTGGAAACAGCAACGTGAAGAATATTGACTTGTCGCATGTACGAATTTTCCTGATATTCGTCGTAATCTGTTGTCTTCCATGGCACTGTGTTGTCGCGGGAGCACAGGTGCTGGAACGCGCGGGTTCTTTGGTGCCGGTGATTTCGCACCCGGAGGAATCGATCCGTGCCCGTTCTTTTGTGGCCGATGACATTGACTCTGTTCGACTATGGGATGAGGAAATTGATTCGTTGGCACGCGCGGGTGTTCTTCGACGCGGCACAGTTGAAATAGACACGATTTTGTCAGGACGTCAGCACGAACGATTGTTGCAGTATTACCGTGGTATTCCGGTCTATGGCGGCGAGATCACCCGCGAGTTAATCGGCGGAGTAAGTGTTTCTCTCGGCGGGACTGTGTATGAATCTATTGATATTTCTCCGATTCCAACGCTTCTAACCAATGACGTTGAGGCGCTGTTGGTACAGCGATATGGTGAGTATAGGGGGAGTTCTCCAGCGCTCGTCATTTTGCCGAGGCCAAGTGGGTTGTACGCCCTTGCTTACGCGGTAGTGGTGCCGAGCGATGGCTCCATCGTGAAGTATTTTTTGGATGCTCATACAGGAGAGATCCTCGACAGTTTGAATCTAGTCCATGCACAAACAGGAGTCAGCGCTGAAGGAACCGGGTTGTTAGGCGATTCTAAGAAGGTCAGCGTGACTCCGCAGGCGGGTATGTTTTGGGCTGCTGATAGTCAACGTCCAGCATGGAGTTACACGGTTGACCTTCGGTTTGATTGGAATCGAGGACTTGAGGTTATGTTCTACGGCGCGGATCTTGTATGGGCCGATCTTGCTTCTGACTCAGATAACACATGGACTGATGGAGTCACTGTAGACACTCATGCGTATATTGGATGGACTTACGACTATTTTTTTGATCGATTCAGTCGCAATGGAATAGATGGAAAAAATGGGCCACTATTTGCGTTCGTGAATTGGTTCCGACAGAGCGATTATCATAAAGTTCCGCCTGTATTCCGCCAGTTTTTCTGCAACGCCTTTTGGTTTGGCGGAGCGATTTTTGTCGGCAATGGCCTTCCAAGTGACGTCGGGCAGTGCAGAGCGCTCGCGATCAATTTCGATGTAATCGCCCATGAACTTGGCCATGGCATTACTCAGTACACGTCTCAACTTGAGTATCGAAATGAGTCAGGCGCGTTGAACGAAGCATTTTCAGACATTATTGGCAACAGTGCTGAGTGGTATCACGCCGGCGTAGGTAGCGGCCTTCCGTATGAAACGAACTATCGGCTAGGTGAATTATCAGTTCCTGGAGGTTTTCGCGACATGGCCGATCCAGGAATGTTTGGCTTTCCAGACCATTACGGTGCTCGCTGGAGGCCGATTCCGATCGGAGACGATCAGGACCTGGATAATGGGGGTGTTCACATTAACTCTTCAGTGGTAAACCATGCGTTTTTTTTGGCCGTTGAGGGCGGAACGAACCAAACCTCAGGTCTTTCAGTTCAGGGGGTTGGCCGAAATAATCGGCAGGACGTTGAGCACGCGTTCTATCGCGCGTTTGCGTATAAATTGACCAAAACATCAACTATGCGAGACGCAAGGATTTGGACGATCAATCAGGCCGAAACTGCCGCCACTCGGAATGCAATTCGATCGGCTTGGGATGCCGTTGGTGTCTATGCCAACCAACAACTGACTTTTACGTTTGACAACGTGAGTCGGGAAGGATGTTCTGGGACCAATGACCTTAATTACAGGCAGCGAATTCGAACTGGCAACAGCGGATTCACGGTGTCTAAATGGCAGAACGCAGTGTTCAGGGCGAATGGCTTGTATGAGGGTTCTAGGAATCAGCTAATACACCAATCTACGCACAATGCGTCATCGTTTCGCGATGTGTTCGGGCAAATATTCATTCCGCCGCATACAACTGTTACGTCAAATATTTGCTGGACGTCGAAGGGGAATCGTCGAGTGTTTCTACGGTCGCAGTTGACCGGAACTCACTCGACTGGAGAGGTTGTGACCCACTACAGCGGCCAACATTATGTCAACTAGAAAGGCTGGTCTTGGTGCGTAACCGAGTCAGACCAATCGATGCTAGAGATTGGCATGTAGGCAAGCTGATTGTGTGCTCGCATTGTGTGTTTCTTTTTAGTCTCGGGTTTTGTCTTGATGGTGCGGAAGTAAAAATTTTCGGTCAGTCTGTCGATCACACAAGTTCTATGCATGGTGTCTCAAATACGCTGACGGTCGAGCTGCCTGAGGATTATTTGACAGCGAAAAGAGAGCGCCGAGAGGCGTCCATAGGAGTTTCGAACGGTGGAGCGAACACAGTCCAACCGTCATTGTCTGGACAGAGAAGACGTCATGACTCATCTGGTTGGCTCAGCATTAATGGTCTCTATCAAGTCACTTCGCATCGATTTCGTGACAGTGTGACATTTCGTCAAAACGTGGAAGGTGGCACGACTGTTACAGACTATGTCATAGGAAGAGCTCCGGCATTTGATATGTCAGGAGGGTTTCGCTTGTCTCGACGTTTTGGCGTCGGGATAGGTGCGACGTACATGACGCAGTCAGGGGTGTCTACGGATACGACTACCAATGTTCCGCATCCATTTTATTTTGAGCGTCCACGTAGTGTGAGTGGACCTGCGTCAACAGATCGTAGCGAATTAGGGTTTCACTTTCAGGCAGTGGGTGTTGTCCCGATTGGAACAAGGACGACGATCAAGGTTTTTGGTGGACCCTCAGTGTTTCGGGTCTATCAAGGTTTAGTCACCGGTGTTACGACAACCGAGGGTGCATATCCTTATAGAAGCATAGGTTTTGAGCGTGCGATGGTGGCGCACCCGAATGTGAGCGCATGGGGGATCAATTTAGGAGTTGATGTGAGTGTGTTCTTTACAGACCGTGTTGGTGTGGGTGGTCTCGTCAGATTCGCCAGAGCTACAGCCGATATGTCATCGGTCGATGGAGACGAAATAAGGATTGAGCCAGGGGGACTTCAAGTGGGTGGCGGCGTTAGGTTTAGATTTTGATGCTGTTTGGAAGACTGTGATTGGCTCTAAGGGTTCGACGTCCACTGATTTGTATTTCGAGACCAACCTCTAAAGGTTGACGTGAAGATTTTTGATCAGAAATCTAAGATGACGAGAGGCCCAACTTATCTTAAGTGAACTGGCTTGAATCTCTGAATACGTCGACCTTCCTGCTCTGCTACGTAGACATTACCCAAGGCATCGACGGCGATACCATGAGGTAACGTGAACTGACCGGGGTAACGTCCTGGGCCTTGACCAAAGCTTGTTAGTTTTTCACCGGTTTGTCGGTTGAAAATATCGATAGAAACGCTGTTTTGATTTACGACGAAGAGTAGGCGTTGTTCGGGGTCTGACGAAAATGCTAATACAACCGCAGACCCTCGGGTTCCGCTGCGTCGTCCCTCGGGAGACGTATAGGGTTCCCAAGGTACATCAATGTTTCTGACAAAACTCCCCATCTGATCGAATACTTGAATCCGGTCTGCTTGTCTATCGCAGACGTATACTAGTCCGTCGTCTGCTACGCGAAGACAATGCGGTAGCGGAGTGATCTCAGGTTCCCCGTCGGCGCGGTGTAGTGGCCATTGACGGAGAAATTCACCCGCTGAATTAAGGACCGCAATCCTCTGATTTCCACCAGGCGTTTCCCCATCCGCGACGTAGATACGGTCCGTCTTGGCGTCAATATCGATACTGGCAGGAAGAAAAAACTGGGCGCGATCAGAATTTAACGCCCGCCCTTCACGTGTGCCATCAGAGGAGTCATAGAGGCCAGATTCTCCTATCTGCAATAGGAGTGTGTTTCCGTCGGAAGAATATTTCTGTACGACGCCCGTCCCTGATGCAACAACCCACACGTTTAAGTCTTTATCGACGTGACAGTCATGGAGGCGGTCGCCGAGTAAATTTGGGTTACCCCAAGAATTTACGACATTTCCGTCTGGGTCAAACTCGATCACAGGAGGAGCCAAGCTGGCACCGTCCAAATCCTCTGGAACAACATTCTGACGGTTAAGAACGAACACGTGGTTTCGGCCGTCTATGCACATTCCCCCTAAGCCTCCTGTGATCCACTTGTCTGGAAATGGGAGTTTTGGCCAGAAAGGATCGACTTTATATTGAGGCGTGTGAAGAGCCTGCGCGTGGACCGGTTGGAGGCCGAGCAAGGCAGCTACTATTGTTACGCATGTCATTGAGACCCAACAGAAGTTGGAGTGAAAGGAATTCGTACGCATAGTCAATATTACGCTTTCAGACATGAACCGTGTGTGCAGTGGCTTTCACTTGTACGATCAAGGAGGATCTAGGGAGATCGTCCGGCCGTCGAACATGGCGTTATTTGAATAAATATAACTTGATGTCCGTAAGGATTGTCAGACGCTGGTTGTCTGACATTTGCTGCGTGACGGAGAGTTGTCGGCGGTAATCACATGGCTCTCCATGCAGAGTGGATGTCAGTACCATCAGATGGATTTCTGAAGCTTCAGCAGCACATAATTTGTTTAACCTCTTTAGTATTAGGCAGCAACGATCGACCTCTCGGTGCGGTCTAGGCAATGGACATGCAGGTCTCAATCGAATGGAATTCTAATGAAGACAATGATTAAGGCAGTTCGCTGCCATCGATTTGCAGGTTTGGATGCAGAAGGCAATCCTGTGTCGACGCCTGATTCGGTGGTAGAAGTGTTAAGCCTCGATGAAATATCTCGACCCGAATGCGAGCCCGGGACGATTTTGGTTTCTGTCAATTATGCCGGCATTCAGTATCCGGATTTTCTTCAGGCGCAAGGATTTTACCAGCAAAAACCGGTGCTTCCGTATGTGCCAGGTATGGATGCGACGGGAACCGTGTTGGAGATTGGCGTTGGAGTTGAACGGTTTCAAGTTGGAGATCGAGTTGTTGGGCAGATGAATATTGGGTGCCTAGCCGAGGTGGTAAAGGTACCAAAAGAATCAGTCTGGAAGGTGCCTGACGAGGTGCAATTGTCACGATGCGCTAATCTCGGGCGAAATTTTTTCCCCGCGTACCACTCCTTAAAGATTCTTGGTGAAGTCGGCCCCGAAAGTTTGGTCCTTGTTGATGGAGCATCCGGTGGAGTCGGCATGGCAGCTATCGAGTTGGCGAAGGCTATGGGTGCGCTGGTGATCGCAGGGGTCAGTGTCGACGCAAAGAAGGCATTACCTGAGTCAGCCGGTGCCGACCGAGTGTTTTGTTACGGTAGAGACCGGAAAAGTCATCGACAGTTTAAGGATGAGGTTCGACAAGCGTCCGTGGAACTGGGGCACCCGGAAGGCGTTGATGTCGTTGTCGATATGGTTCAGGGTGAATTATTTGAGGCCGCGTTGGTATCCGTAATTCGACCCCTCGGAAGAATTTGTCTCGTTGGGTTTACTGCTGGCCAGAAGCCGATTCGTCCTGGAATATTACTTATCAAGCAGGTTGCGGCGATAGGGAGTATTTGGGCAGGGTGGGCTAAAGCCAATCCTGAGGACCACCAGAATAATGTGTCAGAAATTTTGCGGTTCATGTCGACTGGCGTAATTCAACCCCGAGCGGACAGGCTTTTTCCAATTGACGAATTTTCAAAAGCCTTTGAACTGTTTGAACAGAATGCGGGCAGAGGCAACACGGTTTTGTGTATCAAACCTGAATAGCTACTGCTTCAGCGTCGGAACAAGTTGTTCTACGAGGCAAGTATTGGCAGGTCCGGTCAGGGGCTTGTCCTGTGCGAAGTGTTCTACCCCGATGGTAATGTTGGTGGCGTATCTGAGGACGAGGATAATTCGTGTTTGCATTCTGTAAGAACCAACAACGTACGAAGTGTCAGATAGGAACGGTGTCACGATGAGTGAATCCACACTTGCGCAGGTCGCGTCGGTGCCGACGAAGTACCGAAACGATTACACGCCACCCACACATTTTATCGAGACAGTGGCATTGGACTTTCGTCTCTCGGAGGTACATACACGAGTATCTTCACGGATGAAAATCCGAACGAATCCAGCGAGTCGAGTTCCAGGGAACGACCTTGTGCTTCACGGCGAGAACCTTGAACTCGTTCGGGTCATGTTGGACAACGTAGAACTGGATAAGAATGGCTATGTCGTTGCCCACGATAGTCTGACGATCTGTGATACACCTTCGGAGTTTATTCTCGATATCGAAGTGGTGATTGAGCCGCAGGAGAACACGTGTTTCGAGGGTCTCTATCGTTCCGGGCCCATGTTTTTGACACAGTGTGAGGCTGAGGGATTTCGACGAATCACCTATTTCCTTGATCGGCCAGACGTCATGGCTCGTTTCACCACAACGTTGAGCGCAGAGAAAGCATCGTGTCCGGTTCTTCTTTCAAATGGAAATCTTGTTGAGTCCGGGGAAGATGAAGATGGTCGTCATTGGGCTCGTTGGGAAGACCCCTTTCGGAAACCCAGTTACCTTTTTGCACTAGTGGCAGGAGAGTTCCACTGCGAAAAGAGCTCTTTTGCGACGATGTCTGGTCGCGATGTTGAACTTCGCGTTTATGTTGAGAATCATCATGCGGATAAGTGTACTCATGCCATAGAGAGTCTGAAACATTCGATGAAATGGGATGAAGAAACGTACGGTCGTGAGTACGATCTAGACCTCTACATGATCGTCGCCACTGACGACTTCAACATGGGAGCTATGGAGAACAAGGGGCTCAATATATTCAATTCGAAGTTCGTGTTAGCTCGGTCCGATATCGCGACCGATGCAGATTACGAACGAATTGAAGGTGTAATCGGGCATGAGTACTTCCATAACTGGACGGGCAATCGTGTTACATGCCGGGACTGGTTCCAATTGACTCTGAAAGAGGGATTAACGGTTTTTCGAGACCAGCAGTTCACTGCAGCTCGAACATCGGCTTCAGTTAAGCGTATTGACGATGTGGCGGCGCTTCGTGGACGACAGTTTCCGGAGGATGCAGGCCCGCTGGCTCATCCGATTAGGCCAGAGTCATACCAGGAAATGAACAATTTCTATACGGCGACGGTTTATGAGAAGGGAGCAGAGGTTATTCGTATGTACCAGACCCTCTTGGGGGTTGAGGGGTTTCGGAAGGGATTAGACCTGTATTTCGAGAGGCACGATGGGCAAGCGGTGACCTGTGACGACTTTCGTGCGGCGATGGCAGATGCGAATAGTTGCGATCTATCGCAGTTTGAGTCTTGGTACATTCAAGCTGGCACTCCTGTGGTCACAGTCTCTGATGAATATCAGCCAGCAGAGCGACGACGAAAGTTTACGTTTACACAGTCGGTTCGACAAATGACGGGGCAGGACGCTCCGAGCCCTCTCCCCATTCCAATTGCGTTTGGGTTGATCGGACCAGATGGATTAGATGTTGCATTGAAGCTCAAGGGTGAGGAACTGCCGGGTTCGACGACCCGAGTTCTGGAACTTACCGAGTTCTCGCAGGTGTTTTCGTTTGACGATGTCCCGGATGGATGCGTGCCTAGCTATCTGCGAGGGTTTTCTGCGCCGGTTGAACTAAAAGTCGATCGTTCGCACTCTGATTATGCCTTTGCGATGGCGAATGATTCCGACCCGTTTAATCGCTGGGAGGCCGGTCAGCAATTCTCGGCGGACCTAATCGTTGAAATGACTCACCTGGTGGCCGACGGACGTGAACCGGTATTAGATAAGCGCTTCGTTGAAGCATGGGGAAAGGTGCTTGAGGATGACTCCTTAGATCGCTCACTGGTGAGTTTGACCCTGGCTATTCCTGATGAGTCATATCTTTCTGAGCGATTCAAAGTTCTCGATCCAGCATATGTGCACGCTACCCGGAAGAGTGTCGTCCGGCAGTTGGCCAAGGCACATAAGGATTTACTTCGCTCGGTCTACCTCGCTAATCGTACAAAAGACCGTTATTCGTTGGACCGGACCGAGATTTCTAGGCGACGGCTGTCGAATACGTGCCTTCGGTATCTTTCTGCACTCGGAGATGTTGATATTTGCGTTGAGCAGTTCGGGCGGTCTGACAATATGACAGATACCGTTGCTGCTCTCGGGTGCTTATGTGACCACGACGGACGTGATCGGCAGTTGGCACTCGAGACATTTTTCGAACGATGGAAGCATGAACCTCTGGCAATCGATAAATGGTTTGGCCTGCAGGCGAGTAGTGACTTAAGTGACTCAGTAGAGCGCGTTGTGGCACTCACAAAGCATCCAGACTTTACGTTAAGGAACCCCAATCGGGTGCGAGCGCTTCTTGGTGTGTTCGGCGTCCTGAATCCCGTACATTTTCATCGTCAGGATGGCGCCGGTTATCAATTGCTAGGCCGCTACGTATGTGAAATGGACACGCTTAATCCACAAGTGGCAGCCCGCCTGATCGACCCTATGCTCAAATGGAAAAATCTCGAACCCGTCCGACAAGAGCTTTTACGTTCTTTATTAGAAGAGATAATCTCCACCAATGCGAAACTCTCGCCAGATCTGCATGAAAAAATCAGTAAGGCATTAGCTGCTGGTTAGGGTGCCATTTGCTTTTCGAAGACGTCACGGCGGCTGACACAGCTTGGTCAACGGGCCGTAGCACGTAGAAGTGGCTTGAACGGAAAGTGTGGATTCTCCAGTCGACCGCAGTGCGTCAGTTTGACTTACTCATCATGGTTCGATGAAGTGAAAATCTGGAGGTCCATCACGACGCGCGAGGAGGATCGCGTCACCGTCAGCGTGCGTTAGCCACGCATGATGTGTCCTGCCTGGAATTATGACGTAGCTACCTTGATTGGCCGTGAACTGCTTGCCATCAAGAGTGATATCTACGGAACCTTGGAGTACAACGACTGTTTCAGTATGTGTGTGCCAGTGCATATCGAATTGTGACCCTGCCGGGAACTTGGCGAGGTAAGTAATGCCACCTGTGTTCGGGTCTGTAGCAACGGGTGCATTTCTTAAACCGCTTGGATATCCAGGTCGGTTCGATGGAGCGCTCCATTCGACTTCGAGTAGGTCCATGACCAAGGGTTCGACCGATGACGTGTTTTGTTCTTGGGCCTGTGCGGTGAAGTTCAAGCTAAGTGTGAGAAGACTTGCTGTTCCGAGCGCTCGCAGTAGAGTCATTTGTATTGCGAATCCTTTTCCACAATCCGTGATTTTATGGTGCAGTCATCAACGTGGCGTAGTAGCGTACATCTCGAATGTTTACGGATTTTGACGTTATTAGTGTTCAAACGGCAATGCCCGAGGCTATTGATGTGTTCGCCGGCCTTCTACCTCGCTGATAAATAACTCGTCGACATCATCAGAGTAGATGGACACGACTCCAGTGGCTTTAATGGATTGCCCTATTGATTCTTTGAGAATCTGCTGGATTCTGTCGTTGTGCCTGAGAATGAACCGAAAAGATTCGGACAGTTCAAGCACATAGTCGTCATCCACATGTACGACACGACCGATGGCCGTCAGCCTGAACTCAGTCGGTATGAATCCGGCATTTCTGATCACTTCACGAACAGTGCTTAAATCAATCGCACGACCGGGCTCAATATCAATCACGATTTTTTGCTCAAGTGGCTGAACGTGGAGCACATGGTCGAGGCGAGATAGACGTCGAACGAGTCCACGAGCGCATGACGGACACGCCAGGTCGACTGCGACGGCAATATCACTCATGCCGGCCTTCGCCACAGCTTGCCTAGCCCCAGTGGTATGAACCGAAACTACCGTCAATCCACACAGCAGTAGCAGGGTGACACAATTGCGACAAGCGCTAGATAGACCTTTATGCAGGGTTCCTGTCATTGTGTTGCTGGAGTAAGCGACTACCATGCGGTCAATCTTCAAGGGCATGGTAGTTAAGGGATCTCATTCGCCGGAGCAATGGTCTCCACGTGGGCAGTAATAGCCGTCTTCATGGTGAACGGAAACCTTAATGGCTGTCTAGAGGCGGCCGGTTCGAAACCTGTTTGTGCTTTACTGACTTCGCACCAAATATTGACAGGCACGTCGGATTCTTCGACCGGCCAGACTCTGCTAAAGAACTCTAGATGTCGAAACTATTTCTACCTATGGGGTATCGCTTTCCTCGATAAACGGCTGTCCGACCAGTAATGCCGGATCTGCGTCAGTTTTCGGGACAAGTTTCTGAGTTCGTCCATGCTGGTTATCAGCCCCATAGACGTTTCCATTCGTGTCAATCGAAAAGGAATGCATCTCAATGTATGCGCCGGGTCCTTCTTGGGGCAGCTCCCATGTGTATTGCCAATTTCCGTTGAGATCCAGTTTGACTAACTTGGCCGGAGAAAGGTCGGTCACCCACACGTTGTAGTCGTTGACGATTACATCTAACGGAAGGTCAAATCCAGGCCATACAGCAATCGGCGAGATGTTTGGGTGATACCAGACAGCTGCGCGAGTCGTTTCATTGAAGACTTGGATACGTCTATTGCCCCGATCGGCGACAAATATTCGACCATTCGGTCCAGTCGTCACCGAATGAACGACATCGAATTCTCCTCGGCCCGTTCCACATCTGCCGAATTCGGTGATGAATTCTGCTTCAGGGCTAAAGATCATCACTCGACAATTGTCAAAACCGTCGGCGACTAAGAATCGACCGTCGGGAAAAAATCCGACATCTTGAGGTTTACCGAAATGTGTTTCATCAGTCCCACTGACGTTCTTTTCGCCAAGTGTAATCAACAATTCACTGCCGTCATTGGAGAATACGAAAATCTGGTGTCCGGTTTCGTTGACGACCCACACACGACGTTCGGGATCGTAGGGACTGATCCGAATTCTGTGAGGTCCTGGGTACTCGCTGCCTTCGAACAAATGGTCCCATTGATCCCAGGTTTCGATGAGATTGCCATCACCGTCCACTACAAAAATCACATTCTTCCAGACATTGAGATCAGGTTCTCTGAGTGCATTGATGCCAATTGAACCAACGAAACCCTCGAACCCGGGCGGAACGGGATTTGGCAATTGTGTCTGTCCGCGTTGGAGGACAATTATTCGGTCAGGCGAATCTGCAACTACACCGGAGTTTCCACCGAAGGCGAAGCCTTCACCGGCGAAGGGTTTGGCCCAGTTGTCCACAATGTCATACGGACTTGGGCCGGCTGTACGGGCCTCCTGAACGTAAACAGGGTTGGTGACAAGACCGGCGGCAGCCACGACAATAAGAATAATCAGGGATTTTCGCATTTTCACTCTCCTGTGCGTCTGTTTAGTTTATCTTGATCAAGCATGTCGCGACGCTCACAAACCTGGAGAAAAATGTCAGTGTTCACTTGGGGGTGAGACCAGGAGGATTAGGATCTTCGTGGAAGTGTGATGCTTCGACTCGGTTCGAAACGTGTTTTCGTTGCAGGAAGGGTGAAAAAAATGATGCCGGAACAGAAGCGAATGACCCCCAGTGAAGCGTTTGTAGAGACATTAGTCGCCCATGGCGTGAACAATATTTTCGGTATCGCCGGATCAGCTTACATGGACGCAATGGACCTGTTTCCGCTCGCTGGAATTCGACTGGTGTCCGTTGCGCACGAGCAAAATGCCGCCCATATGGCTGATGGCTATTCCCGAGTCACTGACCGCCATGGGGTGTGTATCGCTCAAAACGGGCCTGGAGTGACGAATTTTGTCACGGCCATTGCGGCGGCCTATTGGGCGCATTCTCCGGTTGTGGCGATTACACCGGAAGCCGGTAGTTCAACGGCGGGATTAGGAGGATTTCAAGAGACTGAACAACTGCCGATTTTCTCAAAGATCACGAAGTATCAAGTACACGTGAATGCTCCTGCGCGAATTGCTGAATTGACACACCGAGCGTTTTCGATCGCGTTACACGAGCGCGGGCCGGTTCAGGTCAACATCCCGAGGGACTTTTTTTACGGTGACATCGAAGCACGAATCGAAACACCAAGACCCGTCGAACGGAGTGCCGGAGGTAACGATGCACTTGCCGCAGCAGCACGATTACTTTCTGAGGCGAAGTTTCCGGTTGTAATTGCAGGAGGCGGGGTTGTTGTCGCCGGTGCGTCGAAGACAGTGGTAGCGTTGGCCGAACAGCTCTCTGCACCGGTAGTGACTAGCTATCTTCACAACGATGCGTTTCCGTCGAGTCACGAACTCGCATGCGGGCCGTTAGGATACCAAGGCTCCAAAGCAGCCATGCGGCTCCTTAAACAAGCGGACGTTGTGTTGGCACTTGGTACGCGGCTCGGACCATTTGGGACTCTTCCTCAGCACGGCATTGACTACTGGCCTACCGAAGCTCGAGTGATCCAAGTTGACTTGGATAGCCGTGTCCTTGGTTTAGTACAGCCAATTGAACTTGGCATATGCGGAGATGCGGGTCTCGCAGCAGCCGAACTTCTCAATCGTCTTCGCGAAAATCGTGGCACCCATATGCGAGATGACAAACGGCTAGCTGAAATCTCGGCAGTCAAGAAGGACTGGGCTGAAGAATTGGCGGGCCGGGCAAGCAATTCAACAGCCGACCGTATTGACCCGCGGCGCGCGCTTGCCGAATTAGGCAAGGCGATGCCAGCTCACGCGATGGTGTCGACAGACATCGGCAATGTTTGCTCAGTGTCGAATAGCTATCTCCATTTTGAGGAACCGAAAAGTTTTCTTGCGGCAATGAGTTGGGGGAACTGTGGCTATGCGTTTCCTGCGGCAATTGGGGCGAAAGTAGGTCGACCGGACCGGCCTGCGATCGCCTATGTCGGAGATGGTGCGTGGGGAATGAGTGTGGCGGAAACGATGACGTGTGTGCGCGAGAACATCCCGGTTGTCGCGGTTGTGTTTGAGAATGGACAATGGGGAGCGGAGAAACGAAATCAGATTGACTTTTTTGACAGTCGTTGTGTCGCGACCAATCTGAAGAACCCAGATTTTGCAGACATCGCTCGGGCGATGGGCGCATCGGGTGTTTCTGTTAATCATGTCGACCAGATCGGAGATGCACTCAAAGCCGCGGTTGATTCAAACGTGCCTACTGTTCTTGTAGTACACCTGACGGATGAACTTGCGGAGCCGTTTCGACGAGATGCCTTTAAGCCTCAACCGGTTCGGTTTTTGGAGAAATACAAAACGCTCAGCGGTGAAAGGACACGATAGTTACCTCGAATTGTTTAGACGTGTGGTGCACGGGGCGTCTTCGATCGGCCGCTGTTGTGACTTTGAGAATCTGCAAAGAGTGATCGGGCGGATCAATTAAATAGCGTTGAGGCGCGATTGTGATTCGAAAGTCGCCTTGCCTGTGTCACAGTCGAAAGAGTCGATTTATTTTTACGACGAATCCTCGGTTTCCACGGTAACCCGACCGGTTAGGTCTCAACGGATCCGCGTTTCTGTCTTCTGTGTAAACGACGAATAATTCGCTGCCTGGACTGTATTCCCACCGAAACCGTAGATTTGCGCCGATGGATTCACTGCTGGAGTTGTACTGGATCAGTCCGGCGAAAAACATGCGTGGTGTGAAGGAAAAGTTAATGCGTCCACGGGTTAAATCCATTCGAAATGAACCGTTCGGTAGATTGACCCAATTGATAGACATACTAGGCTCAACCGAGAGCTGCTTTGTTAGTGCGACGTAGCCTTGAGAGAAGTCGAGAGATTTTATGGTGCCGTCAAAATAGCCACCAGTTCGAAATGCTAGCTGACCGTTTGCCCGATGCTGTTGACCGAGGACATAGGAAAGCTCTAAATCTCTAAAGTCATATGGTCCTTCGGGAATCTCGAGGGCGTTTCCTGGGACAAAAGGAGACTCAAGCATCTCGTAGTTGTCGTTGAACGTGATTCGAAATCGGTCACTGTTCTCGAATTCCGCTTCAAGGCGAAATTTCGTGATACGGGTCTCAAGGGAACGATTGTCCGCAGTCACCGTGTAATCGAGGCTACTTTCCAGACGGAATTGTCGTATCTGATCAATGGAACGGGGGCGTGGGCTAAAACGCCCAGATAAGAACGTTCGGAGAAAATTATTTCGCCGAACAAACCCGACTTCCGGAACGAAGTTCTTTTCTGCGAGTAGATGATTAAGCTGGAGTCCATAAGTATCTCCCGTGTAGTCAAACTTCCCCTGGTAGCTTGTATTTTTCCCGGTCCGCTGTGGTACATGTGCTTGAGCGAAGTACCCGAGGAGGTTTACGTTGTCATAGAAGGCGAATGTGCCATCGATACCATAGGTTTGACTGGAACCATCGCCTAGTCTCGAAACTGACCGATTCGTAAAGATCGCTCCAACGCTACTTTTTCGAAAGATGTCACGTTTGATTCGACCGACCATGAAATTTGTCGGAATTGCACCAGAAACATTTTCATTATCCGTCTGAACATTCAGTAGCCCGATATCAAAGGGGCCTGCTTTTCCCGTGAGTCGCCCGCCCATCAGAATAGGTACGGATCGATTATCTTGAAGCCCAATGCGTCGACTGTAGAAGAGTATTGGTGCGTCGCCGTCTCTGAAACTTCCTCCGGAGCCTCCGCCTCCACCGGCGGCTCCTGCTGCGAACAAAAAAATTCCGCGCCCTTCAAGAAAGAAGTCCCGCTTTTCTGGGAAAAATAAACTAAACCGCGTGAGATTGACTTGTTGTTCATCAACTTCGACCTGCGCAAAGTCAGTGTTATAGGTGAAGTCCGCGGTCAAGTTCTGCGTGATGCCGATTTTCACGTCAACTCCGACTGCAGCGTCAGCTCGATACATTCGGGCCGGTTCTTCATCGATGTCTATGTTCGATCCTCCGATTCCATATGGCTTGACTTCAAGAATACTGGCACTTTGTGGCACCGTAAGACCCACTAATGTCGCGGCTTCAGACACGCGGAAGATTCCGCCGATGGCACCTCCTCTTATAGCCGAGATCGGTAGTGGAGTGAGATAGGATGCTTCATTCTTTGTTCGCACAACACGTCGTATCTGAAATCCCCATATCTGACTTAGTCTGGAACGATAGCGGAGGGATTTAAATGGGATCTCCATTTCGACTGTCCAGCCGCCTTCAAATCTTCCCGTCCGCACGTCCCATATGGGGTTCCAGTCGCTATTAGGGTTTCCTTCGTTTGTAATTGCAAAGTCTGCACGCGCGCCAAGAGGGTTGGTGTAGAAGGCTACACCGTTACGTCTGTCATAGAAGGTATCCAGAATGACCGCAAGCGTATCGTTCTGTCTCAACTGGGCTGTGTCTCGCCGCATATCGTTTGCGACCCATTGACTGGCAGGAGCGGAATCGTAACATCGTGCTCCGAGATAGATGTTTTCATCGTCGAATAACAACCACACTTCCGTATTTTCAGTCGCGGGGTGTCCTTCGTCAGGAACCTGCTGGATAAATCCTGAGATCGGGAAAATCGTTTGATAGATGCTTTCATCAAGCCGACCATCGAGTTGGATCGGTGTGTCTATTCTGGTCGCCCTTACCGTAGCTCGGCCTTGGTCGTCACGTGAGATTACCTCCGGAGGAATAGGCGGGGAGGGACCATCGATTATGCGTTCGATGTTGTCAGATGAATGAAGAGGACTGCTGTCGATCGGGTGCTGTGCGAGCGATGGATAAACGGTCAGAACTAAGAGGACTAAGGCCCAGAGGAACTGGAAGTTAGAACGCGCCTGTTTCATACAGTTCTGGCGTCTTGACAGTAGTTGTCGGTTAGTAGGCTGACTGATTGTTTGCTGTGCCTAATTAGGGTTGAGATGCATTCGAATAGCTGTGATCTCTTAAAGGTTTCTGACGAGTGATGAACTAAAGACTCAGAGCATCACTAGCGGTTTATTCGGTGGCTGAAAAATTCTCAACGGAGTGCTCGCAAGCGACACTGAAGGATTTGGCTTACTAGTCTTCTTTCCACGGGTTGTTTGCGAAAACTGCTAATTCGACCCAAAGGGCTCGCGGGTGCATGTTGAGTGCCGCCATGATGGTTTCGGCAATGTCATTTGCGTACAACTTATTTGGGTTGTTTCGACCTGTCCTTCCCATCCAGTCAGTTTGTACTTCTGATGGACAGATGCTTGTTACCCGGATCCCGTAGGGACGTAGTTCTTGCTGCCAACACTGGGTGATTCCTCGGACCGCCCATTTACTACCACCATAGACTGTTTGCGATTTTGATCCTTTGATTCCGGATGTTGAAGAGATGTTGATAATGGCACCACTCAGCTGTTGTTTCATTAGTGGTGCGACTCGATTCGCGAGATCGACGAGACCAAAGACATTCGTATCGAACAAACTCTTCATTTGTGCCATATCGATTTCCCCGAGTTCTGCGAGATAACCGAACGCTGCGTTGTTGACGAGGACGTCGATTCCGCCAAATCTCTCGACACAGGCATCGACTGCGCGTTGGTTGTCCTCTCCCACGGACACGTCTGCCCGGATTCCGATTGCGCCGGTCTTGGTGGCAACGTTGTCAATTAAATTCTGGTTTCGTCCGGTGAAGACGATATCGTGCCCCTGGGTTTTGGCTAATCTCACCAATGCTGAGCCGATCCCTTGGCTACCACCGGTAATAAGAAATCTCTGTTTGTCCATTTTGAATAACTCCGGCGTAAAATTAGCTGACGACGTTAGTCAACCGAGGTGAATGGATTCGGTCGACCGTTTTACGATTACTGGCAAAGAAGTCGGAGGCTTTATGCGTCAACTGATACTCATTATGGTCATCGTAGCATTTGGAACGATTGAGACACGGGCACAAGTCAATGATTGGAGCCCGGCGCGGACAGCAGATGGGAAGGTCGACTTGGCTGGAGTGTGGGCCAACAATGCGGCTACACCACTTGAGCGTCCGGATTCACTAGGTGAAAAGGCGGCTTTCACTGAGGAGGAAATTTCGCAGCTGACGATAGCCGCCCAGAGGCTTTTTGGCGGCGGCGATGATGCGGCGTTCGGCGATGGCGTTTTTAACGCCGTGCTTGCTGATGTTGAAAGGAATGTTTCGCGTGATGGCGGGACCGGTAATTACAGTTCAGTCTGGATGGTCGATCGGGAATTTGAGGCGCGAACGTCACTTGTTACGGACCCGCCGGACGGAAAACTTCCACCTCTGACCGCAGAGGCTGAGGAGCGAATAGCGGCGGCGACGGTGTATCGTCGCGAGCATCCTGCCGACGGACCGGAGGATTTAAGTCGACAAGTTCGCTGCATCACGTATGGCATTCCACGAGTGGGCGGTCTGGGCGCTGGCTATAACAGTTATTACCAGATTTTTCAGACACCGGAATATGTCGTAATGCTTGGCGAGATGATCCATGACGCTCGAATCATTCCGATCATTGAAATGCCACATGCACACCGGTCAATTCGGCAATGGCACGGAGATTCTCGTGGATGGTGGGAAGGCGATACGCTCACTGTTGAAACGACCAATTATTCTGCGAAGGCGAATTACCGTGGTTCGGGAGACGATCTTCATTTGGTCGAGCGTTTCACAATGGCTGGTCCAAGAACGTTGCATTACGAGATTACGGTTACGGATCCAACGACGTGGACGAGACCTTGGACAGCAATGGTGCCGCTGTCGCGGTCCGGTGACGCGCTGTTTGAGTACGCCTGCCACGAGGGAAATATTGGGATGGCTGGGATTCTCTCCGGTGAAAGAGTGCAGGAAGAGAGGAACTCCAGCCAATAATTGTGGCTCACGTAAACGGCGTGACAAACGGGCGAGACTGTCTAATCGTTTGTGCCTCATTCTTTTTCTTGCCAAACGACCGTGCCATCAAGGCCGGCTGTTGGATGTAACTGATAACCAAACAGTGTCTCAGGGGCCGTCTTTGTAGGGGAGTGATCGATGTGTAGTGTTAATCGAAAGGTTTTCTGGGTTCACTTTTTGGTATGGATTTTATTTTTCGCGTACTGGGCTGATAGTGAGGCACAAAGCTTACACACTATTGAGGACAAACTTGCAATTGCTGAAAATTTGGCTGGCTATTCTTATCGATGGGATGCGAAAGACGCAGAAGGGTTTTCGAATCTGTTTGCGGCTGACGGAGTGATGGAGCGGTGGCGAGGTGATGAATTCGTCATGACCTCGCGAGTAACTGGACGAAAAGCCATTTTTGACTATGCCAAGCGGTCACATGAAGGACGTCTGGCGGACAGGCAAACCCGGCATCATTTTTCTGCTCTTGTGTTTCTTGAACTTTCCGAGAGTACTGCTATTACGGAGCACCTGGCCCTGATCACACATCAGACGGCTGATTCCAGAATTCCCTTTATCACGGCTTCTGGAACATACCGAAACACATGGGCGAAAACTGATCGCGGCTGGAAGATTTCGAAGAGAGTTCTCTCTTTGGATTAACTGGGTGGCGAGTGACGACAATACTTTGTCAGAGTTCGGTAAGTGCCGGTTAGGATAGAGCCTCGCACTTTCTGTCATAAACGTGCGAGGCTCTCCTCGGCCAGGTTTTCTTTCGTTGCTACTCGACAGGTTCGATACGGAGAAGTGCAGCTTTCCCGGCATCAGGATCACGACCCACAAAAGCACCGGCAGTGAGGGCATAAAGGAGTCCGTCTGGACCCTGTTCTATGTCTCGAATACGTCTTCGAAGACTTGCCAGGAGCCATTCTCTTCGCTGCTCAAGCCCTCGGCGATTAAATTTGATTCTTTCGATATGACCTGTTCGTTCTACACGGGCCGTCATAAGTGAACCAGCAAATAGGTCGCCGTTCCAAGCGGTGAAACGATTGCCGCTGTAGAACACTAGACCTGAGGGAGCGATAGACGGAATCCAGACAATCTCCGGCTGTTCCATATTCTCTTGCCACGGCCGGTCGGATACTCGAGGTCCGTAATATTCGCGCGAGTAGGAGACAACGGGCCATCCATAATTTCGTCCGGAGTGAATAATGTTCACTTCGTCGCCACCCATGGGGGCATGCTCGCTGGCCCACACGGCTCCTGTTTCGGGATGGATGGCGAGACCCATCGGGTTTCGGTGTCCCATAGAGAAAATTTCTGGTCTGTGACCAGGAGTTCCATAGAAGGGATTGTCGTCCGGCGCGCTACCATCGTCACGCAAGCGAAGAATTTTTCCTATATGGTTTGCTGGGTCTTGGGCGCTCATACGAACTCCGCCGAACGCACCACCTAACGTCATGTATAGGATTCCGTCCGAACTGAACGCCAATCGCGAGGCTGCTGAACCGCTTCCGTCCGCATCCCCCACGAAAATATCTTGAACTTCCGATAGAGAGTTTCCATCTAGGCGGCCCCTAGCGAGTGCAACCGTTGCACCTTACTGGGTTGCCTTAGAGTAAGTTAGATACACCCAACGGTTCTGCGAGAACTGTGGATGAATAGCAACGTCCATCAGGCCTGCTAACGCCGTGCCCGTGAACACTTTCGGCACACCTGAGATGGGTGTATCGGCAAGCACCCCGTTCTTAATCATCCGGAGAGTACCTAAGCGCTCCGTAATTAGAGCAGTTCCGTCGGGAAGAAACGCAAGACCCCAAGGATAGGTCAAGCCCTTCGCAACGACGGTTACTTTAATACCCTGGTGTTCGGCGGTGCGATAAATGACGGGTTCGGTTGGTAGTTCGACGACAGGAATTCCGTCGGCAGAAAAAGGTTCAGAGTCTTGTTGTTGAGCAGTAAGGTAGTCAGTTGAAGAGGGACTGAGCACAGCTACGACTAGGATGACAGCGATTGAATGTTTCATTCTTGTTCCTCAAACAGAAAATCCTTTTAGATCGTATCCGAAGGACCGTAATGCAAAGACAAATGACCACGATGGGTTTCTAAACATCATCATACATCCCGGATTGGCGGGAGCAGCCATTAATGCGCCGTGATTCGGTCTATTTGAGTACGGGTGAGGTAGCTGAAAGACTTTCAAGAGGGAATTTGCTCGGTTCTGCATATAGTGGGCATTATGGAGTTCAGCAAGAAAAATGTTTTATGTAACTATTTGCTGCAGAGACTCTGGAGGTCAGGAGTAATAGCTTCGAGAAACGAATTGCAATCTGCTTCCGTTAATCTCGTTTAGGAGGAGTTGGCATGTGGAGAAAGGTCGTATGTTTCAAATGGGTTCTTTTTGTTCTAGCCGTTTTCGCTCACGACGCGACCGCACAGGCCAGTACGCTAGACATATTTTGGATAGACGTTGAGGGCGGAGCCGCCACGTTGATTGTTTCTCCGGACGGACAATCAATGCTCATTGATACGGGGTTTCCAAGTCAGGACAATCGAGATGCTAAGCGTATCTTCAATGTCACGCAAGAAGCAGGATTGACCGTTATTAATCTTCTGGTCATTACCCACTTTCACCGGGACCATGTCGGTGGATTAGAAGCGCTCGCAGAGATGATACCGATTGAAGCGTGTGTTGATCATGGAACGAACACCGAAGAAAGTAACCAGCAGTGGGTAGAGTCGTATATACGCGTGTGTGGCGACAAACGAGCGGCTGTTGCGGCGGGTCAAGAGATTCCTTTCGGCCCGGTCGATGTGGATGTTGTAGCCTCGGATGGTCGTCTTGTAACGAGTCCGATCAATGGTGGCAGCGCTAACGCATTGTGTGCAACAGCAGAGAATCGGGTGCAAGCCAGTCCGGAAAACCAGCGTAGTGTGGGTGTGCTTTTGACGTACGGGGAATTTACCTTCCTGGATCTTGGTGATTTTAATTGGGCCAAGGAAATAGAATTGTCCTGTCCTGTCAATCTGGTCGGGGAGGTGACGGTCTACCAAACAAGCCGGCACGGAGCGTGGGATGATGCGGGTGCCCCGACGCATCTCTACGCCATTAAACCTCAGGTCATTGTGGTCAACAACGGCCCGAGGAAGGGACTTGGGGGAACATCGCCTGGTTACGATGAAGTGACGACAGCTCATTTCGAACGGATGGCAAATAGTCCTGGTCTCGAAGGGATTTGGCAGGGACATCTTTCCTTGTTTGATCCGGAACCTTCCCACAACACAGCGGCAGAAATGATTGCGAATTTTGAGGATTCTCAAGACTGTGTGGGGCATTGGATTCGAGCATCGATTAATTCCAGTGGCGAGTTTTCGGTTTTGAACAGTCGGAACGGATTTAGCCGAGACTATCGTGTGCGTTGACTCAGTTTGAGCCGGTTTGTTGAGGTGTTTGGATGTTGGTGTGTGCGCTGCGATGAAGATTGCTCCTGTTTTTGCTCGGACGTCCACGGAAGGAGATGTGTCGTGATGCGATTGAACGTTGTGATCATTGCGAGGATGTTTCTCGCTGGGTTCTTTTTGACTAGTGTTTTCCAAGGGGAGATAGTCTCCCAGAGTTCGGCTCAGCGAGTGGAATCATTTAAACATCTCTCGGTGCCGAGAATTAAGGTGGATGGTGGGCTTGACGGTGTAAGTTCGATGCGGGATCTGTGTCCGGCTCCGTGGGATACGTGCCAAAAGTACTGGGCGTACACAGCTAACTTTGTTGACAATTATTCGATTCCTCTTCGCGACAAGGAATTGCTTATCCTGCGAACTGCGTGGCTGTCTCGTGGTGACTATGTGTGGGGACGGCATAATTTAATTGGTCGCGATGCTGGATTAACGGATGAAGAAATTCAACAGATTACAGATGGTCCGACCGCCGACGGTTGGAGTGAATTTGATGTGCTGCTACTTCGAGCAGCAGATGAACTCCATCGAAGTCGGTTTGTGTCCAATGCAACTTGGAATGGACTAAAAGAGCGGTACAGCCAGAATCAATTAATTGAAGTCGTTTTGATTGTTGGCAACTACACACAGTTGACGATGTTTCAGAATACTCTCGGTGCACAGTTGGCCGCGGAGGTCGAAGGCCTTCCCGAATCCAGAGTTTCCACGGACAAATAAAGTTGAACATTTCAAGGCGAGTATCGTAGGTTTTGGCTTCTTTCGGATTTGTGTCTATGGAGGGTGATGTCAGTAATAGCGTTGAATTTAAATGCGGAATGATAATTGTTCGCTGTCATCACGCTCTGAGAAAATGCAGCCACAACGTTCAATTTGTCGAGTGAATTGGTTCAGTGCTTGTTGATAGTCTGAGAATTATTGTTGTGCCAATTTGCCTTGGCCATTTGTAGAGGCACGTGCTGACACCATGGGCAAAGGAGTCACGCTGACGGCTTGGCTGGCTTGGCGGTGGGGAACATCCCGAGGGGGCAGGTATAATTAATAGGCTCCAAGCAGCTGATTTGCCTAATCGGCCAAACGACAGTTGGATCGTGTCAAACTGTTGCTTGTGACTATGGAGAGGTAGAAGGACCTCATGAGAGAAAAAAGTAGTTCGTCGGAAAAAGCGCCGTGGATCACATATCGGCCGGAATTAAAGGTATTGGACTGCACCGTCCGTGACGGTGGCTTGATCAATTCTCATCAGTTTAGCGACGAGTTTGTGCGAGCCGTCTACGACACGTGTCTCGCAGCTGGCGTGGATACGATGGAGATTGGTTATAAGAATTCCGAACGCTTGTTTCCCAGAGATAAATTTGGTGCATGGCGCCATTGTCGCGAAGAAGATATACGCCGGGTAATTGGTGATCACGATGCAGACAGCACAGGTTTGATGCTGGCAGCAATGGCTGATGCTGGAAAGAGCGACTGGAAAACGGCCATTGGACCTGCATCGGAAAGTGTTCTTGGAATGATCCGGGTTGCTTTTTATGCACATCAAGTATCCGAAGCGGTCGACATGATTCACCATGCGAGCGAACAGGGCTATGAGACGATGGCTAATCTGATGGCCGTTTCGAATATTACCGAAGAAGAGATTGGAACAGTGCTCGAAGCCATTGCGCCTACTCCTGCAAGCACGATGGTAATCGTCGATAGTTTTGGTCACTTGTATCGGGAACAAGTAGACCTTTTGTATGACAAGTACGCTACCGCGATGCAGGGGACAGGTAAAGAAATTGGCATCCATGCACACAACAATATGCAACTCGCGTTTGCCAATACGATCGAAGCGATTGTCCTTGGCTCTAATCGGGCAGATGCCACGATGGCTGGGCTAGGGAGGGGAGCTGGAAACTGTCCGATGGAACTGCTGCTTGGCTTTCTCCGTAATCCAAAATTTAAACTGCGGCCGGTGATTCAATTGCTCCAGGAGCACATGCCAAAGATTCGAGAAGCCGTCGAATGGGGACCTTTGGTTCCTTATAACATTACTGGACAACTGAACCGCCATCCGCGTGCGGCCATCGAGTTTCGGGCGGGAGAAAATCGTTCTGACTTCGTCACTTTTTATGACC
>Ga0310120_10000697_pt1 | contig 26194 bp, 30 predicted proteins | sample CB27_AW_983_MG_FD_203506 | JGI IMG/M metagenome (GOLD analysis project Ga0310120, IMG submission 203506) | Marine microbial communities from Western Arctic Ocean, Canada - CB27_AW_983 | ecosystem: Environmental > Aquatic > Marine > Oceanic | place: Canada: Western Arctic Ocean | collected...
GAGGATCTCTAGGACTTTCCCTGCCAAAGGGAGAACAGATCCAAGGCGCAGCACGGGCGGCGCCTTTTTCGTGCCACTTGCTTGCGACCGGAACCCGGAAACTACTTCAAGCCGTCCAAGGCCTTCAACAGGTCCTCGCCCTGCCCACCGGTAGACGCCTTCTCGTCCTTCCAGACCAGCTTGCCATCCTTGAAGAGATAGGCCTGGCGGGAGGCAAATTTCCCCCGGTGAGGCACGCCGAAGGCCTTGATAACCGTGCCCTCAATGTCGGCGAGAAGATCGAAGGGCAGCTTCTGCTTCTCAACAAAGGTATTCTGGGCATCCACCGTGTCGAAGGACACTCCGTAGATCTTCACGCCCTTTTTCTGCAGCTTCTCGTTTGCGTCCCGCAAACTACACACCTGCTTCGTTCATCCCCCGGTAGAAGCCTTGGGATAGAAGAAGAAGAAGGCCAGTCCCTCGGCAGCCACTTCGTGAATCCTGACCACCTGCCCCTTGTGGTTCGTGGCCTCCGCCCGGGGAAGGGCTTTGCCAATCTCAAGTGTTTCCGCCATCGTTGGATGCGCAAGGGCGAAAATCGAACCAACCCCCGCCAGCAATTTCGAAAGTCTTCGCTTCATGACCCGACCCATATCCCGCCCCCGCAGGAATGCCAGAAGGTTTTTTCTCGGCCTGACGCTGCTTGCACTCGGGGGAGGGCTGCTATGGCTCGCGCCATGGTTCAAGAACCGCCTTGGGAAAGGGCAACGGGACAGGCCGCCCGAATTGATCGAGGTTGACTCCGGCGAACGGCCCCTCATGGGTACTACTGCACGCATCGTGGTTCATGTTGCGGAAGTGGAAAAGGGGCAGGCCGCCATCGAGGCCGCCTTCCAGCGAGCCGAGGAGATCAACGCCATCTGCAGCGACTACAATCCGGAGAGCGAGATCATGAGGCTCTGCCGCGAGCCCATCAACCGCCCTGTTCCAGTCTCCGGGACCCTCGCTATCGTCCTCACCCACGCCCGGACCATCGCTGAGCTCACCGAAGGCTCCTTTGACCCCACCCTGGGTGGCTTCACCAAGCTCTGGCGCAGGTCGAAGCGAAAGAAGGAACTTCCCGATCCCGTTCTCCTGGAGAGAGCGCGCCAGGCCGCGGGATGGAAGAAGTTCGAGGTCGAGCTTGAAAATCACGTGGTCATCGTGAAGGACGAAAACCTCCTCTTTGATCTGGGTGGAATCGCCAAGGGATATGCCGCCGACGAGATGCTCAGCGTGATCACCGCCCGGGGGATTCCCTCAGCGATGGTGGCGGTGGCGGGCGATGTCCGGCTGGGAGCTCCACCCCCCGGCCGGATCGGCTGGGCGGTCGGCATCAGGACCCTCGGGGCCGACATCGAGCAGATCATCCAGGTCTCCAATTGTGCTGTCTCCACCTCCGGGGATCTTGAACGTTACGTGGAAATCGAGGGGACACGCTACTCGCACATCATCGATCCCGGCACGGGCCTCGGTCTCACCCGGCGCATCGCCGCCACGGTAGTCGCACCCACCGCCGTGCAGAGTGACCCGCTGGCCACCTTCTGCTGCATCAGGCCCGAACTCGCCCGGAAAGTCTTCGCGGCCGGGGAAATCTCCTGCCGCATCGTCGGTCTGGGGGGTGGGCCCTACGATCACAGGACCCAGCAGTTCCCTGCCTTCACCCTCCCCTAATGTTGCTGCCGCAACTGGTGGTAGTCCCTGCCCGCCCCTGCCGGGACCGGACGGGAGCCAGAAAATTCTCGCAAACTCCTCCCTACCACCTTTCATCTCCGCGCTGTGTTCTTCGAAACCTGGCTGCCGGATTTCTCCTTCCTCTTCCTTTCCATCCTGGTGGAGGGTGCGCCCTTCATCCTGCTTGGAACGATCATCAGCGGCTTCATCGATGTCTACCTGCCCTCCGGAGCGATGGACAGGATTCTCCCGCGCAACCGCTCACTGGCGGTCATCATGAGCGGGATGCTGGGCATCATCTTTCCGGTCTGTGAATGCGCGGTCGTCCCCGTCATCCGACGCCTGGTCAAGAAAGGCCTGCCTCCCGCCTGTGCCATCACCTACATGCTGGCCGCACCCATCGTCAACCCGGTCACCTTCCTCAGCACCTACAGTGCCTTCAAGAAGATCCCCCTCGAAATGGCCGGATCGCGTCTCCTCTTCGGCTATGTCATCGCGGTCATGGTGGGTCTCATCCTCCTGCGCCTGAATGTCCGCCGCATCCTGAAGCCCGGCATCGCCAGGGAGATCGAGGAGGTGACGGCCCGGCGCGCCGGCGACCACGACCATGACCATGACCATGAAGACGAGGACAAGGGGAACCGGCTCATCATGGCCCTCCGGGCCGCCATGCGCGACTTCGTCGACGTGGGAATCTACTTTGTGATCGGAATTACCATTGTCGCCATCGTCAATACCCCGCCCCCCATCGACCAGGAGACCATCCCCCTGCGTGATTACATCGACGGCACCGCGGAAAGCACCTGGGGCGCTCCCGCGGCCCTCATGGGTCTCGCTTTCCTGCTCAGCCTCTGCAGCACCTCGGATGCCTTCATCGCTGCCACCCTGGACGCCTTCGGGCAGGGCGCCCGTCTCGCCTTCCTGGTCTTCGGTCCCATGATGGACGTCAAACTTCTCTTCCTCTACAGCACCATTCTTTCCCGCAGGTTCATCCTGGCCCTTGCCGTCGGCCTTTTCATAGCCATCGGCGTCCTCAGCGTTGCGATGGAACCGTTGTTTGAAAAACTGGAGAAAAAGAATGATCCTCCCTTCTCCCAACGGATGGAAGAATAGGGTCTCCCCCGCTCGTGAAGAAAACCACATTCAACCAGATCGTTTCCAGCCTCGCCACCATCGCGTGGGGGGCCGTGCCGGTCTATTTCTACGCCCGGGGCGTCATCGGCAATTACCTCAACGAGTCCTTTCACCTGATCGCCCTCATCGGGGGACTGGCCATGATGGTCCTCGGCCTCTTCAACCTCATTCATGCCAACCGCCAGGTGAGCTGTGGACACGATCACAGCCATGAGCACGGGGAGAAAGACGGTCATGATCACGGACCGGACCACGAGCAGAACCCCGTCGCCGCGCTTTGCCTCATGATTCTCCCGGTCATCCTCTGCACCGGCTTTACCAAGCACGAATATTCCAAGGAGGCCCTCCGCTGGAAAGGGCTCTATAAGCAGCGCACCCTGCGTTCACTCTACTCCAACTACAATGCCGAGTTCACCCGCGAGCTTCTTGAGAAGCGGACCCCCAGGACCAGGGAGGGCAATTTCCTGCTGCAGTTCACCGAGCTCTACTGGTCGGCGGGCGACGAGAAGATCATGAAGGTCTACGAGGGTTTGCCGGCCCAGCTTGAGGGACGACTCATCGAGGAGGAACCCGATCTCAACCACGATGACGACCGCAAGCGCCTCTACCGCGTGGTCATGACCTGCTGTGCCGCCGATGCCCAGGTGCTCGGGCTACCCCTGCAGTTCGGTAGTCCCCTTCCTACGCTGCCTGAGAAGAGCTGGGTGACGGCCAGGGGCAAGGTGGCCTTCGAGTCGATTGACGGGCAGTATTTCGCCTACCTCAGGGACTGTGAGGTGGAGGCCACTGAAGCTCCCGATCCCCGGGCACAGAGGCGCCGCTGACCACCTGCGGGGCGGAGTGTCTTACAGGGATGCCAGCCTGCCTGGATCACCTAGGGGGCATTCCCCGGTTCCTCCCCGGACCCGGCCCCCTCCCCCGGAGCCTTCGATTCCCCGGCCGGCGGGGGCGGGGCAATCTGACCCTTCACCGCCGCCTGGAATTCTGCGATCCAGGTCGCAATATCACGATGGGAGGGATGGGTTTCAAGGTGCTTCAGCATGCGCAGCGAGGCTCCCTTCTGGTCTCCCACATAGAAGAGATCCAATTCCTTCTGCCACTGAAGTTGCGGCCGGCGGACTTCGAGGAACTTCTCCATGGGGGCCGAGTGCTCCGAACGCCCCAGACCCTTCTTGGGCTTGTTCCAGATTTCGATCATGGTTCCTTCGTGGAGAATGCGCCTTTCCCAGGCCTGCTCAAGCTGGCCCAGGGTCTTCACCTGACGCAGGGAGGGCAGGACCAGTCCCTCGTAAACCGCATCCAGGTTCAATGGAGAGGTTGGCCAGTCCGTTATGTCAATGTTGTCGACCGAGTAGGCCTCGGCGAAAACGGAGTCGAGCACGTTCTGGCGGAGCAGCTGCTGCGAGCCCTCAAGGTCCTTGGCATCCTTTAAGATGGTGTCGATATGATCGAGAGCCTTGGACCATATCTTATCACGTTCCTTTGGATCCGAGGCGGCCTGGAGCGTGAGCAGCAGCCAGTTCAACTGGTGGCGCAGGGCGCGGCGGAAGGGCGGAGTGTCAGTCCGGTCCTTGTGGCGCCGCTTCCAGTCCCGGAACTCACTGCTGCTCTTCTGCCTGTCCTCAAACTGCACCTTCTCGGTACAATTCAGGAAAAGAGCGTGCGCAGCAGCGTCACTCTGAATGGCCGCCCGAAAGGCGGAGTGAGCAGTCGTATAACGGGCCCCGATGCGCTTCTGCGATCCCTCCCGCAGCTCCTTGATCTTGTCGAGCAGGAGCTGCACATCGAGGGCACTCAGTTTCTCAGGTTCGCTCGATACGGGGAGCGTAAGCAGGGCGAGAAGGAAAAGGAACGTCGTCTTCATCGTGAGGTAAACGTTAGAGAACTGCCATTCTTTGCCAATTACTGCAGCGGATCAAAGGGATTTTTCAGTCCTCCGTTCACGACAGAAACTCACCGCCACTGGAAAAGTTGCCGGAAAAGAGGGAACACCCCCTCCTGCGGGGCCTGCGACACTTCCTCCTCAACCCTTGGCAGGGGGAAGATCGGGAGGCCGGACCGGCGGCTTCAACTTTCGCCAGCAATGGCGCAGCAGGAGATGTCCGATCCCGAGCAGAACCAGGCTGGGAAGCCACCCCAGAAACAGAATAAAAAACGGTCCTCCGGTATCTGAAAAGGCCTCCGACGGCGGATCCGGGATACTTTGCCAGGAATTATAGCCCGATTCCACGCCCAAAAACAATCCGAGCCACAGAACGGGACTGGCAGCCCCAGGCACTGCCATGCGGGCTCCCCGTCGCACGCGCCGGGAACCCCACATCACCAGCAGGGAGGAGAGGGCCAGCCCACAACCTGAGTATTTGGCACCATAAGTGCACAGGATCCAGAAGCTCTCCAGGAGGAAGCTCATTGTCCCGGTTATCGGTCCTCGTAAGGCGTGGCGGACCGCGGCATTCCCGGAACAATCCCGCAGTCGCCAGGGAATCTCATCCGCAGGTGGAATTCGGGTAACGTCAGAGCAGAGATTCCACGGGCTTCCGGGTGCCCTGAAACGAGGCCATCCGCTTTCCTCCAAGTCTCTCCAGGTGGCGCAGCACCCCTTCCACGCTCTCCTTGAGAGTGGACGTTCCCGCGGTGACACCCACCACCCTGGCTCCGGAAAGCCAATGCTCCCGGATCTCTGTGGACCGGGTCACCCGTTCGGCCCGGCAACCCCGCCGGCGTGCCTTCTCAACGAGTTGTAACGAGTTGTTGGAATTGTGCCCGCCTACCACCAGGACAAACTCAGCCACTTCACAGAGTTGATCGAGGGCCTTCTGACGGTCCTTGGTGGGTTGGCAGACGGTGTCCTTGAATACCACCTCGGCACTGGGATGACGCCGCCGGATCCTCTCCAGCAGATCCTCCACCCGTTCAATCGGCTGCGTGGTCTGGGCCACCACCCCGAAGCGTTCGGAAAAAGGCAGGGCTTCTACTTCCGGATCGCTCAAAACCACGTGAGCTCCCGGGAAATCCCCCGTCAACCCACTTACTTCCACGTGACCCTGCTTCCCTATCACTATCGGCGTATATCCCTCCAGAACCAGACGTGAAAGGGCCACATGCGCCCGGCGGACCAAAGGACAGGTCGTGTCGGTCACCCGGTAGCCCGCATCCTTCCAGCGCTTGCGATCCCGGTCCGCCGCTCCGTGGGCGGTCACGATGACATCCGCGGTCGTGGCACCAGCCGCCTCAAGTTTTCCTTCCCGGGCCCCTAATGCGTTTAACCGCTGCCGTACCACTTCGTTGTGCACCAGCTCCCCCAGAATCGTGGCCGGGCGCCGGGAGGCCACTTTCTCGGTCGCCGCCAGGGCGTCATGCACGCCAAAGCACATGCCGTAGTGCTGGGCCACCAGGATTCGAAATTGTGGGTTCATCCTCAGGTTGAAGTCACTCCTTTAGGGTTTTTTGGCTTGGTGCCGCTGCAAATCGGCGCGGTGGACATGGCCTTTCCTCGGGGGAACATGGCCAGTTTCTGGGCGTTCTTTTTCGGGTGCGTCAGGCTCTTCCTTTTTCTCTTTCGGGAACGAAATGGTCCCATCGTACTTAATGACAACAAATTTCATTTCCATTGCCTTCAGTAACTTTTTCTTTTCTTCGATGGATTTTGCGGTTTTCAAGCCAGCTGGGAATTTAGTGACCATGATTCCCCAATCATCCGCATCCCCTCCGCCTTTGACCATGGCAGCTAGAAAAAATTCGTCGTTTTGCTTCCAACCAAACCTCTTTTCGACCGCATCAAATGCTTTCTTCGGAATCCCCACTTGTCGGGCGATGGCGGAATAGAACTGGTCAGGATCCGGATATTCCTCGAGAGGCTTAACTCCTTCGATCCTAGTCTTATAAAGCTTCTCAAAGAACTCGACTTTCCTACGGTCCGAGGCCGCTTCGTCGGCGTAAGAAAACTGCGCCAGAAAAAGACTCGTACATATTGAGATGATACGTTTCTTCAATTTCAGGGTTCCCCTTTTTTTACTTTGTAATGAATCCTGATGCCATGCCGGGATTCCACCTTGACTGCGTTGTTCTCTCTGTATTCGGGTGAATCATTCTGTTTGCAGGAGACCTCGAGGTTGTTGTCGTCGATCCAGCGCACCTCAATGTCCGTGAAGGCCTTCCAATCCTTGTGCTTGCCCATCAGGACATCCAGTTGATCCAATTCCTCGCCCGCTTTACGCAGGTTGGCATTGAAATAGAAGTAACCTGCGGCCCCTCCGCCGGAGCAGGAGAAACTCGTGGCGACATATTTTCCGTTGGGTGATTTCTTTTCACTGAGAATCTCCACCTCGTCATTCTCCCGGTCTCCGCCAAAATCAATACAACCAGTCAGGAGCACGGGCAGGCAAAGCGTCAAACCCAACATACGCATCCTCTTGCTGTGATACATTTTCATCGGATCTTGATATTGCTCGGAGGAGACAAGGCCCGGACGGATAAAGCCGTGTCCAGTTGATCAGGCTCAATTACTCGGTAATCCTGAGGCTGTGCCCTATCCTCGTGATCCTGCCCGTGGCATCGGTTTTTACTTTGCAACACAAAGTGTGACCGCCGGCGGCGAAAATCGTTCGACAAATGTGAGAGAAAAACGACTTCGACCCGAGGATGCCGTGAAAGTCCCGCCCCTGCCCCGCGGAAGCTACTTCCCCAGGTCAACGATCTCCTCCAGGACGGAGAGGTAGGATTCAAAGGCCTTTCGTCCAGCCCTGGTCAGTTGATAGTGAGTCTGGGGACGTCCCTGCCCCACCAGTTTCTTGGAATCCACGTATCCCGCCTTGCTGAGGGTCCGGAGGTGAGTGATGAGATTACCGTCGCTCATCTGCAGACCGGCCTTGAGGTCCTGGAAGGGCCAGGACTCTCCCCGCGAGGCCAGCAGGGTGACAATCCCGAGACGGCCCTTCTCGTGGATGACCCGGTCGAGCTTGGAAAAATCAATCATGCCATTGCCGAATCGCGCCTGCGCGACGCTCTCAGGATTCCTCGTCTCCCAATACTCCGTTTTCCTCCTTGCTGGCCCTCATCACAATCACCCCGTAAACGAGGTGGAAGAATCCGAAGCAGAATCCCATGATCAGGCTGGCTTCCAGCATCAAACTCTCCATTCGATCCGGGGTTCCCAAGCCAGGTAGTTGATTTGCTCCATCACTCCACCAATAGAGGAAGGCTGCGAGGCCCGCGATGAGGAAGGCCAGCCCCAGCCGTGGAATGGAAGCCGGCGCCAGTCCCCGCGTGGCAAGCAGGGCCAACCCGTAACAGGTCACCCAGATTGAAGCACCTGCCGCGGAATCCCCGTCCGCCTTCAACGTCAGCGCGATTCCAAGGACTCCGCCGGCCAGCATGGGTGGTATAAAGGCCCGCAGCGCCATCTTGAGGCCGGGCGAGAAGAACGGACGCCCTTCCCGTTTGGACTTTCGGGAGATCAGCCAGATATTGAAAAGCGTGGTCAGAACGAGGGCAACCATCCAGCAGGTGACCCAGGAGCCTTCCGAGATCCCCTTTTCTCCCACCGACCCCTCCAGGATGGCCGCCTGCTCCCGGAAAAAGAGGAGGGCGGCCAAAAGGACCGCCAGCGAGCCTCCAAACAGGGCTGTGGGCCATGAGATTGTGCGGTAGACCGTTGTCCGCTCCATCAATGACCGAATCACCTTGAGATGATCCGCGGCCTGCTCCCGCTCCGTCATGCCTTCAGTCTACAGGGTCTGGCAACTTGAATACAGACTGGAATCGGTCCTGTCCGGCTCTTCCATCCTCCCCGGGGACGATGCTGTCCGTCCCTCCCAAGGCCGTAAATTACGGGAATATCCTTGCCAATTGGAACGCAATTGCCTAATTCCCCCGCCCCTTCCCCGCGCCGCCGAAAAACAACGGAGAGCCGAAGGAATCAATCCTGCGGCGGGCCCTCCAGACAACAGAGCCTCTGTGAATCAACGGAGGACACCAGGATGATCAACGAACTCGTTAAGGAAATGGTGGATGCGGGCGTCCATTACGGACACCAGACCCGCAAGTGGAATCCCGGGATGCGCCCCTACCTCATGAAGGACAAGGGTGGTATCCACATCATCGACCTCGAGAAGACCGTCCGCTGTCTCGACAAGGCCTCCGACTTTATCACCGAACTGGACGGGAAAAAACGCAAGCTCCTCTTTGTCGGCTGCAAACAGCAGGCCCAGGAAGCGGTGCGCGAAGCGGCCGAGGCCTCCGGGCAATACTACGTCAACCACCGCTGGCTCGGCGGCACCCTCACCAACCTGGCCACCATCCGGCAGTCCGTGGAACGCCTCAAGTACCTTGAGGGCATCGAAAAGGCTCCCGAGTACAAGGCCATGTCGAAAAAGGAACTGGCCGCCCTTAACCGCGAAAAGAACAAGCTCCTGCGCAACCTCCAAGGTGTACGCGACATGGACAAGCCGCCCCAGGCCCTCGTCATCGTGGACACCGCCAAGGAATCCATTGCGGTGGCGGAAGCCCGTCGGCTCAAGATCCCCATCATCGGGATCGTGGATACCAATGGCGATCCCAGCGTGATCGACTATCCCATCCCTGCCAACGACGACTCCATCCGTTCCGTCCGCATCGTCCTGCAGAACCTGGTCGACTCCATCGTAGTTGCCACCAAGGGCTAACCGGTCTCACCTTGTCGGTTAACCCTGATCGGGTGCGCTGCCGGTTCACCCCGACGACCGAGCACAAATTACCAATCCCATCTTCCCCATGTCTATCACCGCATCCCAGGTAAAGGAACTCCGGGACCGCACCAACGCGGGCATGATGGAGTGCAAGAAGGCCCTTCAGGAAACCGATGGCGACATCGAAGCGGCCATCAAGAAACTCCGTGAAGTAGGAGCCATCAAGGCTGCCAAGAAGGCCGGCCGGGCCGCCAAGGAAGGCGTGGTCACCTCCCAGATTGATTCCGATTCCAAGCACGGCATCCTTGCCGAGGTGAACTGCGAAACCGACTTTGTGGCCAAGAACGAAAACTTCCAGAGCTTCGTGGGAGAACTGGTCGACACCGTCGCGGCCTCCGGCGCGACTGATCTCGAAGCAGCCAACGCCCTCTCTCACGGCGAGGGCACAATTGAGGACTTCGTGAAGGCCAAGGTCATCGAGTTGGGCGAGAACCTGCAATTCCGGCGCCTGACCCGCTACGACATGGAGAGCTCCGGCCTGGTGGCCTCCTATATTCACCTTGGCGGCAAGGTCGGCGTGCTGGTGGAAGTGGGTTGTGATAATGACGGCACCGCCGCCAAGGACGAATTCCGCATCCTGGTCAAGGATCTCACCCTCCACATCGCGGCCCTTTCCCCGGCCGGGATCACCCGCGAGGACATCCCCTCCGACCTCATCAAGTCCGAGAAGGACCTCTTCCGCAAGCAAATGGCAGACAGCGGCAAGCCGCCTGAAATCCTTGAGAAGATCATCGAGGGCAAGCTCGGCAAGTTCTACTCCGAGCGCTGTCTCCTGGAGCAGGCCTTCGTGAAGGATCCCGATATCACCGTGGGCAAGCTCCTCGAAGCGAAGGGCGGGGACATTGGCGACACCCTCTCCATCCGCCGCTTTGTGCGCTACGCCCTTGGTGAATAGAAACCGGGGTTCGCAACCAACGCTCCTGCAAGCCCCGCCTTCCCGCGGGGCTTTTTCATTCCCGCAACAAGCCCCCGGTTGCCCACGCATCCTCTCCTGATTATGCTGGCCTTCCTTTCCCGGCACCCGTAGAGGCTTGGTAATGATTATTCCCTCCCTGCGGCAGCTGGCGCTGGTCCTGCTGACCTTCTCCCCGGGCGCTGTCCTCCAGGCCGGGAAGGTCACTTTCGCCAGGGAACGCTTCTCGGTCGATATTCCTGCCGACTGGAAAAAGGGCAAGGGACCCGATGACGGAGCCATCCTCTACCGCAATGCGCCAGGCGGGGAGGGGTCCTTCTCCATCTATCAGCTGCCGGTGGCCAAGAATCACCGGGCCAATCTCGAGGGCACCCTCGCAGAACGGGTCAAGGCCATCAGAAAGGCGGGGCTCAAGGTGAGTGCGGAAGTAAAATCCCAGAAGCAGGACAATTTCGACGGCAAGCCCGCGGTCTTCGCCGTGGTCCCGATCGAGGCCAGTTACCGGGACCAGGTCATCAAGTTCACCTACTACCTCGTCCTCATCGACGCCAGGAACTCAGTCATCATCATGCAGGCGGCCCTGCCCCGGCCCCTCACCCCCAAGCTGCAGCAGGGAGCCCTCGGGATCATCCAGTCCTTCCGCGAAAAGAAACAGGTCCCCTGATGCTACGCTGGCGCCCCCGACCCCTTCGAGCGCACCCAGCCCTCCTCCATCTCGTCCAGGCTCGCCTCCTCCAGTGAGCTCCCTCGCTCCCGCAGGTCCTGCTCCATGGCAGCGAAGCGCTCCTCGAATTTCACGTTGGTCCCCTCCAGGGCCACCTCCGGATCGATTCCCAGCTTGCGGGCCAGGTTCACCACCGCAAAGAGGAGATCGCCCACCTCGGCCTCCAGGGCCGGGGTCACCTCCCCGCCCGCCGGCGGCAGCTCGGCCTTCACCTCCGCCAGCTCCTCCTCGATCTTGGCGAGAACCCCGGTCACATCCGGCCAGTCAAAGCCCACCTTCCCCGCCTTTTTCTGCAGCTTGGCCGCCCGCAGGAGAGCCGGCAGCCCCTTCCCGACACCGTGCAGGTAAGGCTCCGCTCCATCTCCCTTCTCCTCCCGTTTGATCTCCTCCCACCGGTTCAACACCGTGTCGGTGTCCTGCGCGTCTCCGTCGCCGTAAACATGCGGATGCCGCCGCACCAGCTTGTCGCAGATCCCCTTCGCCACGTCATCAAGGTTGTAGCGTCCCTCCTCCTCTGCCAACTCACTGTGGAACACCACCTGTAGAAGCAGGTCCCCCAGTTCCTCCTCCAGGTGCACCCAGTCCTCCCGCCGGATGGCATCGACCGTCTCATAAGCCTCCTCAATCAGGTTGGGAACGAGGCTGGCGTGAGTCTGCTCCGCATCCCAGGGACAGCCCCCCGGCGCCCGCAGACGGTGCATGATGGCCCGCAACCTCTCCATCTGACGCCCCGGCTCGGCACAGTTGATCATCTCCTCGTCGGTCACGGGGAGAGTGAAAGTCAAAGTGAGAGGGAAGGGGAGCCCTAAAACAGGCGAACTCTCCGCAGACAGACCGGCGTGATCCGTTCCCTGGCCCTCACTTCTTCCCGGCCCGGGCGAGAAGCTCACGCTCCTCCCCGGTAAGCGACTGCAGACCATGCTCGTTGATCTTGTCGAGGATGCGATCCACCTCGCTGGACTCCAACCCCGTGATCGTCGACTGTGGCCGCAATTTCTTCTGGTAAACCTTTCCTCTCTTCGCGATCCGGATCTGGAAGGCAGGACCCTTCTTCGGGCCGCCCTGGCCTGAACGCCCAAGACGTCCCAGCAGCCCACGCAACACGGGAATCTTCCACAAAAGAAATCCGGCCAGCGCACCGCCGAGGTGGCCCGCTTCGCCCCCCGCATTGGCTCCTCCCACCAGCACGACGTACACGCCATATGCGAGCATGAGGATTGCCAGAAGCCGCATGGTGAGAGTCACAGGGGGAAAGAGCAGTTGAACCCGCATATCCGGAGCGATCATCGCGGCAATTACCAGGATCCCGAAGATCCCGCCCGAAGCACCTACTACCCCCCCGTCCTGGTAGGCATTGGAGGCGGACACCAAGGTGCCGTAACCCAGGGCACCGGCCACGCCACAGAGAAGGTAGAAGAGAAGAAAGGCCCGGCTGCGCAGTTGCTGCTCCACGAAGGCCCCGAAAAAGTAGATCGCAATCGAATTAAAGAGGAGGTGCCCGAGGTTTGCGTGCAGGAACTGGAAGGTGATCAGCCTCCACAACTGGAAACCGAACAGGCCTTCCCGAATAGTGAACGCTCCTAATTGCCCAAAAGTGGCCGCCCAATTAAGGAAGACGCCCACCAGAAAAACCCCGATATTTGTCCAAAGGAGCCACTTGACCACCGGCGCGCCCGCCAGCCGCCCCGGGGGCCGCGTGGCACCCTCCCGAAAGTAATCGCGGTCGGCATATCCCATCTGCGTTCCGCACCCCTAGCACCCCGTTCCGGTCCCCTCAAGCCAAGCAAAACCTCCAATTGATCTCCTCCGGCCCCGGACGGACCCCTCAAATCACGCCAATCCTGCGAAGTTCCAACATGAATCCGCTGCCAAAAGAGCATGCCTGCCCTTGCAAAAAAGGCATTTTAATGTATCCCGCGCGCCATGTCTGATCCTGCTACGAACGACCCTCCGACAAACCACCAGGGCCTCCTCGACTGGGTGAACGAAATGACCGCCCTCTGTCAGCCGTCCAGCGTCCGCTGGTCTGACGGTTCACAGGCCGAATGGGACGAACTGACCCAGCTCCTCGTGGATGCCGGCACCTTCACCCGGCTCAATCCCGGGAAACGAGCCAACAGCTTCCTGGCCCGCTCCAGTCCGAGCGACGTGGCGCGCGTGGAAGACCGCACCTTCATCTGCTCTGAGAAGGAGGAAGACGCGGGCCCGACCAACAACTGGGCTGATCCCGTCGAGATGCGCGAGACGCTCAAGGGTTTCTTCGCCGGGTGCATGAAGGGCCGGACCATGTATGTCATTCCGTTCTGCATGGGCCCCCTCGATTCTCCCTTCGCCAAGATCGGAGTCGAGATTTCCGACAGCGCCTACGTGGTGGTCAACATGCGCATCATGGCCAAGATCGGAAGCGGGGTGCTCAAGCGTCTCGAGGATGAGGCCTCCGGGGCCGTCAATCTCGGCCGCGATGGACACGGCACCTTCGTTCCCTGCCTCCACTCGGTGGGCGCCCCCCTCGAGGAGGGCCAGGAGGACGTCACCTGGCCGTGCAACGACGAGAAATACATCGTGCACTTCCCCGAGACCCAGGAGATCCACTCCTACGGCTCCGGATACGGCGGCAACGCCCTCCTCGGCAAGAAGTGTCTGGCCCTGCGCATCGCCTCCACCATCGCCAAGAAGAACGGCTGGATGGCCGAGCACATGCTGATCCTCGGCCTTGAATCTCCCGAGGGCGAGAAGCGCTACGTGACTGCCGCCTTCCCCAGCGCCTGCGGCAAGACCAACCTCGCCATGCTCGTCCCACCCGCCGGCTACGACGGCTGGAAGGTGACCTGCGTGGGCGATGACATCGCTTGGCTCTGGCCCCATGAGGACGGCAAGCTCCACGCCATCAATCCCGAGGCCGGTTACTTCGGCGTGGCTCCCATGACCTCCTACGAGACCAATCCCAACGCCATGGATTCGCTCAAGGAGAACAGCATCTTCACCAATGTGGCCCTCACTGATGACGGCGACGTCTGGTGGGAGGACATGACCCCGGAACCTCCCGCCCACCTCATCGACTGGAAGGGCAACGACTGGACCCCGGAGAGCGAAGGACCGTCCTCCCATCCCAATGCCCGTTTCACCGCGCCCGCTTCCCAGTGCCCGGTCATCGATCCCGAGTGGCAGAACCCGGACGGGGTTCCCATCGACGCCTTTGTCTTCGGCGGACGTCGCGCCACCACCATGCCCCTCGTTTTCCAGGCCCACAACTGGAACCACGGCACCTTCATCGGCTCCGTAATGGGATCCGAGATGACCGCCGCAGCAGCGGGTGGGGCCGGTCAGGTTCGCCGTGACCCGATGGCCATGCTGCCCTTCTGTGGCCACCATGTCGGGGACTACCTGCAGCTCTGGATCGACATTGCCAGCAAGGTCGAAAAACTTCCCGAGGTCTTCCACGTAAACTGGTTCCGTAAGGATCCCGAGGGCAACTGGCTCTGGCCCGGATTCGGCCAGAACATGCGCGTCCTTGAGTGGATCCTCAAGCGGGCCGATGGCACAGTCGAAGGTAAGGAGGAATTCGTGGGCACCGTCCCCGCCTTCGGTGAACTCAACCTCGACGGGCTCGATTTCTCCGAGGAAAACTGGAACGCCCTCATGAACCTCGATGCCGAGGAGTGGCAGCGCGAACTGGAAACCCAGGAGGAATTCCTCGACAAGATCGGCGACAAGCTGCCCGCCGAGGTGAAAGCCGAACGCGCCAGGCTTCTTGAACGTATTGGTGGCGCCTGAGGCTAACGCACCTGACCCGCGGTCGCGGGGAGAACCCAGGAAATTTTCAGGAAGCGCGGTCTCCGGATCGCGCTTTTTTTGGTCGCCAGTCACTGCCTGCCCGACAGACTGAAATCCTTATGATGAGAGTTTCTGGCATCGTCTTCATTGCCATCCTTCTCGCACTCTTCCCTGCCCGGGGGGCCGCGTTGACCGAATCTGAGCGCCAACTTGCCGCCGGCCACCCCCGACCCGGCTATGAGGAGGTCGCGGACATCAAGGCCATGGCCGCTGCCCTGCGCAAGGACCTCTCCCAACGGGAACGCTACTCCTTTTCACGCGGTTGGTGGACATGGGACCGCCTGCGCGCCCGCTACGTCGACGGCGGACGCAGGAACCAGAACGAACTCCTCATCCTCCAGGCGGTCTTCCGCGCTCTCATCCTTGACTGGCATTCCAAGCTGGAGGCAAAGGGCGAGGGCGATCTCATGTTCATCTACTTCGTCACCACCGCCCCGGGCAGCAAGACGGAACGCAAGCTCCCGGACGGGGCAATCCTGGTCCGCGACTATCACGGCGGCGGGTATCACGGCGGCTGGGGCGGGGCCGCGCGCATGCGCATCTACGAGGAACTTGCGAACCGAGGATTGCTCACTGCCGAGGAGAGGGCGCGGTTCAAGCGGATCGTTCACCAGAGCATGAGCAGTCGCTTCCTCGACTTCACGGAGGGAGCACAGAATGCCAACAACCATTCCTATGGCAACGCGGGCGGCATCGCGATGGCCCTCAAGCTCTTTCCCGATGCCCCGCAGGCGAAGGAAGCGCGCGCCTGGATCGAGCGCATCTGGAAGCACCTCGCCGACTACGGCGACTGGAGGGAGTGGAACTATTTTCCCTACGGCCCGATCTTCCTCCACGGGATGATCGATATCGCGGAGGCCATGGGCTGGCTTCAGAAGGAGTCCAAGCTCATCAACGCCGTCGGGGGGCGAGTCCTTGGCTTCGTCCACGGCGGCGGGGTGCGCGGCGGACCGAATTGCGGCTCGCCCGTCTTCACCGATCGCGCCGCCCTCTACGCCGACCCCTGGAACGTCGGCAACTACCGGGTGGAGACACCGGGACGAGACGGACACTTTTGGTACCGCATGGCGCAGCACTACAAGAATCGGGAGTACCTCTGGGCCGCGGAACAGTCCGCCTTGGGCGGCCACCCGCCGGGTAAAGAAAAGGTCATCCTCGCCTACCAGCAGGCCTACGCGCGCCGCTTTGCGTGGTTCAAAGAGCGCGACCTCTCCGCAAAAGTCCCGGAGGGCAAGGCTCGCATCGGTCTTCTCAGCTCCCTGGTGCACAAGATCCCGGAGCGCCTCTATCTCGAAGCGAGCCGCGAGGCGGGCAGACCCTTCGCCTCCTACTTCCTCTACCCCCACAAGGACGACCACCTGGATAGCCTTTCAGGCCAGCTCTACGAGTACGCCGCGCACGGCGCCAAGTTCCTCCACAGCTCCGGCAAGTACAGCATGCTGCCCAAAGGCGGCGGCACGGGCGAAGAGAGCCTGGACGTCCTGCTCGTCCTCAACAAAAAGCATCCCTTTCCGCTACATCCCGACCGCGCCGGTGACGGCGACTATATCCGCAAGGGTGCCATCAAGTTGCTGCCCGGTCTCCTCAAGGCAGAGAACAACGAGGCCGGCGACTCGTTCGGCCAGTTCGGATGGACTGACTACTACGGACCTGGCAGCAAGTGGATCCGCCGGACCGTCCTCACGCGCGAAGGAAATCTGATCGTCGCGGACGAATACACCGCCGGCAGTGCCCTTGGCAGGAACTACCACGCCGGACCAGTTTGGCACCTGGCCCCGCAGAAGGAACAGCGGGATGGCGAACAGAAGGAGAACTGGTTCGATGCCCGCGCCTTCGAGCACGCCTGGTGGCAGGAGAAGCGCTATCGTCTCCTGCTTACGATCCACCAGGACGGAGCCATGCGGTTCGGCAGACTCAAGCAAAGGAGCTCGCAGGACCTCGCGCCGAACGTGACGGTCTACGGACACCGGCCCGTCGAGGCCGGGCAGACGGTGCAATTCCTCAGCATGTTTTCTCCTTGGGAAGACAATGGATTCCCGGTCACCGGCAGCGGTGCGATCACTCGTATCGCCGAGGGGACCACTACCGCAAGGTGGACGAGCGGCAGAGGGAGCTTCGTCGCCGTTGAAATCCGGGCCGACGGCACCTGGAGCGTTACCCGAGCACAGCCCTGATCGGGCCCGAAACGCTCACTCCCCAGCTGTCGTCCTGAGAAGCTCCATAAGTTCCTTCTCCTTCAACTTGGCAAGGAGAAGGTAGATCTGGTCCTTCCCCTGCCAGGAGATCACCGACACCCCGGTATCGCGACATTGCCGGCAGTGGTCCTGGCCTCGCTCCCCTAACTTCCCAAGGTCCCCCGCTTTGAGATCCTCGCTACGAACGACGACGAGATGTGCACGGCTCCCCTTCATATCGAAACAGACATGCGAGATCCTGGTTGTCCCCACCATGAAAAGGCGACAGCCAACCGGCTTGCCTTCCGAAATCCCCTCGGGAAGCTCATCAAGATCGAAGCCGGGGGCATTGTTCTCCCGTATCCAGGCCTGATGTTCCTGCAGCCTGCCACTCTGCAGGGGAAAGATCCCCTGGCGCACGACCTCCGCGATGGCCTCGTTTTCAAGAACCCTGAGAGCTATCGTCTCCCCTTGTCCCTCCCGGGGATCGAAACTACTGGAGGTCAACTCAAAGGCCACAAAGGCGCCCAGCACGAGCAAAACTGCCGCTACCGCCGCCTTCAGCCAGCCCTGCTCCCGCATCGACACCTCCTCGGCTGGTTGCCCGCCGGCCGCGGCTACTGCCATCGGTTTGCCGGCAATCTCAACCTTCAGAACCGTCAGCGTCTGCTCCTTCAATTCCTCCGGGCGGCCCTCGAAAACCAGGGAGCCAGCGGGGGAGGATTCCTGGTCCGAGAGATTCTCCGTGATGTCCACCACTGGAGCCCCGGACCCGCTTTCGTTCCCAGCGGCATCGGCCTTGAGAGCGGCCAGGATACTGCTCCGCAGGCTGGAGGGAATGGTGAGATCCTTCAAGCTGGCGGCAACGGAGGCGTCCTGCTCCCGCTCAACCGCCAGCCACTCTCCCAGTTCGCGGTCATCAGCTGCCACCGCGAGAGCTTCCTCAAAATCAGGATCCCCGGAGTCCGCCCCATCGGGGCGAAAACTCCGGAGAACAAACCGTGCCTGTTCCCTATCCATTGGGCTGCTTCATGGCATCGAGCCGGAAGTCGACAAAGTTCTCCGGGGCGCTGGCGGGCTCTTCCATCATCCTGCTCCGGAGCTGTTCCTTGCCGCGCGAGATACGGGACATGACGGTTCCAATCGGGATATCGAGGATATCGGCGATCTCCTTGTAGCTGTGCTGCTCAAGGTAGAATAAAGTGAGAGGCACCCGGAACGTCGCTGAGAGTCCGCCCAGCAATTCTGCCGTACGGGGGATCTCCCTCCCGGGGTCCGGTTCGTGGGTGGCGGACCGGTCCTCATCATCACCAGCCGCGCGCTCAGGGGGCCAGGTCTTCCGGCTGCCCTGGCCCAGGTGTTGCCGGTAGAGAGTCGAAAAGAGTCCCGTCCTGGCCTTGCCCGGGTCCTTGGGTTCTCTCCCCTTCCGCTCCCAGATCACATAAGTCTGCTGAACGAGACCGGCAGCGCGGTCCGCATCCCGGGCCAGTGAGAAGGCAAAACGATACAGTGGCTGGTAGTAGGCGTCGACGAGTTCTTCGGTATCCGTCATGGGGCGCAGGGACCTGGGTCTCCAGTTGCCGGGAAGCCGCAGCGTTCCCCTCTTCCCGGGACCATCGCGATCTTTCGCAGTTCCGAGATTTTCCGGGGCTCCAATGCGCCTCTCCGGGCATCAAGTTGGCCCGGAAAGGACTTGGAAGCAATCTGCATTCCTTCTTCCCCCGACTCGGGCGCCCTGCTTCACTGTCGTCCCCAAGGCCATGCGCACTCTCAAACTTACTCTCGCCCTTTCCCTCCTCCCGGCGGTCTCCCTGCCGGCTGGCATCACCCTCAAGGAGAATGGCAGGAACCTCAAGGTCATGGTCGATGGCAAACTCTTCACCGAGTTCCACGGCGATACCCGCGTCCCCTGTCTCTATCCCCTCATGAGTCCTTCCGGGACCCACCTGACCCGGCAGTATCCTTTCGTCAAGGGCGTTCCCGGGGAGAAATCCGACCATCCCCACCACACCGGGTTCTGGTTCACCCACGGTAATGTCAATGGGCACGACTTCTGGCATAAGGACGACTGCAAGATCGTGACCCGAAGCGTCGCCGTCCTGGCCGCGGGGAAGGGACAGGACAGCGAAACGGTGTCCTTCACCGCCGAGCTCGCCTGGGAAGCGGCCGGCAAACCGGTGCTGGCCGAGCAACGCAGATATGAGATCGTGGTCGCCGGTAAGACCCGCACCATCGACGTGACTTCACGGATGAAACCGGCCAAGGGCGACGTCACCTTCGGCGATACCAAGGAAGGTAGCTTCGCCATCCGCACCGCCCCTTCCCTGCGACTCGTAGGAGCGGTCGCAAAGGGTAAGATCACCAATAGCGAGGGTGCAAAGGACAACGACGCCTGGGGTAAACGGGCCCGTTGGGTGGCCTACCATGGTCCCGACTCCAAGGGCACCCCGCAGGTCATCGCCATTCTCGATCACAACAGGAATCTGCGACATCCCACCTGGTGGCACGCCCGCAACTACGGCCTCCTCACCGCCAACCCCTTCGGAATCCGCGCCTTCAGGGACCAGTCCGTCAAGGGAAGTGGAAACCACGAGCTCAAGCAGGGAGAGTCCCTGGTCCAACGCTACCGCCTCATTCTTCATGAGGGCACCCTCGACACCGCAAAGGTGGAGGAAACCTGGAAGGCCTTCACCGCCGGTAAATAGAAGCAGCAGCGAGTCTGCTATCTTCGGCGCCACTTCGTGAGGAGTGCCACCGTCCACTGGAACTTGCGCGCCGTCTCCCTGATCAGGAACGGTTCATCGTGTTCCTCAAGGAGCTCGAACCGGACGCTCAGTTCACTCTTCACCCAATCGAGGGTCGATCCCGGCGGCCAGTGAGCCTCGGGGGTGAATTCCTCCAGCCAGGTGCAGGGAGTGGTGAGGATGAGCTCCCCACCGGACTTCACCAATTCCGGCAAGCGAACCAGCAGGCGATTGGGCTCTGCCAGACGACAAAGGAGATTGGCGGCCAGCACTCGGTCGAAACCTCCAAGCCCGGGTCTGAGATTCATCGCGTCACCCCGTTCAAAGGTGATGCGCCCGGGCAGCGTGCCGGGGGGGACCTCCACCACGATGGATTCCCGGCGGCGCGCTTCTTCCAGTCGGGAAACCTCGCAGTGTCCCGTCGCCTGCATTGCCTTCCCCGCATCAACAAAAGCCTGCGAGTAGTCTATCGCCACAACTTCAGCCGCGGTCCGCGACAGCTCGAAGGCCGATCGCCCCACGGCACAACCGAGGTCGAGGGCGCGCGCGACTTCACCACCGGAAAATCGCTCCACGATCCGGGCAGGAAATCCAAGAGCCTCCCGGGGACCCCCCGGCCAGGAACAGATCTGCTCCGGGGTCCCGTAGTGAAAGAGCAGGTACTCCTCGCGAAGCTTGGCGGTTTCGTAGATATTCATCGACCTCATCCCTGCCAGCAGTCCGGCCACAGACGGAATTCAATGCACCGGCGCCTCTCCGCCAGTCACAACGTCCCCTTCATCACAGAAGAAGTCATCCGGATCAAACCTGGGGATCGAGATATTGTAGAGTTTCATCTTCCCCACGCCGCGATGGCGGCAACCCGGCTTGATCATGACAGCGGACATTGGCTTGACCGGCACGAGTTCGCCATCGAGTTCGAGACCGCCCTCCCCTTCCAGGATGACGTAGATCTCCGTCGTCTTCTTGTGATAGTGGCAGGTCGGCTCATCCGCCAGTTCAAGGAGATGCACTGAAGCGGGACTCTTCTCATTCCCGGCAAAGGCGCGCCGCACGCTTCCACAGCAACACTCCTGGCCCGGAAGGTCCCCAAACTCAATCGCCTCGTATCTTTTCATGCCTGGTCTCCCGGAATACGGTCACAAGGATTCTGATCTCTGCGCCGCAGCACCTTCATGACATATCCCCGGTTCTGCTAGTCGCCCCCTTCCAGCTCCATCCCCTTGTCCCGAAGTTCCTCAAGGGCGCTGGTCATATCCTTGAGACCGTCCCACACATCCTGGATGACATAGAGGGGCGCCTGCTGACGGACGGCGAGAGCGATGGAATCACTGGGACGCGCATCGAGTTCCACGATGAGTTTCTCGTTGATCTCGTTCTCCGCTTCGATGAAGAGGCGTGCATAAAAGACATCGTCCTCCACCCTCACGATCACGACCCGCTGCACCACTGCTCCAAAGGCCTTGAGCGCATCGTTGAAGAGGTCGTGGGTAAGAGGCCGCGGCGGATGCCGGTCAGAGAGGGCATCGGTGATGGAAGCCCCGATGGCGGGCTCTATGTAGAACACGATCGATTTTTCGCTATTGCCCAGGAAGACCGCACATCCAGCCTGGGTGGGCAGAAGGGCAACAGGGTCCACTTGAACCAGATCCGGCATCACGCAAACGTTACTGTCGATCCAGTTCCCGAGCGAGGAACTTCCTGCTGTTTTCCACATATTTCTGAGCCCAGATCCTTACCCCCGCCTGCTCCTCCTCACTGAGCCGACGCACCACCTTGCCAGGCGAACCGAGAACAAGGGACCCAGGTGGAATTTCCGTGTTCATGGTGACCAGGGTGTTGGCCCCGATAATGCTGCGCTCTCCGATTACCGCACCGTCCAGCACGGTGGCTCCCATTCCCACCAGAACCTCATCCTTGACCGTGCAGGCGTGCACAATCGCACCGTGGCCGATCGTGACAAGCTCACCAAGATAACATCCACGGTCGCTCTCGACATGAAGAACCGCGTTGTCCTGGACGTTGGAGCGGGGGCCGATCACCACCTCATGGATATCTCCACGCAGGGTCGAGTTGTACCACACGCTGGCTTCTGCTCCGATCCGGACTCTCCCGATCAGATCCGCACTGGCCGCCACGAAGGCACTCTCATCGATCTCCGGCCAGTGGTCCTCATAAGGCTCGATCATGCGGACAGCTTAGGAGATGCATGAAAAATCAAGGAATGAAAATCTGCGGACAGTTCCGATTTCTGGACATTAATCACCCAAAAAGCAGAAACATCACTGGCAAACCCGGCAGGACTGGGCGACAATCATTCCCGTTCCTACGCGCCTCCCGGATTCCAACCATCAACTCCACGCGCGCTCCTGATGTACCAGCTTGCCCTCGTCGCCGGATTGGCCGTCCTTGCGATGGCTCTGCGAAGTTGCCGCCACTTCGCGGCACGCAAGCTCGGCGCGCTCATTTTTCTGGTCGCCAGTTTTTTCGCCCTCTACTTCATTTTCAACCAATCGGTGCTAGCGGGCCTCTGCGGGGTGGCGGCCTGGTTTCTCCTTCCCTGGATCGAACTTCTTACCCGTATCCGCCGTCTCCGCCTGCCCCTCGAGAACCGGCTTCGCTTCCGTGTTCCTCCGGCGGACTCCTTCTTCCCCCATGCCGCCGAGGCAGTCGACGCTATGGACGAGGAGGGCTTCGAGCACGCCACTGACAGCGGATGGGAGTGGGCCGGGATGAAGCAGTTTTTTCGCATCTTCTGGAACCCTGAAAAGCGGGCCATCGCCACTGTCTGCCTTTGTGAACAGGAAGAGGTCGCCTTCGCATTCATCAGCATCACCTCCAGGGACGGTGACGGACGCATCTTCCGCACCACCAATTTCCCTTTCTCTCCCACTCTTAAATGTGGATCCGAGATCACCTGGAACCATGTCCCCTGCGAGTGCAGCTGCTTCCATCAGATCCTGCACAACCATCATCAGTTTCTCGGCAGCCTCCGCGTGCCTGAGGACGACCTGCGGGTTCCCGATCCCGATGAGGTCGTAAATGAGATCGAGGGCGAGATGCGACAGCAGATCGATCACAATCTTGCCAAGGGCATCATCCAGCTCACTGGCGACGGGCATTTCCGCTACTCGTTCCGCGGGCTCGTCTTCCTCTGGCGCCAGTTCATCAAGGACATGCTGCGGCTCTGCTGAGAAGAAAGACGAAGGTCTGGCTGGCCAGCGGGCGCCGGCACCTGCTAACTCAATCCCGTGGATTCGCTGACCATCGCGGAATTGAAACAGGGCACCAACGAAACCCCGCGAGAGGCCTTCTTCCCGGCACAGATCCAGGATGGACTGGAAAAAACCACCCGCAAGGGCGATCCCTATCTTGAACTCAACCTCACTGATGCGACCAGCCACTTCACCCTGAAGGTCTGGAGCAATCATCCGCAGTTCTCCGAGGTGAGCCAACACCCTGACGGCACCTTCGTGCGCCTGGAGGGGCTCTGGATCCAGAATCAGTATGGAATCGACGGCGAGCGCTGGCAGATGCGCAAACTAGACGAGGGCGAAATCGAGGAGTTCCTCCGTGGAGATCCCGAAACCTGCCGGAAACAGCAGGCCTCCTGGGATCATATCGTCGATACCTGCTCCTCCATTGCGGATCCACGCCTGCAGGCCCTCACCAGCAGGTTCCTCGATGAATTCGGGGAACGCTTCCGCCGCGCCGCCGCCGCCCGGCGGAATCACCACGCCAGGCGTGGCGGACTGGTGGAACACGTGGCCCAGATGATGCGAACCGCCTCCGCGATCTGCACCGCCTACCCGGATCTCAACGAAGACCTCCTTCTCGCGGGCGTCCTCTTTCACGACTGTGGCAAACTCTGGGAAAACAACTACCCGGAATCGGGCTTCGCCCAAAGCGTGAGTCTGCACGGCGAAATGATGGGACACATCCCCCTCGGGATCGAGTTGGTCAACAAGCTCTGGCGCGACCTGCTCGACTCCAGCGCGGCCCAGGCCTGGAAGAGCCTGGAGCCATCCAGCGACCTCGTGCGCCTGCACCTCCTTCACCTCATCGCCAGCCACCACGGCACCAGGGAATTTGGCTCTCCCACCCTCCCGTGCACCCCGGAGGCCTTTGCCCTGCATCACATCGACAACCTCGATGCAAAGCATGAGATGCTGAGCATGGCCTACGAGGGTGCCAACGAACTGGCCCCCGGGATCTTCAGCAGGCAGTTCCCACTTCCAGCCAGCCCGGTCGCACCCCTTCCTCCATTTGAGGATCCCCCGTCCTAGACGCCCGAAAAGGCGGAACGCTCCAGGACCGGAGATTTTCCTTCAGGCAACGGGAACGATCGAACGCAGCCTGCTCCCCTCCGGGATCCGCTACTTCGGGGCCCCCGTTCGCCCGAGCCACCCGAGGTAGATGAGCGCAATGCCGGCCAGAAGGAAACTGGCACCCGCCAGCAGTTCCCCGAGCGCGTGCAACGACGACCAGGTCTCTGCACTGGGACCCACGCCGGGGGTCTCGTGGGCCTCTTCCAGGCCGCGCAGACCAGTCCGACCCGCCCGCCCGAGGAACAGCGCCCCTTGGAGGACAAACCCGACCAGCGAGCTTCCGGAGAAGACCAGCACCCACGGCGCGCCCTTCCTGCGACAACGGCACAGCCCGTAGAAGACCATGGCCCCCAGGAGCACGAGAAAAAGCACTTCGAGAAAGCGATCAAGGTTCGCCAGTCCACTCAAATCAATCGCCAAAGCCAGTTCGCTCATCGCTCCCCCTTTCCTTCCGGTTTGTTGCTGCGCGAGCCCGACTTTTCTGCCAGCGCCTCCCGGCCCATCAACAGAAACCCGCCCGTCGCTGCCAGGGAACCAAGGAAGAGGCCCAACCGCTGGCCCCACCAGTAGGGTCCCTCCCATTCCCGCGGGCCCACCGGACCGATCGCAAGATCATCCTCCGAGTACTCGAACTCGGCGTGATCCTCACCCAGGATCTGATCCATGTCCGCCTTCCACCCCGGATAATAATTCAACTCCACTGCATTGAGGCGCACAAGGCTCTGCGCGGTAAGCCCCAGGGCGAAAGCGAGCAGGCTGATCGCCAGGAAGAGGCGCAGGCCCGTTCGCCGGGCGCTCCACATGCGGAGGGCACCAAACACCAGCGCCCACCCGCCCAGCAGGGTGAGTTGTGCCCCTGTCTCCGCCAGCTTGGCAACCGCCAGCACCTCCGTCATCCTGCCGGGATCGTGCCGCAGCTCTCTCCCTCAGGCCAGACCAATCACGATCCTGCTACCCGCCGGACGACATCCGCTGCTGTAATTGCACCAGCAGGGTCTCCAGCTCCCGGGCACGTCTTGCCGCGGCCCCATACTTTGCACACACGCCCAGGAACCCGGCGCAGAAGGCCAAGACCCCCACCCCTGCCAGTCCCAATGCTGCAAAGAGGTAGGGGAGAGCATCGAAGGAACGAAAGCCGAGAGCCAGCGCTCCGATCAGCGGGGAAAGAGTCAGGAAGCACGTCCCTATCAGAGTCGTGATCGTCGACCAATTCTTGGCAGCCCGCACCAGTAGGATCGCACCCACCAGAAGCGGGACCACGATTACGAGCCACACAAGAAGGACCAGCAGAAATTCTTGAGATGTCATAGTGAACCCACCCTGCCGCGGAGGTGCCAACAGAGCGACCTAATTACGGCGGACCTCTACGACCTCCTGGAAGGCTCGATCGGGGCAGAATTTTATCCTCCTGTCTCTACGGCCGCGAGAACCTTCACCGCCTGCCACGCAGCATCCACGTTGTGTATCCGAAAAATCTGAGCTCCCCGTGCCATCCCCGTGGCCAGAAGCCCGATCGTCCCGGCATCGCGGGCGACCGGATCCTCGATCTCCAACACCTCGCCAATAACCGTTTTGCGAGAGATCGGAAGGAGCACCGGGCGTTCGAATTTCTGCAACCGATCCAGCTCCCGCATGAGACGCAGGTTGTCTTCCCGCTGCTTGGCAAAGTCGATCCCAGGATCAATCACAAGCTGGTCCGGAGAGAGCCCCTCCAACTGGGCAAGGGCCAGCTTGTCCCCGAAGAAGCGCTCCAGTTCTGCCATGACGTCATCCCAGTAGTGGTCGGTCTGCTGCACCTTGGGAGGACCAGCGGTGTGCATCAGCAGCAGGGCGGCCCCATGTCCTGCCGCCAGCCGGGCATTGTGCCCATCCGGCAACCCGCCCAGGTCGTTGATCAATTCCGCTCCCATTTCGAGGGCCGCGGCC
>Ga0310120_10000698_pt1 | contig 26163 bp, 11 predicted proteins | sample CB27_AW_983_MG_FD_203506 | JGI IMG/M metagenome (GOLD analysis project Ga0310120, IMG submission 203506) | Marine microbial communities from Western Arctic Ocean, Canada - CB27_AW_983 | ecosystem: Environmental > Aquatic > Marine > Oceanic | place: Canada: Western Arctic Ocean | collected...
GGCTGGAGACTACCTTGCCCTGGTGGCTCCCGATGGAGCAACCGTGGTGAGCGGGTTTTCCCCCGGGTATCCGGAGCAGAAGGAAGACGTGGCCTACGGCCTCAACGGTTTCTTCCTCGCTCCCACCCCGGGAGCGCCCAACGAGGGCGGAGGTGTAATCGGTTTTGTGGAGGACACCACCTTCAGCATGGACCGGGGATTCTACCAGACCGCGATTTCGGTAGCGATCACGACCAACACCCCGGATGCCGGGATCTACTACACCACCGACGGAACCGAGCCCTCCCCTGCCAACGGCACGCTCTACCACACCCCGTTGACCATCGACACCACCACCACCCTCCGGGCGGCCGCCTTCAAGGAAGGACTCGCCCCCACCAACATCGACACCCAGACCTATCTCTTTCTTGAGGATGTCGTCCGGCAACCCGCCGTCATCCGCGGCTATCCCCGCACCTGGGCCGGCAAACCCGCCCACTACCACATGGATCCCGAGGTGGTGAACCATCCCCTCGACGGCCCTCAGATGCTGGAAGCCCTCAAGGCCTTCCCCACCCTCTCCATTGCGATCGACCCTGACGAAATGTTCGCTACCTCGGGGATCTACCAGAACCCGCAGAGCCAGGGAGAGGCCTGGGAGCGGTCGGTCTCAGCCGAGTTCATCAGCCCGGATGGCTCCGAACCGGGCTTCCAGATCAATGCCGGCATGCGGATCCAGGGCGGGAGCAGCCGCAACCCGGACATCCCCAAGCACAGCCTGAGCCTGCGCTTCCGCCGGGACTACGGATCCGGGAAACTGAACTATCCTCTCTTCAAGGATGCTCCCTTCGGTGAGTCGGCGGTCGAGGAATTCGATTTTCTCCAACTGCGGGCGGGATTCAATTTCGCCTGGACGCACCGGCACTACTACCAGGCCCGCCACGCCCAGTATAACCGGGACCAGTGGGTGAACGACCTCTACCTCGCCATGGGGCAACCCGGCACGCACGGGCGATGGGTTCACCTCTACCTCAATGGACTCTACTGGGGACTCTACCATGTGCACGAACGCCCGGACGGAAACTTCATGGCCTCCTACTTCGGCGGAGAGAGCGAAGACTACGATGCTCTCAGCTCCGGCCAGCCCCGCAGTGGCGACACGGCGGCCTGGAACACCATGATCGCGATCGCCAACGGTAATATTGCCGATCCCGCCCGTTACGCCGCGATCCAGGACTACCTCGACGTGGACTCCCTCATCGACTACATGCTGCTCAACTTTTTCGTGGGAAACACCGACTGGGACGGACACAACTGGCGGGCGGCCCGGAAGCGCAGGAGGGGCGCCGGCTACCTCATGCTGCCCTGGGATTCGGAATTCGCCATTTCGCCGAATGGAGCCGGTGTCATCAACAATCCGCAGCCTCTTTCCAACGCCCTCAACACCAACGTGACCGGCCGCAACGGAACGGGGCGCCCCAGCGGTCTGCACCAGGATCTCGTTGCCAATCCCGAATATCTCATGCGCTTCGCCGACCGCACCCATCGGCATCTCTTCAATGGCGGAGCCCTTTCGCCAGCGACCGCCGGTGCGATCTGGAGGGCCCGCTCGGACCTGATGGACCGGGCCGTGGTGGCGGAATCCGCACGCTGGGGTGATTTCCGCTACGACGTCGACCCCGGACGATGGCAGCAATCGGACTTTGATCGCTACACCAGGAACGACCACTACCTGGAGGACCAGTCCTGGATTCTCCGCACCTACATCCCCCGGCGTAGCGGCGTGCTCCTGAGTCAGCTGCGCAGCCGCGGTCTCTATCCCGCCACCAATGCCCCCCGCTTTCGCCAGCACGGGGGCAACGTGGCACTGGGACAGGCGCTCACCATCAGCAATCCCAACCCGGATGGCACCATCTACTACACCATGGACGGCTCCGACCCCCGTGATCCCGACGCAGGTGATAATTCAGTCTCCCCAAGTGCCGTCCCCTACACTGCCCCCCCCGTCTTCACCGGGAGCGCCCTCCTGCGGGCCCGCGTCCTCAAGGGCACGGAATGGTCGGCCCTGAACGAAGCCTGTTTCCTCGCCGGCACTCTCGCGGACTCATCCACTCTTGCTGTTTCCGAGCTCATGTACAACCCGCCCGGACCGTCCGAGGACCTTGAGTTTGTGGAACTGGTCAACCACTCGGACACGGAAACCATCGAACTGGGCCAGGTGGAATTCATCACGGGAATCGCCTTCACCTTTCCCTTCAACACCCGCCTCGCCCCGGGAGAACATCTTCTCCTGGTCTCCAACCGGACCGCCTTTGAAGCAATCTACGGATCCGACCTTCCCGTGGTGGGCGAGTACGCGGGACTGCTCGACAACGACGGCGAACAACTTGTCATCGAGGACTCTCTCGGCAACATCCTGCTGGATTTCACCTACAATGACGACCCCCAGTGGCCCGCCCAAGCCGACGGGGCAGGCCGCAGCCTGGTGCTGCGGCACCACGATCCTGCCAGCGATCCCAGCGACGCCCTGAACTGGCGCAACAGCACCGAATCCATGGGCACCCCGGGAAGATCCCACCACACCACCTTCAACGGCGATCCCTCCGCCGATGACGATCAGGACGGTCTCGCAGCCCTCCTGGAGTATGCAACCGGAAGCAGTGACTCCATCCCGGGACCTGACACGGGAAGTCCCCTCCTGTCCCTTGACCAGACGGGACATCTCACCGTGACCATCCGGCTCAATCTGCTCGCTTCCGACCTCGGGACAACCCTCGAGCGGACCAGCAACCTGGCCTCCTGGGAGACCCTCACAGGATTCGAACGCACTGCCATCATTCGAGACCCCCTGCAGGGCACCGCCCTCGTGGTCTACCGTGCGACCACTCCCCTCCCGGACGGACCGGACCGGGCCTTCCTCCGCCTGCGAGTGACCAGACCCTGAGGGACTGGGAAGGAAAAGAGGACAGCCCCTTCCCCGCCAGGGTCCCACGACGGGAACCTGGCAGGAAAATCTGCGAAGTGGATATGCCCCTTTACGGAGCAGGAACCGTCACCAGCAGGCGGTAGATCTCCCGGGCTTCCCCGCCAGTGGTGTCGGTGGCGGTGTTGGCGGCGCCATCCGCCGCTGCGGTGAAGCTGTCCATGGCCGGCGCCCCGGGAAGCCCACTGGTAGAGGAGAGCACCTCGTAGGTCCGTCCCGCAAGGATCGGCCCGTAGGTGATCTCAACCTGCGTGTCGCTTACGTGGACGACCTCGAACACCGGTCGTTCACTTCCATCGCTGGCGCTGGTTCCCATGAGATACTCGGAAAGAGCATCCCAGCTGTCGTTATCACTATCGCTCCCGGCATCAGCGGGATCGTTCGGGTTGAGACCGTTCGCGAGTTCGTAATCGTCCGGGATCCCATCATTGTCCGAATCCCCAGCCGCGAGAGCAGCAACCGTGATCGCACCCGCGAGCGGACCGCTCCCGTCTTCGTCACCATCATCAACAAGGACATCAATGACAACCGGGGAGGTGCCATTGGGCAGGAATTGCACGGCCGCCAGGGCTGCATTCACCTCCCGGACAGTCCCGGTGATGGTCCAGATTCCAGTGGCAGGATCGTAGGTCGCACCAGTGGGCTCGGTGAGGTCCCCATCCCCGGGAGCGAGGCTCAGGATGGCGATCACCTCCTCGGGTGCACTCGAGGCCAGGATCGAGAAGGGACTCGCGTCAACCGCATGCCAGAGACGTGCGGAACTGATCGTTCCCTCCATCGGGAATGATCCAGCATCGTCGAAGATCCCGTTGGTGTCGGTTCCAAGTCCACCACGGGCCCCATCCGCATTCTGTCCGGCCCGGATCGTGTCGTCCCCGCTCCAGTTCCACCGGGTCCCCCGGCCGGTCAGGTTCACCGTAGCCTGCCCCAACCCGTTCACCGAGTAGGTGATCGCGTCCAGACTGGCAACCACTGCGAGCTGGGCCGGCGAGTCGAGCGGCAAGACCGCATCTGCGAGCGGCACACACACGTTTCCATCCGTCCAGTCGGTGTCGTTGAAGCTGGAGGGGATATCCGCGGGGGCGGAATTCATCTTGCTCACAAAATATGGGATACCATCGATGAGATAGATTCCAGTCCCGTTGCTGGTACCACCGATCTCAGCCACCCGCACCGTTCCGAAGTCGTCGAATCCGGACGGCTGAAAGGTGATATCAAACGCAAATCCGGCATCGGTATCCGGGTCTGGGACGAGATTAAGGGAGTCCCCGTGCGTGACCGGGTAGTCATACTGCGGCCCCTGCCCGGTGGTGATCACCGAATCGTTGGGATCGGTGACCACGATATCGTCAAGATCCACCGGCCCAGCCTCGTATCCGATGTTCTGCACGAGGTTGGTGGCACTCGGGGCCAGTTGCGGAATATAGAGGACGGAATCATCGATCGACACACTGTCCTCGGTCACCGCACCACCCGCGGCCGCGTTGGCCGCTCCCTTCGCAACCGAGATGACGACCAGGCCTCCGCTGGTCATGCCCGTGATCGATACGGTGTAAGTGTCTCCCGATCCGCTCACGCTGGCGGAAAGGGGACCCGTGTCGGTGCTGGCGGAGAGATCGATATCCCCCGCCTCAAATCCGGTGACCGCCTCACTGAAGACGACCGAGAATTCAATGGGAGACGCGCCGGTTGGATCGTCCTGTCCTGCCGCCTGGTCGATGGTCGCCGTCGGCCCTTCGTTGACGTAAAAGACCAGCTCATGGGTCATGGACTTGGGGCCTCCCGGTCCCGTGCTCCCCCCGTCATCAATGGTGAAGGAGATCACCGCATCCCCCCCGGTCACCCCGTCGGTGGTGGAGGTGACCCCTGCGGTCAGGCTGGCATTGATATCGTCCAGCGTGCCCGTGAGGGTGAGGGTAGCCGTTCCACTGCCTCCCACCACCGCAGGTCCACCCGCGGAAAAGGTCAGGGGAGCCGCTCCGCTACTCTGGAAGGTGGCCGTAAGTTCCCCCGTCCCGGCATCGGCGTCATTCACCTGCAGGGTGTCTATGGTGGTCCCGGTGGCAATGAAGGTGGCGGGCAGAACCGTGGAGCCCCCGCCCGCCAGCGCCTCTCCGGCCAGGGTGGCGGTGGGGGGGGCGTTTCCAGCGATCCCCCCAACCGTGAGATCGTCGATGAGGATTCCGCTGCTTTCCGTGTCCTCAACACTCGCATTGAGACTGAAGAGGATGGAACTGATCTGGGTGGCACCGCCGGCATAAGAGAGAACCCCGCTGGTGGAGTCGATGACCCCGTCCATGGGCCAGCGGTCAATGGCCACCCGGAAGCCGCCGGAGGTCAGGGAAAGAATCAAGCGGCTCTGCTCGGTCTCCGCCTCATTGGAGCCGGTATTATCGAAGTCAGCTGCCTGGCCCAGGGGCGTCAGCTCCCCGGCCGAATCAACATGGTGCAACTGTTCATTATTCGGCGCGGTATTGTTGGCACTGACATAGAGTTCGAAGGATTTCTCGCCCGCATCATCGAGCCCGATGATGCGCCAGCTCTTGGCTTCCGAATTGCCCACCGTCCGGCGGTTGCCAAGGTCCATCGAGATGAAGGCCGCGTTGGACCCCGAAATATCGGCCGGGGAGGCAAGGCGGGCCTTGATCTCACCCGAACCCGGCACGACGCGGTCAAGGACCAGGGCTTCGTCGATTCCATCACCATTGGCGTCGTTAGTCTCAAAATAGATTCCGGGCAGTTTACCCGAGACGTTGAGAACCGGAATATCTTCCCAGGACCCAACCGCGGTTCCGAGATTGGCGGCAAAGGGCGCATCCAAACCCACCTTTGAGCCGTTCGGAGTGCCTGGGTCTCCGAAGGGGTCGACATTTTCGAAATCGGCCAGGAAGAGAAGAACTCCCACCCCGTCAGTGACCTCGGTGCTGGCCGAGGACGCCCCGCCAATCGATCCGCGGTCCACCGATTCGAGGGTGAGCGTGATAGTCTCGGCTCCCTCGGCGACGCCATCGTCTATGGGGATGAAACTCAGGATCCCGGATGCATCACCCCCGGGAATGACAAACGAGGTTTGTCCGAAGAAGTCCTGCCCGTTCACAGCCGTTCCGGAATAACTGACGGTGATGGAACGATCTGCCTGGGAGGCCACATCGGGGGTAACGGTGAATCCGAGGGCCGATCCTTCCGAACCGCTGACCTGGTTTTCGGCAACCGAGAAGACCGGCTCGGACTGAACGTCGTTCAAAAGGGTCTCGACGACCCCCGGAACACCCACCACCGCATTCCCACCCACGCTCTCAATGGTCACGATGATATTTTCCAGTTCCTCGTAGAGGTTGTCATCAAGGGCACTGATGATCACCTGGGCGGAGTTTCCGCCATCAGGAATCTGCACGGTGGCAGCAGCGGAGAAGTCATCCCCTGCAGCAGCCAGCCCACTGAAACTGAGGTTTACATCGACCGCACCGGAAACCGCCGCACTGGAGGAGAGGCTGAAGGTAGCGGAACCACCTTCCTCAACTTCGACCTGGTCGGCGGCCAGCGAGATCCGGGGATCGGGATTGGTTCCCTCGACATCCACATTCACCGTCACGGTGGAGTTCGAGCCCGTGTCGAGGCGGTAGGTATAGCTGTCGCGCTCGCTGAGTCCCACCCCGACGTGATTGAACGCGTTGTTCGGGTCGTATGTGATCGAGCCGTCGGCCTGGAGAGTCACGGTGGCACCGGAAGGAAGGACGATGGGATTTCCGATCCCCGGAGACGCCGTCCCGGCGACCTCAAGAATGTCGCCCGGGACCGCTGGGACCGACGAGCCGAAGATGGAATCGTAATTTGAGTTGATCTCCGTGGAAGTGAGGAGGAACGGGTAAGTCCGCGCCAGTGAGATCTCGCCGTCATAGTCGGTCAGCGCCCCGAGACTGAGGGTGCCAAAATTGCCCAGATTGGGATCGGCACCACCAACGTCGGACTGCCGGCGGCCGAGACCGCCGTCATCCGTGCCGCACCAGTCGGCAAGGTTGCCGACCGCCCCGGTGTCGATATTGAGCGCAATCCCGGTGTCAACCAGTTGGCCGTTGATGAAGATACTGGCGGTGTCGAGGGTGAGATCGATCTGAGCTACAACGTGAACAAAGTCACCGCCCGCAACCGCTCCAGGCGGAAGTTGGCCCACGGCCTGCACGACTTGGGTCCCATTGTCGAGGGAACTCCAGGCCACCTTGTCGTCAACGATCGTGAAGGACGAACCGTCGGTAAGACCGCCAACCTCCCAGAGAACCTCATTGCCCACATGGTCGCGGGGGCGAATAAGCATCTCGAGAGTGGCGTCGGCAGTATCGATATCGCCGTAGGTGGCCTGCTCGATGTCGAGGTGAACGATGCCCTCTACCCCGGCAAAGTCATAGGTGGCGGCGATTCCCGCCGGGGCATTCACCGCAGCCGGATTGAAGGTCGCATCGATCACTCCGTTGCTGGGGATGAATGCCACGGTGGCCGAGCCGGTATTGAGCCACTGCGTGCTCGAATTTCCAATCGTGTCGGCGTGGAATTCCAAATTGAACCCGGGAGTAGGCGTTCCGAGCGCACCACCCGGCTTGCGGACCTGGTCGTTGTCCAGGACCATGATGTTCACCACGTTATCGGCATCCGTGGGCGCGTAGTCGTTGGTCGGCAAACCGGCCCCACCCGAAGTGATGGTGACGAGGGCGGACACCGCGCTCGTTCCATCGAAGATCGTGTATCCGAAGGTTTCCGAGAGAGGGACTCCGGGCGCCAGGCTCAGCAGGATGGACGAGGTGCCCACATCATAGTCAAGGGTTCCGTCCGAGGAGACACTTACGGTTGCGCCAAACTGAGAGGTAAAGACCAGGGGCACCAACTCGAAGTTGAATGAATCGCTGGAGACTGCGCCCCCGCCCCCGAAGATCTGCTGGGTGACATTGGAGACGGTGAGGATATCCGAGGCATCAACGTCATTCTCATTGCTGAGCAGGTTAAGGGTTATTCCCGATCCGTTGATACTGGTGACGCTTTCGTTGACCACCACGGGGTCGTCATTCACTCCATTCACCTGGACGCTCACCGTTGCCACCGAGAGATTTCCCTGGAAGTCACCCACCGTATAGGTGAAGGTATCGATACCCTGTTCTCCCACCGCAAGAGCCTGGAGAGCACCCGCCGAACCGGGATCATAGCTGAAGGTTCCATCCTGGACCACGGTTACTGCAGCACCCTGCGCACTGGTGGCATCGAAGTTGATCACTCTGAGCGCGGTACCGGTATCGTTGTCAAGCAGGCTGAAGGACGCTCCAGGCTCAACGAGGAACAGGTTGGTATCTTCATCAGTAACCCCGTTGTCATCGGCAAGAAGGGTGGTGATGCCTAGATTGATGACAAAGGTCCCGGCATCCGGGTTCGCCCCGCCATCCGAAACGCTGAAGTCGAAACCCCCGGTCTGCTCGGCCGCATCGGCGTCAAAGGTGAGCAGATCGTTGTTCACGTCCTCCTGGGTGAAGGTAGCGCCCTCCCCGAGAGGGATTCCTCCGAGGTTGAGCACCCCCCCGGTGATTACGCTCGTGATGGTGTAGATGAGACTCTCCGGTCCGGTGTTCGCATCGGAGGCAAGGAGGTAGGTCTCATCCGTAATGACAGTGCCGATTGAGCCCACCAGGACATTGAGTGATGCATTGAAGCTGATTGCCGGGTCGTCGGAGGGGAAGAGAGACTCGATGTGGACACCCTGCAGACCGAGGTCGTTGCCCGGGACACTGCCGGCCGCGCCGAGGGCCTGGGAGTTGACCTCCACCGTGTCTGTGGCGGTGAGCGAGGCCAGGAAGCCGGACCAGTTCCCGTTCTGGTCGATCTGGTTGTTCCGGGAGTAGCGGGTCGACCCGCCGTAGGCGGTGGTCCCGTTGACCTTCCAAGTCTGCCAGGGGACCTGGCGGTCGGTGGTGTCCTCGAGACAGAAGAAGCCGGAGAGGAAGAGGTAGGTGCCGGTCTTATTGACGGTCACCGCGCTCGTGCCGGGTGTGTGGCTGAAAGCGAGGCCCGTCGGGCTGACCGGGGGGCCGAAATTCACGGACGCTCCGGGGGCGGTGGTATTGAGGTCCTGGCCGGAATTGTCGCTGAGGCTGATGTAACTTCCGGTGGAGGGAAGTTGCACGATCGCGAGGCCGGTGCCGGCACTGGTGACAGTGCAATTGACGCCCTGCTCCTTGGAGGTCTGCACATTGAGGACCTGGCCGGCGGTGGCCTGCACGATCGTTCCGATCGCCAGCACGCCGTCGTGGCACCCGTCAGCGTTCGGGTGACCCCGCACGTAATTGGTAGTGGTGGATCCTGCAACGGGCGTGCCGTCCAGCGTCAGGCGTTGGGTGTAACCAGTGCGGCCGGTGCTGCCGAGGTTGGTGCTGAGAAGGGAGGTGTTGGCCATCACGAGGTAGCGGCCATCCTGGTTGAAGGTGATGTCGATGCCAGAGCTGAGGCTCATGGCGCCGAGGGAGGGCTCGTCAACCTGGTCGTAGAAGACTTCCAGAAAAGTGGCATCCCCGGCGGCGGCCTGGTCGAGAGTGTTGGAGAGGCGCAAGCAGTCCCATGTGTCCTCCAGTTTCAGGAACTGGATGCTGGTCGCGCCGCCGATGAGGTTTTTCGCGCTGCTGCCGTTCTCGTCGGTGCGAGTGCCGTGCAGACGCAGGATGTCGCCGGTGGCGGCCGCTTCAACGATAGTGCCGCCCGAGACCACGGCCTCGTTGGCGCCACTGCTGGTCCGGATGTAGCCCTGCGCGGTGCCGTATTTCAGATCGACCGGGGCTCCTCCTCCCGCCGGTTCGAGGGTGAGGCGGGTATTGATCTCGGCGCGTTGGTCGCCAGTGCTGTGATCCCACCGCGTGCTGTAGAGCACCAGGTATTTGCCCTGGCTGAGGACATGATCCGGCGAAACGGACGGGAGGTTGACGTTGCCCAGATCGTCAAAGTCGAACTGGATCGTGATATCATCGCCAGGGATGGTGGTGAGATTTGCGGCGTTGAAATTACTGCGAACCACGATGTCGCCGGGCGTTCCGCTGATCTGGGCATTCAGGGAGGACCAGGACAGCGCGAATACCGCTGCCGTTGCTACGGCGCAGCTAAAGAGGCGGAGGAGTGGGCTGGGGTTCGTGGGCATGGATTTTGTAGGTTGGGTGTTTGGCGAACGATGCCATCTCAAGGGTTCCCCGAGCCTCGGGATCCTGCAGACCGACACCTTTTTAGTGTGCCCCTAACTCATCCAAAAAAATGACCTCCTGCAAGCACAGGATGTGAACAAGATCACCCCGGAAAACATCTCTGCTGGCAATCAACCTTTCAAGATTTCACAGGGATTCCAAGTTTCCCGAGAATGAACCCCCGCCCATCCATCCCGGAGCGAATCTCAAACCTCCTCCGCGGAAAGCCACCGGAACTGGACCACCCGAAAGCGCCGGCCGAATCTCCGGTTGGCCTCATTGACCAGCTGCGACTGTTTGCGATGGGCGGGGTCTCCCCGGTCACCGGTCGCCTGCAGATACTCCGGGACACGTTGCACCACGGCCTCGCACCAGGCCCGGGCCTGGACCTCCCCCGCGGGGTCAAGGGAATCGCCGTAGGCGCGCACTACAAAGGTGTCCCCCCGTGGCGTCAGTTGCCCCCCGAGATTGCGCAGGATGTCCGCCTGGTCGACATAGGCGGCACTGCCATAGGCCACGGGTCCCTCAAGCGCTTCCGGGAACGCCGGATCGAGCCGCCCGATTTCCTCCTCGGAAAAGGTCCGGATGGAGTTGCGGAATCCTTCGTTGATGCGGACATCCGGGTCATCAAGGGCTGATTGGAGAGCTCCCTTGACGCTCAGGCTCCGGTCCCCGCCGTCCAGGCGCCGATTAACGAACTCCGAAAGGGAGAGGAAGGGACCACGCCGTTTGACCTGCTTCACCATCGCGTGGGCGAGTTCCTTGATCTCTTCGTCCGTCAGCGAACGCCAGGCGATCCACTGTTCGACTTCGATCGGGTCTGCAGAGCTGCCCTCATAGGCAGTTCCGTTGGCCATGCTGCCCGGAGCGACCGGCAGGCCATCGGCCGTTTCGGCCCGGATGGGCACACCTTGTCCGAGCGCTTCCTCCAGCGGGAGGGTCGCCACCGCCTTGCCACGCAGGCTGGAGAAAAGTGCCCGCCAGGCATCCACCGAGGTCGAGTTCACATTGAAGGGCCCCTCCACGAGCAGGTGGGAGGCCATCAATTCCGCACGCTCCAGGGCGGCATCACCCGGTCCGAAGAGCTCGGCCAGAAGATTCTCGGTGATCCCCCGGCGATAGGGAACGAGACGCCGGTTGGGAAGTTCCCTGTCTTCGAAGAAGGCACGATGGGCGACCTCCTCTGCCGAGAACTTCCGGTCCTCTTCGTAAATCTCGACCAGGTGCGGGGCAATGGAGGAGAAAAAGTAATCGTCCCAGAGAGCCTTGTTCGCGAGGTAGGAATGATCAACCATCGGAATGATTTTCGGTCCGTTCGCCTGACTGTAGTGACGGGTCCACGAACCCACCGCTTCCTCCGCTCCCAGGTAGGGGTGGGCATAGGAATTTCCGATGGCCTGGACCATCTGCGGGAACAGCCCGTTCGCTCCGGTGGCGGTGGTGAACTGGTAACTGACGCGCGTCTCTCCCGCCCCGGGACCGAGGTGGTCGTTGGCCAGGCTGTAACCCCCGAGTCGCGCGTGACTGAGGGAGGCGATCGAGTGCAGGGGTGTGAGAGGCACCTCCTGCTGGACCAGGTGCGTGGTGCCATACTCGGCGGAGTAGCCGCCACCATAGTAGGAATTGACATTGTTGGGATCCACCTGCACGGCCGCTTCGAGAACGGAATTGATATCCTGTACCCACCAGTTCCAGCCATGGTGGTAAAATGAGTCATGATCCGCGCGATCCACGAAGGGGCACGCGACAATGGGGGTGGAGTGCAGGAAGGGGCGGGAGGCGAAGCGACGTCCGTGTGCGTCACCGGTGGTATCGTGATAGACCTCGCAACCCGCGGTCAGGCTCACCAGCAGGAAGGGGCGGGTCTGCCCGATAATCTCGCGGCCCGGAATGGGAGGGAACTCGATCTCGTCCCTTTCCCCGGGAAAGCCCTTTCTCATCAATTCCCGGTGGAAGTCGATCGCGGCTTCGCTTTCCCTTCCGCCCGGCCCCTTTTCATGCATCCGGGATATCATCTGGAATTGACGCCGCATCCACCTGTTGTCGCCCGGTCCACCCTCACCCTGCCTTACAACGCTGGACTGGCGGAAAAAGAACTGGAGGGCTGCCCCATTGGCCAGGTCGGGGTTTTCGGCGGCTGAGATGCTGAAGGAGATCTGGTCATTGGCATCAAAGCTGAGAGCCCCGCCAATCCCGTCGTCATTACGTCCACCTGGTCCCTGTCGTTCCTGTTCAATATGGGCCCGGTCGCCATTACGATCAGAGCGTGGGAGTTCCAGCCACTTGTTGGGATCCCACCCGGGTTCCACTTCGCGAATCGGGCGATACTGGTTGGTGTCCTCGATCAGGGCCCCTTCCGCCGGTCCGCTGGTCTGGCGCAACGAGAAAACCCGCACTTCACCCGGGGCGAAGACGATAGGCTTCTGTCCCCCCACGAACAACTCGAAGCCCGTGTGGCGGTCCCCACCGCCGGCGCGGAAAACCCCCGCACCGTACCGATCGCGGTTGGTGATCCACGAAAGCGAGGTGGGCCGCTGCGATTCATAGGATCCGTTCGCACCCACTTTTTTCCAGCGCAGGGCAATGGGCAGGTTGAAGAATCGGATCTGGGTCGAGCGATCCGGTCCATGGTTCAGCACCAGCGGCACGTTGTAGGGATTCCATAGCGTGACCGCGGGGGTGATGCCGATGTGGACCTTGTAGCGACTCTGGTTCGGATCAGTCCGCGGAGGACGCTGGCGCTGCTTGCCGATGTAGCTCAGCAGGAACTGCATCTTCACCGGAACGGGCATGCGGTAGAGATTGGTGTATTCCCTCTTGAACCGGGATCCGGGGGTGAAGTCGGGATTGTTGACCTGGAGACGGTTCCGCCCGAGCGGATTACGGGCCTTCTGGCCCTGGTAGTCGACCTGCTCGCGATATAGCTGGTAGTAGGCCGCGAGATCCTGCAGGGGCACCCGATCGGAATTGCGGCCGAAGCGGTAGAGCATGAAAGCGTTGCGCTGTTCGCGAAGCTCGATCGGTCGCTCGAGAAGCGCATTGAGGTCGCGTTTCAATCCCCCCTCCCGCACGTCAGCCAGCACCCCGTATGAATAGGGCGTGACATCGTGAAAGGTGCGCCGCACACGCTGCAATTCACCGGCCGGCAATTCCAGAGACCGGCGGGTGTGCATCCGTCGCAGGATCCCGGGGTCGTTCAGGTCCTCGAGGGCCTCAAGGACGTCATGGCCAGTCGATCCCGCACTCATGGCGCGGGCGATCAACTCGTCCTTGCGGAGTTCCTCCCCGGAATCGAAGGCATCCGGGAGAATACGTGCCTTGGTTGATTCATCAGCGATCCACCATGCGTAGCGCCCGGCATGATTCGCACCGGAACCGGGCCGGGAACCAATCCCCAGCAGAGCGCCGGACACCAGTTCCGAGTCCTGTGCAGCCGCGCCATAGGTGCCACGCCCCATCAGGAGGACGCCTTCACTGTCCTTGCCCGGAAAGCGCTCACCTTTGAGGGGCAGGCTGCGGGCACTGTCGAGGGAGCGCTGCTGCTCCTTATTCATCGAAACGAGCCACGACCGAAAGTGGTCCCTGCGCTTCTCCTCGTAGGCCGGGGCCAGTCCCCGGTTCGCCGCACCAGCGATCGTGCGATGCTCGCTGGGTTCGTCCCCTCCAAAACTTCGCCCTCCCGCAGCCCAGGCGTCCCACACCCCGGTCCAGTGCGGGTGGGCCACATCCTCGTAATCAGAGGTTTCCACCGAATCATCCAGGATCGCGGCCGAAGCGGAGATGCGCTGGTCCGGTCCCAACTGCTGTTGCAACTCCCCCAAGGCCAGCATCAACGCGAGGCGCGCATTGGCGCGGGCCTCGGTTTGTGCATCAAGGAGCGTATTGGACCGCAGGGTGACCGAGGACAAGCTGAGAAGACCCAGTGCAATCAGGCCCAGCAGGGTCAGAATCATCACAGTTGTGATGAGCGAAAAACCCGGTTTCCCGGGGCCCCCTCCGGTGGGTGCCGATCCTGCAGTGCATCGAACCATGGGTGTAAATACTGCGCTGCGCCCTGCGAGCGCATTCACACTAATTGATTACCCCACGTAATCACATTGTCAATGCGAATGTGGCGGGATTCGACTGGCTTATGTGACGGTTTTGTGTCCGAAATCGGCATCGGAAAGAGATCCCCTGCCCGGCATTGACGCGGAGAAGAAGAAGAGGCCAAATGCGGCATGGTCTTCGCGGGGAGGAGTTTCACAAGAGTGGTTTTAGCCACCACCCTGCTCGGGGCAGGCATGGCCACCTTCCGGATCCAGGCCCAGGAAGTGGCGATTACCTGCCTCTCCTTTCCAAAGCGGCCCCCGGTCTCCATCGAGTTACTGGTGGGTCCTGGTAAGACAGTGCCGATCAGCCTCCAGAGCCACACCCTCACTGACCCCCTGAAAGTTCCTCGCCTCGCGGTCTGGAAGTTCGGCAAGAGTGGCACCAACGCGGCGGGAGAGTTCCGTTTCAAATCCTACGGGCAGGTCAGGCCGGGAACTGCCAGGAAGCAACTCCTTCTCTTCGTCCACAAGGGCACCTCCCCATCGGAGGGCTTGAACATTCTTGCCCTCAACGACGACAAGACAGCCTTCGGGGCCTCCCAGATGCTCTTCGTCAACCTCGCTCGCGAACCGGTGGCCGGACTGGTGGGCGGCAAACAGTTTCGCCTCAATTCCGGCAAGCACATCATCATCACGCCCAAGGCCGACCGGGGGAAAAACCTGTGTTTCGCCTCCCTCAAGTACATGCGTGACAACAAGTGGCGCACCTTCTTCTCCACCAACTGGCCCACCCTGACCAAGGCACGTGGACTGGTCTTCCTCTACAACGACCCGAGATCCAAGAGCATCAAACTTCACTCGGTGGTTGATTCCCTCGTCCGCGTCCCCCCACCCGGGGAGTGACGGGAAGAACCCGGGGGGCGAGCGGGCTCGATTGACAAACCGTGACCTGCCGTCAAGGATGCTGCTTCATGAAAGCGCTCACGAACTCCCTTCTGTCCTCACTCCTTGCTCTGCTCACCCTCTGCCCGGCCTTTGCCGAGCACCACGAGAACATCAAGGTCCTCTACATGGGTGGCCGCGGGCATGACTCGAAGGGCTACGAGAAATTCCTGACCGGATTTCTCGCCCGGCAGGGCGGATTCGACCTTGTCATCAGCAACAAGCTCGATGACCTCAGGGCGGAAACGATCGGGAAATACGACGTGCTTTTCTTTTTCGGTTCGGGAGGAGACTTCACCGATCCGGCCCAGGAAAAGGGGTTTGAGAGCTATCTAAGAAATGGCGGCGGCGTGGTAGGGATCCATGCCACCGACGCCTTCAAGAAATCAGACGTCTACTGGAAGATCTTCGGGGGGCAGTTCATTGGCCACGGTGGAGGCACGTTCCCGATCGAGTTCACCGACACCAAGCACCCTGTCACCAGGGGCATGCAGGGCTTTGAGATTTCAGACGAGTCCTACCGCGACAAATTCCATCCCGATACCATCGACAGTCTGCACCACCTCGGACGCATCAACCGCGGCAATGAGAAGCACTCCATGATCTGGGTGCACGAGTATGGCAAGGGGCGCCTCTTCAACACCGGCCTGGGACACGACCAGAAGGCCTGGGACAACCCCGCCCTCCAGAAGCTCACCCTGCGGGCCCTCTACTGGGTCACCCGGAAGCCCGTTAAGGACCCCCGGTAACCTCCCACGGTTACTTCTCCCCTCTCCCGCCTCTCTCCCTCCAGGCCGGATACTCGACCGTCAGGAGCCGCGCGGGCCATCTGCCTCCGATCCAACCGTGACCGATGCGGTGGGAGTGACCGAGTTCCTCCAGGTTGTATTTCACCACCCCCTGCTCGATGAACATGGGCCTGTTGGTCCCAATTTCGTAGTAGCGCGCCCAGACCGGCTCAGCGTTTGAATCCTCCACCACCCGCCGGTCCCTGCCGCCAGGCAGCGAGTCGTCCTGCACGGTCACCACCCGCACCCCGACGATTCTGACCCGCTCAAACCAGCTCACCGCACCTTCCACCGCTTTCACCACATCGGGAGACGGCTGCTCGATCGACATCAGGTAACGGACCACATCCACGCTCTCGGCACCGGAAATAGAGGGCAACTCCGAAACCCTGCCCTGCGCGGGAGCCAGGGTCTTCTCGTCGTGCTGCTGGCACCAGGCCGTCTTCCTCCCCTTCACCACGATCTGGCACTTCAGGATACACGAGATCCCGTTCGCCACCGCCCTGCTGCATTCTGCCCGGAGTCCCTCATCGACCAGGTCAAGGGGAGCCCGCCGATTCGCAACCTCATCCAGGACGGAGAGCGCCCCGATCATGGCGCCGTCGTTGAAGGTGATACGGCTGGAGTAGCCCGGTCGCAGAGGATAAAACTGTGGCCACCCTCCGCTCGGATACTGAGCCTTGAGAAGGTAACGAACACCCCTCGTGAAGCCCTCCCTGAACCGCGCCTTTCCCGTGGCTCCATGAACTGCCGCGAGATAGCGCATTTCCTGGTGAGTGGCTCCGTTGTCCAAGGTGCAGGGAAACTTCCTCTGGCGAAGCGCTTCCCGGTGTGCCCGGCGCTGTTCCTCGGTCAGGTTCTCGGTGGCAGCATGCCCGGAGGGATGCACACTGTTATCATTCTTATACCATCCTCCGATCCCGGCCTGGTAAAAGAGCACATTATCTGCAATCCGGACCGCCTCCGCCGTCCCATACCAGTCGACCTCCGCGGACAGGCACTCACGCCAGCTTCGCCCCTGGGCTGCGGCCCCCAACGAGGTTGCCATGAGAGCGCCCAGTGCAAAAATTCCGCTCCGCCCCACACCCCGGGTAACCCACCACCTCATGGATCACTCTTAGCACGGCCCCCGGATGCGCCGCGAGCATATTCCCGACTCCGCTCCGGGCTACTTCTTGATTTCGAGAACCTCAATACTCTTGAACTGCGTCGGATGACTTTCAGCCTGAATCGAAATGGTTCCCTTCTCAATCAGCGTGCCATCATCCAACTGGGGCAACTTATACTCCATGACCAGTTCACCATTCACAAAGTGACGAAGTCCCTCACTGCCGCGCACCTCCACTTCACAGGTCACCCACTGGTCCTCGTGGAATGTCTTCGACCGGGAACCTATGCAGTGCCTCTTCTCGACCCGGTCATTGAACACCACATGTGTCCCCGGGGTGCAGAGATTCGCAGTAGTTCGACGCCCCTTTCCGAAGCCACCCAGCAGTTGGACCTCAATCGAAGCGGGGAAATCCTGGTCGAGCGTCATGCTTTCCAAGGTCTGACCATGCAGCATGAGACCATTGTTGCGTCTGGCCCACCCCGGCCCCCCACTCACCTGATCCCCGATGAAACGGTAGACGGCACGGATCCGGTAATGTGAGAACTCCGTCTTGTAGAACAGGTGACCGAAAACGCTGTCGAACTTCTCCCACTGGTCATAGCTCACAGTGAGAAGCCCATCGACAACCCGGAAGGTATTGTTGTAATTCTTGCCTGCCTTGTGTCCCACAAATTTGGGCGTCCAACCCTCAAGATCCTTACCGTTGAAGAGACTGATCCACTGACCCTCCTTCTTGGGGGTATCGGTCCCCTTTTCCTCGTCCGCCCAAGCGGAACCAAGCATCAACCCAGCTACGTTCACGGTTATTCCTATGCGCTTTATGACCTTCATCTGCACCGATTTAGCATGCATCGGGGTGCCCATGCAATCTCCTCTCGCAGCCTGATCCCTTCTGTCCCGAGGGGTTCTGTCACTCGCGCTTCTGCGAGAACATCCAGTCATACATCTCTGTGGTGGAGAACACGACCCGGCCGGCCCCGTGCCCTTCGTCCCGGTAGACCTTGAGTCTGGCCAACTTCCCCCCGGCCTTCCTGATGGCGGCGATCATCCGTTCGGAGCGTTCGGCCGGGACAACCCGGTCCTTGGCACCGGCAAAGGCGTAAACGGGAACACTGGCCAGGTTGGCGGCCCACTTGGCGAGATCCTCCGTGACGGCCTTCGGTCCTCCCCGACCGATTCCCCCCACCACCGGGGCGATGGCGGCAAAGTGCCCGGGACAATGACCGCCCCAGACCCAGCAACCGTAGCCCCCCATGCTGTTTCCGGTCAGGTAGATCCTCTTCTCATCCACCGGGAGAGTCGCCTTCACGTGCTCAAGGAAGACATCGAGATCTTCCGGAATCCAGGTTCCCCTGCCCGCCGGTGTGATCCTGAGGCATTGCGGAGCCACCACCAGGCAGGGCTCCTTCCGGAACTTCCGGATTCCGCTCACCACCCGCCGGGCCTGCCCCCTGATCTTGCCAAGGTCATCACCCACTCCACCCGCGCCGTGGAGATAGATCAGCACCGGAAGTTGACTCCCTTTTTTTGCCTCCGCCGGGAACAGGAGAAACTCCGGGTTGAGAAAAGTGGTCCTGCTCTGCAGTTCCTTCCCGAGGGCCTTGACAACCGGAACCTCCTTCTGGCCCCACGCGGGAGCCAGTCCGCTGAGGAGAAGAAGAAGGATACCCCGCCCGATTACAGCACGTCGGAGAGGACAGAAACGATTCATGGATGCGCAAAAGATAGGCTCGAAGGGCTCGCATGACACATCTTTCTCAATCAATTCCGCGAACATGGAAGCGCATGGAGATAGAGTCAAAAGGCATTAGCGCCTGGTGAGGCTCCATGAGAAGCCGTTAACCCGGGTCCCCCCCTCGGGCAATCCATCGCCCAGCCGGTGATGAGCGGACGCTCCGCCCCTACGCTGCGTTGCACGCGCAGAGGGCTTCCGCACAATCACACTGGCCGCACAACCCGAAACGACCACAGTTCGGCGAAAGGCCACAGAGCATGCGATTGAGCTTGCAGTGACAACTCATGCATCCGCTCCCTGCTTTTGTCCGCAGGCTGATTTCTTCAAGGGAGGTCGCACCAGTCCCGCTGATGGCAGCATGTATTTCAGCCTCAGTAACTTGGTGGCAGTGACACACCAGCTCCCCTCCCAGGCACAGGGGAGAGTTTCTTACTCCTGCAGGTTGCACACTTGGAGAAATCATTTGAACAGTTTTTTGACCGTTACTCTCTTAAAAATACGATGCCTCGAAGGCATTTGAATTAGATTATTGCTATTGAGACCTATTCTCAAGGAGAAAGCCAGCCCTACTTGTCGTCCGGCCACCTGACCTCTCACCTCCGACGTCTTCCCCCGACGATCAGGAGGGCGGCACAGCCAACAAGCCCACCCACGGGGGGTTCCGGCACAACCTGAATGGAGAGGGAATACTCGACCACGGTCGGGTTCGTCTCCTGCAGCCAGAACGCGTGCGGGCCCGCGCCCAGGGAATCCTGGCCCAGATCAGGCAGGAGGTTCAGGGCTCCCTCAAAAAACAGGGTCCAGGCATCGATGTCATCGAACCCTTGCCCTGCGAAATCAGACCCGGAGCGATACCCTAGAAAAGATCCCCCTCCCGGGTTTCCGTTAACGAAGGAATAGGTCTGTACCGAAATCGAGACAATCTCCAGCCCGTCTGGAACCATGAAGGACAGGTAGTCCGCATCATCTCCGTCCGTTGCTCCGGTATTGCCGTTATTCCCGATACTGCCCGAGAGGGTATTTTCCCCGGGGGCCACCACGAAAGCCTGCGGCGAATTAAAATCTCCCGGCAAATCGCCATCCACCCCTTCGTTCCAGAGGATTGCCCCCTTCACGGATGGCGATCCAATCATGCAGAGGGAAAGGCCCAAGGTTGCGGGGGCGAGGAGTAATCTTGGGGTCATTGCCAGGCTCAGCGTTGAAGGAGGAGTCTACGGGTTCCCGACCGACGGCGGAGAATAACAGAGTGCGCCCAGGCACACTAACAGTATCTTTTTTCAGCTAGAGACCAGTATCCTTGGAACCGGATAGGCAAATGGGGAAGCGCTACTCCTTCCGGGCTACCCCACGGGAAAGGAAGAGCATTGCCGGCTGGGTAAGACGCATCCCGGCTTGAATACTTTCCAGAAACGCAACGAGTAGCTCCCGGTCCATACCACTCGCGTTACGGAATGCCTCTCCTGATTTTCGCTTCGCCACCATGCCAGAGCGCGGACGCTTCGATCTCAACCACTCCGGGTTTGGCGAGGGACTCGCGCAGAACCTGGCGCTACTCCATGAATTCGGCACCCGCGACACCAGCAGAATCAGGGGAGACGGTCTCCTGGGCGTGCTCGACAACGGCATCGTCAACGCTGAGGAGCTCTTCATCGAATCTCCCGAACATCGCGGGACGGTCTTTGACCCCTTCGCGCAGGCCTCCACGACCCCACCCTGCCGCTGCAAGGTTGACTTAGTCACAAGCAAAGGATACTCAAGGGCCATGCCGTCGCCCACCGACGCAGAGATTTTCACCCGTTGGGCGGACACGGAGGCCCCGCTTTTGCCGATCCTTCATGCATTCCACGACCGCGACGGGTTCCTGAGAGAAGAGGCCATACATGCCATTTCGGAAGCACTTCGAACCCCGATCGCCGATCTTTATGGAACGGTCACCTTCTACCACCATTTCTCACAGCATGCTCCCGGGCAGAGCGCCCCGAGGGTGTGCACCGGACCGATCTGCAAGTTGAAAGGTGCTGACGCCCTCCTCGACTCAATGCGTGCAGAGGGCGCCACCCCGATGGCGTGCTCCGGTCGATGCGACGACCCGGTGCCGGTCCTCAAGGGACGCCAGACCTTGGTGGCCTGTGATGGCCAGATGATGCCCTGGCACTCTCCCGTTCCGGCCCCTAACCCGGGCGGCCTCGAGGAGTGCGTGTTCGCCTCCATCCGGCAACCGGATCGCGCCACCTACGACGGCTACCGGCGCACCGGAGGCTACCTCGGCCTGGAAAAAGCGCTGGCAACCGATCCCGCAGCCGTGCGCCAGACCGTCAGCGACAGCGAATTGGCGGGCCGCGGGGGCGCCGGATTCCCTACCGGGCGCAAATGGGACGCCGTCGCTGAGGACCCCCGCGAACCAAAGACAATCGTCTGCAACGCCGACGAGGGCGAGCCGGGCTGCTTCAAGGACCGCACCCTGATGGACCTGGACCCCCACGCGGTCATCGAAGGGATGGCGATCGCAGCCCACGCGACAGGTGCCACGCGGGGCTTCATTTACCTGCGCTATGAATACCCGGAGACTGAGCAGATCCTCGAACGGGCCCTCGAGGAAGCCCGGGCGAGCGATCTCCTGGGCAGCCAGACTGGCTTCGATCTGTGGGTGCGGCGGGGCGGTGGAGCCTATATCTGCGGTGAGGAAACGTCGCTGCTGAACAGCCTGGAGGGCAAGCACCCGTTCCCGCGCAATCGTCCCCCCTTCCCCGTCACGCACGGATACGAGGACCTTCCGACCGTCGTTAACAACGTGGAGACCCTGGCATCGGTCCCGCCCATCCTCTCCAACGGTGCCGATTGGTATCGTCACCTCGGCACCGGCAAGCACGCCGGCACCAAGGTTATCAGCCTCTCCGGCGACGTGCGCCGCCCCGGCAACTACGAGGTTCCGCTCGGTTTACCGCTGTCCGAACTCCTCCATGAATGGGCCGGAGGCGTCCCCGACGAACGCGTGATCCAGGCTGTCACGATGGCCGGCCTCTCTGGCGGCTTCCTCGCCAGAGAGGGACTCGATGTGACGCTGGACGAGCCGAGCATACGCGCCCAGGGGTCATTCCTCGGTGCCGGCGGCATCATGGTTCTGGACGATTCCCGCGACATGGTGGCCGTCGCCCACTCCGCCATGGAGTTCTTCGCGCACGAGTCATGCGGCAAGTGCTTTCCCTGCCGGATTGGTACCGCCCGGCTGACGGAGCGTCTCGACAGTGGCGGACCCTCTTCGGTCGAAAGCTGGCGGGAGGAAGTCGATGACATTGGCTCCACCATGAAGGCCACCAGTGCCTGCGGCCTGGGGATGGCCGCTCCCCTCATCACCGAGAGTCTGGCCCGATGGTTCCCGGACCAGGTGGAAACGCACGTGAACAGCACGAACTCATGATCCAGCAAGGCCAGGAAGAACCCGCCGCAATCCCTACCGTCAATATCGACGGAGCGGACGTCCCGTTCACAGGAGGGGAAACGCTTTACGAGATCTGCTCCCGTCAGAAAAAAGATGTCCCCACCCTCTGCTACGACCCGAGGCTGGACCCGTTCGGGGGATGCCGGCTATGCGTCGTGGAACTTGAGGGTGCGCGTAACCCGGTTGCCTCCTGCACGACCCGGGCCACTGCAGGAATGAAGATCCGCACGGCAACCGAGGCCATCGAGAGGCACCGCCGCACCCTCATGGAGCTCGTGGTATCCGAGAATCGCCAGGTGGACGTGGATGAACTCGCAGGCTATGCGTCGCAGGAACTCAAGACCCTCGTGGAGAGATATGACGCCAACCGCGGACGCTTCCAGGGCAGACAATCCGGACAGAGCCGCGACGACGACGACAACCCCTTCATCCTGCGCGACTATGACCAGTGCATCTCCTGCTACCGATGCGTCCGGGTCTGTGCCGAACAGGAGGGCGACCACGCCATCAGCGTCATGAACCGCGGCTTCGACACCCGGATCACGACCGAATTCAATGGTCTGCTCCGTGACTCCGACTGCACCTTCTGTGGCCAATGCGTCCAGACCTGCCCGACCGGGGCCCTGGCGGACAAGAAGGCCCTCAAGCACGCAGATGTCCCTGGCGAAATCGAGAAGACGCGCTCCGTCTGTCCCTACTGCGGGGTCGGATGTTCGGTCGACCTGCTCAGCAAGGGCGACAAGCTCGTCGGGGTCCTGCCCGCAATGGATGGCCCCGCCAACGAAGGTGCCCTGTGCGTGAAGGGGCAGTTCGCCTTCGGGTTCGTGCAACACGACGACCGGCTCAAGACCCCCATGGTCCGGGGCGACGATGGCGAACTCCATGCCACGGACTGGGACCATGCCCTCGACCGGGCCGCCGCTGGTCTGCGCGCGGTCGTCGAATGCCACGGCCGGGAGGCGCTCTACGCCATCGCCTCTGGCCGTTCCCCCCACGAGGCCGCCTACACCATGCAGAAGATCATGCGCGCGGGATGGGGGCTCAACCACATCGACAACTGCTCCCGTGCCTGACACGCCCCCACCGTCGCCGGTCTGGCGGCAACCATCGGACGCGGAGCCATGTCGAACCCCCTCGCGGACATGGACAAACCCGACGTGTTCTTCTGCATCGGGACGAACATGACCGAGTGTCACCCCGTTGCTGCAACGAGAATCACGAAGGGGGTGGCGGCCGGAGCAAAGCTGATCGTCGTCGACCCACGGCACATCGAGCTGGCAAAGCGGGCGGACCTGTACCTGCCTATCCGGGTCGGATCTGACACGGCTCTTCTCCTCGCCATGGCCCACGTCATCGCACGCGAGGGCCTGGTCAACCAATCCTTCACCGCGGAGCGCACCACCGGCCTCGAGGAGTTCATCGAACACGTCCGGGACTTCTCTCCCGAATGGGCCGCCGAGATCTGTGAGGTTCCCGCGGGGGACATCGAAGCGGCGGCACGGATCTACGGCCTGGCTGAACGGGGAGCCATCTACTACACCCTTGGTATCACCGAGCACATCTGCGGCGTCGACAACGTCAAGAGCCTCTGCAACCTGGCGCTCATGACCGGCCACATTGGCCGGGAAGGCACCGGCATCAACCCGATGCGCGGGCAAAACAACATCCAGGGCGCCGGTGACTGTGGCGCCATCCCCAATAACTACCCTGGCTTCCAGGCCGTGGACGACCCCGCCCACCAGGAGAAATTCGAACGCCTGTGGGGAACCAAGATCGACCTCGAGCGCGGGATGACCAAGGTAACCGCCCTCGAACGCTGCGGTGAGAGCGTCTTCGGGATGATGATCAACGGCGAGAACACGCTCCTGAGCGATCCTGATCGCACCCACTGCCAGCACGCACTGGAGAGCCTGGACCACCTTATCGTCATTGACCTCTTCCTCACCGAGACCGCCAAGCTGGCGCACGTGGTCCTGCCGGCGACCGCGTGGGCGGAGACCGACGGCGTCTGCACGAACACCGAGCGACGTGTCCAGCGGCTCCGCGCCGCCGTTCCCGCCCAGGGCGAGGCCATGCCGGACTGGTGGATCGTCAGCCAGATCGCGAAACGGCTCGGCTTCGAGGGCTTCGAATACGAATCGGCGGAGGATGTGTTCAACGAGCTGTGTCAGGTCTCGCCGCTGTACAACGGCCTCGATTGGGACCGCATCAAGAACAGCGAGTATCACTGGCCGGTACCCACCAAGGACCATCCCGGGACGCCACGCCTGCACGAAAACGTTTTCGAAAACGGTCTCGGTATCTTCTCGTGCACCACCTACCGGGATCCAGCCGAGACCATCAACGACGAGTATCCCCTGTGGCTCACCACGGGACGTCGCTTGCAGAGCTACCACACCCATACCCAGACCGGTCGCGCGGGCGGGATGGATTACTTCCTTCCGGGTGAGTCTCTTGAGATCCATCCCCACGACGTCACCCGCCTCGGTCTCACCGACGGCGAAGCTTGTCGCATGACGAGTCCTCGGGGCACCGTCGACATCATCGTGAAGGCGACGACCAAGTCTCCCCCGGGAACGGTCTTCGCGAGCTTCAGCTTCAAGGACACCCCCGTGAACGCCCTGACCGGATCGGGCTACGACCCGACGACACACACGGCGGAGCTCAAGGTCTGCCCGGTCCGCGTCGAGCCCATCGCGACCGGATGAGTCCGGTCCACGGGCTCAATGATCGGACCCGGCTTCCGGAAAGATCACTTGAGGGTAACGCTGTGGGGCGCGCTGCCAACCTGAGCCTTTTGTGAGATAACGGTGTCGGGCGCGTGCTTGCCGGCCTTGACGATGAAGGCCTTGCCCTTGGGCGCACCCGGAGTGAACGTTTTTCCGTTGGCCCGCACCGTATAGAGAACCTCCCTGGTGGTTGCATCGATCAGTTGGACCACGGGATCTTCCACATCAAAGGTCAGTTCGCCGAGCGTTCCCCAGGAGGGAGGAGCATAATTGTCATACTGGGAGATGGTGCGGGGCCAGCCGGGATACTGCCTGGTGGCAGGGTTGGTAATGTCCACATTACGTGGCCAGCATTCCATCGTGATCTCGCGCTTCTTTGTATTCAGACGCACGATCCCGAATCCGGCTGAGCGCGTATTGAGGATATTCCCGGCGGGTTTCTTCGCGGGGTTGGCAGCGGCATAGTTGGTGACCTTGTTGTGGAAACCGTCGAGGTGGTCGCCGGTGTATCCGGGCGCGCCGGGCTCCCGGTTTACCCCGGGTTCAAGGGGCTCCCACCAGCGCAGGTAGAGGTTGGCGATGGAGGGAACACAGAAGGACCAGATGGCGTCGCGGTACTCATCCAGGCCATGGTGAAAGATGGTGCCGAGGTGCTGGTCGCCGGCGCAGTGAAAGGCAAAGCCCTTGCGGAGAGCCGCCAGTGCGCGGTGACGGCCGGTCTGGGGCCAGCCGTTGGAATCCATGTCGGCATGGAGCCGCCCGTTGGCCCCGCCATGGATGTGTGCTCCCCCGCAGAAGATGGTCGCCGAGAGGGCCACCTTCATGTCGGCGTGCCGCCAGTCCTGCGCCCACTTGTCGAGGAACTTGAGCTGGCGTTGCCCGAGGAGGACGGCACCTTCGACGTCGACGCTGGCAGGATCGTACTCGGGGTTGCGGATATGGTCCGGGCGCGGGCCCTGCTTGGGAACACGACCGGCCGGACCCGTCTTGAATTTGCGGTCTTCAAGGATGGCAAAATCGACCTTGCCCCAGTTCAGGTTGGTGAACCAGACCCCGATACCCTGGCCGATCTTGTGGGGATCGGTGGGATCGGGGAGGTGGCTGGTCTGTGCGCGTTCAACCTCCTGGACGTAGACCCCGGGCCGGGAGTAGCCGCCGTCGGAAGCGCCGCCGAGGGTTGAAACCTTGCCGCTTTCGCCCCAGAGGTTCGGCTGGCCCGCATCA
>Ga0310120_10000704_pt1 | contig 26070 bp, 27 predicted proteins | sample CB27_AW_983_MG_FD_203506 | JGI IMG/M metagenome (GOLD analysis project Ga0310120, IMG submission 203506) | Marine microbial communities from Western Arctic Ocean, Canada - CB27_AW_983 | ecosystem: Environmental > Aquatic > Marine > Oceanic | place: Canada: Western Arctic Ocean | collected...
CGTGGAACTGCACGCGCGTCACGTCCACCCGGCGCAAAACCGAATCAATCTGATCCCATGTGGCATCGCGAAAGAGCGCTACCCGCTCGACATTGCTGTCGGCCACGGCCTCGCAGATCGCTTCGGCTTGCTTCAAATCGAGACACCGCGGAGATCCAGGAACAAAGTTCAGTCCAACCAGATCCGCACCCGCATCCACTGCGGCTTTTCCCGCCTCGGGAGTTCGTATCCCGCAGACCTTGATGCGTATTCGCCCGCTCACTCTCGCCTCCGTAGTTTTCTCAATGCCTCAGCGACGTCCGCTTGGCGCATTAGGGATTCTCCCACCAAAAATGCCCGGGCGCCCACTTTTTCCAGGCGCACGACATCGCTGGCGTCGTAAATTCCGCTCTCAGCGACTAGGACGAGACCCGGAGTTTGGGCAAGATGGCCGACCACTCGTTCAAAAACCCCAAGATCAACGGTGAATGTCCGTAAGTCGCGATTATTGACGCCCAAAAGCGTTGCCCCAGCGCCCAGGGCCGTCTCGAGTTCCTCTTCGTCATGGACCTCCACCAAAACATCCAAGCCGAGCCCTGTCGCGTGGGCGTGAAGATCGGTCAATTGCGCCGAGGAAAGCGCAGCCACGATGAGCAGGACCGCGTCGGCTCCGGCAACCCGGGCCTCGTCAATTTGGTAGGGATCGATCACGAAATCCTTGCGCAGCAGTGGCAGGTCGACCTCCGAGCGGACCCGTGGGAGGTAGTCGAGATCCCCTCCGAAAAAGTGAGAATCGGTGAGCACCGAGAGCGCGGCGGCTCCGCCCTCGGCGTAGGCCCGGGCAAGAGTCACTGGATCGAAATCCGCCCGAATCAGTCCCTTACTGGGTGAGCGTCGCTTCAGTTCGGCGATGACTGCGGGCGCCGGACTGGCCACCAGAGCAGCGCTGAAACAGCGCACGGGTTCGGCCACCGCCTGCGCCCTCTGGCGGAGCCCCTCGGACGGCCGTTGGGCTTTTGCCGCCGCCACTTCGCCCCGCTTGCGCTCGAGTATTTCGTCCAGAATCGTCACGATGTCATGCTCGGGTCGCCGCGATCAGCGCCTCCAACTTCGCACCGGCGGCCCCCGAATCAATGCTCTCGCCAGCGCACTCGATCCCCTCGGCCAAACCCGAAACCGCCCGCCCAGCCCACAAGGCGCCGGCCGCGTTGAGACACACAATGTCGCGCCGGGGCCCGGCCTCTCCCGCCAGAATCTGGCGAAGAATGTCGGCATTCTGCGGCGGATCGCCGCCGGCCAATTCCTCGGGCTTTGCCGTCCGTAAACCAAAATCCTCGGGTCGAATTTCAAGGGTTTCAATCCGCCCCCCGTCGGCCAGAGCCGCATGGGTAGGACCGGTGGTGGTGATCTCATCGAGTCCGTCGCTGCCGTGCACCACTAGGGCTCGGTCGGATCCCAAACGGCCCAGGGCATCCGCCAGGGGCTCTACTAGGGAACGCGAGAAAACGCCGACGATCTGGTGCGGCGCCCCTGCCGGATTCAAAAGGGGGCCCACGCAGTTCAACAGAGTCCGCACTCCGATCTCGGCGCGAACTGGGGCCACGTGGCGAAATGCCGGGTGCGCCGTGCGGGCAAAGAAAGGGGCGATCCCGATCTCGGCCAGGATTTCGCCGCATCGCTCGACCGAGAGATCGATTTTTACTCCGAGGGCTTCCAGGGTATCGAAGCTGCCCGTGCGGCTAGTCGCCGCCCGGTTGCCATGCTTGGCCACAGGAAGCCCGGCACCCGCCACCACGAAAGCCGACGTGGTCGAAATGTTGAAAGTGTCGAGCCCCGTGCCCCCGGTGCCGCAGGTATCCACGGTCCGAGGATCGGCGGTGGGGACGGTGTCCGCCGCTGCGCGGAGAGCTTGCGCCACCGCGACGATCTCTTCGACGGTCTCCCCCTTCATTCTCAGGCCCACCAACAGCGCGGCCGTTTGGGCGGGACTGGCCTCGCCGGCCATGATGGTTTCAAAAGCGGCCTGCAGAATCGGGGCGGAGACCGCCTGGCCGTCGACTGCCCGTGCGATCGCTTCCAGGAGACTCACGCGCTTCCGTCCCCGGCGCAGGTGCGGAGGAAATTTTCCAAGAGGGGCTTGCCCACCTCGGTGAGGATGGATTCGGGGTGGAACTGCACGCCCTCCACGGGAAGTTCCCTGTGGCGCACGCCCATAATCTCACCGTCCTCGGTGCGCGCCGTCACCTCGAGAACATCCGGGCAGGATTCGGGTTCGATCACCAGGGAGTGGTAACGGGTGGCCACAAAGGGATCCGGCAAACCCTCAAAGACGCCCTGGCCCTCGTGGTGCATCTGCGAGGTCTTTCCGTGCATGATTGACCGAGCCCGAACGATTCGACCGCCGTACACCACGCCGATGGATTGATGCCCAAGGCAGACTCCAAAGACCGGAGTGCCCCGGGCGGCAAAAGCCTCAACCACCTGGATCGATACCCCGGCGTTCTGGGGTACGCCCGGGCCAGGAGAAATCACGACGCCATCGGGACGCCGCTCGAGTAGAGCGTCCAGGGATTCTGAATCGTTGCGGACCACTTCGACGTCGGCGCCGATCTCACCCAGGTATTGAACGAGGTTGTATGTGAAGGAATCGTAGTTGTCGATCATCAGTAGACGCATCAATCCACCCCTTCTCGGGCCAGGTCAATGGCTTTGAGCACCGCACGAGCCTTGTCCAGGGTTTCTTGAAATTCGAGTTCGGGGCGCGAATCGGCGACCACACCCGCGCCCGCCTGAAGCGTGACTTTACCCTGGTGGGCAACCAGACTGCGGATGGTGATGGCCATGTCCATATTTCCCGAATAATCGATATAGCCCGCACAGCCGCCAAATGGACCTCTCCGGGTCGTCTCGAGTTCGTCGATAATCTCCATGGCACGAACCTTCGGAGCACCGGACAACGTCCCGCACGGAAAGGTCGCCCTCAGCACGTCGAGCCAGTCCAGTCCATCCCGCAGCTTGGCGCGAACACTGGAGACGATATGCATGACGTGGGAATAGCGTTCGACCACCGCGTATTCACTGACCTCGACCGTCCCAATATCGGCCACTCGGCCCACGTCGTTTCGCCCCAAATCCACCAGCATCAGGTGCTCCGCGCGTTCCTTGGGGTCGGCAAGCAGTTCTTCTTCCAAGGCGAGATCGGCCTCCTCGGTTTCGCCTCGGGCCCGTGTCCCTGCAAGGGGTCGTACGTCCACACGATCGTCCTCAAGGCGAACCAGGATTTCAGGAGACGAGCCCACCAGAACCGCGTCGCCTTCCATGCGAATAAAAAACAGATAGGGACTCGGATTGATGGCACGCAGGTGGCGATAGATCAGAAATGCATCGGCTTGCTGGGGCATCTGGAATTGCTGCGCCAGGACGACCTGAAAAATGTCCCCCGCTTCAATGTATTCCTTGGCTCGATTGACGGTGTCGTGGAAGCTCTCCTTGCTCATACTCCGCTTGAGTTCCATGGGCTGCTTCACCGGAGCCGTAGGGACATCGGCTTTAAGATCTCCCCGCAACCGCTTGACGACCTCGTCGATGGCTTTGGCCTCGATGCGCCGAGCATCTTCGGGCTTGTCCCCTGGACGCAGGTGAACGTGCCGCACGATCAGCGCGGTGTGTCGAATATTGTCGTAGACCACAACGGTCTCGGGAAAGACGAACCACAGATCCGGCAATCCGATGCTATCGGGATTGGTCTGGGGAATGTCTTCGACGAAACGAATCCACTCGTAGCCGATCATGCCCACGGCTCCCCCAACGAAACGGGGCAAGTCCATCTCCTCGGGGTGGACCGCCTGGAACTCGGCCAGCCGAGCCCTAAGGAATTCGAGCGGATCGCCCTGAACGGTCTCCCGGTGGGTCTGCCCTCCCTCGGTCCACTCCACGTCCCCGCCCCGGGCGCGAAAGATCGCCCGAGCTCCGGTCCCGATAAAGCTGAAGCGCGCCCACTTCTCGCCACCCTCCACGGACTCGAGTAGGAAACTCGTTTCGCCGTCGTCCAGACGCCGAAAAATTGACAGCGGCGTATCCAGATCCGCCATCACCTCCCGCGCCAACGGGATCAGGTTGCCCTGGGTGGCCAGTTCGTTAAATCGTTCTGGAGAGGGGCGGAACACGGTTGCCTCGGGCCCGAGGGCCGAACGGAAGTAGTGGAAGAGGTGGAAGTCCTCGAAAACAGAGGCGATTCTACGGCTCCCCAAGACAATGGGCAAGCCGCAAAGCTCCTCTTCTCAGCCACGGAGTGCCAAGCTTCGGGCGAGAGGCCGGATTCGCGGCAGACCAAGCAACGGGAACCGGGTTTTCCCCTCGACTCAGCCGGCGGCTTTGGCAGCGCGCTGATCGGCCAGGAATTGCTCGAGGGTTTCGCGTTCGATCACCCCTTCGTGGCGGGCCTGAAGCCGACCCTTGGGGCCGATGACAAAGAGCGCGGGAAAGCCCACAGCGCCGAGTTCACGCGAAAGGGGATCTCCGCCCACGAGGTTCGGATAGAGAACGCCGTGCTCTTTCACCCAGTCCCGAATTTCATCCACCCCAACCTGATCCACCGAAACGCCGTATAGCACCACATCGCCTTCATCCCGATGGGCCTCGTGGAAGGCGTTCAAAACCGGCACCTGGAGCGCACAGGGCGGGCACCAAGTGGCCCAGAGATCCAGGACCACAATCTTCCCGGCCAAGTCCTCGAGGCTCACCACTGCGCCCCCCTCAAGCTGGGGAAGAATGAAGTCCGGGGCCGGGAGAGCCGGAACCGCGTGTGCCGACGAATTCTCTTCCTCGGCCCAACAGCCGAGAAAAAAAACTGCCAGTACCAGACAAAACGGCCCGGCGCGTCTCGCTGAGATTTCCCTTGGCGCGATGGGGAACACAGCCTCGCTCATTGCAGGGCCCCTTCGGCGCGCGCGACGAAATCGGCCAGAAAGCTGAATTGACTGTTGAGACGACTGAACTGATTCGTCGTCATGAGCACACCCACAGCCATCAAGATGGCGCCCGAAACGATTTCGAGCCGACGGAAGTGATGCTTCATTCGGGAGAACGCGCGAAAAAAGAACTCGATGCTCCAGCCCGCGGCCAAGAAGGGAATCCCCAGACCTGCGGAGTAGATGGCCAGCAGCGCCGTGCCCTCGAGGACGGTGTCGCGGCTACCCGCCATGGCGAGAACCGTGCTCAGGATGGGCCCGATGCAGGGGGACCAGCCCATTGCAAAGCCCCCGCCCACCAGATAAACGGACCACAGGCTGCGTTCCTTGACGTCCACTTGCACGCGACTGTCCCGGTAGAGGAAGCGAATCGGCACCAACCCGGTCATGTGAAGACCAAAGAGAACGATCAGGACTCCAACGATCTGTATGGCCCCAATTTCGAGTCCAAAAACATCGATGTGCCAGCTTCGAACCGTGTGCCCGAGGGTGACGGCGCCGACCCCCATCAGAATGAAGACCGTCGAGAAACCCGCGATAAAACCCAGGCAGGAGCGAAGCACCCGGCTCCGCAGCGCCGCATCCCCCACGCCCTTCTCCATCTCCTCTACGGAGACACCGGATATAAGCGAAAGATAGGCGGGCATGAGCGGCATCACGCATGGCGAGAAGACCGAAATAAGCCCAGCTGCAAAAGCCAGGGGGATATTGGATACGAATTCACTCATAACGCAAAATCGATTGTTGCCTCTCGGTAAAACCTACGCAAATACCGGAATGCCACGAACCGGCCACATGTTTCGCTATCGGCACGGGCGCGGCGAAAATCGACCGGCAATACCAGAGCAAGCGCATGGGGACGGCCCCCTCCATCGACGCTTCGGAGCGAGCCGACTACCCGCCGCTACCAGCCATAAACGCTCTCGTCGCTCACAGGCGGCGCGGCCACATTCGGGGTTTCCGTCTCCCGCGACGCCCGATACTCGGGCAGTCGGCCGATAAACTCTACCTCTTCCTCCCCGCGGAGAGCGGCCGGGGTGATCACGTAGGTCCCCCGAACGGCCCGGGTGAGAACGGTTGTGGCCACCTCCGAATCGCCTGCGGAAAAAACCCAGGCGCAGCCAGCCACTACGGTCCCCGCCAGGGAATACACCACTTTAACGGGCCCATAGACAACGCTCGCCAGGGCAGCGGCCACACCGATGCCTCCCTCGTTGGCCGCCTCACTCAATTCGGCGGCGGCACCGATCATCGGTGCTCCGAGAACCACTACTGCGGCCAAGCCACCGCACAAAAAACGCCTTGCCGGCGCCAAAGTCTTCCCCAAAAAACGCTTCGCAATCGAACCCATCATACGACCTCCCGTTATTGGCGGATAATCCGCCAAGCTTCCCCCAGACCCCAGTTTCCCTCTTTGGGGGCCCATAGGCAAGTGCACCGGCGAGCGGAGAGCAGATCGCCCAGCATTCAGAAAGTATTTCGAGTATCGAGCAAAATCGTTACGGGCCCATCGTTCACCAGGGATACGGCCATCTGTGCCTGGAACCGTCCCGTCACTACCGGACATCCCAGTCGGCGTGCCTCTTCGGCCACGCGGTCCACCAGAGGTGCCGCGTGCTCGGGTCGGGCGGCTTCCCCGTAGAAGGGCCGGCGCCCGTTGCGGCAATCCCCAAAAAGGGTGAACTGAGACACAACGGCCAAGCTTCCACCCACGTCGAGCAGCGAGTGGTTCATGCGCATCTCGTCGTCATTAAAAACACGAAGTTGCACGATCTTACGGCCGAGTTTCACGGCGTCCTCATCGGTATCGTCCCCCGCCACTGCGACCAGGGCCAGGAGACCGGCGCCCATCTCGGCAACCCGCTCCGGGCCGACGTCGACGGCGGCTTCGCTGACCCGCTGCAATACGGCACGCATGGGCTCGGAACCTCTCTTTTCTCGATGCAGGGCCGGAATCTCCGGGCCTGGGCCGGCCGCCGAAGTAGGGCGCGACTGCGTCCTCAATTCGCTCGGCTCGGCCGAAGGACATGATACCCTAGGGCCAATGACTCACCCCTACTTCGATGCGCCAACCCCCCTCATCCTTGGACACCGGGGCGCGGCCGGGCCCGTTCCCGAGAACACACTGATGGCCTTCCGCCGGGGTCTGAAGGACGGCGCGCACATGATCGAATGCGACGTTCATGTCAGCCGAGATGGCGTTCCCGTGGTGATCCACGATCCCGACCTGGACCGCACCACCGATGGTCGCGGAGCCGTGGGGGGAATCAAGTTTTCCGAGCTCCAGACCCTCGACGCGGGCTACCACTTCGTGTGCCCCGAAACCGGCAAGACCGATTACCGAAACCAGGGGATTCGCATTCCGAGCCTGCGCCAGACGTTCACCGACTTTCCCCAAACTGCCTTCAACATGGAAATCAAGGCCGCGGATCGCGATCTCGTGGGCTCCGTCCTTTCACTGATTGCCGAGTTTGAGCGGGCGGACCGAACCCTGGTGGTCGCCGGGGACGACGCCATCCAGGCACAGATTCGCCAGACCATTGCCAGCACGGGCATCCGACCGGCCCTGGGGGCGAGCCTCGGGGATATCGTCGAGATTGTGCGGGCGGCCCAGAACGGCCAGCCGCATTCCAGCGACAGCATGGCGATCCAAATCCCTTTTCACTTTGGGGCCGAGCGCCTGGTCACCCCGGGATTGATCGATTATTGCCACGCGCACGGGGTTCAGGTGCACGTCTGGACCATCAATTCCCCTGAACACATGACGGAACTCCTCGATCTCGGCGTCGACGGTCTGGTAACGGACTGGCCCAGGCGACTGGCGGAACTCCTCGCGCAAAGACCGTGACCTCGAACTCTCCGGCACCCGCACTCGCACCGGTTTCGGCGCATCTTTTCGCTTATCGCGAGGCGCTGATCGCCAGCGCTTGCTTGGGTCCGGTGGCGGATCTCGCCTGTGGCCGTGGCCGGCATGCGGTGGCGGCAGCGGGCTGGGGGCTACCCGTGGTGGCAGTCGACCGAAACCCCGACTTTCTGGGCGAACTCCAAAATCGAGCCCGAACCTCCGCGCAGCCCGTGACCTGTGTCCGGGCGGACCTCGAAGCGGCTGGCTCCGTCCTGCCCCTGGCGCCCGGGTCCTGCGGCGCCGTCCTCGTCTTTCGCTTCCTTTTTCGCCCGCTGGCGTCGGGAATCGTCAACCTCCTCGCCCCGGGCGGGCTTCTCCTTTATGAAACGTTTACCCGGGTCCAGGCCGAGCGCCCAAGTGGCCCCAGCAACCCCGCGTTCATGCTCGCCGAGGGAGAATTATCCTCACTCTTCCCGGGCCTGCGCACCCTGGCCTATGCGGAGGACCCGGAGAACGGATGCGCCCGGCTGGCGGCGCGAAAACCCGGATAATAATTACAGGCGCGCGAGAGCCCAGCGCGCGTGTTCGGCCAGCATCGTGTCCTCGCCCGATGCGAATCCCTTGACCAGCGCGACCAGACCCGAATCGCCGCTATTGCCCGCGGCCACCAGGGCATTCCGCATGAGTCCCCGGTAGCGCGATCGCCGAAGGGCGCTGCCCCGAGTCGCCGCGCGCCAGGCCTCCTCGTCCAGCGACAGGACCCAGCGCAGTTCGGCCCGGACCCACTGGGGATCCGGAGCCAAACGGGCCCGCAAACCCATGGGGTCGGGCAGATCGCCCGCTTCCCGCCGGCGATTCCAGGGGCACACGTCCTGGCAAATATCGCAGCCGAAAGCCCAGTCCCCGTGCTCGCCGCGCAGGAGCGGATCAATCCCTTCTCGGGACTCAATCGTGTTGTACGAAATGCATTTCCGGGCATCCAGCACGTAGGGCTCCTCGAACGCATTCGTGGGACACGCGTCGAGGCAGGCACGACACGTCCCGCAATGGTCGGCCTCGGGAACGTCGTGAACCAAGTCAAGACTACAGAGCACCACGCCCAGTAGCATTCGCGAGCCCAATTCCCGATCGATCAGACAAGTATTTTTCCCCTGCCAGCCCAACCCGGCCCGAGCCGCAAAAACGCGCTCGAGCACCGGGCCGGTATCGACGTAGCAGCGGGTTTCCACTGGGCCGGGGGCGAGTGCCTCCACCCCGGTGGCCAGGGCACTTAGGGGTTCGAGCATGACATCGTGGTAGTCCTCCTTGCCCACGTAGCTGGCAATCCGAATAGGACTCGTCCCCTCCCCCGTCGCTTCGGGGAGCCCGGCGGGCGGATCGTGGGCAAGGCCCACAACGATGAAACTTTGAATCCCCGGCATCAGTCGAGACGGATCCTCGCGCTCGTCGACTCGACGCTCGATATACCCCATGGCCGCGGCGTGCCCCCGGCGTACCCACTCGCGCACGAAACGGGTTTCGGCGCTGGGCGCCGCCGAGCAGACCCCCGCTCGGTCGAACCCCAGGGCCAGGGCCAGGGATTTGATGCGGTCCGAGAGTTCACGGGGCGGCGGATCCGCCGGGCTGGCATCCGAACTCACAACGCGTCCCCGTGGCTTGCCCGCCGCCAACTCCATTCCATGCTCGCTCCCCTATTCCCTCGTCTTGGCCCGGCAGCTTACCCCGCTCGCGGGCGCGAACGCCGGGGCCGAAAAAATTTCATCCAACCCGCGCCCATCGCCAAGATCAGGCTCTGAGCGAGTCGGCCTGTTAGACTCAGCCCTGGACCCGATGGATCCGGGCCGACGCCCACACCTGAGAAAGCATAGACCTTGCAAGACCAACTTCTCTTTATAATCGCAGCGCCGCGTTCGGGATCGACCCTGCTCAACCGCATGCTGGGCGCGCATTCGGGCATCCACGCCCCCGCGGAGCCCCACATCCTGACCCCCATGGCGCACTTGGGATACTACGAACGCGTGAGCCAGGCGCCCTATGACCCCATCATCAGCCAGTTGGGCATCCGGGAACTTGTGCCCAACCTCCCCGAGGGCGAGACCAGCTATCTCGAGGCCCTTCGCAGTTACAGCGATGCCCTCTACAGCGGCCTGCTTGCCGGCTCCAAAGGCCGATACCTGCTGGACAAGACACCGGCCTATGGCCTGGTGCTCGACTTCATCGTGCGCCTCTATCCCGACGCGCGTTACGTCGTCTTGACCCGGCATCCGATGGCAATCTGGTCCTCGGTCATCGACTCCTTCTACGATGGTGATCACGCCATGGCGCACGGACACAATCCCATTCTCGAACGTTACGTTCCGGCTCTCGGGCGCTTTCTCCGGGATCCACCTAGGCGAATGCTGGCCATGCGCTACGAGGAACTCGTCGCCGAGCCCGAGACCCACATGCGGAATTTCTGCGCCCTGGCCGATCTGGAATTTGAGCCCGGCATGGTGGACTACGGAAAATCGAGTCCCCAGTCATCGGCCTCACGCGGCCTGGGAGATCCCATGACGGTGGCTGGCCAAAGTCGGCCGGTGACCGACTCCCTGGAAAAATGGGCCGGACAGCTGGCGGGTCGGCCCGAGCGAGTAGAACAGTGCCGGCAGATTCTGTCACGACTCGATGACCAAGACCTCGAGACCTGGGGATTTGCTCGTAAAATCTTGGCCGCCGAACTCGACGCCATCGACCCAAACGCCCAGCCCACCCGAGGCCCCAAACTGACCCGCCATGTTCTCGAAAGGCGCCTCTCCATGGCAGCCCGACGGCGCGTGGGCGACAACCGTCTGGGTCGCGGGGTCCGCAAAGTACGGGATATCTGCGACCTTCTTCTACGATGACCTTGAGTACGATGACCTTGAGTACGATGACCTTAAGTACGATGACCTTAAGTACGATGAACCCCTGCGTACGATGAACCCCTGATCGGAAAACGATATCCGCCATGAAAAACTTTTGGAGTCAGCTTCGCGCCGCCATCCGGCGCTACTTCACGGCGGGGCTCCTGGCCTTCGCGCCGATTGGCATCACCCTGTGGGCAATTCTCTGGATCATCCAGAAACTCGACAACCTATTGCTCCCCCAGGTCATCGCGGCACTGGGACCGCAACTCGATGAACCCGCCGACTTGCCGCCCCTGGTGGGAGCGATCTTCACTTTTGGAGTGATCCTCCTAGCCGGGGTCGTGGTCCGGCACCTCTTCGGGAACGAACTCCTGCGCGTGGGTGAGCGGCTCCTGAACCGCGTCCCCGTCGCGAGGAGCATCTATTACGGTGTCAAACAACTCTTCGAAGCAATCTTTTCAAGTTCCACTTCACCGCAAAGTTTCAGCCGTGTTGTCTTGGTCGAATATCCCCGGCGCGGCATATGGGGTATCGCATTCGTAACGGGAGCCGTTCGGGGGCCGGTCGCCCGGGCCTTCGATGACGACTCCATGCTCAACTGCTTCATTCCCACGACGCCGAACCCGACCTCGGGCTTCTATCTACTGGTGCCCGAGAGTGAAACCCGGGAGGTGGATCTCAGCGTCGAAGACGGCTTCAAGGTCATCATGTCCGCAGGGATTGTCACCCCCCTCGAGCGCTCCACCCAGGCCTCGCTTCCCGGCATCGAGAGCTGATCCTCAAGTCGGCGGGGATCGCGATCGCTTTCAGGTCACCCGCGGCGTCCCAACTGGGGCGTATCGGGGGGAGACTCGTACTCCACCGTGACGATTTCGTAGTCGATCCCCCCCTTGGGCCGGCGTACCGTCACTTCATCGCCCACGCTCTTGCCCAGCAACCCCTGGCCCACCGGTGAGTCCATGCTGATGAGCCCATTTCCCGGATCCGATTCGTCCGGGCCCACGACGCGGTAGCGCACCCGATCCCCGGATTCCTCTTCAAGGGTGACCCAGGCGCCAAAAAAGATCCGGTCCCCCTCTCTCGCCGGGTCGGGAGGAACAACTTGAAGCGCCTCCATTCGTTTCTCCAGGAAACGCAGCCGGCTGTCTATCTCGCGCAGGCGCTTCTTTCCGTAGATATAGTCGGCGTTCTCCGAGCGATCACCCAGGGCGGCCGCCACGGAAACCTGATGGGTCACGCGAGGGCGCTCGTCTTTCCACAACTCATGGTGCTCGGCCCGCAGGCGTTCATATCCCTCGGGCGTGATGTAGTTACTCCCGCGCCCCTCCGACTGTTGTTTGGCTGCCACCTCCCAACCATCGCCCCGAGGCCGGGCCGGGTCAAGGAAGATTCACACGCCAAGCACGCCCCGTCACGAAACGAACTTGTTATTATCCAGCCATGACCGAAGAGCAAAATCAGAAAACTCCCAAGGGGCCCTCGGAGCCCGGCCCGCCGCCGACTCCCTTCGACCACCCGCTCTTCCTTCCCATCCTGCTCGTCGCTGGGGTGGTCTGGTTCGGCTACGACGGCTGGATCAATTCCGACCCCGACATGGTCGAGCACCAGACCTTCAACCGATACGGTTTCGGGCTGCTCTTGGTGCTGAGCGGTTGGTTCGGCTACAAGGGCTGGGGAGAATGGCAGGAGGACCGAGCCGAAGCCGCCGCCCTCACTTCCGAGTCTCCCGAAGATGGCTCGAACCCCCGGGACTGAGACCGTCGCCATTCAGAGCCCCGGAGTTCATCGGCCCGCCAGACCACCGGGCTCGGGGTTTCCCCGGGGCCCAACCAAGGCACGGGGGCCATGATCCAGTCCTCACTGTGGCAAATTTCATGGACCGATCTGTTAGCCTGCCTGCCCGGATGGAACTCGGGCCCTGACCCGCGAAGACGCCTTCGCGGTCGATGGAAGAAGGGAAGGATCGCGATGTTGATGGACCGTTTCAAACTCGATGGCAAGGTCGCCCTGGTGACCGGCGCGGGGCGCGGAATCGGTCAGGGCTGCGCCCTGGCGTTTGCCGAGGTCGGCGCGAACATCGTCTGCGCGGCGCGCACTCCCGACCAAATCGGCGAGACCGCCGACCAGGCGCGAGCCCTGGGCGTCGAAGCCCTTGCCGTGCCCTGCGACGTTAGCGATACGAGCCAACTCGAAAACGCGGTGGCGAAAACCCTGGAGAGGTTTGGGCGCATCGATATTCTGGTCAACAACGCCGGAGGGTCGCCGCCCCGCCCTGCCCTGGACACCAGCGAAGAAATGTTCAACCGCGCGTTCCAGTTCAATGTCACCACGGCCCTGAACCTCACCCGCATGGTGGTGCCCCATATGCTTGAAGGCGACGGCGGCTCGGTGGTCAACATCTCATCGGCCGCGGGTCGGCTGGCCCAGCCGGGTTTTGCCGCCTACGGGACGGCCAAGGCCGCTCTCTCGGCCCTCTCTCGGCTCCTGGGCCAGGAATTCGCCCCCCGAGTCCGGGTCAACGCCATCGCGGTGGGCTCCATCGCAACCTCGGCGCTCCTCCCCTTCCTCGACGCCGACACGCGTTCAAAGATGGAGGCCCTGACCCCCATGGCGCGCCTGGGCGAAGTCGACGATATCGCCTTGGCCGCGCTCTACCTTGCCTCACCCGCTTCGAGTTGGGTCACGGGCAAAATCTTCGAGGTGGACGGGGGCACCGAGACCACCAACTGGCCGTTTGAACAGCCCGCGGTCTAACGGGACGCACACACGCCATGTCCGCTGCCGCGTATCGCACTGCGCCGACGAGTTCCCATCGAACTCCCGCCGGAATTCCCTATATCGTGGCCAACGAGGCTGCCGAGCGCTTTAGCTACTACGGTATGCGCGCGATCCTAGTGGTGTTCATGACCCGCTACCTGGTGGACAGCAGCGGCGCCCCGGATGTCATGACCGACGCCCAGGCAAAGTCCTGGTACCACCTTTTTTCCTCCGCCGTCTACTTCACGCCACTGCTCGGCGCCCTGCTCTCGGACATCTACCTCGGCAAATACCGAACCATTCTGATCCTGTCGGGCGTGTACTGCCTGGGCCACCTTGTTCTGGCCCTCGACGACACGCGCGTGGGTCTCGCCGCCGGGCTCGGCCTGATTGCCGTGGGCTCCGGGGGTATCAAGCCCTGTGTCTCCGCCCATGTGGGCGACCAGTTTGGGGCCAGCAACGGGCACCTCCTGGGCCGGGTCTTTGGCTATTTCTACTTCGCCATCAACCTCGGCGCCTTTGCTTCGACCCTACTCACTCCGATCCTCCTCGAATACTCCGGCCCCCATCTCGCCTTCGGACTCCCGGGCGGGCTCATGTTCCTGGCAACCGTTGTCTTCTGGGCCGGGCGGAAAGAATTCATTCATGTGCCCCCTGCCGGCCGGGCATTCACCCAACAACTCTTCAGCGCCGAGGGCCTGTCCGCCGTGGGGCGACTGGCGATCATCTTTGCCTTCGTCGCCATGTTCTGGGCCCTCTTTGACCAGACGGGATCGGCCTGGGTACTCCAGGCCCAAGCCATGGACCGCAATTTCATGGGAATGGAATGGCTCCCCTCCCAGGTCCAAGCGATCAACCCCGTACTGATCCTGATCCTGATTCCCGTCTTCAACGCCTGGATCTATCCTCGGGTGGCCCGCTGGGCCGAGCCCACGCCATTGCGCAAGATTGCCTGCGGTTTTTTCATCACTGTTCTCGCCTACTTGCTCAGCGCGCAAATCGAAGCCTGGATCGCGGCGGGAGAAACCCCGAGCATCGCGTGGCAGTTGGCCGCCTACCTGATCCTGACCAGCGCGGAAGTCCTGATCTCCATCACGTGCCTCGAGTTCGCGTACACCCAGGCGCCCAGAGCTCTCAAGTCCATGGTCATGGCCCTCTTTCTGCTTTCCGTTTCCCTTGGAAATCTATTTACCGCGGCGGTGAATTTCCTGATCCAGGATGCTCAAGGCCAAACGCGCCTGATCGGTCCGGACTACTACCTTTTCTTTGCCGGGGCCATGTTTCTCACCGCCCTTGCCTTCGTGCCGGTTTCCATGCGCTATCCAGAGCAAACCTATCTCCAAGAGGAGACCGGAGACCCACCGAACGGAGACCCAACGACTTCTCATGCACACTGACCCCGTCGGCGAAAAGCGACCTCTAGGCATCATCATCAACCCGTCTTCGGGACGGGATGCCCGCCGGCTTTTCGCCCGGGCCAGCCCCTCCAGCAACGAGAGCAAGCGCAATCAGGTGGAGCGATTGATTGTCGGTGCGGCGGCGGCGGGTGTCGAGCAGATCATCCTGGTTCACGACGCCTTCCGAATCGCCGACGGCGCCGCCCAGGCCCTGGGCGTAGACGTCGAGATTCGCTTGGAGGATATCGGCGTGCGGTGTAATGCTTCGGATACGGTGGACGCCGTCACGCTCATGCGCGAGGCGGGTTGCGGGGCGCTGGCCGTGCTCGGGGGGGACGGCACCAGTCGCATCGTGGCCCGCACTTGGCCCGAAGCCACGATCCTTCCGCTTTCCACGGGGACCAACAACGTGTTCCCAGTCATGCTCGAAGCCACGGTCGCCGGAGCCGCCGCTGGGCTCGTGGCCGGGGGCCGAGTTTCCCGGGACGCCGCCGCCCGGCCGGCCAAGGTGATTCGGATTGAAGTGGACGGTGAGGACGACGACCTAGCGCTCATCGACGCCGTCAAGCTGGTGGATGACAGCACCGGAAATCTGCTGCCCTTCGACCCGGAATGCATGCGCTCCCTGGTACTCTCCCGAGCACTCCCGGATGCCGTGGGCATGTCACCGGTGGGCGGCCTGCTCGAGCCCTGCTCGGCGGACGAGGATTTCGGAGTCCTGGTTGAATGCGTGGCTCCCGGAGCCGGGCGGCACCGACTTCTGGCGCCCATTTCACCCGGACTCTTTCGCTCGGTGGAGATCGCCGGTCATCGCCGATTGGCCTTGGGCGAGCGAGTGCCGCTGGAGGGCCCCGGACTCATTGCCTGCGATGGCGACCGCGAGCGCACCCTTGCCCCCGGCCAGAAAGCTTGGCTGCGGGTGGAGCGCGACGGGCCGTCGGTGATCCACCCGGGCCGCACCCTTGCCGAGGCCGCCCGAACCGGTGTCTACCTCGACGGGGAGCACTGGCACGACCAGCGCGATGGCGCTTCCTTCGATTGCTGTTGAATCCTGAGTCCGCTCCTCATACCTTTATGCCCTAAGCCAAATTCTAGTTTCGAGAAAGGTCAACCGATGGGGACATTATGTTAAGCCAATTGCGATGGATCCTGGGAGTGGCTATCGGCGTCGCCGTGATCGTGGCGGTCTGGTTGGAACCCGATGTAAGGGACCCCAGTGGGGAGCCCGCCGTGCCGCGCAGCACCCAGACCGGACTCGCCAACGCGCCGGATTCAGGTTCCCTTCTCCCGTTGCCCGCCTCACCCACCTTGCCCTCCTCACCCGCCTCGACCGCCTCGACCGCCAATGGGACCGCCTCCTCCTCGGTGGAGTGGCAGAATCGTTTGCGGGCATATTGGGCCGATGTCGACAGGATTCTCGCCCAGCGCCGAGGAAACACGAAGGACCACGACCAAATCCGGGAGGCCCTGCTCACCCGACATTTCAGCGTGGATGAGCGCCCCGCTGTTCGCGCCCTGGACGCAAGCCGGACACCCTGATCTCAAGAGCCTAGTCTCAAGATCTCAAGAACCTGGCCTCAAGAGCCTGATCGCTATACACGGATTGCTTTGTAGATTGCTTTATGGATTGATTCATGGACTGCTTCATGGATTGCGTTATTCCTGGCAACCGTCAGAATTAGGCTATGTCGACTTCTGAGTCAGAGGCCCTTGGCACCGCAATCGAAGCGGCAAGAGACCTCGTCAATGACTCGGATCGGGTGGTCGTCCTCACTGGCGCCGGGGTTTCCACTGATTCGGGCATTCCCGATTTTCGCGGTCCTCAGGGCGTCTGGACTCGCAATCCTGAAGCCGAGAAAATGGCGACCCTCTCGCACTACATGGCCGATCCCGCGGTCCGCCGCCGCTCCTGGCAGATGAAGCTCGCGCAATCTCAAGCGGCCGCTTCCCCGAATTCGGGACATCGAGCGCTGGTCGGTCTGGAGCGCAAAGAAAAACTCCACACCCTGATCACCCAAAATGTGGACGGCCTCCATCAGGACGCGGGCAGCGACCCCCAAAAAGTGGTCGAGATCCACGGAACCCTGCGCGAGGTGGTCTGCATGCAGTGCTTCGAAAGGGCCCCCATGGAACGCGCCCTCGCCCGGGTTCGGGCGGGGGAGACCGACCCACCCTGTCGCTCCTGCAGCGGCATTCTCAAGTCGGCCACGATTTCCTTCGGCCAGGGACTCGTGCTCGGCGATCTCGAGCGATGCGAAGAAGCCGCCCGGGCCTGCGATCTTCTCCTTGCGGTGGGCACTACTCTGGGCGTTTACCCCGTGGCAGGCGTCGTGCCCGTGGCACGGGAATCCGGGGCGCCCGTGATTATTCTGAACGCGGAACCCACAGAAATGGACGCTTTGGCCCACCTGATTCTGCGAGGATCCATCAGCGAGATTCTGCCGAAGATTATCTAGCCGCGCCTCCCTCCACTAGAACCGGTCCGGTCGCGTCAAGGCATCGGCGCCTCCGTCCACGTACCAGATCGAGCCGTGCACGAAGCCACCATGGGGCCCCATCAGGAAGGCCACGACTTCGGCGATTTCTTCCGGCCGTCCCCAGCGCCCCACTGGGACCTTGAATTCCCGGATCGCGTCGCCGATGCCCGGAGTGTCCAGACCGCCCTGAAGCAGCGGCGTTTGGATGGGCCCGGGGGCGACGGCATTGATCCGGACCCCGGCATCCCCCCATGCCAGGGACCGACGACGCACCTCGGTCCCCACGGCGTTCTTGCTGAGCATGTACACCAATTGCCCCGTGCACTCATCATCAGCAATCCGGCGGGCCTCGGGCTCATCCCGGGCCAGCATGGCTTTAACCAGGGGAAGTGTCCCCGCGTCGGGAACCAGTTGAGCACTGTTAGAGCACATCACCACAGCCGACGGGTCCTCGCCCTTTTGAAGAGCGGGAAAAAAGCCGTCGAGCAAATCGGCCACGCCAAAGAAATTAACCGAAGCCACCATGGCGTTGTTTCCGATATGTCCGCCCAGCCCGGCGCAAAGCACGGTGCCGTCGAGCCGCCCCCCGCACGCCTCAAGGGTCTCGGCGATCGCCTGCTCTCGGCCCTCGGCGGTGGAGAGATCCGCCGCAATCTCCACGTCCCGAAGGTCGATCCCGATCACGCGATGGCCGTCGGCCTCGAATCGTTTTCGGGTGGCCGCGCCAATTCCTGTTGCACAACCGCTAATCGCGAATGTTCCCATGGCTGGATCTCCTCAAGTGTGGGGTGGAAGCATTTTGGCTCTTCGCCCCAATCTCCCGGCGTCGGCGCCGAAGCGCCCGGGGAAAACACACGCCCGCTTGGAACTACACGTGAGCCTTTGAGCCTGGACTCAGGGATGTAACCCACTCCCGGGCCCCTGCCCAGCCTCGGACAAACCGAGGCCCTGCCCGGCGCGGCAAGCGACTCACCGCTAAGCTTGCGCCCCTCGACGACATGCTCCGAAATTCGCACCGGCACTCCATGCCGGATTCAACTGGGCCCGCTTTTCCCATGCCTCTTCCGCTCATCGATCTGACGTCTACCGAAGGCCTCGCGGCCTGGTCGGTTCGCCTGCGGGGCCTCCGCGCCACTGCCTCCCTGGCAGGCCCTGAGGCAGAAACCGTCGCCGAGTTGGTCGAGGACGTTCGCCGACGCGGGGACGACGCGGTGGTGGACGCCATGCGGCGCTGGACCGACCCCGATTTCTCCGCCGATCGAATTCGCGTGGACAGCGACGAGATGGACCGCGCCGAGGCCTCACTCGACCCCGCTCTGCGGACTGTCTTGGAGGACGCCATTGCCAACGTCCGGGCTTACCAAACGCATATTCGACCCTCGGATCCGCCGCGAATTGAGTTGGCCGGAGCCGAACTGGGCCTGCGTTTCGAGCCCGTAGCCAGTGCGGGCCTCACAGTTCCGGGCGGCGTGGCCGTTCTCATCTCGACCCTCGTGATGCTGGCGGTGCCCGCTCTGGCCGCGGGCGTGGATCCCAAATGCTTGAGGGTCGTCAACCCGCCACCGACCCGGCGGCCGGGTGCCACCCCGGGCGATTTAGCCCCAGAGCTGTTGGCCTGTTGCCGAATACTCGGCATCGAGACCCTCTACCGAATTGGGGGTGCTCAAGCGGTGGCCGCCCTCGCCTTCGGCACCGAACGCGTCCAGTCGGTGGAAATGATCGCAGGGCCGGGCAATGTTTTTGTTCAGCTGGCCAAGCAAACCGTGGCGGGCGCCTGTGGGACCGACGGCGGTTTCTACGGGCCAAGTGAGATCGTCACCGTGGCCGACACCACCGCGGATCCCCGTTGGGTGGCCGCTGACCTGATCGCCCAGGCCGAGCACGATCCTGGAAAATGCTTTCTGATTGCGTGGTCCCGGGAAGTACTCGAGGCCATCTCCGCCGAGGTCGAAGTCCAGTTGGCCGAGCGCGGTCGGGTAGAGGCCATTGAGGCTGCTCTGACACGCGAATCCGCCGGACTCCTAGTCGAGGGGCCCGACCAGGCCGCTGCATTGGCCGACACCATCGCGGCCGAACACGTCAACCTCGCCGTCACGGACCCCGAGGCTTGGCTGGGCCGCTTGCGCAACGGGGGAGAGTTCTTTCTCGGGCATCAGACCCCGGTGGCCGCCGGCGATTACTACGCGGGCCCCAGCCACTGCCTGCCCACGGGCACCACTGCACGTTTTGCCAGCGGCATCAGTGTCTACACCTTTCTCAAGCGAAGTGGCACCGTGCACTATCGCAACGGAATGCCCGACAAGGCCATTGATGCAATCGCCCGGTTGGCCGAACTCGAGGGGCTTGATGCCCATGCCGCGTCGGCACGCATCCGCCGAAACCGTTCCTAGTCATCGCTTCTCGCTCTTTCAGAATGTCGCGGCCACGACCCGGAACTCGATCCCGTAATCCTGAAGGCTCTTCTCTCCGGCCTCGGTCACGGAGAGCAGTCGATAGCCATAGATCAATTCAAAACGGAGCCGGGGCGAGGGCGACCACACAGCCTCCACGCCAATGCTTGCGAGGTTGACCGGGCTCCCCGCGTCTTCGCGGGGTTCGCTCCACGAGCGCCCACTATCCACGAAGGGGCCTACTCGCAGAAGCGTGCGACCCGATGGAGCGCGCAGAACCGGGATCCTTGCCTCAAGGCCGAGAGAATAACCGTTGTCCCGAACCTCCTGATTTTCCCGGTACCCCCGCACGCTGAACCGGCCGCCCACCGAAAAGCGCTCGAAGGGAAGCAGAGGATCCAGTGCCAGTTGGACATTGGCGCGCACGAACAATTCCACCCCACTGCCTTCCAGGCGGCGCAACCACTGGGCCTGCCCCAGCCAGGCCACGAAGTCGGCTCGGTCGGAGGAAGGCGCCGACGTGGCGCCCAGTACATTCAGTCCAAAATTCCAGGTGGAGCGAAAGCCAAAGGCGTCGTTGCCCGTCTGGGCCGAGATGCTCTGGGAAAAGCGCAGAACAAAATCGCGCAGCTGACCGTCGGCCCCGGCAGCCTCGGAAAATGCAAAGGGGAATCCGAGAACGGTTGATTGACTCTCCCGCCATTCGGCCCGCAGGCCCGCATCAATTTGGTAGTTGCTCCCTTGCCAGACGGGCTGAGAAAGCGTGAGCGCCGCCGCCAAATAGCGCGTCCGAATATCAAGCACTTCGAGGCTCGGCTCCACGATAGTCGCCTCGCTGTAACGGAAATTGCCTCCCAGGCCGGTCCCCCAGTCCCCCACCGGAATCTCGTAGTCGAGTTGAAGATCGGTCAAGCCCTCGGACAGACCCGCCATCATGCCAAAGCGGTCTCCCCATCCCGCCACGGGGTTGAGAACGCCGACCCCGAGGTAGCCCCCCATTTCCCCGATCGTCGGGTTGAAGAGGTTGCCCACATCGACGCTGGCATTGAGCCGCGGGGCTTCCCTCACCTCGGCGAAGAGAACGGCCTTGTCCCGAGACACGCCCGGGCGGACGGTGGCCCGAATCGAGCGGATGCCCGACTCGGCGCGAAGGACCTGAATCCTTCCCTCGAGATCAAAGGCGTTCAAGGGTCGGCCCGGGGGACCTCTCAATCGCTCGCGCAGGTATGCCGCCGAGTAGCCACGGTTCCCCGTGACCACCACATCCGACAACTGCCCCTCCACGATCCTCACTCTGAGAACCCCGCCCACGAAATCCTGATCGGGCAAGGTGGCCCAGCTGTTCGCGTAGCCCGCATTCACGTAGGCCCGGGTCAGGGCATCCTGGAGAGATTGCAGGTCCTGGCTCCCCAAGGGCCGACCGATATAGGGTCGGCTGAGTTCGGCCAGGGCCGCCGGGGGGAGAACCGTGTTGCCCTCGACTTCAATCCGGGTCACCTGGATGCGAAGCCTGGCCCCCGTCCCCGGGCTCGGGGCGAGCGGGGCGGCGGGCAGCGCCACCGGGTCGGCCTCTTGGGACGCGGGGGGTTCGGGGAGAACCAGCGGGCGACTGCCCGGGAAGTCTGGAAAATTTGGTGATTCCTGGGCCCGGGCCGAAGCCCCGGCCCCGGCCAAGACCAAGCCCAGCAGAAGGCTCCGGCCCAGCGCCCGGCCGACGCGGAGCCGGGGCTCACGCGCAGTTGCAAGCGTCGCCATCAGCCTCGGCCCTTCGCGGATTCCACAGCTGAGTCCCTCTCTCGCCACCACGGGGGTGCCAACGGATCAGAAAATTCCCCGAGGAGAGTATGCCCCAACGGATCCCGGATTGGCCCACGGCCCAGCGCATTCGGTCCCGCCCCGATGACCCTCCTGGGAGCTCGTTGCCGATTACGCCACACCCTCTACGCTCCCGCCTTCACGCTTAATACCCTTAACACCCTTCCCACCCATACCACCCTTCCCACACGGCGCCTCAAGGAGACGAACCATGGAGATACGAAAATTCGAGACCCTTGAGGTCAGCGTAGACGGCGAGCGAGGCTGCCTCACCCTGACACGGCCGAAAAAGCTCAACCCCTTGGGCTCCGATTCCCTGCAGGAGATTGCCGAGGCAGCCCGCTATCTCGACACCCATGCCGACCTCAAGGTCGTGGTGGTCTCGGGCCAGGGGCGCGCTTTCTCAGCGGGGGCCGATGTCAGCCGGTTCGGTCAGCCCGATGCGGAGGGGGTCTCGGACCCGCGGCGTGACGCGGACACAGGCCGCCTGATGGCGGACGCCATGGAGAACATGCACGCCGTCACAATCGCTCGGATCCAGGGACATTGTGTCGGGGGCGGACTCGTTCTGGCCTCGGCCTGCGACCTGCGCATCGCTGCGGAAGATGTGCGCTTCGCGATTCCCGAGATCGACCTCGGAATCCCCCTGGCCTGGGGGGGCATTCCCCGGCTCGTCCGCGAGATCGGTCCGGCCCTGACCAAGGAGCTGGTGATGACGTGTCGGCCCTTCAGCGCCGAGGAGGCCCGGATGGCCGGGTTCGTGAACCGCGTGGTCAAGCCATCGAACCTGGACGAAGCCGTCGAGAAACTCGCGGCGGAACTCGCCGCCAAGCCGAAACTCGCGCTTCTCTCGACAAAGCGTCACACCAACGCGGTCACCAGCGAGATGCTCGGGATCAGCCGAACCTGGTCCGATGCCGACGGACTCCTGGCTGGCCTGCGCGACCCCGAAGGCCGAGCCTCCGCGGCGCGCTATCTGGAGGACCTGCGGGCACGACGCGACGCGCGCCGCTGAGTCGGCGCCCGGTTAGTGCCCTGCGTCGGGAATCATGCGAACAACCGGCGCGCGCTTGGGCGTACCCGGGGGTCGTTGGCAGGCCCGGGCCGCATAATGCGCCGAGATCGCCCGGCGGCATCCGTCGCTGCGGTTGCGCCCGCTGCCGTGAATCAGCAGGGGATGAATCAGCAGAGTATCTCCGGGTTGCATTTCAATGTGCACGCGCGCATCGCGATCCACCCCCTCCACCGCGTGGAAACCGCGGTTCACGAATTCCCAGCCGGGTTTTCCATGCTCCCGCAGGCCCTCACGGTGACTACCGGGAATCACTGCCAGACACCCGTTCTCACGGTTCGCCGTGGAGAGAGCTGTCCATGTCCCCAAGATCCCGTCCACCGGGCGCAAAGCGAAATAGCGCAGATCCTGGTGCAGGGGATGCCGACCGTCGACCTCGGGGGGCTTGTTGAACACGTTGGTGGAGATGGTTTGCAGTTCGGGCCCCAGCAAGGTGCGCACCGAGGCGAGCAAGCCTGGATCGAGCGCATAGGCGAAAAGTTTCGGGTCGTTCTCAAAGCTCAGGATCTTGTTCACCGCGCGGACCGGGTCCGTCGGCACAACCGCCCCCTTGGCGACCATCACATCCTGCATCACGATCAGGTTCTCAGGTTTTTCCGCCGAACCCGACGCGATCTCGAGAAAGCGTGTCTCGAACTCGGCCACGGCCACGGCGCTATACAGGCGCGGAATGCAGACGTACCCATATTCCCAGTAGGACGCGCACTGGGCAGGGGTCAGGCGCGGTGAGTCAGGCGACGGCATGACCATAGCCAAGCGCAGGCACCGGCCGGCGTCCAGCCGAACCCCTTGAGTACGGAGCCCGACTGGCTATTTTTTCGCCCGAGGGTACGCTGCCCGCCCGGTCCAGGGATCGATCTGACCACCCGCCGCACTCCGAGGGAGAAACAAAGCCATGAGCCGAGTACTGATTACGGGTTCCAATTCTGGGATTGGGCGATCGACCGCAATCCTGCTCGCCGCCCAGGGCTACGAGGTTTTTGCTGGCATGCGGGACGTCGGCAAGGCCACGAAACTGTTGGAGGGCGCCGCCGCAGCGGGGGCCAAACTCCAACCCATCGTTCTCGACGTCAACGACGACGCTTCGGTGCGCGACGCCGTCGCCGGAATCGAATCCGACGCAGGGCCGGTGGATATCCTGATCAACAACGCAGGCATCGCCCATAATGCGACGATCGAAGACGTGGACATCGAGGCGGGCAAGGGCGTCTTCGAAACCAATTTCTGGGGCATCATCCGCTGCACCCAGGCGGTCCTGCCCAACATGCGTGCCCAGGGTTCGGGCCATGTGGTCAACATCAGTTCCGTCGCCGGGCGAATCGCCGCCATCGGTCAGGTCGTCTACTCGGCTTCGAAGTGGGCCGTGGAGGCCATGAGCGAGAACCTGGCCCAGGAGGGGGCTGCTTTTGGAATCCGGGTTTCGATCATTGAGCCCGGCGTGACCCGCACCGCGATCCTTCCAAAGAACATGGGGCACCCGGAGCCCACCGCCTACGCCGATACCTACCGGAGAATGCTGCAATTTTATGCTCGGGGAATCATGGCCAATACCCCAGCCGAAGAAGTCGCCCGGGTGATTCACGGCGCACTCGAGGATTCGGATCCCAAGCTGCGTTACCCCTGTGCATGGGGGGGAATCGAACTCTGCGAAGGCCGGAGCGCGATCAGCGACGCGGCCTGGACCGAGCTCGGCGCCTGCAAGACCGACGAAGAGTATTTCGCCGCCTTCGAGGCGTGCTTCGGCCTGGACATTCGAACTCCGGCCCCCTGACACGGTTTCTATGGGCACGGCTTTTATAGGCACGGCTTTTATGGGCACGGCTTTTATGGGCACGGCTTCTCTGGCCACGGCTTCTCTGGCCACGGCTCCCCCGGGCCCAAAGCCCGGACCCGGGCCAGAGTCAGAGCGCCCCGTCCGCTCGGGGGACCGGCTCGCCTTGGAGCCACGCACGGAGCATGGCATTCACGATTTCGGGCTCGTCCTGCTGAACCCAATGGGACGCGTTGGGGAGATAGCGCTGGGTCAAGTCCCGGACAAAGGGCTCGGTTCCCTCGCTCGTCGCCCGGCTGAGCGCACGGTCCTGCTCCCCCCAAAGGAAGAGCGTGGGCACCTCCAGCACCGGGTACCCCAGGGCGTGCTGACGCCTCTGCCCCCTCCCCCGCAAGAAGGCGCGGTAGTAGTTGATCATGCCGGTGAGGGCCCCGGGGCGAAGAGCGGACTGCCGGTAAAGGTGAAGAATTTCTTCGGGGAATCGCTCGGGGTGGCAAGCCATTCCCACGAAGCCCTGCCCCACCACATCAGCTCCCCGGGCTCCGATTAGTTTCTCTGGCAAAACAGGAAGTTGAAAGAAAAAGGCATACCAGGACTTCAAGAGTTGCTGGGGCTGCCGAAAGACCGGCGCCGCCGCCCCGGGATGCGGCAGATTCATCACCACCAGCCGGGTCAGTGGCCGAATCTTTCGCAGGGCAAAGTACCAGGCAATGATTCCGCCCCAGTCGTGGGCCACCAGGAGCACCTCTTTCGCACCCGATGCGTCGATTAGCCCGGCGACGTCATCCATCAGCGTCTCGATGGCGTAATCGGCGACGGCTGCCGGCTTGTCCGTCTCCCCGTAGCCCCGTAGATCCGGAGCCCAGACCCGCCAGCCCAGTTCGGCCAACAGCGGCATCTGATGGCGCCACGAGATCCAATACTCGGGAAAGCCATGCAGACAAAGCGCCAGTCGATCACCGGCACCACACTCGGCCACATGAAAGTTCAGACCATTGGCCCGGACTTCCAGATGGGTCAGCCCATCAATTTCGAGACTCAAATCTTTCAAATCGCCTCCGACCCCCCACCCCGTGCCCGGGCCAGGAACTTCGTCCCGCGCCGGTTAACGTCGACTCAGCAGGACACTGCCAATGGAGTAGCCGGCACCGAAGGAACACAGAACGCCGAAGGCGCCCGGAGCAAGGTCCTCTTTGAACTTGTGAAAGGCGATCACCGAACCCGCGCTACTGGTATTCGCATACTCGTCCAGAATCACCGGCGCCTCGGCCTCGGTGGCCTCCCGGCCGAGCACCTTCTTGGAAATCAGCAGGTTCATCCCCAAGTTGGCTTGGTGGAGCCACATCCGATCGAGATCCTGGGCGCTTCGCCCCTCGTCCGCCAAATGGCTTTCGATGTGTTGGGCCACCATGGGACAGACTTCCTTGAACACTTTTCGGCCCCGCTGTCGAAAGACCAGTTCGTGGGCGTCGCGCGGCGCGTCCTCCGAACGATTCATGAAGCCAAAGTCATTGCGAATGTTGTTCGAGTAGAGCGTCTGCAACCGGGTCCCCAACACCTGCCAGCCCGGCCGCGGTGAATTCTCGTCGTCGGCCTCGACGATCACGGCCGTACAGGCATCACCAAAGATAAAGTGGTAGTCACGCAGCTCAAAGTTGTTGTGGGCTGACGTGATCTCTGGACTTACTACGGCTACGCAACGCGCCGACCCG
>Ga0310120_10000705_pt1 | contig 26030 bp, 17 predicted proteins | sample CB27_AW_983_MG_FD_203506 | JGI IMG/M metagenome (GOLD analysis project Ga0310120, IMG submission 203506) | Marine microbial communities from Western Arctic Ocean, Canada - CB27_AW_983 | ecosystem: Environmental > Aquatic > Marine > Oceanic | place: Canada: Western Arctic Ocean | collected...
CATTGTTATTTTCCTGTGGTTGCTTTGTTTTTCCGGGGTGGTGTTCAGTCAGTCTTCGGTATGTTGCCTTCCTCTGATCTCGCGAAATTGCGGACTGCTGACAATCATCTCGACTGCCACGCTGAAGCGGTAATCGTTGCCGGCGAGTTTAGCCATCATCGTGTCAATCAATGGCTCATCCGAGAGTTGGGTCTCACGGCCCAGGGAATAGCCGAGCAGTTTGCGGCAAAACTGCCGCACGACGTCATCGCGGCGGTCTTTCAGGAGGTAGTCGCGCAAACCCTGGATGCCCTCGAATTCCTTGCCGCTGGGAAGTTTGGTTTTGGTGTCCACGACTTGCGACCGCAGCCGGCCAATGGCGTCGAATTGCTCCAAAGCGAATCCGTAGGGGTCGATCTTGGCGTGGCACTTGGCGCACGCCGCAACCGAACTGTGCTTCTCGATCAACTGTCGGGCCGTCAGCCCGCCGGGCACTTTGTCGGGCAAATCAGGGACGTCGGCGGGTGGGCGAGGTAGACGTTCGCCGAGCAGCGTCTCGAATACCCAATTACCGCGCAGAATCGGGCTGGTGCGCGACGCGCCGGATTGGCTGGCCAAGACGGTCGCCATGCCCAGAACGCCGCCGCGTCCTTTTTCACGGACACCCTCCACGCGCCGCCACGCCGGTCCGCTCACTCCGCCGATACGGTAGTGTTTCGCCAGGGCTTCGTTCAGGAAGGTGTGATCTGCGTCGAGCAATGCAAGAATGGAACCGTCGTTGCGGAACATGTCTTCAAAGAACCGCACGGTTTCCTCGTACATCTCGCCACGCAGCTTTGCGAATTCGGGGTAGAGTTTTTCGTTCTTGTCATCGTTCTGGTCGAAACCGCGAACGTGCAGCCACTGGCAGGCAAACTGAATCGCCAGCCGCCTCGTGCGAGGGTCGTCCAACATTCGCCGCGTCTGTTCGACGAGCGCCCGCTGGTCCGGGAGCGTCCCGGCCAGCGCGATGCGGCGCAGTTCGGCATCCGGCATCGAGGACCAAAGGAAATAGCTCAACCGGTTCGCCAACTCCAGGCCCGAAATCGGCGCGGCCTTGTCGCCCGGTGCGGGCTGTTCTTTCCGGTAAAGAAACGCTGGCGAGGTCAGCACCCGCGCGATCGTCAAGCGGATCGCTTGTTCGTGTGGAAGCTCGCTGTCACGCAGTTGTTGATACAGACCGCGCAGGCCTTGCTTTTCGGAATCGGTTAGCGGACGACGCCAGGCGCGATCGGCAAACTCCACCACCGCGTTGACATGCACCGGTTCGGTAGTGACGAGGCGCTGTCGAAAAGCGTCCGCGCGATCGTCCACCGGTTTCACGTAAGGGGCCCAAGTCTTGACCAGGTCCGGGCGATCCTGAGTCGCGAATTCCCGAATTTGCTCGAAAGCGACTTGGTACTTCAGCGGTTCGCGAGCCACGTAAAACAACTCGTCCCACAGCCGATCGAGGTGGGCGGCCTGCCGATCGTCCAGCATCAACCGCCTCAGATGGTCGTCCTCGCGGTGAAACAGCGTCAGCGTGACAACCTGGTCGACCGGCACAATGCGGGCGTAACAGAGCGCCGGCGGAAACAGGTTGCAATACCGGCTGACCGGTCCTTCGAGGCGCTCCCGCGCAGAGCTCCCCTCGCGAACCAGGATCGGATCGTTCGCCGAGACGTTCAAGGCGGCCGGCCTGGAGGCCAGGACTTGGGCCTGAACCGAGCCATCGTAGCCGTGCTTGGCGTCCAACTCGGCCGTGCCGACCAATTCGCGGCCCCTGGCCAGTTCCGCCGGAACGCGGAACTCGATAACCTCGGGTGCCCGAACCACCAGATCAGCCGAATCGACGGCGTGTCCCAGCGGGTGGCGGCCAAAGCGATCGCCAGGTTTCAAATCCTTTTGCAAGGGCGGGAGATCGATCGGCACGGAAAGCGTGCGAAGCTGTCGTTGCAGCAGACCGTCAGGTGAGATTGCATCTTTCCGTGTCGCACCCGTGGCCAAGGTCTGAACCCGCCGCGCCAATTCGTTGCGTTTTTTCACGTCCTGTTCGGCGAGCCACTCTGCGAGGACCGATTTGGGCGGCACAGCGACGATTGGCGATCCCCCTTTGTTAGCCTTCGCCATTTCCCCTTGATAGAAATGCCACGTGTTCTGATTGCCGTGGCTGTCCGCGTGCGGGTTGCCGGCCTGAAGATTTGGCGACACGTCCTTGGCCAGATCCCAAACCCGTTTCGCGCCGTCGGCTTTGCTGATAACGAGCGTGATGGATGTCAGGTCACAGGTATGTTCGCCTTTTCTCGGCCCGATCAAGAATGACAGCAATTCTCCCTTGCGAACCGTAACGGTTGTGGGCGTCATCGTGGCCGAACCGCGAACTTCGTACTCGCCTTCCCACAGCGTCCCCGTCTTGCCGGCGGTGCGATGCTGCAGCATCCATTCCGCTCCATTGCCACACTCATAGTGGGCGTCGGCGATACTGGCCTCGACACGCACCACACCGTCGATCGGGCTTTGCCAGCCGACTGCGGCATAATGGGTCGGAGTTGGATGAACCGACACCGAGTGCGCCTTCGCCAAGCCGGGAATATTCTCATTTTTATCCGACGAGTTGGCGACCACCATAGGGAGCGAATCCGTCGTGGTTGCTGCCCATCCGGTGATTGCCTTCCGGCTGTTTGATTTCTTGGTTAGGTGCCCTTCGACCTTTACGGCACTACTGCGGCCGATGGCCAGATAGTCCAGCCACACCTTGAGCGTCTCTGCGTCGACGTTGTGCGCCGCGGCGACCTTGACGATATCGCGGTCGGCCTTAACGGCGCGCGCCGCTGCGAGGTAGTTGGCGGTATGGCCAAGCTTCTTGAGCCGCTGCTGGTCGATGCGCTTCTGCAATCCCGCCACATCCCGCAATGGCAACGGTGGGCGCCCGCCACCTTCCAATCGCAGATTCTTCCAAACGACATAGTCGTTGTCGTTCCCGTCACCCGCGTCACCCGTAGCGAGATAGAAGACAACGTCCTTGCCGTCTGCCGCAGCGGGAAGCTTCCATTTGAAATCCTGCCGCGTGGCCACGAGGGTCCGAACGCCAACCTCCTCCATCCATCGCGGCGGACCGCCTTCGCGGCCAATGTGCCCGATCGAATTGAACTTCCACATCTTCTTCTGTGCCTGATCGATTTCAGACACCAGTTTCGATGGGTCGTTCGATTCCGTATTACGCCATCGCTCCCGCAGACCGCCGAGCAGCGTGCCATCATCCGGCTTGTCCGCTGACACTGTTTTCCACAGCGTCCGAAGGTATTTGGCATTCAGGCCACGCTCCTTCGCCACGGTTTCAACAGTTTTCGCGCCGTTCGCCAACGCCTTGCGTTCCGCGAGCGTCGCCGCCAAGTACCTGCCCACCGGAAGCCGGCCACCCTGGTTCGTGGTGAACTTGATCCCTTGCAGGTTCACAGCGGAACCGCCGCTGTTATCCGTGAACTGGCGATAGAACGCCTGAATCCGGGCCAACAGTTCATTGGTCCGATCCCGCTCTGTCGTGTAGGGAGAAAACCGGATTCCTTCCGGCGTGAGCACCGCGTGGGCGGCGACTTCTTTCGCGGCGTCGAGGTACTTCGTCACCAATGCGGGCGACATCCCCTGAGCCGCCCCGGTGTTCGTGAATCCTTCACCCGCCGCGCCATCCACGGGAAACTCGTGGGTCGGATCAAGCGACGGCACCCCGGTCAGATCTCGCACCGTGTAATTGTATTCGGCGTTGTTCAGCCGCCGCAGCACCAGCGGACCGGGATCGCCCGCCCGCGCTTGCGCCTCGCTCTGGAGATAGTCACGCACCCACGTCTGCAAACCACTCCGCTCCTCATCCGTCGGTTGCTTCTTGTCCTTGGGCGGCATCTGACGGCTCTCCAGCATCTCGCGAACCTTCAGCCAGACTTTCGGCGAGCGCCGGACGTCCGCCAGTGTCGCGAAGGATTCCAGATCGATCTCGCCCTCGGCGTCATCCCCGGAGTGACATTTGTAGCAGTAGCGTTTTAACAAAAGCCGCACCTTTGGCTGATACGCCTGCTCGAGCCGTGCAAGATCCGGATCGCCTTGCGCTCCTCCAAGAGAAGGCACGCACATGACTGCCACTACCAGTCCATATGGAAGGAGAGCTTTCAAAGTAACTCGGCGATCGGTTTTCCAAAGGGCAGGATGAACTGCGGCCGGCCCGTGTGATCCGGGATGGTGGCGTTCTGGTCGATGCCCAGGTGCTTGTAGACCGTGGCCCATAGGTCGTTGGGCGTGAGGGGGCGGTCGTGGGGGTGCTCTCCGAGGGCGTTGGTCGAACCGACCACCTGCCCGTGCTCCATCCCTCCGCCGCAAACGAGAACCGACATGGCGCCCGGCCAGTGTTCCCGTCCCCAGCGGAGCCCTTTGGATCCGCCGTCGGCCCGGCTGATCTTCGGCGAGCGCCCGAACTCGCCCGTCACCACCAGGAGAACTTTCTCGGTGAGTCCGCGTTGATGGAGATCCTCGATGAGCGCAGTCACGGCCTTGTCGTAGACCGGCAAGCGATGCCGGGCGTCCACCCACAGGTCGCAGTTCACGGCGTGCGAGTCCCAATTATAGAAACCGAGCTTCGGCGACTTGAGCCCGGACACGAACGGGTTCTCCATCACCATGGTGACGAAACTGCAACCCGCCTCCACCAGACGGCGCGACAGAAGGGCCCGCTGTCCCCAAGCGTGCATCCCGTAGCGCTCACGGAGTGCCTGCGGTTCCTTCGACAAGTCGAAGGCCTCGCGCGTCTTCGGGCTTGTCATCAAATCAATCGCCAGTTGCTGGTAGGTGTCCAAGGCTCCCATCGCGCCGTTGGAATCAATCTCACTCCGCAACTTGTCCAGATCGCCCAACAGCTGAAGACGGTCGTCGAGTCGATCCGCCATCTCCGAGCCAAGCTCAACATCCCGCAACTCGAAGTCAGGCTTGCTCGGATCACCCGGCACAATGAAGGGGCGGTAGGAGGGACCGAGGTAGGCTGAGCCCATCGCATAGGTATCCACCTTGCTTCGGCTCCCGTTCGTCCCGGCCACGCAGTTCGGCAAACCCACGTCGAGGTGCTCGCGCATTTTGGCCACGACCGAGGTCACCGAGGGCGCGTCGTTCAACGTCCCGGTTGGAGTGTTTGGAATGCGACCTGTCATGAAGCGTTTGCTGCCGCCGCCGTGATCCGAAAAGGTGTGCGCAATACTACGAATAAGAGTGTATTTGTCGGCGCACTTCGCGTGCAAGGGAAGGTGTTCACAAACTTCGATCCCCGGAACATTGGTTCGGATCGGGCTGAACTGACCCCGGTAATCGGACGGGGCGTCCGGCTTCATGTCGTAGGTCTCCATGTGCGGAGGACCACCCGCCAGCCAGAGAAAGATCACCGAGGTGTCCGGCGTGAGACTCGGCTCCCCCGCCTCGGCCCGCAGCCTGATGGCCTCGCCCAGGCTCAGTCCCCCAACTCCGAGAGTCCCGATCCGCAGGAACGAACGCCGGGATCTCCGCCCACGGGATACCGTGTCACTCATAATCGCTAATCTTATTACAATACGTTGATCCTGCCAGCTCTTTATCGCGTGAGATGTCCTCGCACAAACTAATCCTGGCATCCAGCGTCATGGGCTTTGGGGACGCCGGGTGGCGCCCCCCCAATTACGCGTGGCCGGTTCGCCTTGATCACTGTTTTTCGGAGTGAGTTTCCCTCTGATTCGCAGCTGGCCCCTAAAGGAGAGGGTGAACAGTTGGAGAGGGTGAACAGTTGGAGAGGGTGAACAGTTCGCGCTCTTCAGGGCAGCGTCTCGAGCTTGGGATGCTTGTCGCGATAGTGAGTGTGATTCCCGTGAATTTCCACCGAATCGGGACGGAGATCAGTCAGGAGACTCGCACGCGAGGGGTTACAAATCGCCTGCTGACAGTGTGCACATTCAAAAAGAAGCGCGCTTGCAGCAAATCGAGCAAAGCTTGGGGTTAGAACATGCTTGCCTCCATAGCAGCCTAGTTCGGGACGCATGTCATCCACCGCAATCATAAGCACGTTAAGCGGCGCTGCCACCATCGTGGTGGCCAACACTATGCCGAAAAACAACATCGTTGCTCGTAGTCCCATCGTTCGGATCATCGCTTCCCGTTTGATCCGTGGCCATTCAGACGCAGTGGCGGACTCCCCACCACAGATACGGTCCGCGGTGAATCGTCCGCTCCAGCGGCTTGGTCCACTCATCCGCTCACTCTCATGAAAACAGTCGCGTAGCCGACTGTACTGGTTATCCGACCACTCCGATTCGCGGTGAATCCCCCGCCGTTATTGCGATCATCTGAATCCGCATGCGACTCCTCCCCATAAGCGTTTGGCTCGCCAGCGCCCTGTCCTCGGCATGCTTGGCTGGCCCAGTCATCAGCGAGTTTCTCGCTTCCAACGACTCCGGCGAGCAGGACGAAGATGGTGATCACTCAGATTGGATCGAGATTCACAATCCAGAGCTTACGCCGATCGAGCTCAATGGTTGGGCCCTCACAGACGATGCTGCAGACCCTGGCAAGTGAACCTTCCCGCTGTACTGCTCATCGAATTTGATCTTGTCCGAGGACTCCTCAATCGACGCGGCTACGAACTGGAGCTCGTTTCGCCGGGGATTTTCCAATTGCGAAATCCCGCCCGCCAACTCGAGAAACTTGTCGAAGACTTCGAAGTCGATGCCTGGATTCTCTATCAGTGTCCTGCTCCAGTTCAGCTATGGTTCGAAGAGCAAAAACTGCCCGCCTTGATTCGAGGCTATCCCCAACCGGCGGTCAACATTCCCTGCCTCGATGAAGATTGGTATGCGGCCTCCTTCCATGCTGGCGGCCTCCTCAAGCGGCATGGACATCATCGGATCGGGCTTCTCATGCCCGACGTCAACCTGGCGGGACTGGAGGCAACGGAACGGGGCCTCACCGAAGCCATGGAGAGTGGCCCCAATCCCGGTTCCGTTTACAAGATGGTCGATCGTGGTGAGCCGGGCAGTGTGGCGCGTACCCTTGAAGTGGCAATAGGCCTTGAGAACCCTCCGACGGCAATAGTTGCGACCCGCTCGCGCTATGTGCTCAACATCATGAGCTGGTTGGCAGAACGTCGCCTCCGATTTCCGGATGACCTCTCGCTCGTCGCCCTCTGCCACGAAACCTGCTACGAACACCTCCGGCCCACCATCACGCACTATCACAGCGAGCGGGACACCATCGCTCGAAGCCTCGTCCGCAAGATCCTCGGCGTCGCATCCAACGAGCTCAAGGGCTCTCAGCAAAAACTTCTCATCCCGGAGTGCTTCGAAGGCGGCTCCGTCCAAAAGCTCTAGTAGCGGGGCAGTGGACCACCACTCAAGATCGATTTGGCAGGGCCGTAAATGTCCTCTTCTGCCTAAGGCGGACATCGATGAATGGGACATCTTTTGTTGTCGGAACGTTTTCGGGTCAATATTAGCGCACTGAGGCGTGATTAGTTGCTCACGCAAGATCAGCCGACATGCATATTCGCGCTCATGCCAGCTCACCGCGAAGGTCTCCGAGACAACGAACCAATTTCCATGTGGATTCCCGGATCCATGATTTGCCCCCATTCAGGAGCACTCGCACTCAAAACCCGTGGCATTCCAGCATGCAGGGGCGCCCTTGGCCCGGTCGCTGACTGTCCAATCCGTCCTTCCCCCTTGACCGAAGGGGCGCCATCACATCAGTCTTTCCGCAAGGATCTTTAAGTCGCTAAAATCTGTCCCTTGCGCCCCCTGCCCTCCAACCAATCCCAGCTTGCCCTACAAGATCTCTTGTCCCTCGAGGTGGGCGGGAAGGGGCTCCGCAACAGCGATAACCCAAGAATCAGATGAGTGGAAAACGGGTCTTCAATTGGCGAGAGGGTGACCGCATCGAATACCTCGCCGAGTTTCTTCTTTCGAGCATTGGGCTGGTGACTCCTGTCCCACGCCAGGAAGAAGTTGGGGTGGATTTCTACTGCGCGCTGGCAGACCAGGAAAAGGGCGCCATCACCTTTGGATATCCCTTCCTGGTTCAGGTCAGGTCAATGGTGAAACCGGTGGTGCATCTCAAGCCTCCGAAGCGCTATCGGCATCAAAAGGGCGTCCTTCCGGATCATCTTTCGTGGTTGTTTCGCCAGGAATTGCCGATGTTTCTTGCGCTGGTGGATAAGGAGGAGATCTCGATTCGTTTGTATTCCTTATCCCCAATTTGGTTTCTCTATCACGATCAGGAGAACTGTCCCGCCTGTTCTTCTCTTCGGCTGGTTCCGCGGACCGATGGCAATGACCCCGGCCCGGTCGGACCTCCGCGGCGTCTGGGCAAGGTCACCTCCTCACCAGAGAGTTATGAGTATGAGGTAGACCTTGGTTTTCCCATTGCTTCCTATACCGCGAAGGACACCGCAAATCGGCAGACCTTATCAGGGCAAAAGAGTTCCTTGGAGCTCTGTATCGAGACTGACCTCCAGAGTATTATGTTCTCCCGCGCCGACCTGCCTCATTTCTACTGGATGGCAGAGACCAACTGTGAGAAGGAGGGTCCAATTCCAGCTCTTTACTCCAAAGAAGCTCCGCGGAATGTGGAGTCTTCGAATAAGGTGTACTCCTTCTTAGGCCCCTTGCTCATCCCGTTGGCCCTTCGTTACAAGGCGGACAACCGCAGCGAACTTCTCGAAGCGCTGAGGGATCTCTTTCGCGAGATGCCGGCGAACACAATCCCACCGGATCTGCAGAGAGCGCTTCCTGAGATCTTCAAGAGGTAGACCATGGAGCGCCGCTCAGAACCAGCCGCTCTCAGTACCAGTCCCGCAATCTGACCTCGACCCCCACCTCGTCGCCCACCAGTCGTCGAAAGCGCTCCAAGTCCGCGAAGGAACCGTCCTGGTTGCGATAGTGATACGGGTAAATCACCTTCGGTTTGAAGTCACGAGTGGCGCTCGCAGCCTGCTCGACGCTCATGGTGAAGGGGATATTCATGGAGAGAAAGGCGACATCAATGTCCTGCAAGGCGCGCATTTCGGCGACATCTCCGGTATCGCCGCTCATATAGAGTCGGCGGCCCCCGATCGTGAGGATGTATCCGTTGTCACGTCCCTGGGGATGATTGGCATTGTAGGCGGGGACGGCTTCCACGTTGAGGCCGAGGAGGGTGGTGGATTCGCCGTTGCCCAATACCGTAGTGAGACTCTGCAGGGTCGCAGACATGCGGGTGAAGACGTCTCGGGGGGCGATGATCCGGACGGTGTCCTTCCGAATAGCGTTGATCGTGCTCGCACTGAAGTGGTCGCCGTGGCGGTGTCCGACGAGGATGAGGTCCGCGGGAGGAATGCCCGTGAAGGCAGCGGATCCGCCAACCGGATCGTTGTAGATCGTGAGGCCTTCCCACTGCATCACGAAGGAGGCATGATCAACCGGATGGATCAAAACATGGCCGGAGTTGGCGGCTAAAAAATCACCGGTGAGCGCCGTTCCGGCCGCCCGGCTCACGGTGCGGAAAAACTTCTGTCCCGCGTTGCGGTCGATCGGTTCCGAGTATTCGATGGTGCTCCCGTCTCCTTCGACCGTTCGGGTTGGATGCCAGGTCTCAAGATCGGGGGAACTCTCGATTCGGTAGAGCATCCCGTCTGCGGTCTCAAAGCGGAAGACGAGCTCACCATTGGCGGCGGTAAACTCGAGGCCCCAACCCGCCTCAGCAAATCCAAACCACGCCAAGACCCCGGTGGCGGAGATCAAGGCGCTGAGAGATGCGAGGCGATGGTTCACGATCAGTTCCTAGTAAAACGGCGTGGGGCCCATCCTACCAGAAGATGTTGGGGGGCCGTTGATGAAATTCTTCGTTCGTCCGCATCGCCAACCTGGCGTCCCGGGTGCCGATCAGATCGCGATTTAGATTCGGCATTCGGCAGCCCCCAAAGAAAGAGCCCGCTCGCTTCGGGCACGGTGAGCGGAGTGGCATTGACCGCTGAGACGAGACCTCCCGCATCAGTGCCGAGGTTGAGGGTCGCCTCGCTCGGAGTAATTCGAAGAGCCCCGAAGCTCCCCTCATTGAGCGGGGGTGCCAGGCCGGAAACCCAGTTCCAAGGGTTGACCTTTGCCTGAGGACATTTACGAGGTCGAGGAGAAGAGGAGAATGAATTGTTAAGTGAAATGAACGGTTGCGACACGATTGCCAGGGAATGCAGTGATCGCTCATCAAGAGGAAGGCTACCCAATTGACTGGGGCCGTGTTAGAGACCCCGCAGTGATTTGGAATCGATCGGAGCCGCGGAGCCCATCATAGTCGGGGAAAGAGAATGGCAGTTCGAGATTTTGTAACACGGGATCAGCTTGCCGGCACCGCATGGGGAACGGGGACAGGACTACCACGGAGTGAGCTTGGACCAAGCGGGTCTTGAAGTGAGGCGTGCAATACCCCAGGTGGGCGATCAGTCCTGAGATTACATCAGTAAGGTGTGCGGGACTCACGGAGTGATGGCGCATCTGAAAATAAGCGGATGGATATTTGGTGGGGGAAAAGATTTTTTCACTCCGAGTGTCTGCTCGCCTCTTTTTTCTACAACTTTCGACCGAGGCCAAAGAGCGCGCTTCGGGAACTTCCTCGCAACCTCACCTGGGAATTCGAGCTCACTTGGGAGCTGGTCTAACAGACGAGGGGATCCAAGAGCCGAAGTGATCCAAGAGACGGGGTGATCAACTCTGGGGAGTTGAGCAAGGCCTTGGGGGAGCGCAGAGATAGCCGCCCTACCCGTTGCGTGCGACGATCTCAAAAACCCAAGAAAGAGACAGCCGCCAACGGGAGCAGGCGGCTACCCCCAAAGAGCAGACAGAAAGCCGCGAGATCTGTTCATCCCGCCTACACACTACCACGAGTTTTGCGGAGGCGCTAGGAGAAGGCGGACCACTCGGGGATCTTATGAACAACGCGCAGGATATCTTGCCAGCAAGTGGATAGCCGGGTGAGTTGGGGTGGGTTTTTGAGCAGGTCGGTCCTGCCGAGGGCCGCGCACGATCCGAAGGCGCAGACCGAGGACTCGATCTCAGGAGGACCAGTCGAGGACGATTTTCCCGGATTTTCCGGAGCGCATGGTCTCAAAGGCGTGCGCAAATTCGGAGGCGGGAAGCTCGTGCGTGATGACGGCGCTGGTATCGAGCCCGGCGCGCACCATGGCACTCATCTTATACCAAGTCTCAAACATTTCGCGGCCGTAGATCCCTTTGAGGACGAGCCCCTTGAAAATGACGAGGTCGAAGTCGATCTTGAGACGCTCAGGGAAAATCCCGAGGAGAGAAACTTTGGCGCCGTGGGAAGAGTGGGTGAGAATGTCCTGAAGGCCGGAGGGATGGCCCGACATCTCAAGACCCACGTCGAAGCCCTCCTTCATCTCGAGTTCGTCTTTGACTGCGGCGAGGGACTCTTTGGCCACATTGACCACGCGGGTCGCGCCCAACTGTTTGGCGAGCTTGAGACGGTAGGGATTCACGTCGGTGACGACGACATGGCGCGCGCCGGCGAACTTGCAAACTGCGGCGGCCATGCAACCGATTGGTCCCGCGCCAGTGATGAGGACATCCTCGGCCACCAGATCCCAGGAGAGTGCGGTGTGTACCGCATTGCCCAGCGGATCGAAGGTAGCAGCCAGATTCTCGGAGATGGCGGGATCGAGCTTGTAGACGTTGCGGTAGGGGAGGGAGAGAAATTCGGCAAAGGCCCCGGGGCGATTGACGCCCACCCCTTCCGTGTTGGGACAGAGATGACGTCGGCCGGCGAGACAATTGCGGCACCGTCCACAAACGAGATGGCCTTCGCCGGAAACATAGTCGCCGGGGGCGAGGTCGGTCACGCCCGAGCCGACCTGTTCGATATAGCCGCAATATTCGTGGCCCACCGTCATGGGCACGGGAATGGTTTTCTGCGCCCACGGGTCCCAGTTCCAGATGTGAAGGTCGGTTCCGCAGATTGCGGTCTTGGAAATCCGAATGAGGACATCCATGGGGCCGATCTCGGGCACAGGGACGTCGAGGAGTTCCAGGCCGGGTTCGGGGCGGGATTTTACGAGGGCACGCACAGTGGCGTTTGAAACCGCTAATGGGCGCAAATGCACGCGAAATTTTTGGAGAGAAGATTTCGGTTTCCAGTGGGGTCGTTTCGGACGAACCTCAAGCCTCATGACTCTCGAAGACCTAGGCTGGAATCAGTTTTTTGCTGGAGAGTTTCCCCCATACGCGCAAAAGGGCTACCTGCCTGGGAGATTGATCCGTGAGACCAAGATCAATTTCACCGCATTGTTGGATGGCGGCGAAGATCTCGATTGTGTCCTGGGGGGGAAGTTATGGCATGAGGCGGAGACGGATGCCGAATTGCCGGCGGTGGGTGATTGGGTTGCCCTGGATCGCGGCCGAGAGGGCGACGAGGTGATCATTCGGGCGAGGTTGCCACGGCAATCGAAGTTTTCGCGCAAGGTTCCGGGGAAGAGTGCGGAGGAACAGGTCATCGCCGCCAATGTGGATGTCGTGGTGGTGGTGACCGACCCCGGCTCCGATTACAATCCGCGGCGCATCGAGCGATACCTGACCTTGATTGATCGTTGCGGGGCAAAACCGGTGGTCCTGCTGAACAAGGCCGATCTCTTTTCGGCGGAGCATTGTGAGGCTATTGCGGAGAAGTTGCGGACCCTCAGCGACTCCGCGGAAGTTTTTGTGACCAGTGCGGTCGATCAGGAGGGTCTGAAGGTGGCCAAGAGCTATTTGCAACGGGGAACGACCATCACCCTGGTGGGCTCAAGTGGGGTGGGGAAATCCACGCTGGTGAATCAACTTCTGGGTGGCGAGTGGCTGGATACGAGCGAGGTCAATGAGGTGACCGGTCGCGGGCGTCATACCACCACCGCGCGGGAACTGATTGTGTTGCCCGATGGAGGAATGCTCATCGACAATCCGGGCGTCCGTGAGATTCAGATGTGGACCGACGAGGTAACTCTGCGGGAGAGCTTTTCAGAGATTGAAGAGCTTGGGCAACAGTGTCGCTTCACGGATTGCAAGCATCAGACGGATGCGGGCTGCGCCATTTGCGCGGCGGTGGAGGACGGGACCCTGGATCCGGAGCGCTATGAAAGCTATCTCAAGCTGGAAGAGGAGATCGAAGCCCTGAACAAGAGACGGAAAAAGCGACAGATGACGACCGAACGCCGGGCCAAGAGGAATCACAAGGTGAAGGCCCGGAATCTCGCGGACCGGATCGATCTGGAGAAGGAGGAGAGGGGGGAGCAGTAGGATCCGACTTCTTCCGCGCGGCGGGCCAGGCTGAGACAAGCCATGGCGGGACGTCAGAAAAAAATTGGAAAGATGTGCATGCGCCCGAGGGAGGATCGTCAAGGACCTGACAGATACATGACAGGGACCTCGGTAGCCCGGGAAGCAGGTTCGCCCTCTTCCCGGTTGCCATTTTAAGGGGGAGCAGTTGAAGAGCGGAGGGAGGACAGGGAGGGCTGGGGGCAGAAAAGAGGCCCTGCCTGAGCAGAGCCTCTGAGACGGAAGACGATTGAGGTCCGAACGCTCTCAGGGAATGCGGAAGATTTGGCCGTTGCTGGGATCCTTCGCGTAGTCGCCACTGACGAAGGGTTGGCCGGTCTTGGGATTCTTGCTGATGTCGATCAGGTTGTTCGGCTTAAAGGGGCTGATGATCTGGAAGGGATCCTGCGTCTTGTATCCCGTGGGATGATGTCCGCTGGTCTTGGGCCGGGAAGGGTTTTGACTCTCTTTCTTTTTGTCGTGTTGCTCCTTGAGCGCGGCGGCGCCGGCTCCGGCGGCCGCTCCCTTGAGGACGTCGCCACCATCGTCACCAGCGAGGGCTCCCCCCCCGGCACCCTGGGCTTGGTAGGGCGTGCAGGAGGAGAAAGACACAAGCGAGGCTGCGGCCAGAGCGGCCACGGCGGGGCGGAATAGTTTGGTTGTTGAGGTCATGGCTCGAGTCTGGAACGGACTGAATGGTTCAGACCATGAAAGGATAGAGCCGACTACTTTCAGGCGCTACCTTAAATTGCTTTTTTTAGCGGATCATCTCGCGGAGCAAGAGGCTGATTTTATGCAGCCTAGAGATGCGATAGCGCCGATCGAAGACCTGGAATTGATTCTTCTCCATTTTGACCAGGAGCGCGTGGTAGATCCTGCGCATGATTTCGGTGGCGCGCATGGCACGCCGATCGCCGGGCGGCAGATGATCGACGCACTCCTGGTAGAGGCCTTTCGCCCGTTCGGCCTGAAACTTCATGAGAGCGAGAAAGCGGTCATCGTAGACCCGTCCGATGAGATCGCGCTCGGTGTACTGAAAGCGGTTCAGGTCGGCGAGGGGGAGGTAAATGCGGACGCTGTTAGAGAGGTCCTCCCCGACATCCCGCATGATGTTGGTGAGTTGCAGGCAGTAGCCGAGAGAGATCGAGTAGGCCTCGGCCTGCCTACTCCCACCAAGGAGGGGAACCAGGACGAGACCGACCGCTGAGGCCACCTGATAACAGTATCGCTGGAGATCTTGCCAAGTCCCGAAGCGCTGCGGGACGAGGTCGGATTCGCAACCGCGAATGATATGAAGAAGAAGCTCGGGATCGACCTGATAGCGCTCCCGCATGGCGACCACTTCTGCCTGAAGACTCTCGGGAGGATTGTCGGTGCGCGAAAGAGCCTCTTTCCAAGCGTTCAGGCCGGCCTGTCGTTCTCCCTTGGACTTGCCCAGATCGTCGGCAATGTCATCGATAACGCGGCAAAAGGCGTAGAACGAATTGAGGTCTGCCCGACGCTCCTTGGGCACGCAGGCGAAGGCGAAGGTGAGATTCGATTTCGCCCGGCGAGTGATATCGGAGGCCTCGCTCATACTGTGTGACCTCGTCGCTTACCTGACGAAACCCCAGTGGCCGGAAGTGAAGGGCCAGAGCGAAAGGAGGGCGGGACCGACCAGGTTGTATTCTTTGACGGGTCCCCAGTAGCGGGAGTCCAGCGAGTCGTCGGTATTGTCGCCCATGGCAAAGTACTCCTGGTAGAGTTGAGCTTCGATATTGTTTTTCTTCACCTCGAGCAGTTCAGTTCTCGTTCGGAGGTTCACGACATCCGAGGGATCATCAATCCAACGGGGTTCCCGGTCGTGTCGGCCGCCGCCGCGGGCGAATTCGTATCCCGGGTTTCCCTCGAAGCGTCCCTCGTGTCGCATGACCAGTTGGAGGCTTTTTTCCTTGGCGGGAGCTCCGTCGATATAGAGGTCGCTGCCCACGATTTTGAGGGAGTCTCCAGGCACTCCGACGAGGCGTTTGATATAGTGTGAACCTGCCCCCTGGGGAGAGTCGGAGCGGTTCTTGATGCCTTCGATGCCGCGGGTGTCGAAGACGAAGACTTCCCCGCGTTTCGGACGGCGGAAATTGTAGGAGACCTTGTCCACCAGGACGAGGTCACCGCTGGTGGTGCTTCCGGAGAGCACGGTCCCGGCGGGCACATAGTAGCGCCTCTGCCCGGTCTGGGGATCCTGTTTGATCTTGATGGCATCCTTCAACCCGAGCACGTCCCAGACGACGCTCTTGGGTGCGCCCACCTTGAAGGTGCCATCGGTGAAGTGAAGGTAGGTGACGGTGAAGAACTGCCATCGTTGGCGCTGGATGATGGACTCGCCCGGATCACCGCGGAAGTAGCGGTCGCGCGTGATCTCCTTGTTGAAGTATTTGCGGCCCTTGAAGACCGCGTCAAATCCTCGCCCGATCCAGGAGGGAAACTCCTCCTTGTCCATTTTTTTTCCGACGATCCCGTTGAGGGTCGGTTGCATGGAGCCGGTGGGGATGCGGAAGGGTTGGAGGAAATAGGCTCGAATGCCGAGCGCGATCACGATCGCCACAAAGAAGACCTCGATGTTTTCCTCGATCGCATTGGGGCGGCGGTATCGTGGGAGGGCGCGTTCACAGGCCTGCGTGACAAGTTTCTCGGCGGCTTTGACCCCATCCTGATCGCTGGCCTTGATGGCCTTGTGGAGTTCAGCGCGGGCGCTTTCGATCTGAGTCACCTTCTCGTCTTCAAGAAGGTCCCTCTTGTAGTTGAGAAACTTCTTGGCGCCTTTGTGGAGGAGCTTGGCTTCTTTCTTCCAGCGGGGAGCAAACATGTGGGGCAGTAGTCGGTTATCGGGTGCCGGGGAGTGGCTGTCTGCGGGAGAGCGGTAGGCTTGTCCCCATGGAGCAGGGCGAAGTCGGGGGAGAGAAGATCACAGATTTCGAGGAATACACGGATTTTTCGGTGCGGAAGATCGGTGCGAGGATTCCGTGGCGGTGATCATCTTGGTCGATACAGGCCTTCGAGCTCGAAAATCTTGTTGGAGGCGATTTTTTCGTCGTCCCACTTTGCTTGGGCGGCCAGACATTGGGAGAGGAGATTCCAGGAAATGAGGGCATCGGGGGCGAGCTTGGTGGCGATGCGCAGGTGCTTTTCGGCGCCGAGATTGTCTTTCTTGGCGCGGAGCGCGATGGCGTAGGCGCGGTGGAGGTCGTAGTCGAAGGGAGTGTTTTCACAGGCGGCCTTGAGGAACTCGGTAGCCTTGTCGAGGTTACCCATGAGGGTGTACTGATCTGCCTGGTTGAGCAGGAAGGTGCCAAGCTGATTTCCGTGGGCGACGGCCTTTTGAAAGGCCTCCATGGCTTCTTGATCGTGTTTGCGGTCGCGCAAGACGTAGCCAAGACGTTGCCATCCTGCGGCACTCTTGGGTTGGCGGGCGAGCGCGCGGCGCAAGAGGCGTTCTGCTTCCACGAGCTCCCCCCTCATTTGGGCCGTGCGCCCGAGCAGGTAGGAAGCATCGAGGGCGAGAGGATCGGCAGGCTGGAGGCTGGCCGGAAGGGGAAAGGGAATGGTGGCTGCGGCCTTTGAGTTTGGAGGGACCCGCCGGGCGATGGTGGAGGTCGGGGCGGCAAAGAGAAATCGTTGCCGGGCATTGACGGAGGGGGGATAGAGGCAACCGGTGACCAAGCCCTTGGCATTGAAGATCGGAGTGCCCGCGGGGACATACAGGATGCCGTGTGCGCCCAAGTTGACCCCCACGCTGAGGATCTTGAGGTACTTCTGGGATCGTGGGATGGGAGCTTTGCGAATGGCCAGAATGGGAGCGGTGATGGTGCCGCCATTTTCCTTCGCACGGAGAATGGCCACCCGCTCCCCAAGCGCGCTGTCGATGGGGGCCAGGACGAGAAACCTGGTGGGCCGTTGATCGGTGCGGATGATCGCCATGCCGTAGGCATGGTCCACTGCGATCAATCCCGGGATTGCGACCGGGCTGCCGTCGAGCTCGAGCTTGGCGGTGAAGCGCCCTGTTTCGAAGGCCTGCAACGGTGCCACCGCCAGACCGTCGCTGGAGATGAAAAATCCGCGGTAAGTGATGAGTTCATCGGCGGCGAGACCCGGGCGGGAGACTTCAAAGGAGATGAGAGCCTCGCGCGAGGACTCAGCGGCCGCCATCAGGCGATCTTCGACCGTGGGACCGGCCTTGGTCTTCGGTGGCGCGGCGGGCTGGGCCGGAGCAGAGACCAGAAGGAGGAGGGAAAGGGCAGGGGTAAGGAACTTCAGCAAGGCCGGGCTAGCTAGCACGGGGATGGTTCTGGTGCAAGGGGAAGAGCCCGTGGAAGGCTCGAATCGCCCCGGAGTCAAGTTTGCGGGGATGATCCCGAAGGCCCGGGATCTGCGGCCCTCCGCGAGGGTGAAGTGAAGGCGGGAGCGCTTTGGGCAGGGGGGCGAACGTTCCCAAGAGGGGACCTGGCTAGTCCCCGCTTTTCAAGACCCGGATAAAGGCGTCCTGCGGGATGTTGACCTTACCGATGGCCTTCATCTTCGCCTTGCCCTTTTTCTGCTTCTCGAGGAGCTTGCGCTTGCGGGAGATGTCGCCGCCATAACATTTGGCGGTCACGTTTTTGCGCATGGCCGTGATGGTGGAGCGCGCGATGATTTTTCCTCCGAGGACCGCTTGGATGGCGACGGTGAAGAGTTGTGGAGGAATGACGTCCTTGAGTTTTTCCGCGAGGCGGCGCCCGTATCCTTCGGCCTTGTCCCGGTGCACGATGGTTGAGAAGGCATCCACGGGTTCCCCGGCGATGAGCATGTCCATCTTGACGAGGTTGGCCGGCTGGTAGCCGTGGTGCTCGTAGTCCATCGACCCGTAACCACGTGTGCCGGACTTGAGCCGGTCATTGAAGTCGACGAGGATCTCGGAGAGGGGCAACACGCAGTGAAGCATCACGCGCGATTCGTCGACAGTCTCGGTGTGATCGAGGGTGCCGCGCTTTTCCATCACGAGGGACATCATGTCGCCGATGAATTCGGAGGGGATCATGATGTAGACCTTGATCATGGGTTCGCGAATCTCGGAGATCTCGGAGATATCGGGAAGGAGACAGGGATTGTCGACGAGGATTTCCTCGCCATTGGTCTTGGTGACCTCGAAAATTACGGACGGATAAGTCGAAATGACGTCCATGTTGAACTCGCGGCGCAGGCGCTCCTGCACGATCTCCATGTGAAGGAGGCCGAGGAATCCACAGCGGAAGCCGAAGCCGAGAGCGGCGGATGACTCCTGCTGAAAGGTGAAAGCGGCGTCATTGATCTGAAGCTTGCCCATCGCACCCTTGAGTCCTTCGTAGTCGGAGGAATCGACCGGGTAGATCCCGGAGAAGACCAAGGGTTGGATCTCCTTGAAGCCGGGAAGGGCCTTGGGGCACGGGTGGGTGGAGTTGGTGATGGTGTCGCCGATCTTGACTTCGCTCGCCGACTTCATGTTGGCGATGACGTAGCCCACATCGCCCGCGCTGAGGAGGTCCTCCTTGCTCATCTTGGGCGTGAAGTGTCCCACTTCCTTGACCTCGTAGGTTTTTTCGGTGGCGAAAAGCTTGATGCGTGTGCCCCGTTGCAGGGAGCCCGACATGACTCGGACATAGGAGACCACGCCGCGGAAGGAATCGTAGATCGAATCAAAAACAGAGGCCCGCAGCAATTGGTCCTCCTCCTCGGTGGGGGCGGGAATGCGACTGACCACCGCTTCAAGAATCTCTGCGATGCCGATCCCTTCCTTTGCGGAAGCAGGGATGGCGTCCTCTCCTGGAATGGCGAGGATGTCCTCCAGTTGCTTGCGACATTTGTCCACGTCGGCAGCGGGAAGGTCGATTTTGTTGATGATCGGAATGATGACGAGGTCTTGCTCCATCGCGAGGTGGACATTCGCGACGGTCTGGGCTTCCACTCCCTGGGCGGCATCGATGAGGAGGAGGGCGCCTTCACAGGCGGCGAGACTCCGCGAGACTTCGTAGGAGAAGTCCACGTGGCCGGGAGTGTCGAGGAGGTTGAGCTTGATGCGTTGCCCGGCCTGCGAATTGTAATACATCGTGACCGGGTGCGACTTGATGGTGATTCCGCGCTCGCGCTCGAGATCCATCGAGTCGAGGAGTTGGTCCTGCATCTCGCGCACTGTGATCGTCTGAGTGGCCTCCAGGAGGCGGTCCGAGAGGGTGGTCTTTCCGTGATCGATGTGGGCGATGATGGAAAAATTCCTAGTATGCGCGATGGACATATTGGGGGATGGCACCTCTACGGCGGCGGGGGAAGAAAGCGTGATTCTAGCCCGATAGCACGGAAAAAGGAAGGATTGGGCGATGCGATGGGAGGGAAATGGCCCATTTGGAATCGGGAATCGGGTTGTCGGAGGGTGGGAATGGGGATTGGGTAGCAGGATGAGAACCATGATGCTCCTCCTCGCCCTGGTGGCTCCAGCCCTTGGGGAAGAGGGCGCCAAGAGGGTAAAATTCCTGAACTATCCCGAATGTATTGAGCTCTCCAATGGCACCACGACGGTGATCCTGGGGCCTCACAGCGGGGGGCGGGTCCTGAAATACGAGTTCAAGGGGAAGGACGTGCTTTATCTCGATCCGCGGGAAGCGGAGTGGGGCACGGAAAAGGCCAAGGGCAGGAAATTCACGAGCGCGGGGCGCTTCGACATAGGTCCCGAGTACATCATTCCCCGCCATGAAGCGCTCTGGTCGGGCGAGTGGGGAGCGGAGATCACCGGTCCCCGCGCAGCCCGGATGGTAAGCCAGGTGGACAAGGCCACAGGGGTGATGTTGACCCGGCAGTTTACCCTCGCGAAGGACTCCTCTCACCTGTCCTGCAAGCAGATCATCATGAACCTCTCAGGCGAGACCGTGCGCTGGTGTCACTGGAGCCGGACTTTTGCGAAGGGGGGCGGGATTGTGGTCATTCCCATCGATGAAATGCCGGCTCGATTGCCCAAGGGCTATGTGATGTATCCCGCGCGGAATCTGATCAACCTCCAACCGGAGGATTCCATGGTCCGTCGCCGTGGGAATTTCTTGGAGATTCTCGGACCCCCGGCCCATCCCAAACTGGGTTTGGATTCCAATGGTTGGATGGCCTACCAGCTTCCGGAGGACGTTGCTTTTGTGAAGGTCTACGAAACACCGAAGGATCGCCCCTACAGCGAGGTGGCGGCCTTCAACACTTCGGTTTGGTATCCCAAGCAGTCGAAGATTCCGACCGTCGAGCTGGAGCCAATCGGGCCAGCGAATGAGATCGCACCCAACACCAGCGCGAGTTTCACGGAAGATTGGTTTATTCTGGAGAACAAGTTTCCTCCGAGGGGAACCGACCTCAACCTCGCGGCGCTTGCTGAGATGGTCAATCGCCAGTGCGTCCTCAAGTAGAGCGGTGACCTGGCGCTGCGAATGCGCGGGATCGCTCAATCTGGTTTCCCCGCCCTCCGAGCGAGGATCCCTCTGGGATCGCAATCGGGGAGCAGAGCGGGAGGGCGGGTCCGGTTTGACGTGAGGGACACCGGGATCGGGATCTCGCGGATGAATCAGCGATGGTGAGAGTGAGGACACCCACATTGCGATCATCGCGCTCACCGCGAATGGGTGAAGGGAGACCGCGAATAGTGCCTGGAGGCAGGGATGGACGACTTCCTCAGCAAACCGCTTCGGGTCGCCGATCTGAGCTCGAAGTTGGAGCGCTGGCTTCCCTCTGATTTAGAAGAAGCCGCGCTTAGTAGCCATGGTCTGTTCGAAAACCGGGTAAATCGCGGGTTTGGAACAAATTCGGAAGAAGAACCCGGGCCCTGCGAGACACACAGCGGAAAGGCCCCGCGGCTTCATTCGCGCGGGCTCTGGAGCGCCTCGAGGATTGGTCCGGCCTCACTCTCTCGTCGCGCCTTGCCAGCCGGAAAGATTGCTCGCGTCGCCCCTCACCCACTTTTATGAACACACCCTAGATGATCCGATGCTTCACCATGCGGGCCATGATTCCCTTTTGGATGTGGAGCCGGTTTTCCGCTTGCTGGAAGATGGTGTCGGAATGCTGTTCAAGAACATCTTCGGTGATCTCCTTGCCACGGTAGGCGGGCAGGCAGTGAAGGATGATGTGCTCGGAGGCGGCCTCCCGGAGAAGTTGCGCGTTGATCTGGTAGGGACCGAAGGTCGCTTCCTTTTCGGTCTCGCCTTCCTGGCCCATGGAAAGCCAGACATCGGTGTTGACGACGTGGGCACCCGTGACGGCGTGCTTGGGATTGGACGTGACGGTGATGTTGGCACCACCGAGTTTGGAGAGGAATTCGGCAGGCGGTTGATACTCGGGGGGGGAGGCGAGAACGAACTCGAAGCCGAGATGCTTGGCTGCCCAGCACCAGGAGCGCGCCATGTTGCTGTAGCCATCGCCGACGAAGGCGATCTTTTTTCCGTCCCAGCCCCCGAGCTTTTCGCGGATGGTGAGAAGGTCGGCGAGAATCTGACAGGGGTGTTCGTCATCGGTGAGAGCATTGATGGTAGGGATGCCCGCGTAGGCTGCAAAGTCTTCCACGTCGTTCTGCTGGTAGGTGCGAATGATGGCTCCGTGGACCATGCGGCCCAGCACCCGAGCGGTGTCCTTGATCGGTTCGCCGCGGCCAAGGTGGATGTCGTTCTGGCTGAGGAAAATGGGCGCGCCTCCAAGTTCGCGGATGCCCACTTCGAAGGAGACCCGGGTGCGGGTGGAGGACTTCGAAAAGATGAGAGCCCAGACTTGGCCGGTGAGAGGAAATTCCTCGTGCTGGCCGCGGCGGGTCTTGAGCGTCACCGCGTGGTCGATGCACTTGACGATGTTCTGAGGGTGCATCGCCTCGATGGAAAGTAGGTGGTCCATGGATTAGGAGGTCTGAAGTCGGAAAGTCGGGGGAAAGGAAGAGGAGAGATTGAGGGAAAATGCAGGAAGATGCAAGAGGCGCGGAGAGGGAAATCCAGATTTGAGTTGCTGAATTTCAAACTCGGCGAATGACCTGCGTGCAAAAATTCGATTAGTCGTGCCTCTCGATCAGCGTTCAAAGGAGGGCATCGAGACCTGCTTTGAAAACTTCCAGCGCTTCCTTAACCTCTGAATCTGAGACGGTCAGGGGTGGGAGCAGTCGGATGGTATCTCCACCAGCGGGCGGAGCGAGAAGCCCGGCGGCAGCGAGTTTGCGGGACAAGTGAAGGGAGGGCAGGACGCCATCGGGGATGTTTAGATTGGTTGCGCGCAAGCCGATTCCGAGGAGCAAACCCATCCCGCGGACTTCGGTGATGCCGGGGTGATTCCAAGAGGAAATCTCTTGGCGGATGTGAGCCTCCAGATCGAGGGCGCGGTGGGGGAGGTCGTTGTCGAGGACTTCACGGAGGACGGCAAGGGCTGCGGCGCAGGCGAGAGGATTGCCGCCGTAGGTGGAACCATGTGATCCCGGTCCGAGGACACTGAACAAGGGGGTGGCGTCGTCATCGATGGTGCGTTCGGAAACCCAGAAGCTTCCGATGGGAAACCCTCCGCCCAAGGCCTTGGCCCAGGAGACGCCATCGGGTTTGAGTTCCGGGGCGATTCTGCGCCAGCAAGTCATGCCGCCGACGCGTCCGAGTCCGCACTGGATCTCGTCGAGAAGGAGGAGCAAGTCGTGCTCCTTGCAGACGCGCTCGATGGCGAGGAGAAAGTCGCGTTCGGCGAGGCGGATGCCGCCTTCGCCCTGAATGGGCTCCAACAGAAGGGCGGCGGTCTCGGGGCGGATCGCTGCGGCAAGTTCATCAGGATCGTTGAATTCGAGATGGCGAAAGCCGGGGAGGAGCGGGTCAAATCCTTCCTGCACCTTGGCCTGACCGGTGGCGGCGAGGGAGCCGAGGGTGCGGCCGTGGAAGGAGCTCTTGAAGGTGAGGACTTCGTAGCGCGCGTTTCCATTCTGGTCGGGACGGGCGTGACCAAAGCGGCGGGCAAGCTTGATGAGGCCATCGTTGGACTCCGCGCCGGAGTTTCCGAAGAAGACCTTGCCAGGAAGTTGCAGGCATTCCTCCACGAGGCACTCTGCGAGCTCTGCCTGCTTGTTGATTTGGTAGAGATTCGAACAATGGATCAGTTCGGCGGCTTGCTTGGCGACGGCCTTGGAGAGGGCGTTGCTTCCATGACCGAGGGTGCAGGTTGCGAGGCCCGAGCAGAAATCGAGGTAGCGATTGCCCTCGGCATCCCAGAGCAAGGTGCCCTGGCCCCGCACCGGCGCGACGGCAAACTGGGCGTAGGTAGGGAGGACGTATTTAGCAAATTTTTCTGCGGTGGTCATGAGAGGGAAGTGGGAAGGTCGTAAGGTCGAAGGTCGAAAGTCAAGTGGGAGGATCAAATTTCGGATTTGAGAGGGGTGGTTAGGAGGGAAGAAATTGGTTCTGTGGTGGGAGTGTGAATGCGGAGAACCTTCCAGGTCGCAAGGAGGGTGAGCAGGGCGCCGGCGACTTCCGAGGAGGAGAGGATCTCCTCAAAAAACAAAAACCCCCGGGGCGAATCAGGCGGCCTCCGGGGGGATGGTGGTTGTTTTGAAGAAACGATCTCACATCACGCGAAGGCAGGGGCTAATCCGGATTGGCCGGATAGCTCGCCACGCGATGGCTTTGAGAGAGATTGCGTTCATGAACGGGGGGGCTTGTGTGGGAAGAGAGGCGGCTTGTCAATCGCGGCAATCACGCTTCTCTTTCCCTGGCGGGGTCCCCGGTGCCGCCGGCCTACCCTTGCCCGTCGGTTTTGCGAACACTCCCTGGGAGCGCCGCTTCCCTTACTTTCGGATCTGGGTGCCGATCCCTTGCTCGGTGAAGATCTCTAACAGCAGGGTGTGGGGGACTCGGCCGTCGATGAAGTGAACCTTCTCGACCCCGGCGTGAAGGGCGTCGAGGGCGGAGCGGATCTTGGGGATCATGCCCCCGGAGATGACCCCGGAATCGATCATGCCGGCGGCTTGATCCGGAGTGACGGTGGGAATGAGAGAGCTGGGATCCGAGGGGTCGGCGAGGAGACCGGGGACATCGGAGAGGTAGACCAGCTTGGCGGGTTTGAGAGTGCTGGCGAGGGCGGCGGCGGCGAGGTCCGCGTTGACGTTGAGGGTCTTGCCGGTGCCGACCTCGGACCCGAGGGGGGAAACGACGGGGACAATTTCGGAGGAAATGGCGGAGAGGATGTCGTCGGAGTGGCAACTGGCGACCTCGCCCACGCGGCCGATCTCGACGGCCCCTCCGCCCTCGTCGGGGCCTTGAATACGATGGGCTTGAAAGACGCCCCTACCGGGGATTCCGGTGGCGCGTCCACCGTGTTGGTTGATGAGATCGACGAGGTGGGGGTTGATGGTGTGGCCGAGAGTCTTCTCGACGATGGCAACCGCTTCGGGACTGGTGACTCGAAAGCCGCCGATGAACCGGGCTTCGAGACCTGCGTCCTCCATGGCGGCGGAGATCGCCTTGCCGCCACCGTGGACGAGGATGGGATTGATGCCGGCGACTTCGAGGAAGACGATGTCGCGCATGAGGGTGCTGAGGAGTTCCTCGTTGTCCATGGCGGAGCCGCCGACCTTGATGAGAAAGGTCTTTCCACGGAAGCGCTGTAGATAGGGCAGGGCTTCGGTCAGGATGGCAGCTTTGTCCTTGGAGGTCACGGTGGGAGGGAGGCAGGAAAACGGATGTTCTTAGTTTCGCAGGTTTAGCACGCGCTCCTCGCCACTTTTGGAGAGGGGAGATGGCGCGCCATGCGGGTGGCGAGGATCCAGCCGACGAGGATGGTGGCGAGGACGGGGGCGAAGGGGGTCCACTTGTGAGAGCCCACGAAGAGAGCAACGAGGAGGGCGGGGAGAAGGAGAGTGAGAATGAGAAAAGAGAAATTTCGCAGGAGTTTTGGAATGCTGGCAAGGAAAGCTGCCGTGATGGCGATGAGGCCAAGGAGGGCAATTTCGCCGGCAATGGTGAGGCGATGGTGAAGTTCGATTCCGTCGGGTCGGGGGAGGACATCGAAGGAGCTGATGATTTTCTGGAGGTGGTTGTGGTTGTCCCATGGAGAGGGATTATCCGCGCCCGCATTGGTGAAGAGCGCACAGCGGGGAATGGGAGAGCCCCCGGAATTCCTGGTCTGCGGAATCTCGCTTTTGAGAACGGCGATCTCGGCCGAGATCTCTGCCCGTTGGGGGCGTTCGACGAGCTTCATCTGAAGTTGCCCAATCTCGTCAATTGGAATGATGGGGCCATCGCCGAGGCGGATGTGACGGCCGAGCTCGATCTTCACGCGATCGGGAGGAATTTTGTAGTGGGCCATCGCGACGGCGAGGGGGAAGGAGGGGATGAGATAGTCATCCCAACGCACAAATTCGGGTGCGGCTCCTTCGGCGCTCTCCTGAACGCGGAAGGAGAAGCGAATGTTTTGGGCTGCGGTGGCGGAGGGCGCATGCAGGACTCGGTTGACGCGGACCAGGGAGCCGAGTTCTCCCTTGACGTTTGAGAGGGGGATTGCAGTGCGGCGAAGGTATTCGGGGATCGCCTCATGCTTGGGGAGGCGTTGCAGATCGACGGTGAGGACGGCGGTTTCGTAGAGGGCGAGGGATCGATCGAGGCTCGCGAGACGCCCCCAATGATAGAGATCATCCCCTTCCCAGGACATCGGTTGTTCGATGGCGGCGATTTTGCAAACCAC
>Ga0310120_10000714_pt1 | contig 25869 bp, 28 predicted proteins | sample CB27_AW_983_MG_FD_203506 | JGI IMG/M metagenome (GOLD analysis project Ga0310120, IMG submission 203506) | Marine microbial communities from Western Arctic Ocean, Canada - CB27_AW_983 | ecosystem: Environmental > Aquatic > Marine > Oceanic | place: Canada: Western Arctic Ocean | collected...
ACTACCTGAGGCCTGATAAACGTTTGAGCTATCCACGCCCGCATTGGCGAGCACAAACCCAAGACGATGCACTACCACCAGTACCCCAACCCTGTGTCGCACCACCTCGCTCGATTCAGCAAGTATCACTTCGATAAGGCGTGGGTCCTTCTCCACCTCAATCGCCAAGGCACACGCCCTACGCGAGGGGTTTGTCTCGCGTAGATCCACGTAACGATCTTCCGCCTTTGAGACAATTTTGTGCGCAATCACCAGCACGTCTCCCCCGCGCAGCATGATATCGCTCTGCCGCAGAGCTTTCAATATGGTGGCTACGAGGTCATCGCCCGGCCGCACCAGCGGGATATCCGCCAGAGCCGTCAGGGTCAGCTGTGCGCGTGCCGTCATTTTCCAGTTGAAGTCAAGCGCTGGGTACCGTTGACCGGCTTCCAAACACGATCTTAATCTTCCGATCGGGGAATACCAGTGACTCGGATACCCGCGTTCTTCACTCCATAATGTTTGTTCAGGCTGATAAGCACCGGCGTGAGCGATTCAATCGCCACCGCATTTGCCAGCGGCCCAGCATGCAGCCCCGTCATTCCGGCCGCATGCACTAGGCGGATTACTTCAGAGCGTGCTTGCGCGTCTTCACCGCAAACCAGCACATCGCAGTCAATTTTTTGCTCTGCAGTACGCATATGCTCGGCCGAAATGTTCTGGAAAGCGGCAACCACCCTCACGGCCTCCCCCAACAGTGCTTGCGCCTCCAGACCGGCAGCCCTCCCCAGAGGCAGCTGCACCCGGTCAACTTCCGGCGGCACTAGCGGCACGGTTACATCCACTAGAATCTTCCCCTGAAGCGCATCTTTCAGCTCCAGCAGCGTGGCCCTATGAGCCCGATATGGTACTGTCAGAACCGCAATCTGGCACGCATGTACCGCGGAAAGGTTATCCATTCCCTGCAGCAACGGCTTGCCGTTAAAAAGACTGGAGTTCAACTCGGAAGCTTTGAGAAGAGCCTTTTCCAGCGTGCGTGATCCAATCGTAACCGCATACCCGACCTGCGCCCAGCGTAACCCCAGACCCAGCCCCTCGGCACCGGTACCGCCAATGATGGCTATGGTGGGAGTTTTTTTCACAGCAGCCCTCTCTCAATCTGAAAAGCGTTTCCAGACCGCAGCGGCCAGCTCACGACTGCGAGCCGTGATTTCCGCTTCATCCATGGTCAGCAGTTCTCGATTACGCATAAGTATTTTGCCGGCGCATATAGTAGTATCGACCATGCTGGCCTCGAAGCCGAACATAATATGCCATGGCAGGTTATCAGCTGTAAGGGGGGTGGTGGGATGATAATCTACAAAGATAATATCGGCCTGCGCTCCGGCATCCAGCACCCCGAGTGGGGCAGACGGAAAGAACTGATTGGCTAACGCGCTAGCGTTGCACACTGCCATCTCCATGATGGTTTCACCATCTGCTCTGCGCGGGTCGCGCTGCCAGACTTTGTGTAGCAGATACGCGCTTTTCCACTCTGCCCACATGTTGTTCGAAAACCCATCATTGCCAAGGGCAACACGCACGCCTTTGCGCAGCAGCTCCTCAACATCGGCCACGCCCACGGCATTGTTCATGTTGGAACGTGGTTGGTGGGTAACCCACGTGCCGGTCTCCGCCAACAGCTCAACTTCGGCAGAGTCGATATGCACGCAGTGGGCTGCAATCGTCTCCGGACCAAGAATGCCGTAGCGCTTCAAGCGCTCGACCACAGGCACGCCCGATTTCTCCACACTGTCCTGCTGGTCAGCCTCATGCTCCGCCACATGGATATGAAAGCCTACTCCGGCGGGTGCAGCGTCGCGACAGGCCGCCAAGGTGACATCCGAAAGCGACAGTGATGCGTGCAGCCCAAACGTGCCGCGGATACGCTCATCCCACTCGCCAGCGTGCGTGCTCTCGATGAAACGAACGTTCTCGACGATGCCTGCGTGTGCTTTCTCCGTGCCGCCCCGGTCTGAGACTTCGTAGCACAACACCGTACGCAACCCGGCATCTTGCACGGTGGCAGCGATCACATCCAGAGAGCCTTCAAGTGCGTTAGGGCTAGCGTGATGATCCATCAACGTGGTGGTGCCGTGCTTGATGGCATCCAGCAGGCAAACGAGAGATGAATAGCGCACATCTTCGGCGGTAAGCACACGGTCAAATTGCCACCATAGCCTGCGCAGGATATCGGGGAAATCGCGCGGAGGTTGACCCGGAATGGCCATACCCCGCGCAAACGCGCCGTAGAAATGAGTATGCGCGCAAATATTGCCCGGCATCACCAACATCCCGGCGGCATCGACAATCTCTGCCTCACAATGCTTGCGCAGCAGCTCAGCCGTGGGGCCAATCTCCACAATCCGGCCGCACTCAACAAGAAGCGCGCCGTCTCGGATGAGGCGCGCTTCCTCGCCCCAAGTCACTAGTTTTCCGTTGGCGATTAACAATGGACGCTTCTCCGGCTTCATTCAAGCAATCCTATAGTATTCACTGTTAGCATGTTTCGAGGGGTCGCCAGCAATCTCTGATGAGCGGGGGGGGGGGGGGCGAGCACCGCCGGCTTCACTTCCCATCCGCCGACTGGAGACCGCGACCTACAGTAGATTGTAGCACAATCCTCACCTGCTTACACAGCAGATGCACGGGTAGCTGAATCACTCCATGCCCAGGCGCTCATTTCTGACGTAACATAGGATGCCGTCGGCAATACCGTCAGAGACCACATCCAAGTGGTTCACGAGAATGTCGCGGTCAAGATTTAAGAAACCGACCTCAATAATAGCGGCCGGGGTCTGCGGCGCGATTTCACGATAGGCATGATAGTACTGCATGTCATAAGTAATGCTTCCGGCGTGGAATTTCAAGCCGGTCGCACGTGAGTAACGGTCAATCAGGCAGCTTGAAAGCCGATCTGATTCGACAGGAACCTGTGTCTCCAACGATCCTGCAACCTTAAAACCAGTGGCCTCGTCGTTGATGTAATCGCATGAATCGGCGTGGATAGAGACAAGCGCGCGTGCGCTGTATCCCTCCAAGCGGTCGTCGAACTCGGTCAGCAGGTCGACGTCGTAACCAGCTTCGTATAGCTGAACCCGCACTAGTTCGGCCACATCATGATTCACCTCCACTTCGGTCAAACCATCAGGGCAGACTGCGCCAGAGTCGTTCTCGCTGTGCCCAGCAACGATGCCGACGCGTTCACGCGCCATCGGAGTTAAGGTTGGCGGCAGCGGGGTTGTGTTTCGCCCCACGCGAGTCGCCATCGCACGCGCAATTTCGCGCGCAGCGCTGCGTGGAAGCACCGAAGCGGGAGTCCACAAGGTGAATGCTGTGGCCATTCCCGCACCCACCAACAATACCAATCCCACGTGACGCACAACCTCGCGGAATCCCTGCGCGAATCCTACACTTTCTTCCCGTCCCTGCAGATTATCCATGAATTGAATCCTACTCCCCGGAAACATTTCCGGCAAATCTTCACAGGCCGCGGTCGCAAGAACAATGCCGTGTAATCTGAACCAGATTATGAATGATGAAAGTTGACATTTACTGCTTCAGCCATATAATAACACTCAGGAAGTGTATAGGTGAACGCGGGATGAGTAAGTTAACTTGCATGTGTATCGAGCGGGGGCACTAAGCCACCGCGCGCCGTAATTTTCCCGGACCGAGGCACGGGCAGCCAACAGGCTGCTAACAGAGGCCAGACGGCGAAGAGCGGGCTGCGTATCAGGCGGTTGTTTACGCCCGCTTTTTATTAGACCGTGTGGCCTTTTATTATTGCTAATGTATGGAGTATCAGGACAGCGCCATGAAGACGGCGGCCATTCGATCACCAGCATACCATCCAGTACACATACCAGCCGCACGTTCGCTGGAGGCATCCGTCGGAGAAACGCCGCTGGTGCGCCTACGGCACATCACGCGCGGCCTGCCCAAATCGGTGCAAGTATACGCTAAGACCGAATGGACCAATCCAGGCAGCTCAGTGAAGGACCGCGCGGCGCTCTTCATCATACGTGAGGCCGAAAACACCGGCCAACTCACTCCCGGAATGACGCTGTTAGATGCCACCTCAGGCAATATGGGCATTTCTTATGCCACCTTCGCGGCCGCACGCGGCTACAAAGTTACCCTGTGCCTGCCGGAAAACGCCAGCCCGGAACGAATCAAAACTTTGCGCGTGCTCGGGGCCGAGCTGGTGATGACAGATGAGATGGATGGCTCAGACGGCGCCATAATACGGGCCCGAGAGACGGCCGCGGCGCACCCAGACCGTTTTTATTATGCAGATCAATACAACAATCCGGCCAACTGGCACGCGCACTATCACACAACCGGTCCGGAAATCATCAGCCAGACTCAAGAGCGCATCACCCATTTTCTGTGCGGGCTCGGCACCAGCGGGACGATGATGGGTACAGGCCGCTTTTTGAAGGAGCACGACGCCGACATCCAACTTATCGCGGTACAACCGGAAGCACCGTTCCACGGCATCGAGGGGCTGAAACACATGCAATCTGCCATCGTACCAAAAATTTACGAAGACAACCTCCCGGATGAACACCTTCCAATCCGAACCGAGGATGCTCTAGAAATGACGCGGCGGCTGGCGCGGGAAGAGGGCTTGCTGGTGGGAATATCGTCGGGGGCAGCAGCGTGTGCTGCGATCGAGTTCGCCCAAAGCCTCAGCACAGGCGTGATTGTCACCGTGTTCCCAGACAGCGGATACAAGTATCTGTCCGACCGATTCTGGGAGGAAGGTCAGTCGTAAGCATGGCACTGCGGATTCCAGAGCGCATTTATGCGCAAATCGCAGCCCATCTAGAGGCCGCATTTCCTAACGAAGGCGCCGGGTTGCTACTTGGGGATGACGCCCGAGACCATCGCAATGTACACTGTGTACTCACCTTTGAGAACAGATTCTCGCCAGATGAGCAGTATCATCGCTACCTACTGACCTCCGAGGACATAATGGCCGGAGAAGATGCAGCCGAGAAGCACTCTCTAGACGTGATTGGTGTCTTTCATTCGCATCCAGATAACCCCGCGCGACCCTCGGAATATGATCGCGAGCATGCCCTGCCATGGTACTCATATCTGATTGTTTCAGTGCACGATAAAGCTGCTGGAAACGCTTGCTCGTGGCTGCTCGCGGATGACCGGACGCGATTTAACGAAGAGAGAGTTTACATCCTAGATGGGCACTGAGGCCCCAGAGATTACCAACTACAGGAGAACATCATCATGGCTACCATTCGCATTCCTACGCCACTCCGGACATACACTTCCGGAGAGGCCGAAATCACGGTCAGCGGCGACACTGTCGGCGCGGCCTTGCAGGATCTCACCAGGCAGCACGGGCAACTACACCAGCACCTTTATTCCGAGAAAGGCGAGTTGCGCGCCTTTGTGAACGTGTTTCTGGATGGCGATGATGTGCGCCATCTTAATGGTGATGACACCCCACTGCAATCCGATTCCCGTCTGCGCATCGTGCCATCAGTAGCAGGTGGATTCAGCGACCGAGGCTCCGCGCGGCGAACACTCGAAAGAAGGATGTGCTGATGAGCATTTCACTTGAGGGTATCCACGCTGACGATGTCGAACTCAGCAACGAGGAAATTACCCGTTACAGCCGCCATTTAATAATGCCGGAGGTCACCCTAGTCGGGCAGACAAAACTCAAGGCTGCCAGCGTACTATGCGTGGGTACCGGTGGACTGGGATCACCAGTAGCTCTCTACCTTGCGGCGGCCGGAGTAGGGAGGATTGGTCTGGTGGATCATGACATGGTGGAGGCAAATAATCTGCAGCGCCAGATAATCCATGGTACATCAACCATTGGCACACCGAAGGTTGAATCCGCCCGGGACCGCATGATTGATATCAACCCATACATCGATGTGACCGTCCACAATGAGCTTTTCACCTCAGAGAACGCCCTCAAGCTGACTGAGCCATATGACATCATCATCGACGGTACAGATAATTTCCCAACCCGCTATCTGGTAAACGACGTATGCGTGCTGCAGGGAAAACCAAACGTTTACGGTAGCATTTTCCGATTTGAGGGACAGGCCTCCGTGTTTTGGGCACAGCACGGGCCATGTTATCGCTGTCTGTTCCCCGAACCACCTCCGCCAGGCCTAGTACCATCCTGCGCTGAGGGGGGCGTGCTCGGCATCCTGCCCGGCACAATCGGAACAATTCAGGCCACCGAGGCTATCAAGTTGATCGTCGGCCTCGGCAAACCGCTGATTGGCCGGCTGCTCCTGTACGATGCGCTCGAGATGAGCATCGACGAAGTACAATTGAGAAAGAACCCGGACTGCGTGCTCTGTGGGGCTAAGCCAACCGTAACTAAACTGATCGATTACGAACAGTTTTGCGGAATGCCGCTCCACGACCATGATACTGAGGATGGTACCGCCGGCGAGGAGTGGGACATCACGGTTACAGATTTGAAAAGCAAATTCGACGCCGGGGAGAAGATCCGCTTAGTTGATGTGCGCGAAGTTTTCGAATGGGACATCGTGCATCTACCCGAGGCTGAATTAATCCCCATGGGTGACTTGCCGGCCCGATTAAGCGAGCTAGACAGCACACATGAGTACGTACTCATGTGTCGCACCGGAGTACGTTCCGCGCAAATGCTGCCGCTCCTTACCAGCGCAGGAATAACCCGGGTGAAAAACCTTAAAGGCGGTATCCGCGCTTGGGCATCTGAAATCGATCCAGAAATGCCGATTTACTGACAACATCGTTATCGTCGCCCATACGCATATCGCAGACAAAGACACTTCCGCCTCGACGTTCACAGCGACGGGATACTGAAGCGCACATCCATTGCCGCACGAGTGATACCGACGATCCGCAGCAGTGACATCACCTTGTCCAAGCCTAAGATAACCGCCAGCAGCAGCGCTGCGCGCACCAGAAAGCATATACTGGCAGTCACTCGCCCAAAGTCCTTAGCGCCATGAGTGCATCGGGGAAGTTGGGGTTTACCCCCAGCGCGGCCCGAAAATCTGCGCGCGCGCCGGCAGTATCACCCAGCATATATCGCGCCCATCCGCGCCACACATAGGATTCTTCCAGCGCCGGGCGTGCCTGAAGCGTTTCCGTGGCCAGATCTATCACATCCTGATAGCGGCCGACGTTGAAATAGGCGATGTACGGCCCGAACTGATAAAAAAGCATCCGCCACGGAAGCCCTATCTCGCGCGCCTGGTCAAAGACCGCAGCGGCCTCGCTATAACGATTGAAATAATTCAAATTGGAGCCATACGCGAACCATGCAAATGCGTTTTCGGCGTCGACATCGGTGTCTGCACGGGCCCGGCGCAATGCGCGGTAACGGTTGCCATCCAGCTGCTCATCATCGCCCAGAATCCGGAGAACTTCTATACGCTTTTCAGCCGGGAAAACTATAATGTAAAGACGGTTGAATTGCTCCCATAGCGAAACCGTTTTCTCGTAAGAGACTTCGCGGTCAGGGCCGCCAGTCACATCCTGAACAGTGAACACGCCGGCGTCACGGTCATATCCGCTCACCACGAGGTAGTGCCCCACCCAGCCCACATCAAGTTCGTAACCTGTCTCTATGATGACGGGAAAACCGTGGCTGACGAACCTCTCCAGCGTCCCGATATCGCCGCCCACCCGGAAAAGCGCATCCAGCCAACCAGCATGTGTGAGCACATAATAAACCAGCTCGTCCCAGCGAACGTTTTTATCGCGCATTTGCGGTTTGAGTACCTGTGCGATTGTGGCCTGAGTACCTTGCCATCCCCAGTATCGCATGACGATGGCGAGTGTGGCCGGCCCGCAGTTGTTGGGATACTGGTATTCGTGTTCGAAGCCAGCGAGCTGCTGCGAGCGAGGAACTTCGTGTAGCTGCATGGTGATCCCACCCATCGTCTCCGGAGAGGCGATGTCCGCAGATTGAAGGTCGGACAGCAGCGCCGATGGATCGTACGAAGCGGTGACCGAAACCGAGATGGAAATCGGGATCTCGGGCCGGCTGCTGGCGTCCGGCGGGAGCAATTTATCTGAGCGTCGGAAGAGCGCATCTCGCACGGTTGCCTGCAACTGCTCCCACTTCCAATAAACACCAACACTTGTACCCGCCCCCTGGGCGAAAAATCCGGCCACAAAGGCAGCAATCGCCAGAGCCAGCACGAACAGGTCCAGGCCAGAGGAGCTCCAGCCCCACCGCAGTTTAGGCCAGCGGGGCTGATGTTGAGGATGCATGAGAGCGATTATACCTTCATGCCGGTGACGGCCAGCATGCTATAATTACGTACATTCGGGGAAGTGTCGGAATTGGTAGACGAGCGTGATTTAGGATCACGTGGGCCCAGCCCGTGCGGGTTCAAGTCCCGCCTTCCCCACCATTTGTTGGCATAGCAAAGGTAGCCACTTGAAAGTAGAAACGAACCAGCTCGAGAACTGCGAAGTGCAGCTAATTGTCGAACTGGAAGCAGAGCAATTGAATCGGGCCAAAGATGCCGCCGCACGCAGATTGGCTCGCAAGGTCAATATCCCTGGTTTCCGCAATGGGAAAGCTCCCTACAACATTATCCTGCAGCACCTAGGCGAAGACAGGATTGTGGAGAACGCTGTGGAGGACCTCGGACAGCGCGTGTACAAAGAGGCATTAGCGCAGACGGAAGTCAATCCCTTCGCTCCCGGAATTCTCGTGGACGCATCCCTCGAAAAAACGCCCACATTCACCTTCAACGTGCCCGTCGCTCCAAGCGTGGTCTTGGGTAATTACCGGGCAGTGCGGGTGCAGTTTCAGCCGGTAGAGATTGCAGACAAAGCCGTAGAGGAGGCCATGAGGAACCTTCAATCCGAGCACGCGTTGCTCGAGCCAATTGAGCGCCCGGCGCAACTGGGTGATGTTCTCACCATTGACGCCCACGGCACGCTAAAACGTGACGATGAGGATGCTGAAAAGCTGGCAGATCAAAAAGACATGGACTTGCTGCTGGAAGACGATTCCGAGTGGTCAATGCCCGGTCTGATCGTAAAACTGGTCGGCATGAAATTGGATGAGATACGCGAGTTTGAGCTGCATTTTCCGGAGGACTACGCAAACGAGAACCTGGCGGGCCAGACGGTACAATGGTCCATAAGCTGCAAGGCAGTCAAGAGCCGTACCCTACCGAAACTGAACGATGGATTCGCCGCGCTAGTCTCAGGGGATTATGAAACCTTGCTAGAGCTGCGCGTGGCAGTGCGGGAGCAGCTTGAGCAGGCTGCTACAACGCAAAAGAGTCGAGAATACCGCCGGGAGGTTGTCGACGCAGTGCTGCAGGAATGCAAGATTTCCTTCCCACCTATCATGCTGCAGGAAAGGGTCAACAATATGGTGAGACAACAGGAGCAAGCGTTGCGACCACACGGCCTGACACTGCCGGATTACCTAAAGATGGAAAACAAATCCGAAGAAGAATATCGCGCCGAGATCGAGCCCGATGCGGTCACGCAGTTACATCGATCGCTCATGCTCACCGAGGTGGTGGCAATGGAGCTTCTGCAGGTGGACGAGAAGCAAGTTGACGAACAAATAGAGAAGACTGCGGCTGCGTTTGAAGATTCGGCCGACAAAATCCGCGCGATGCTGGGCAAGGGCAACGGCCGCCGCTCTGTGGAGCTCGATTTGTTGACGGAAATGGCGCTCGAGCGGCTGGAGGCCATCGGCAAAGGCGCTGCCCCCGAAATACAGCCAGAAGCAGAGCCAGAAGACACGCTCGCAGAGAATGTAGGCGACAAAAATATGACCAACAGGAAGGCAAACTAATGCACGAAAACTTGATACCCATGGTAATAGAATCCACCGGTCGCGGCGAGCGTGCTTACGACATTTACTCGCTGCTTCTCAAGGAACGTATTGTGTTCGTGGGTACTGCTATCACCGACTACATCGCAAACTTGGTTGTGGCGCAGTTACTTTACCTGGACCAACAGGATCCGGAGAAGCAGATCAACATGTATGTGAACAGTCCCGGCGGTATGATTTACGCTGGACTGGCGGTTTATGACACCATGCGGCTGGTGCGCGCACCCATTGCCACTTATGCCGTCGGAGTGACGGCTTCATTCGGCACTGTGCTGCTCACCGCCGGCAACGCTGGACAGAGGTATGCACTACCCAACGCCACCATCCATCTGCATCAACCACTCGGTGGCGCGGAAGGCCAGGCACGCGATATTGAGATTCAGGCAAAGGAGATCGTCCGGCTGCGCACGCGGCTAAACGAGATTCTGGCCGAGCACACCGGGCAGGATATCGAGGTAATCGACCGTGACACGGACCGCGATTACTGGATGACTGCGCAGCAAGCAATGGAGTACGGAATCATAGATGAGGTGCTTGAACCAACCGGTACTGACGATGAAAACGACGCTGGTGATGACAAAAAGGACAAGAAGACAAAGAGGTCCAAGAAGTCCAAGAAAAAATGAACGCTTGCAAGACTGGTCACAGCAGCAGCGATATGGGGCGATCCTACGGTTGCCCTATCGGAGTTAATCGCCTCGTCACCAATTAGTCAATGCATGTGAGCCTGGCGCAGTGGCGCAACTTCATAATCGATATGGATGGCGTGCTCTGGCGCGGCGAGGCTCCTCTGCCCGGTCTGGGGGCGTTTTTCAAGGTGCTTCGTGACAGCGAGCGCCGCATTGTGCTTGCCACCAACAACTCCAGCCGCAGCGTTCCACAGTATGTGGAGAAACTAGCTCGCATGGGAGTGCAGGTGGAAGCGGACGAAATCCTGACTTCCGCGCAAGCCACAGCTCTCTACCTTGCCAAAAGATCCGGAAAGGGCAGCCGTGTGTCAGTCATTGGAGGTGACGGCCTGCGCGTTTCACTGCAAGAGCATGGCTTTGAGGTCACAGACGAAAATCCGGCCTTTGTAGTGGTGGGACTTGATATCGAGCTCAACTGGGCCAAGTTGGATTCAGCTGTGATCAACATCCGCGCCGGTGCGGTTTTTGTCGGCACTAATGCGGACGCCACTTACCCAAACGAACAGGGGATCGGCATCGGCAATGGCGCTATTCTGGCGGCACTGCAAACCGCAACCGATGAGACGCCAATTGTGATTGGGAAGCCCGAGCCTACGCTATATGAGCAAGCGCTGCAACGGATGGGGACGACCGCAGCCAAGACGCTAGTAATTGGTGACCGGCTGGAAACCGACATTCTTGGCGCGCAACGCGCCGGCATCGCCAGCCTGCTACTGCTGACTGGGGTGACTACCCGCGAGGCTTTTACACACAGTGAAATCCAACCAGATCTGGTTTTACCTGGCCTACCCGAAGTTACCTATGCCATGCTCTCCGAACCGGAGAACACGCGGGTAGGTGCGGCACGATGACTGCAGTAATAAATCTGCTGGATATGAACGCAGACAGCCTACAGGAAAAGATGTGCGCATGGGGAGAACCGGAGTACCGTGCTAGGCAAATCTGGCACGCCATATACCAGCAGCAAGTTGGCTCATTCCAAGCAGCCACCAGTTTGCCCGACAGCCTGCGCCGGCGTTTGAAGGCAGAATTCAATCTCGGTAATCTAAAGCAAATCACTGAGCTCCGTTCCGATGATGGCAGCACAATCAAAGCGCTCTTTGGTCTGCCAGACGGCAAACAGATCGAAACTGTACTGATGAGATACCGCAAGAGGCATACTGTGTGTATCTCCACGCAGGCCGGCTGCGCTCTCGAGTGCCAGTTCTGCGCCACCGGGCAGTTGGGCTTTGAGCGAAATCTAACCGTGGGAGAGATTGTGGCGCAGGTACTATGGGCTTCCCGTCTGCTGCGCATCGAAAGGAATACATTGACTAATATTGTGCTGATGGGCATGGGCGAACCGTTTCATAATTATGATAATTCGCTCGCGGCGCTAGACCGCGTGAGCGACGCCGCGGGAATGGCAATGGGCGCAAGACGAATCACACTATCCACGGCCGGGCTCACGCCAGCCATCCAGCGTTTTGCGCATGCCGGGCGCCGCGAGAGACTAGCAGTATCGCTTCACGCAGCCACCGATGAATTACGCAGCCGGTTAATGCCCATCAATCGCCGCCACCCGCTCGCGCCGCTGATGGCCGCCTGCCGCGAATATATTGAACTGACAGGTAGGAGACTATCGTTTGAGTGGGCGCTTATCGACGGGGTCAACGACAGCACAAATCAGGCTCAGGCACTGTGCAAGCTGCTTTCCGGAATGTTCTGCCATGTGAATCTCATCCCGCTAAATCCTACACCATATTACTCCGCTGTCCCCGCCAGGAGGAAAGCGGCTGCTAGTTTCAAAACGCAGCTGGAAGCAGCTGGAATACCCGCAACTGTACGCGTACGCCGCGGACTTGATATCCGTGCCGGATGCGGTCAATTACGGCCCCGACGTGTGAAGGCACAATGATGAGGATTTTGTCAGTCATCGGTACCCGCCCCGAAGCGGTCAAGATGGCCCCGGTGGTAGCTGCTCTTGTGGGCATCCCAAACGTACAAGCGCATGTGCTGGTCACCGCGCAACACCGGCAACTGCTGGATCAGGTGCTGCGCCTTTTCGATATCAAGCCAGAATATGACCTTGATGTGATGAGCCCAAACCAGACCCCATCTGATGTTTTCGTACAGGTGTTGGAAAGAATGCAGCCCGTGCTGCTAGAAATGCGGCCGGACTGGATATTGGTGCAGGGTGACACCACCACGGTGCTGGCTGCAACGCTGGCTGCGGCTTATGCACAAGTGTCCGTGGGTCATGTGGAGGCCGGATTGCGAACCTACGACCGCACCAATCCATTCCCCGAAGAGCTCAACCGGGTTCTAACCGACCATGCAGCTAGCTTGCACTTCGCCCCCACTAAGAATGCGCGAAAGGCGTTGATCCGCGAAGGTATCTCGGAAAATACCGTACACGTCACCGGCAATACTGTGATTGATGCACTGCAATTCATCACCGCGCAAAGTTTGCCGCGCTCATCTGCAGACATCCTGGACGTGCTGCCAGAAAAGAAGCGTTTAATTCTGGTGACTGCACACCGGCGCGAGAACTTTGGCGCACCGCTTCAGAGTATTATCGCCGCGCTGCTCGAACTGGCGCGGCACAACGAAGCACACATTGTTTACCCGGTTCATCCCAATCCAAGCGTGAACGTCCCCGTCCGGAAAGCACTGGGAGATTGCGCGAACATCAGCCTGCTACCGCCGCTGGACTACCTGACCTTTGCCCACCTAATGAAACGAGCGCATCTTATTCTTACCGATTCAGGAGGCATTCAAGAGGAGGCACCTGGCCTCGGCGTGCCAGTTCTGGTGATGCGAGCAGTCACTGAGCGGCCCGAAGCAATCACAGCTGGGACGGCAACGCTGGTAGGTACTGACACAGAAAAAATAGTGGGCGCAACCATGCGCCTTCTAAAAGATGAAGACGCACACAAAGAAATGGCGCAGGCGGTTAATCCTTTCGGGGACGGTCACGCGGCGCGGAAAATCGTGGAGATATTGTTGAGGCAGGACCAAGATTAGCGTAGCACGCGGCAAGCACTTGCGCTGCGCCACCAAAATAACTATACTTTGAAATAAGAGAATAGACATTTAGAATAAGGAGCGCCGAAAAATGCCATTTTCCACGGATGAACAGGGTCAAGGTCTGGTGGAATATGCGTTGATCTTAGTATTGGTAGCCGTAGTCGTGATAGTGATTCTGGCACTGCTCGGACCTGCGATTGGTGATTTGTTCACCAACTTGATGGAATCGCTCAGCGGGGGCGAGTAAAGGAAATTCAGGGAGTCATATTTACAGCGAGTACATCCCATAACTTACCGAGTGTGCTCGTTCGTTGCAGAATTAGAAGACTATCTTTGCCAGTCAGGAACCCCACTTCAGTTCGCTCAGTCACAGACCGCCTGGCAACCCGAGGGTTACATCTTCCACCGTATCCGGATTAGTAACGCGCCGAGGAAAACTCAGCTGATTGTTTCACCTAGATAGATAAGGAGGCCAAGAAGGTCTAGCTGCAGATTGAGCGCCCCAAAGGCAAACTGTTGCACAGTTAGGCATATGGATCCAGGACAGGAGCCTGTAGGCAAACTGCTCGCTCATCGAGTGCAAACTAAGATAGAAACGCGCGCTGATGAATCGGAACAGGTGGCCTTGCGCGGACACTAGAGTTTTTTCGTCTTCTACAGCGTTGACACAACCTCGGTAATGTAATCTAGCGCCGTTACCGGGGTAAGCACAGCCTGCGATTGCCTTAAATCGGCTGAACGATTTTTCGCGCACATCGAACTGCAGCATGCACAAGTCGAGAATGGAAAATACAGTAACGGCCGTAATAATGCTAGGCTCCGGTGGCAGCAGCGAGTTTGAAGTGCTGGTACAATCCTCGCGCCGTCAGGCCGCCATTGCCACCGCGCAAATCCTCGCAACATTGCATCAGATTGAGAAGATAATCGTGGCCATGCCGGAAAGCGAGCGGTGGCATTGGGAGTCAGACCCTAATTTCGCGCCAATCTCCGACAGCCTGCAATGGGATTTTGACCCGCCCGGAGTGAATTTCCACTTCGGGAACCGCATAGGTGAGCTTGCGCGCCGACTCGATTTGGAGCGCGTGCTCTATATCGGCGCGGGCAGCATGCCCTTGCTCAGCCGTAAGAAAATAAATGAGATCGTAGGCCGGTTAATCCGTGCCGGTGAGCGCTGGGCAATCACGAACAATTTTCACTCCAGCGACTGGCTCGGGATGACTGATGCGACTGTGCTTTCGGAGACAGCCGGTCGGCTGCCACGGGACAACATGCTGGGCTGGGTATTGAAAGATAAAGCGGGGTTCAGGGTACAAGTGCTACCCCCCTCGGCGGCCACGCAGTTGGATATCGACACACCAACCGATCTGGTAGCGCTCCGCTGGCATCCCGATACACCAGCGCAACTGCGCTCTTTTATAGCAGAACGACTGCCCGAGGAACCGCTCGCCCGCTGGAAAGCAGCTGCCCGGGTGCTGACCACTCCGGGAAGCCAGGTAGCGCTAATTGGGCGAGTGTCGCCTCACACCTGGCAGGTTCTACAGGCGCACACCGAGGTGTGGATAAGAGTGTTCTCCGAGGAACAGGGCATGACTGCCAGCGGTCGCTGGGGCGGTGGCCGCGTACGCTCGTTGCTGGCATACTTCATAGAGCGGTCTGGACCAAAGGCTGTGTTCGACCAGTTAAGCGAAATGGTGGCCGCAGCCTTCATCGACACACGCGTAATTTTGGCACACCACGGAAAGTGGCCTCCAGCTTCCGACCGCTATGCCTCGGATATGTGCCAGCCTAGTCAAATAAGCGACGCGCGCCTCCGGGACTTCACAGAGGCCGCGATGACATGTCACGCCCCGATTGTTCTGGGCGCTTTTGGGACAGTATCGGGAGGATTATACGCGCTGGTGGAAACCCTGCAGGCGGGAAAAGAGTGGCTGTCTGCAGCCGCATGAACGGCGGTTACCAACCTTCGATGAACGGCTTCCAGTTTCTGTTCGCGACCATATATTTCCCAAATCGATATGAGGCGGTCGGCCGCGGCTCGAAGGGTTTTCTTTTCAAGCGCATACGTGCTCTTGACGGCACTTGCCCGCCTTTGCTACGATTGCACGGTGCGCAAGCCGCCACAACATTGCTCCAGGTATGGTCGCCACCGTGACGCCGTGGCACTACGTGATCTATGGTGAGCTGATGGGTGCGGTGACCGCAGTACTGACAGGTGTGCTTATCACGCCGAAATACCTCGCGTTTGGTGAACATCACGCGGGGCCGCGGCCGCCGCACCATGCGGCCTAAACGAATGATTGACGGGCACGGAAAGGCATCGCTCGGGGTACGGACTAAGCCGCGACCGTTCAGAACCAATTCGGCTTTGCCATGAAGCACTAAACCCATGGCGCGTCGCACGCTCGAGACATTCAATGGCTCATAGTTAGCGTTGAGAACCAGGACCGGAAGTTGCAGTATCGGTTGCATTCGACGTCGGTCGGATTGTAACAGAGAGAATACCCCGATACAAGGTTTCGCTCATCACGCCGAGGCCACATCAACTGATCCGTGCTGCAGCGGCCAGGATAATGGCCGGTATAGAATACAAAAACTTGTTTCAGTATAGTCACTGAGTACGTATTGGGAAAAATAGATCGATTTGATCTTAAAGACCGCAAAACAACTATGAAGGCGGTCATTACCACCGGAAACGGATGATACGATAAGCTCGAATATCGGGATGTTCCGGTCCCCACACTTTTGCCGGGATAAATCCTACTAGCAAGTACCCGCCGGCGGCGTAAACAACACTGTCGGTGGTAAATTTCCGTGGACACGCGGTCCCGCCGCAGAACTCGATGCTCGGTAAAAGTGCGCAGAATTCGGAGCCCATGCACAACAAACCGAGAGGCTTATGACCCAAACGATCTCTACCCCGAAATTGGCGCAACAGCTGGGTAACCCCGGCTTCGCCGTCATCGATGTTCGCCACATGGCAGCATACAACGGTTGGCCACTGAAGGGCGAGGCGCGGGGCGGGCACATCTCCGGGGCCATCGCCTTCCCGTTTCATGGGCTGATGATATTGAAGCCGCCAACCTGAAGACACTTTTGCAGTCGAAGGGCGTGACAGCAGAAAAAACCGTGGTCGTATACGGCTATAGCCACGACGATGCCGTCGCCATGGGCAAAAGGCTCACGGATCTGGGATACGAAAACGTCTGCACATACCAGGCTGGACTGGAAGCATGGGCGGCGGATAACAGTTTGCCGATGTCCCGCTTAACCCGCTACGAAAAACTTGTCCATCCTGAATGGGTGCGCAGGCTAATAAACGGCGAGCACGCTGAAAGCTATCCGGGGCATGGGTTCGCAATCTTTCACGTCAATTTCGGGGTACCGGAGGAATATGCAGCAGGACACATCCCCGGGGCCATGCACATGGATACCGGAGCGCTAGAATCGTCAACCTCATGGAACCGCCGCTCGGCCGAGGAATTGGAAGCGGCGCTGCTGGCGCATGGGATCACCTACGAGAAGACGATTGTGCTCTACGGCCGGCACTCCAGTCCTGACACTCATGACACTCATCCCCGACAAAGCGCCGGGCACATAGCCGCCGCACGCGCTGCTGCCATCCTAATGTATGCCGGATTGAAGGACGTGCGCCTGCTTGACGGCGGGTTCAATGCATGGATGTCAGCAGGTTATACAGTGGAGAGGGAGCTGCGCAAACCCGCCCCGGTCACTGCATTCGGCGCGCAAATACCCACCCGCCCGGAATTGATCATCGACATGGAGGCAGCGAAAGCGCTTTTGGCCGATCCGAACGGCATGCTCGTGAGTATACGCAGCTGGCCGGAATTCAGCAGCGATGCCAGCTGCTACCACTACATAAAGGCCAAGGGAAGGATCCCAGGAGAGGTGTGAGGAGACCCAGGCTCAGACGCCTATCACATGGAAGAATATCGAAACGTGGACAATACCATGCGCTGCTATCCCGAGATCGAGGCCAAGTGGCGGGATGTGGGCATCACACCGCAAAAGCAGGTTGCCGTCTACGATGGGGGCTGGTTTGAGTGGAGTTCAGACCATAAAAATCCCGCCGAGAGAGACGCGCCCTAGGTCCGGCAGCGCAACCAGCAGCGCCGCGCCGAGGAAAAGTCGTGTTTTATTAGCACAACTGATTCGTCAGAAGCGATTGTAGTATTCCATGCTTGCCGACCCTCTAGGCTCTGGTATAGAGTTGTTCGTACAATTGAATACCACTGCCAAAATAGCAAATTACATTGTCGTACTGCCCTGAAAAAGCTGTAGCGGTCACAAACAGCGTTGAAGCTATTTGAATCGAATTCGCCGGCCACTAGAGGATTATGCAGATGGAAAGAGAAGTTGTTTCGCGAGTTTAGCAAGGACAGTTGTCGTTGAGAATTTAGAGTTAGGCATTTCTGCAATTACGGTAAGTAGCGATGGGTGAACTCACGCCGTCATAATGATTTCGAGTACGGATGAAGTACTGAAAACCAAGGCGGTTTGATGGACAAAACCCAAGAAATTGGCAGACGCGGATGTTGATCCCACTGAGACAAAACGTTACCAACGAAGGTGGCACTGCACAGTTCTGTTATTGCTAGTTGGAATATGGGGTATTTATCAGTTCTCTGATCGTTAGGATTTCAATCCAGTCCGGACAATACCGAAAGCAGTACTTATGTTCGTAAGTACACACGATTTCAGTCATGCAAAACAACAAATCCGGAAACGCGAGCAATAGATTTATGAAGTGTAGCTTACGTCCATCTTGCTCATTAGGTGTATAGTTCAGGCGTCATGAATACTCGCAACCCATCAAGGCGATACGCTGCTAAATGCTCCCTGATGGCTGTGGTCACCATAACCATCCTGCAGCTTGTTGCAGCGGGACGCCCTGACAATTCCGGATGGATGCCGATCCTCACTACCTCTTTGTTGTGGAGTGCAGCCGTTTTCGTCATTTCCTGGCCCCTCTCCGCGCTGCTGAGGCGTAGGTTGAATCCCGTTTTGGCCTGGATAGAAGCGTCGATGTTCTGGGCTGCGCCCCTGATATGGCTCATTAGATTGTTGAGTATTGAAATCGGGTATCCGCCAGCGGGTTAGGGACTGCCAGGGCCTAGAGCCTGTCTTCAAGCCAGTCCCCAAGATTTGCCCCGCATCATTCTGAGTAGACCCAGAGGCGGTGAGGTTACTACCTGACTCCCTGGAAACAGATACAATATGCAGGTTGACATGTCTGACATCAAGCCGGAATGATGCCACCGATGTATACGAACAAGTCATGAGCGCGCATCTTCCGGAACGGATAGTCTGCCTGACTGAGGAGACCACGGAGACACTTTACCTGCTGGGTGAAGAGGACAGAATCGTCGGAATATCAGGATTTACCGTTCGACCGTGGCGGGCAAGAAGCCAAAAACCCAAGGTCTCAGCGTTCACCAGCGCAAAGATTGATCGGATAATAGAACTGAATCCGGACCTTGTTCTCGGCTTCTCCGATCTGCAAGCCGATATTGCGGCGGATCTGATTCGCCTGGGAATCACAGTGCTGATATTCAATCACCGTTCCGTTGCAGGGATACTCAGGATGATACGGACGCTGGGTGGTATGGTGGGTAGAGATAAGCATGCGGAGCAACTGGCGCGCAGGTATGAAAGTAGGCTCCTTGAAATCCGCAAGCGGACAGATAACAACGCCTACCGACCAAGGGTTTACTTCGAAGAATGGGATGAACCGCAGATATCGGCAATCCGCTGGGTCTCGGAGCTGATCGGGATTGCTGGTGGAGAGGATGTTTTCCCGGAGCTGGCTGCTCACCCGGATGGTAAAAGCCGTATCATCACGGACCCCTCAGAAGTCATTCGGCGCGCACCGGATATCATCATCGGTTCGTGGTGTGGCAAGAAGTTCCGAGCCGAGAAAGTTTCGGCGCGACTCGGATGGGATGAGATTCCAGCGGTATTAACGGACGATGTGTACGAGATCAAGTCAGCCGAAATTCTTCAGCCTGGACCCGCGGCCTTAACCGATGGCCTGAACCAGCTGGAGCGCATTATCGGCCAGTGGAAATCGCATTCCGCACGATGATCACGTGTAGCCTGCCAATCCAAAACGAACTCAACCTGACCACGGAGATAAGTGAAGGTGATATGATTAATAAACAATACATTTATCAACGAAGTCACACTTGGAAGTAAGTCGTATGAAGATATTGATCACAGGAGCAAATCGAGGTATCGGATTGGAATTTGTGCGCCAGTTGGCTGCACGTGGCGAGCGAGTTTTTGCCACCTGTCGCAATCCTACCGAAGCCATCGAACTATATGATCTGCAAATACAGTACCCGGACCGGGTTTCGATCACAGGATTGGATGTCACAGATCCACGATCTATTGCCGAATCTCATCGGGCCATCAGTACTCAAACAGAAACGCTTGATTTGCTGATTAATAACGCTGGGATAAATATTGACGATGGTGGTTTCGGGGCTTTGGATCTTGAAACTATGCAATCTATTCTAACGGTTAACTCCATTGCCCCAATGCTATCCACACAACAATACCTAGATTTGATCAAGTTAGGTAGCAAACCGAAGATCGTCAACATATCCTCGGGAAATGGGTCGCTGACTAACTTGAATACAACCGGACATTACAGCTACAGCGCGAGTAAAGCCGCGCTCAACATGTACTCTCTGAGACTGTCGCACGATTTGAAAAACGCAGGTGTCATCGTGATCATGCTACATCCGGGATGGGTAAAAACGGATATGGGAGGATCAAATGCCAGCATTACTCCTCAGGATTCGATCAAAAGCATGTTGCAGTTTATTGATAGCTTGACTCTGCGAAATTCGGGCGGTTATTTTGATTACACAGGTCAAACCATCCCCTGGTAATCTGAAACATCATGAGATTCCTGACCAACCTCCATATGAAGCAGATGGTCATATAGTCAGTCGAAGGTTACCACCCCTTCCGGATACAATTGCATGACCTCCCACCATGATGATGAACAGTCAAGGTGGCACTGCACATTCATGGAAGAGGTCATCCTAGTTTTCACAGAAGCCAGTGATGACTGTCCCGGAATTCCCCAAGGATTGGAATAGGAAGGGTAGAAAACCATCATGCGATGTTCAACGAAACTAACTCTCAATGGCTTGAGCTTTGAGGCCCTCATCACAGATCAAGGGCTTATACCTCCCTCAGCGATTGCCCAATTCACCCACAACCCATTCCTATCACCTGAATAAGAAACCGTGAATCTTAATGTAGTCACCCTCGGCGATTTAGTCGCTGATTTGATAGTCCCGATATCCCATTTGCCCATTCGAGCGCAGGAGCATCAGCCTGCACACGACCTTTTCTTAGAAGCCGGTGGAACAGGAAATTTCCTCGTGATTGCTGCGCGCCTAGGATTGAGACCCACCGCTCTAGGTGCTGTAGGACAGGACTATCATGGCGGTCAGGTTATCAACATTCTGGACGCCGAGGGAATTAACATTGATCACATAGCCACATCGCCAGGAAGTCGAACCACAACCTCAATTGTTCTTATCGCCAATGACGCTGACCACGTTTTCGTGTGGATGCAAGGAACCGGACCATCTGTCTCATACCGCTCTGACTGGGAAACTATCATTGTGGGCGCAGGTGCTTTGTTTACCGCTGGATACGCGATAAACACAGAAGCCGCATTCCGCCCAGAAACACTATTAGCTTGCCTAAAATTCGCTCATCATAGCGACATCCCGATATTCTTTGACCTAGGTCCGGCTGCCTTTATCACTGATCGAGCATGGATCAGACAAGCGATCGGATACGCCACCGTACTGTTGGCCACACGAGAAGAAGCAGCGGAGTGGGTAGGGTTGTCTGAGCCACTGGCCGCAGCACATCGGTTTTTGGAGCAAGGGTTGTCCACAGTGATTATTAAATTAGGTCCGGAGGGATGTCTGCTTGTGACTAGTGAAGAGCATGTGCAGGTCAAAGCCTTTTCGGTAATCGTAAGGGATACAGCAGGAGCCGGCGATGCGTTTGCCGCCGGCTGCATTTACGGATTTCTGAGAAAGTTTTCCTTAGAGCATATTGGTCAACTGGCCAATGCCGTTGGTAGTGCATCGGTCAGCAAATTGGGCACTGGAACTCACTTACCCAGAAAGGAAGAGATCACAAACCTCCTGAGGGGCTGTGGACATCCCATGACACGTTCACGTGGGGATGATGATAGCAACGACACTGATTAAACTGCGTCGTCACGGGGAGACAGGCTGACATTACAGCATGGTAAGAAAATGGATGATGGCACTAAAATGGCCCGCTCGCAGATAGAAAATTGTCCAGATGCTGCCCAACGTACACGGCCTAGGAGACATACAGATTCACCAGATAATGCCATTTTATCTCCAGATGGTCCTAGCACTCCTAAACGCATGTGTTGAATATTGAATATAGAGTCTTATTCCTCCAGATACCCCGCGACCAGATCGGCCTCCACCACGACCGCACTGGATGCTGGGACCAAGATCTCTCTGTATGCCAGTGTCGGCTAGAAAAACCATCATGAACCGCTTGCTGGTTATTGGCTTTGCATCATCAGATATACTGCATTTGAAAGATCGTACGGTTAATTGTGCCGGTGGCGCAGGAATGTATACTGCGATGGCCGCACGGCGATGCGGAGCCCAGGTAACACTGTTCGGTGGTCGCCCACACCCATGCCCAGACAGTTTGGAGCCTGTGGCACAGCATTTGACGGAATGGGTGGAGCCGGTCATCCTCCCAGAGCAACTGCCTCAGTTTGAGATTTGCTACGCGCAGGGAAGAACCCGATATCTTAATAAGTCGGTTGAAGCCGAGGCGATTCTAGCACCCAACATGCTTCCAACTAACCTGTCAACGTATGACCTAATCCACGTCACTCCATTAGGAGATGGCTTAAAACAATCGTCTTTTGTCCAAGCCTGTCGGCGGCGCGGCGCAAAATTTATTTCTGCGGGAACGGGTTTGTTTATTGCGAACGAACAACCTCATATGGTGCGCGCTACAGTTGAACAGACCGATTACTTTTTCATGAATGATCAAGAGGCAAGATCAGTGTTTGGTTCTCTACAATCAGCCAACACAGGAACAGGAAAAGTTCTCTATGTAACACTTGGTACCCAAGGATCTTGCGTCATCCAGGGTGACCACGCTACATTGATTCTGTGTGTTTCTACCGCAGAAATGGATCCAACTGGAGCCGGTGATAGTTTTTGTGGCTCGACGCTAGCTTATCTGATGCAGAAGAAACATCCCATCATTGCGGCGCCTTTTGCCACAGAGATAGCTACGGAGACGATCACACAGGTTGGTCCCTCCGCACTTTTGTCCGAAGATCCGCCACCAAAGCGCTCCCTGGAGGGCAGTGTTCAAATGGACAATGCGCAGGTAAAGAGAGTTGCCCAACAAATCTCTACTATCTCTGAAGTGTCTCCCTTTCCATTCGTAAGTCCTGTACTTCCACCCGTTGGACACTCTGAGGCGCTAAATTATTTCTTCGCGGCAACCCTTCAGCAATTCAGTTTTTGGATCGAGGAAAATGGTCGGTACGATCATCCTCTCATTGCTGAAATCGAAGGGGTCAGACAGAAGGGCTCAGACTATTTGTAGACCACGTACAGGCGTCAACTAGAGCAGGACCAAGAAATTTTTCGCCGGATCGACAGGCAATAACGAGTAGGGAGGAATTGCTAGAGGTGTTTCGATCGGACGTTGGGGATAACCCAATGCCCGCCGTTGATCTACACGTGGAGCAAGCACGCAGTTACGGCAGAGACATGCTTGCGATCAAACAAACGCCGCAAACTGTGCTACAAGAATCATTGACATCAGATCAACCATTACAATCATTCCTTCATGTACTCGATCAAATTGGCGGCTACAAGGAAGATCCCTTGCGCAAGAAAAGCGGGTTGCTCGCACTGATCCTCAACCAACGCCCTGAACAATCTTCCCGCTAAGTACAGACGAGAGGGTAGCGCCTGTAATAGATTACCATGCAATGCGTTTCTGTCTGCGGATCGGTTTAATTGACGTGGTTGATGAGAAATTGAAAAAAAAGAATCATCAAAAGACAAATAATTACTCCCGCAGAGGAGTGGGCAGTGAGGTATGCCGCGTATCGTGCCAGAGAAAAAATTGTTACGCTTTCAGGAGAGAGCGAAGGATCAGTAGATTGGTTTTCTTTGGGGCACGCAAGCGCTGCCCTGAAATGTATGGGCGGAATGTCATTGATGTCAGGCGGATTCCGTGTGCGACCATCGTAAGGATCTGTTTCAACCAGTATTGCGTACATGTTATTATTAGGCAACGACATTCCATCATGAGTTCGGTCAATGGTGTGAGCCTACTGTTCGACAGAAACGGATAGAGTACGCCATGCTGACTACCCGCTGGGGACGGGATGCAGAGAGCGAACCTTAGCAATGCTGACCTGTGCAAGGCTGGGTACAACTCTGAGAAAAAGTGGCTGTGAGGTATTAACCCGAAAGTGCCGGGGGAATTGTTAGCGGAATGACCCATGGGCAGCGGATCAATCGCAGGCTCACTCTTATTTCGGGTGATGTAACGCCTGCAGAACCGGGTTATCGAGATGGCACTGCCCGCAGCCAACCTCGGGTGCGACCACCTCAACGGCGGCCTGATCACACCACGCGCTGACCACCATGCGCCTTCCAAGTCCAAGAAAACCCCGCGTCGCCCTTCCGGAATACAGCAGATGCGAGCAAGAGTTGGACTGCTGCCAACGCGGCACCGGGCAGCGCTGACACAGGCGGTAAGACCAGTTCTCGCGCGTGGCACGCAGAAGCCGGCATTCGCGCATGTCACGGCCGCGGTGCAAATCCTCGTAATAGTAACTGCAGTCAGCACCGAACGCGGTTTTCATGCCATGCTACCAGAGCAATTGCTCATTGTCAGGCGCGCGCAAGATATTTTCCCGTACGCGTGTCAATACGAATGACATCGCCGACGTCTACAAATAATGGCACCTGCACCTGCATTTTTGTGGAAAGACGCACGTTTTTCGTGGCTCCAGTGGCCGTATCACCCTTTACTGCAGCTTCTGCCTGCGTCACTTCCAGATCCACAGTAACCGGCAATTCCACCTCAAGCGCCTCGCCTGCGTATTCGGTCACATTCAGCTGCATACCCTCGGTGAGGAAAGGTAATGCATCCTGCAGCACACCAGCATTCAGAACCAACTGCTCGAAAGTCTCCACATCCATGAAATGATAAAGATCAACATCATTGTACAGGAACTGCGCCTCACGCGTATCTAGGCTTATTTCCTGCACGCGGTCTCCAGAATTGAAGGTACGCTCCACTTTCGCGCCAGTCCGCAAGTTGCGCGTCTTTGTGCGAATTGTCGCGCTTCCACGACCCGGTTTATGATGCGCATATTCCAGCACGCGCCAGAGCGCATTGTCCATCTCGAAAGTCACACCCTTCCGCAACTGGTTAACATCTATCATGGTCTCGCCTGTTTCTGTAGCATGTACTATTATAACGGGTGCTCGGCACGGTAGTCGGTCATGCTCTCAGCTAATACCGCACCAGATTGAGCATCACCGTTTGATTGGGCAGCAGCTGCCCATCCGCACCCGTCACAGCCACCCTCACCCCGCTGCCCGCATCGAACAGCCCCACCTCCACATACGCACAACCGTCAGACAGCTCATCTTCTAGAGAAATAGTGCGTACGTCCCGCGCTCGTTCGCCTTCCAGCCACAGCCAGAAAGGAAACATGCGCCCGAGCGGCGGGCCATCAGCCATGCCGAGCACATTTCCTGCACAATCGAAGGCGTGCACGAAAACATCCTCGCTGCTGGCTGCGTGCAGCTGCCATTGCAATTCGACCAGCAGCTCGCCAGTAGCTGCCTGTCGCACTGCGCCGGAGTGCAGGCGGATGCGGCCGTCGTCACCAAAGCTGGCCAACGCCACATGCCCATCTGTGGCTGCATGCAGCGCCAACACATTCCCTACCTCCACGAAACCGAGAGGCCCGTCCCCATAAGTGATCAGCCAGACGCGGTCATATTGCCGTATGCGATCCGCCATTTCCTCCCAGTGTAGCACCTCGCCCCATACGTCGTAATAATGCCGATCCGGCTCCTCCGCCACCAACGGGAAATTAACCCCGTCCATCCGCATCGCGCCGCCCGTATGTATACCCGCAAGACTGCCCGGGTGGTGATATTCCGGTATTACAACCACCCCGTCGTGCACAATCGGATAGGT
>Ga0310120_10000717_pt1 | contig 25848 bp, 23 predicted proteins | sample CB27_AW_983_MG_FD_203506 | JGI IMG/M metagenome (GOLD analysis project Ga0310120, IMG submission 203506) | Marine microbial communities from Western Arctic Ocean, Canada - CB27_AW_983 | ecosystem: Environmental > Aquatic > Marine > Oceanic | place: Canada: Western Arctic Ocean | collected...
TTTCGATCGTCAACGCAAGGAGTCTATCCAATAACGGCGGTGTCAGAGAATCATTGAGCGGATGTGCTCAATTCCCTGCTCCAAAATAGGGTCACCAGGTGGCAAAGGTTCGCCAAGTTCTACGATCGGCACTTCCACTGCGACGGTTGGTAAAATTCCAGCACGGTGTATCGGGTCACCTGATGCTTTGAGATAACGTGCCCAAGACAGCCAGAGGCCGGTTCCATCCGGCAGTTTGATTAGTTTTTGAAGACTCGATCGTCCCGCTGTTCGCTGGCCTACCGTATCGGCTCGGTCGGTTCCCGCCAGCCCGGCGACAAAAACTTCGGCTGCATGGGCGGTGCCAAAATCCGTAAGAAGGACCACGGGTACGTCGATGGTTCGGTCACCGCTTGCGGCTGGAATAGTCGTTTCTTCGTCAGAACCAGATTCTGTGCGGCGGAGGAGCGTTCCGCTTCCTACAAAGAGTCGGGCAGTTGCAATAGCCTCGTCGAAAGATCCTCCTGATATATTTCGGACATCGATAAGGAATGCACGGGCCCCGTTACTAAGAAGATTCGAAGCCGCTGAAGCGATTTCATTCGCCGCACCAGAGCTAAATCGAGACACCCTGACATACCCGATGGTGTCATCTTGCATGCTGGTTTCAACAATAGAGTCGCTTGGTCGTTCAAGGGTTAACTCGATATCGTATGGCTCAGTCGTGTTGCCACGGATCATTGACAGGCGTACGGGTTCTCCTGGTGGGCCCAACAGGAGTTTCTTACCTTCGATGACCGAGAGTCGTCGAGTCGTTTGCCCCTCAATCGTTCTGATAAAGTCGCCTGGAATCAGCCCTGCTTTGTCTGCTGGCGAGCCGGGACGCACTGCGATGACCTGCATGTAGTACTGACTCGCGATATCGAGGCCGAGTTCTCCCGCTGGAATCGGTTCGCCAGTTTCTATCTCCAGCACTTCAGCTGCCGACAAGAAAGCACTTTCTGCGTCGAGTCCGCCCGCAAGGCCGCGTAGGGCGCCCTGAATGACACCTTCGAGATCGACGTCCTCTACATAGTTGTTAGTAATAAGTGAGACAACGTCTTCGAATATGCGAAGGTGTCGGTACGTATCTTCTCGGGCTACGGCTTGACCAAGAAAGCCTCCGACGATCGTGAACGCGACCAGTGGAAGAGATACAAAAAGAATGACAAAACGAGCCCTTCGAGTCATCTCCATCATTATAGTAGATGAGTGCGTCTATTGGCGGTTGACGTCGGCGAACGTCGGATTGGTCTCGCGGTGAGTGACCCGACGGCCACCTTGGCTAGGCCGTTGAAGGTTCTCACGGTTCCCCGGCTCGAAAACGAGAGACTGAAGGGTGTAATTGTCGTTGTAAATGAGATTTTGACGCTCGAAAAGGAGGAGGACGGATTGGCGGGCGTGGTTGTGGGATTGCCCGTTTCATTAACTGGCCAAGCCCATAGTCAGACCCAGTATGTGCTACGTTTCGTCGAGAGTCTGCGCACTTACACGGAACTCCCGATTCACTTTCAGGATGAAAGACTGTCGAGTCATGAAGCTGAGAGTCGCCTAGCGGAGCATGAGAGAGATTGGCGCAAACGGAAGATTCGGCTTGACGCAGCATCGGCTGCCGTCATCCTGCAGGATTTCCTTGACAGTCAGTCGGATTTAACAAACAGCAGCCGAGTAAAATAAGGCAGATGATCGTGCGTAAGTTGCTCATTACAATGGGCGTGTTCATTGGGGTGGCGTCTGTAGTTGCTGCCTTAGTTGTCGACCAAAGCTTTACACGCACAGAATTGCCGTACCGAGCGTACGGAAGCGACGGTGTGTTTGTTGACATTCAACCCGGCGAGTCATCAAGGGGCATAGCCAATAGGCTCGCATCGGCCGGGGTAGTGCAGGACGAATGGACCTTTCGTCTGGCTGTGTGGCGAAGCGGGCTCGCGCGGGATCTACAAGCAGGTGAGTATTATTTCAATGATGCGGTGTCATCCCGTCAGGTAGCGGACAAGATCGCAAGTGGCCAAGTTTACCTGCGTCCGATTACATTTCCGGAAGGCTTGACCGTCAGCGAGATGGCCGACATTTTTGATACCAGAGGGTTCGGGGAACGAGAGGCCTTTATTGAAGAGACCCAAAGGGTCGAGTTAATCAGTGATCTGGATTCAGAAGCTAAGACACTGGAAGGTTACCTTTTTCCCGAAACTTACCTCTTGCCGCGTGATGCGACGGCATCTGATCTTGTCGAGGCGATGGTTGCACACTTTCGCCGGACCTTCAGCGAAGCATTACAGTCGGAAGCTCGTTATCACGATTTCAGTGTGCGGGAAGTGATTACGTTGGCATCATTGATTCAGAAGGAAACTGGCAGTGCCGGTGAACACCGCATAGTATCGGCCGTGTACAACAATCGTTTGCGGATCGGGATGGCCTTACAGTGCGACCCGACGGTGATTTATGCGCTTCAACTCGATGGTCTGTATGACGGAAACTTGACACGGGACAACTTGCAGCACGATTCGCCGTACAACACGTATCGGTACCCCGGGCTACCGCCAGGCCCGATTGCTTCCCCCGGTTTGGGGGCATTGAGCGCAGCGGTTGATCCAGAAGATGTCTCTTACCTGTATTTTGTCAGTCGGAATGACGGGTCTCACGCGTTTGCCAACACATTGCGAGAACACAATAGGAACGTTCAACGTTACCAAATCGACTATTTTCGCGCGCGTAGAGCGTCGCAATCGACTGAGAGGGAGTAATCTGTGGCACTCTGACCACGGCTCAATCTTGATCCGGTGGTGCTAGCGAGTTTTTTTCGGTCGATCTTGCCATATCCGATTTCCCCATTCGGGTACTTCAGTATAGAAAAGAGCAGTGGCTTCTACATCTGAGGCGACATTATTTGCAATGACGTTACGTGTTTTAACGTGATTAGCTTGTAACGGAATTCGCTCGAACAAAATACCTCCAAATGCTAAATAGGCTGCCAGTAGAGTAAGTAATACATTGAATGTTTGTCCTACGAGGTACAGCTGGATCGGCCGTCCTCCAGCGGCTTGCTGAGTTAGTTCCCGGAAGCGAGACTCCAAGCCGATACTCACGAAGGCAAGGCAAAATAGCCATCCGCGTAAGTCCGATGTCAGGTCGAGTATTTCCTCCACCTGTGTGTTCCCAAGGATTGGGATGAGTACAAACGAAAAGATGAGTGACGCGAGTACAAACCCAAGAATGAATTTCGGGAATCGATGCCAGATTTCAATAACGTTTGGCCGAGTGGTTCGTCCATCGGTTTCTACCCGAGTTACCCAAAACACTGCTATGAGAAAGGCAACCACACCGATAAGGGTGTTCTGGATCATTTTGACGACGGCCGCTATCTGCTCTGCCTGATCACCTAGTAAGGCGCCGGCTGCCACCACCGCTCCGGTGGCGTCGACGGTTCCGCCAATCCATGCAGCACCGACGATGGGGTCCATGCCGACCGCACGGATGCCCAACGGCATTACGATCATCATTACAACCGTAAAAATAAGTGACATTCCGACCGCTAAAGTGAGTTCTTCTTTCTTGGCCCTGACGGCGGCGGCCGCGGCGACCGCCGCGGAAACACCACAGACTGAGGTTGCTGCTGCGATGACCATGACCAGTGAACGACTCTGGATTCGAAGGAAGCGTGTTCCAAACTGATACATGAAGATGATGACCGTAGGGGTGACTACCCATGCTACGAAGAGACCGGGAAGCCCAAGAGTTAGAATATTACCAAAGAGAATTTCGGCGCCTAAGAGTACTAGGCCAGTCTTGATATACAGCTCAGTTCGAAGCGCCGATTTAATCCAGCCAGGCGTTCCAACGGTGTTTGCAATGATGAGACCGATCACGAGTGCCCAAAATGGGTAGCCCAAGCCAGCGGCTCTTATGCCGACCTGTTGGGCAAAGGTGTAAGCTGCAACTGCCAGAGCGAAGAGCCCGGAGAATCCCGCCACATGGGTTAGGGCGATTCCACCCATTACCTTGACAGCAGCCATGGTCAGCACGGCCAACGACAGACCGAGCGCTAAAACGCTTGCGCCACGTCCGTCAGCGAATGCTTCAAACGGAGACTGGGACCAACGGCCAATCCCGGGCACCTCAGTAACCAGTTGACTTACGACTCCAAGCAGCAGCAGGCTGCCTAACCAGACCGCCCACCAGTCTTCAAGTGCAAGAAGCGCATGACGAGAGCTTTCACGATCCTTGGTCATCGTTAAGGTTGATTCTAGTAGTAGATACTGGAAAGCGGTTTAGATAAGTGGACATTCTGGAACTGCCGAATAGGCTGTTCGTTGTCTGCCACTGTCAGGATGGCGGTTATGGGTGAGACTCTGGTGTGGTCCTAGCATGCCACTGGATTCTCGAGATCAGGCTCAGCTAACGCGGCTCGGTGCTGCAATCCGAACGAGCATATATATAATGCGAGGTAATCAATTTTTGCTATGCAGCGGCTTGACCGCGACTTGCTGATACTACATGAGAAACTGTCAACTGCCTCGCGAACATAGACCAAATTTATTGACGGTCGTAAGTTTGCGACTGATTTAATTCGGTCGAGCAGTTCCTTTCGGTTGACTTGGGAGGGTTATTGTCGGGACATGATGTCTTGTCTTAGATGTGACTCTCTGGGGGCAACTAGATTGTTCGGTTTTGGGGTCATGATAAATCGCTATTTTTCGGGAAGCTGGTGTGGTCGGTGCGCCGTTAGCATGTTATGGGTGCTCGGATTGTTGGGTCCGATCCATGCCCAAGAAGTGGTCGACGAAACGCTCGCGGCAGCGGTCGAAGAGTTTTGGGGTGCCGAATCCGAAGATCGGCGGTTAGACGCGATCAATACGGTGGTGTCGTTGGACCAACAATTCGAGGAAGTAGTTACGGCGTTACAGGTCCAGCGAACCTATTCACCGACTGTCGACACTGGCCGTCAACTGTTTTCACGGCGAAATCGAGATGGTCTTGAACATGCTTACGTGGTCCACGTTCCCAACAATTATGACGCGACGCAATCCCATCCTGTCCGAGTGTATCTACACGGTGGTGTCATGCGGCCCCTTCGTGGAGGAGGGAACTGGTGGCGCAATCAGGACCCGTTCATACGGCAGGATTCACTAGTCGTATTTCCAGTTTCATGGCCGGAGTCAATTTGGTGGCAGGATAGTCAGATTGAGAATCTGACGGGGATGCTGAATGACCTTAGGCGTGTCTACAACGTGGATGAGAATCGTGTCTATTTGCTGGGCATGTCAGACGGGGCGACAGGAGCTTTTTACCAGGCTTTCAAGGCAACCACACCATGGGCGGCCTTTCTTCCTTTTCATGGTCATCCTGGTGTGCTGACTAATCCTAATTCCGATGTTGACGGGGAAATGCATGTTGCGAACCTTCAAAACAAACCATTCCTAATCGTCAATGGAGGCCAGGATCGCCTTTATCCGCTGGAGGCAGTGAGTCCATTTATCCAATTGTTTGAAGGTGCTAACGTTGAGATTGATTTTCGAGGACTTCCCCAGGCTGGGCATAACATGGATTGGTGGCCTGAGCTTTCTGCGAGCATTGATTCGTTTGTGTCCGGAACGTCGCGGCAGCCTTTGCCTGACCGGCTGACTTGGGAGAGTGAGGATACGGAGGAGTTTAATCGTGCTCACTGGTTGATCATCAAAGAGTTGGGTTTTGTTGAGGGCGAGAGTCAGCTGGAACTGTTGAATACATTAACCCGGAGGGTGCCCGATGCCCAATTGGGAATCAGCACAGTTGGCGAGCTTGTTGATGAACCTGGTCTTCAACTGTTTGACGTTGGTGATGATTCGATTATTTCTCAAGCAGGTATTCGACCCGACGACATTGTTGTAGAGGTTGCCGGGCAGGCGATCTCAACCCCTGATTCACTGAGGCAAGCACTTATCAATTTTGCACCGGGTGACGAGTTGCCGATTTCTGTTCGGCGTGACGTCGAGTTGCTGGACCTTACGTTGCGGTATCCGATGACGTTTGTCACGCAGACGCGCTCCGCGTTCCGACATGACCAGTCGTCAGGTCGAGTCGAGCTTCGCAGAGAAGGTAATATTGTTATCGTAATGACGCAGGGGGTGCGGCAATTTAATTTATTACTTTCTCCCGACCAATTTGATTTGTCCCGACCGATTCAAGTCGTAACGAATGGCGTGGTGTCTCATGATGCTCTTGTTGTGCCTGACGTGGGGACCCTTTTGCGATGGGCCTCAGTCGATCAAGACCAGTCGCTTCTATTCGGCGTTGAGTTGGAGATTAGAGTCGGTTCGCAGGTGGGATGTGGGCGTTGATCAACTGAAGACGTTTCTGTGATTTTCCTTAGTATATGCAGATAGAGCGTTTTAACCGTGTGGGTATTGAGAAGCTCCATAAGAAGTAATGGAACACAGTCCATGGCGAATTTAAAGAAGCTGTATGCCGCACAAGGGGTAGGCGATGCCCATGTAATGCGAGGACTCTTGGAGTCGGCTGGTATCAATGCGGTAATTCGGGGGGATGGTGTTGTGCCGTTGCAGGGTGGCAATTTGATGCTTAACATTGAAGTGCGGCCGTCGGTGTGGGTCCTTGAGGATAATAAGTATTTACAAGCGCGAGAAATTGTTTGCGACTACGTGGCCCGTCAAGATGAGGATCCGGGGCAGTCGGTCGTGACATGGAGCTGTTCTTGTTGTGGAGAGCGGGTCGAGCAACAGTTCAGCGAGTGTTGGAATTGTGGAACTAACCGCCCGTCATCGTGACGCCGAGTCACTCTGTACAGGTTTAAAGAAGTTCGTTGGTATTCGAATGTGAGGACTCAGTGAGAATAAGAACGCGATACTGGTTTCGGATGACGACCATGGCTGCGGTAATCGTGTGCCTGATTTTGTCGGCTGGGCAGTCCGTTGCTCAGGCGCAGACAGACGTCTTTCCTTTTCCAGTGAATCTGACCGAACTCGAGAATGGGTTAAAGGTCGTTAGCGTCGAGTATGACAGTCCAGGAATCGTTGCTTACTACACGATTGTCCGTACGGGATCACGCAACGAGGTTGAAGAGGGTTTCTCTGGTTATGCCCACTTTTTTGAACACATGATGTTTCGTGGGACGCAGAAGTATCCCACTGATGCCTACAACGCTGCCATTAAACGAATGGGAGCCGATGCCAACGCCTTTACAACGGATGATTGGACTGCCTATCACATTGTGGCGAGTTCGGAGTCACTCGAGACCATTATTGGCCTCGAATCGGATCGATTCCTTAACCTGCAGTACTCGGAGGATGCGTTTCGAACGGAAGCAGGCGCAATTCTTGGCGAATACAATCTTAATTTTTCCAACCCGGTTTCACTGCTTCGAGAACGGCTTTATGGTCGAGCGTTTCTTCTCCACCCTTACAAGCACACGACGATTGGATTGCTTGAAGATGTGCAGGACATGCCGCACCACTATGAATATAGTCTGGAGTTCTACGACCGCTACTATCGTCCGAACAATTCGTTCATCGTGGTAGTCGGCGATTTTGATTCGGATCAACTTTTATCGCTGGTTGAGAAATACTACGGCAGTTGGAGCGCTGGTGACTTTGAGCCTAGTATTCCGGTTGAACCGCCTCAAACTCGCGAACGCACAGATGCCGTAACTTGGCCTAATCCGACACTACCTTTTTTGATGTTTGGTTATCATGTTCCACCATTTTCAGACCAAGTTATCGATATGCCGGCATTGGACGTGTTCTCCCAGCTTCTTTTTGCTCAGACTTCTCCTTTGTATCAAAAGCTTTATCTTGAGGATCAGGTCGTTGACATTTTGACTGGTGGGGCTGTCGATCATCGTGATGCGCCGCTGTTCACTATTCTTGCGCGTGTTACTGATCCAGAAGAGATACCTAGTGTCCGTAATGCGATCATCTCTGAAATCGACCGGCTGAAGGTTGACCCTATTGATGACGCGGTACTTGCCGCGACCAAGTCACACATGCGCTATGCCTTTGCTCGAGGATTAGATGATCCGGCGAGTGTTGCCGAGACAATGGGCCATTATTTCCAGTTGACTCAAGATCTTGAAACGATTAACCGAGTGTATCGGCTTTACGATGCAGTGACCGCCGATGATATTCGACGTGTCGCGACAACCTACTTCCCCGAGTCAAATCGGACTGTCGCGACCTTAACGCAAAAGGATCAATAGTGGCGTTACGGTTGGCTGTGTCGAATCTAAGAGTCGTCGCGACAATTGTTGTAGTCGCTCTGTTGTGGGGATGTGCGGGATTTGATCCGGTTGAAGAAGATACCGCCACGCGAATTGGTCTGCCAATTTCAGGAGCTCCATTGGTCACGATTCGCATCGTGTTTCGGACTGGTTCGGTGAACGATCCCGACGGTAAGAACGGACTCAATGCACTCACGGCACTTATGTTGGGCCGGGGTGGTTCGGAGACGCTGAGCTATCAAGAATTGACCACAGCTCTCTATCCTTGGGCGGCGTCGATTGGAGTGCAATCGGACAAAGAAGTAACCACGGTGGTCGGTCAGGTTCACCGGGACCATCTCGAAGACTTTTACACAATCTTGCGTGATCTTGTCATTGCGCCAGGATTTGACAGATCGGATTTTGATAGAAATAGGGAATTCTTGACCAATACTGTTGTTTCGAGTTTTCGAGGAAATGACGATGAGGAACTGGGAAAAGAGACGCTGAATGCAATGCTCTACCAAGGACATCCTTATGCGGCGCCGACTGTCGGTACGGAGATGGGTTTGGCGGCCATTACGTTAGACGACGTAAGGAAGTTTTACGTCGATCACTATACCCACGATAAGTTTCAAGTGGGGGTGGCTGGAGGATATCCGAGCGGGTTCTTGGGCCGCATTGAGTCCGATCTGACTTCAGGTTTAGGTGGTGGAGCCGGAACAACGGAACAGGTGGTATTGCCGCAGCCTAGGACTCTCGATGGAATCGAAGTAACACTTGTCGAAAAAGACACGATAGCGACTGCGATTTCTATTGGTTTTCCGATTGATGTTACCCGTGCCGACGATGAGTTTTACGCGTTACTAGTAGCCAATTCCTATTTCGGTGAACATCGAAATTTCAACGGCTTGTTAATGAATCGGATGCGGGGCGACCGCGGACTCAATTATGGGGACTACTCATATATCGAAAGTTTTATCCAGGAGGGCGGCTCACGGTTTCCCATAGCCAATATTCCTCGTACGCAACAGTTCTTCAGTATCTGGATCCGACCGGTTCCGCATGACAATGCGCACTTCGCGCTTCGGCAGGCGTTACGTGAATTAGAGCGACTTGTAACCGACGGATTGCCGGCGGAGGATTTTGAATCGACACGAGAGTTCTTACTGAATTATTCGAAGCTGTACGTGCAGACTGCCAGTCGGAGACTTGGCTATTTAATGGATTCTCGGTTTTATGCTACCGGCTATTTCATAGACGAGATTCAACAGCGTTTACCTCAATTGACGGTCGATGACGTTAACGCCGCCGTGCGGCGGCACCTGCAGTTTGATGACCTGGCTATTGCGATCGTGACGAGCGGTGCAGAGTCTTTACGTGACCGGTTGTTGGCAAATGATCCATCGCCAGCAACTTACAATATGGACGTGACGGACGAGATCATGACTGAAGACGAAGCGATTATGCACTATGAACTCGCGATTAATTCGGACCGTGTGCAGCTCATTCCGGTGGAGGAGATGTTTCGCGATGTAAATTAAGCCCACCCGTGCGATATCCCTCCGGGTCTATGTCTATCTGCTCAAATCCAGCACTCTGGAACTGCCTGACTACCTCTGACAAAATGTCTGGCTGCCTAAGTCGGGGGATTGAAGAGGGTTCAACTTCGATGCGTGCGGTCTTGTCGTAGTGACGTACACGACATACTGGAAAGCCAAGATTTTTGAGAACCTTCTCACATATCGCAATTTGGGTGAGTCGCGCTGGAGTGATTTGCGTGCCATAAGGAAATCGGCTGGAGAGGCATGCCAACGCTGGTTTGTTCCATACTGGGAGCGATAAACGTCGGGCGGCTGCTCTGATCTCAGTCTTTTTAAAACCGATCTCATCAAGTGGAGACCGAACTCCCTGTTCGCGTGCCGCTTGTTTCCCCGGACGATAATCACTGCGGTCATCGACGTTGAATCCGTCCACCACATGAGCTGCACCGAGACTGCGAGCCTCTGCCACAGCGCGCCCGTACACTTCTGTCTTACAGAAGTAACACCGGTTGACCGGGTTTAACGCATATCTGGGGTCGTCCACTTCGTATGTATCGACAAGTACGTGTCGTGCTCCAAGGCGTTTAGCTAATTGACGGACGGCCGTTCTTTCTTCTGGGGCCAGACTGGGTGAAATTGCGGTGAGAGCGGTCGTGCGATCTCCCAGTACTAGAATCGACTCAGCCAATAAGTAGCTAGAGTCAACACCACCAGAGAAACACACCACGACACTGTCGAATTCGGCCAAGAGCTTTCGCAGAAGGGTGATCTTGTTGAATAAACCGTGCATAATGTGCAGTCTTCAGGTAGTTCACCATAGCTAGATTAGGGCGTCAACCAACACCGCATGTTTTTGTTATTTGAAAATGCCACTTTAGCATTGCTCGGCACGACTGCTGTAGTGGCAATTACCCATGCTCTCCTCGGGATTGATCATTCGCTTCCATTTATCGCTTTGGGACGATCACGGCAATGGTCATTGGGTTACACGATTGTAGTGACCACCCTGTGCGGGATTGGACATGTCGCGTCTTCGGTTGCGATCGGTGGAGTGGGGAGCCTTCTGGGTGCGAATCTTGATTCGTTGATGTGGGTTGAGTCGACGCGTGGTGTGGTAGCGGCAATATTGCTAATTGGTTTTGGACTGGCTTATACGGCCTGGGCGGTTCGGAATACATTTCGTGATGAGACTCAGTCGCATGTCCATACTCATATTGACGGCACTGAATATGAGAATCTTAGTTTGTATCACGGTGATCACCTTCGTCTCCAGAGTCCGGGTGCGAGCGTGACGCCCTGGGCGCTTTTTATTGTCTTTCTATTTGGTCCATGTGAACCACTTATTCCACTTATGATCGTCCCAGCCATAGCGGGCTCGTGGATGTTGTTAGTTGCCGTTGTCGTGACCTTTGGTGTGCTGACTGTCCTGGTCATGGGGCTGACCGTCACGATTGGCTATCGACTTTTGGATGTGGTTCCTCGACATCGATTCAGACGCATGGCCGACGCGGTGACGGGTTTACTCGTCGCAGCGAGCGGTGTTGGAGTTTTGTTCTTGGGACTATGACCCGAACATAAAGGCTATATGACGTTTGATGTTTTTCTGTTGATTGTCGGGTTCGCTTTGATAGCCAAGGGCGGCGACATGTTCGTGGATGCGAGCGTGCTGATTGGCCGAGCTCTGAATGTGCCTCGGTTCGTCATCGGTGGCACTCTAGTTAGTCTCGCTACGAACGCTCCAGAATTAGCGGTAGCTACCACCGCCAGCCTAGCGGGTGACTCAGGAATCGCGTTTGGCGATGCCGTAGGGTCATGTATTTGCAACGTCGGACTAATCGCAGGAACTGTTGCGATGATTAGTCCGGTCGGGGCTGAAGCGAGAGACTTTACCAATCGAGCCTTGTGGATGGCTGCAGCCGGTGGGATGGTAGTGCTCTTTTCCGTGAACGGAACCCTGAGTAGACCCCTAGCTATGGTGTTGCTGCTGATGGCAGCGGCGTATCTGAGCTGGGATTACATCGGTATTAGACGTTGGCGTAAGCGCAATCGGGATAAATTGGTGCGAACAGAAGAGCACGCGGCGTTGTGGAAAGCGGTTGGCACGTTTGCATTAGGGGCGCTTTTGATCATTTTTGGGGCTCGACTGCTCGTGACGTCAGCGCAGACTCTGGCCTCTGCGATGGGTGTTCCGACTGCCATTATTGGATTTTCTGTTGTTGCCTTCGGAACATCGATTCCTGAATTGGTCACGGGAGTGGCGGCAGCACGCAAGGGTGTCGTTGATTTGGCACTCGGTACCATCGTTGGTTCGAACATTCTGAATTTGTCTCTTGTCGTTGGATTAGCTGGAACAATCCACCCGCTCACGCTCAATGCTGTTGTTCAAAGCTATGCCTTTCCATGGATGGGCTTTTTTTTTGGTGCTCTTGTCATACTTGTTCGCAGAAATGGCTCTATTGGACCACGCGCGGGTCTGGGTCTGTTGGTGCTCTACTCGGTATATGTTGTGGGCTTAATCTTTTTTCCAGCATGAGGATTGATTAATTGAGATTGTTGAAGTCCCGCAGGGAAGCGGTAGGTTAATTAACTATGACACCCCGTGGTCGGTTGTTGTCTACTTATCTTTTTGATCTCGATGGAACATTGATCAATTCAATCGAATTGATCATGTCGTCATTCCGACACACCATGTTGGTTCACCTTGGCGAGGTGCCAGCGGACCACGAGTGGCGATCAGGTTTTGGTACCCCTCTAAGGATTCAGCTAGCGAAATTTGCCTGTAATGCGGAGCAGGCTGATGCCATGAGGGCCACGTACGTGAAATACAGTGACAGGCATCATGATCGAATGGTTGAGGCTTATCCAGGCGTTCGTGATGCGTTGGAGAATTTGCGTGCTCGAGCAGCTGTTCGATTGGCCATTGTCACTAGTAAAAACCGACGTGGAATGCACCGCGGGTTGCAGCTCTGTGACCTTGAGAAATATTTCGATATTTTTGTTACTGCCGACGATGTTGATAAGTACAAGCCAGATCCCGCGCCCGTGATCGCGGCACTTGATCAACTTGCCGTGGATGCCAGCGAGGCTGTTTTTATTGGTGATTCACCCCATGACGTGTCCTCAGGTCGGTCGGCTGGTGTGCAGACGGCGGCCGTGTTGTGGGGGCCGTTTACCCGTCAGGCACTAGCGCATCAACCGCCAGACCATTGGCTCATGAGTCCCGCGGATATCAGCACTCTTTGCTGATGCTGACCTGGTTGGAAGGCTAGCTAGAGGCAATGTCTCCGCTGTGCGTTCGTGACCGGCAGTGACGATTTGTATTGGACTGGATGAGTTACACACGGCGTCGGACAAGTTATTTGGGTGAGGCGATTGAAAATTATTCTAGGACCACCGGAAGAAAAAGGGAACCTGTAAATGTCTGAATCGCTACCGTCAGGCTTTCGTCTCTATGACTACGAAGATCCATTTGAAGATCGTGTCGGTCCATTTGGATATAAGGTCGATGCCGGTCGCATTTCATTTGCATTCGAAGCCAAATCTCATCATTGCAACTCAAGTAATAGTGTACATGGTGGCATGCTGATGACCTTTGCAGACTATGCTGTGTGTCTTACAGCCATCTGGGACCAACCAGGGTCAAAATGTGTCACCGTGTCATTCAACTGTGAATTTGTGGCAGCTGGTCGCCAAGGTAACCACATCCAGTCTACTTGCGAGGTTGTGAGACGCACCCGCTCACTCACGTTTGTACGTGGACAAGTCTTTGTCGGGGAGCGGGTGTTACTTAATTGCAGTGCAATTGTTAAACACTTTTCTGACAGGCAGTCAATCAAGAATAAGGGTGAGCTTCAGTTGAGCAACTCGAACAGATAGTTCATATTCCTCGGTTTGGAGCCATAAGATTGTCGCAGGCTCCGTTATAATCCGCTCCATTACGAAGGAGGAGCACAATGGGTTTCACTAGGACTCTCTCCGTTTCACTTGCCACTTTTCTTCTGTGCGGGTTTTCTGCGACGTTAGTGTTGGCGCAGCAAGGCGGCAGAGACGGTGAGTGGAGGCATTATGCTGGTGATCTCGGTGCGACGAAATTTACTCCACTGGACCAGATCAGCAGGGAGAATGTTGACACTTTACAAATAGCGTGGGAACGCGTTGCGGTTGACCAGTCAATTCTTGATGTGGTCCCAGACCTGAGTTACGGCAACAGTTTTATTGCTGCTCCTTTGATGGTCGACGGCATCCTCTACAGCCCGAATGGCGTTGGTTTGGTCGAAGCGTTTGATCCGGCGTCCGGAGACACGATTTGGATCCAAGAACCTTTTGATGCGAGCCCCGCGGGCTATCGGGGAGCAGTGACACGGGGCGTGGCCCATTGGACCGACGGAAATGACCAGCGCATCATCGTGCAGCGCGGCCAATGGTTAATTGCCCTTGACGCCAAGACCGGGCGCCCTTACGAGGACTTTGGACAGGATGGGCGCGTTGATCTCACAACAGGACTCGCTGACGGTGCCCGGTATCGGTGGGGTGGTGCTCCAACAGTTGTCCGTGACGTAATCGTTGTCGGGCAATCTATGTCTGACACATTTGTCACTAAAGAGGACATCCGTGGTGATGTTCGAGCATTCGACGTTCGCACGGGCGAACTGAGATGGGTATTCCACACGATCCCACAGGCCGGTGAATTTGGGACTGATACTTGGAATGATGAATCGTGGCAGTACAGCGGTCATGCTCCAGTTTGGTCGTTATTTAGCGCGGATGAAGAACTGGGCTACGTGTACCTCCCGATAACTTCGGCCACGAACGATATGTACGGTGGACATAGAGGTGGCGACAACCTGTTCAGTCAGACCTTGGTTTGTGTTGATGCCAGCACTGGCGAGAGGGTGTGGCACTTTCAGATCGTTCATCATGGTCTGTGGGATTATGATCTGCCGGCCGCACCGATTTTGATGGACCTCGAGGTAGATGGTCGAGAGATTAAGGCAGTTACTCAAATTACCAAACAAGCATTTGCATTCGTCTTTGACCGTGAAACAGGGGAACCGGTTTGGCCGATCGAAGAACGGCCCGTGCCCCAGTCAACGACTTCTGGCGAGCAGACGTCACCAACGCAGCCGATTCCAACGAAACCTCCGGCTTTCGATCGTCAGGGTGCCACTATTGAGAACCTAATTGACTTTACCCCAGAATTGCGGGCTGAGGCGCTGGAGATTGTCGAGCGCTACACAATTGGTCCTTTGTTTACGCCTCCAACTGTGCGGACTGACGGGTCCACTGGTAATTTAGGGACAATTCAACTGCCTGGGTCACAAGGTGGTGCCGATGTGCAAGGTGCCGCTTTTGACCCGACTACAAACATCTTGTACGTCCCATCAATTACGGCTCCGTTCGTTGCAGATATTCTTGAAGGAAATCCGGATCGGACGAATCTGGATTTCGTGAAGGGTACGCGTCTGTGGATCGGTGGTCCCCGTGGTCTTCCATTGTTTAAGCCACCCTATGGGCGCATCACGGCAATTGACATGAACCGTGGTGAGATTGTGTGGCAAGTAGCAAATGGTCACGGCCCCAGGAATCATCCAGCCATTCGTCATCTCAATCTCGGCCGTCTCGGCCGACCTGGTCGACCTTCCCCGCTTGCTACTGCGACACTCCTTTTTATCGGAGAAGGCTCGGACGCCCGTAATACCGGTGGTCGTGTACCAGACGGGATGCCGCCGGAGATTGTCACTAACTATGGTGAACCATGGTTCCGGGCTTACGATAAAGCAACAGGTGAGGTCGTGTGGGAATATGAATTGCCATCCGGTACGACCGGCGCACCCGTTAGTTATATGCACGAAGGAAAGCAATACGTGGTGGTGGGGACCGCAGGAAAGGATGGTATGCCACCTCGTTTCGTGGCCTTTAGCTTGCCCTAGGAAATGATTGTCGTCACTGGTCCGTGACGCCCAGCAATTCTCTAATTTCGAGTGTGCGAGTGTCGGCATCCGCTTTCCCGGCCTCGTTCTGTTCCGGTAGCGTCTTAACCGTGTCTGACGACAAATTGTTACCTTTGGAACTGAGACGGGCTCTTGACGCCGAAGTTGCGGGGATTCCATTGGTTGACCTTCGCGCCGCAGCGCAGCGTCTCTCGTGTCACTATCGTCAAGAATCGTTCGAACCTGCAGAGAATAAAACAGCCTTCGATGATCTAACCGCTCTCGCATATGCGGTCACTCGGATGCCCGCCACTATGGCGGCCGCACGCGCGGTGTTCCGCGAGTTAACTATGCGAAGCGGTGAACTTCAAGTCGAAACTCTGCTTGATCTTGGTTCCGGACCTGCTACGACACTTTGGGCCGCAAACCTGGAGTTTCCTAATCTGGAGCGCGTGTGTTTTGTTGAGCACGATGCTGCGATGCAGAAGCTTGGGAAAAGACTCGCCAAGTGTTCACCTCTGGACGGGCGGGCGAAAATGACATGGTCTTCCAGTACGACAGGTCTGTCGTTAGCATCAACTGTCTTCGACCTTGTGGTGGTCAGTTACCTATTGACTGAACTAGACGAAGACACTCGCATGGCTTTTCTTCGTGTCGCCTGGAACTCCTGTGGTGGTGCGATCGTTGTGATTCTTCCGGGTTCTACAGAAGGCTACAAGATCATGCTAGCGGCACGAAGTCAGCTTTTGTCGCTGGGCGCATCCATTGTCGCACCATGTCCTCACAGCGATGTGTGTCCACTCGATAACCCAGACTGGTGTCACTTCGGCGCGCGGCTGAACCGGTCCAATCTTCACCGACGTTTGAAGGAAGGTATTCTTGCCTACGAAGACGAGAAGTACAGTTATGTGATTGGGACCAAGGGATTCGGGAGCCCAGCGACTGGCCGTGTGATTGGTCGTCCTCAGTCGGGTAATCGACAGGTTCACCTTCGATTGTGCGAAGAAAATGGTGTCGCGGATCGCACGCTGACGAGGAGTAACTCACCGCGGTATCAACAGGCACGCAAACTTCGCTGGGGGGATGCCTGGGATTCGCCCAGCGGTGGCTAACGTAATCAATCGGTCGGCGTTATGAAAACAGTCTCATGAGTGTGTTCAGTGTGGGCTGGTAGCGTGGTTGTTGTCCGAGATGCGAGTGTTTAAAAATAATTCTCGATTGTTGTTATTCAAGGCTGAGTCTGAATGGACCAGATGATCCTAATGCCACAGCCAAGGTCGATTTTGCTTCACCTCGAAGCGCATTTATTGGTCTAGTGTCTGATTCTTCACTCAGTTCAGGATCTGCGAGTAGCAAGCGCAGTTGTTCCGGCCGAGAAGAGGGCACGCGAGGCCTTGAGTGAGTTTTCCAACCTGGCGTACGTGAGCCACATCGGTGACACAGAAGATACAACCGCCCTTCGCCTTGCGAGAGACGGTAATCATGTTGTCTCCGGACGAAACAAACCAGACGGGCTAGCATCCTTCGGGGAGTTGGCGGCATTCTACCGCAGTCTGTGTTCAGGACCTAGCTACTAATGTGTCATGGCATGGAGGAGAACATTGATCCCCAGACCATAACCATCAGGAGCAAACTTTGAGAAGAAACGTGGGTCGTCAGCTTCTCGTTCCCATGCGTCAGCCACATCAGTGTTGTGCGTCATCACAACGAGGAACCTACCGTGTTCATCAGTAATTGCACGGAAGTGAGCTTCTTCGCTATCGCTACCGCGTTCCGAAGTGGTTCGGCCGCCTACGCTGTACCAAAATTGGATCGCTGTGATTTGCGGAACTGAGGACACATGGGCCAAGGTGCTGAACACAGGGTGATCTAACGGTACATCAACGACAGGATACTGATCTGGTGGAAGGACCTTTCCGATTTCACTGGTCCAGTGTTGCCACGCACGAGATCCCCAAAAATCATCCACCCAGAGAAAGCCACCCTTCAGTAAATATTCGCGAAGGCGTCGAACCTCTTCGGTGCTAAAACCGATTGTTCCTACGTCCGCGGCCATTGTGAAGGGGCAATTAAAGAGTTCGTCATCGGTAAGTCTGACTACCCAGTGATTCGGTTTTCTCTGACTATCCATGCTTACACGTCCGGTTGTTAGTTCCGAATAGCGGATCATTAGATTGATGCCGGCATAGGGATAGTCCGTTGCCCATCCCATACCCAATTCTTCGTATCGCACACTGTCGTACATCAGTTTGCAGAACGCAAAATCACGGTCAGGAAAACTTGATGGAGGAAAACGAGGTGGCAGGGTGCCTTCGCGGAAGCCGCCCCAGCGGCCCCATTGAGCATGCACATCGGTCATTAAACTACAGACCGTGAACAAGATGGCTACTAGACCCAGTGCACGGCCCAGTGTTCTGCCTTTATTCATGGACTGGTTATACACGCTTGTTTAAGAGTGTGCCAGTCAGAACAAGGAGAAGGTTGTGGGATTTACCGAAAGTCTTCTTCCTGGTTGACAAGATGAGACTCGACGAGACTCAGTGCCCGTCTGAGTAGTAGTTCCGCACCTCTGCTGGCGGCGTTGGGGTCAGCTTGTGTTTCGTCAGGATTGGCGGTTTTTATGGTTGTTAGTTGTCCTAACTGGATTGCTGCTCTCAGTGTATTGTGTGCGACTTGTAATGAGGACGGAGGTGTAATTAAACCGTGTTCGGTCTGGAGACGTTTCCAGTTTGTTCGAATAGACTCCTGCGATTCATTTTTCATTTCGACTTGCTCTGGTCCCGATGAGAGCAATTGTTCGAACTCTTCAGTTGCGCGAGTGAACCAGAGCATGTAATCGCTCAGGAGTGCAGGAGTTAAAGAGACGAGTGGCTCGGATTGAGCCCCCTTCTTTATGTCTCTGAGTTTGGGTTTGGTGCCCGCATCGGACGAACGGACAACGATCCAGTATTCGAGGTTTTCCAAGTGATGTTCTATTTGGTACGGGTGTTGTTGAGTGAGGTCCAATACTACTCTTGTGACCGGTGGGTCGATTTGGTTCAGTGCTACACGGACTTGCCGGACTCCAGCCTTCTCTACTGGTGTCACGGCGGAGACCTTCGGCACTATGTTCGCAAAATCGACAAATAGGCGAAACGGTTCAACCGTAATTTCGTGAATTTCGCCGTACAAGGCTTGATCTGCGATTAGGCGAACCGCGACGTCGTTATCGGAACTTTCAATCGACACCTGCAGCAAGGTGCCGTGGTGAGTCTGGGCGACCGCCTGCACCGATAGCGCCAACCCGAGTAGAGTAGGCACTATCGTGAAGCTCACGGCGGCACGGAAGACGTTTAGGGTCCTGAGGTGTGGGTTCACCGATTCTCCTGAATCGGTTTATCGGTTCATTCCCCTCGGGACAGTAGTATTAAGTCCTTGGAAGCGCAGTTAACTAATTGGTAGCGAAACAGTAGAAATATCCGTTTCCTCCCGTGCCTTGAAGGTCAGCTTGTCCACAACCACGACTTCCATGCGCGGAGTTCCATGACGATGGGACAGCACCTCCACCAGTGCGGTCGTGATGACCAACCTGCGCGCTCCCCGTACCATTGCTGCTCCAGTTGCTGCACGTATGATCTTCCCCGCCCGTGAACTGCGTTCCATCAAGTTGAGAACCGGTCAGGATGTCGTGACGGTTAGGGTCGTCACCCCTGCCATTGGTGATCTCGCCGTTTTCGTTTAATTGAGTTTCTTTGGTCAGGGTAGTATTTGAGTAGTGCAACTCGTCGACGCTACTGGCAATTTGAACACCGGCGGCGTTAAACCAGGGCCCCGAACCGATGCGGTCGCGGGCATTGGTGCCAGTGGATCCATCGGTGCTCAGATAAGCTCGCCACGTCTTCCCGCTGCTTCCCGCGGCTTCGGCTAACATGGTGCAGTGCCGGTCGGCACCCTCAAGACCTCCAAGATTGGCCCCGTCGCCAGGTCCTGCACTTGTGATGAAGAAACTCATTGCATTGTCTTGGGTTATCGCAGGCAATCCTGTAATCAGTGCCAGAACTGCGGCAACGCCTAACATTCGTGTTTTCCAGATTGTCATTGTGTAAGTTCCTCTTGGGTCATGCTGTTCACTGAGTCATCTGTGGTCTTGGTCTATCCGGAGTGGTGACCGGCAAGGTCACCCAAAAAGTGACTATTCTTGTATTGCGAACACGAGAATCTCACGTTCGTCTCCTTCGCGTTCCCCTTGTCCTACAACAACTAACACAAGCGAATCTGAGACAGCGACATCACGTGCCGGTCGGGCTGTCGATAGTGCCGTAATGATCTCCGGATTCGAGGGGTCTGACAAGTCAACCACTTGTAAGCCAGCTTCACCGGCCGAGACGAATGCGAATTGATCTTGAAGCGCCAGGCCGTTGGCTTGGCCTGGTGTATCGAATGTTGAAGTTTTTACCGGCGCAGCCGGGTCCGTGACATCGTACACCTGAAGGCCACCTTGGCCGATACCGGCAAGAAGTTTTCGTCCATCGGCCAGTTCTGTAACCTGGAGTGCATTGCGCGGGGCAGATGGAGCGTGCAGTATTCCAATGGGTTCGGGACTGCCCTCCTGCCTGAGGTCGAACACGTAGAGACCTGTCGGAGAGTCGGTCGCGTAAGCAATGGGTCCTGATGTGACAACGTCTCGTGCATAGCCATCGAGGAAATACGAGCCAATTGGTTGGGGCTCACTTTCGTTGGTAATATCGATCAGGACGAGTCCTTCCATATGATCGATATAGGCCACTTTCGTGTCATACACGGCGCCTATCTTGGTTTGGCCCAACGATTCAAACACGCCCAATTCGCGTGGCGCAGTCGGATCAGAGATGTCGAGGATCGACAGGCCATGGAAATTGGCGCCGACATAAGCTCGGTCACCATCGATGCTGAAATCCCAAATTTCCTCCGGCATAGTCAGCAGTCCCGTCTGGCGTGGCACCGTCGGATTCGACACGTCAAAGACCTTAAACTCCAGATGGTGGGTCACGAACACGTGTGTTCCCTCGACCTTAACGAGGTCGGCAGGTCCCGGAATGGTACCAACCTGCTCGAATGACACTTGAGCGGTCATTCTCGGATCAGATACCGCAACAACTATGGTGGCGAGAATCAAGGTTGCAGTTCGGCGGACAAGCAGCGCAGTGATCATGAAACTTCCTTCTTGGCAATTCGATAGAGCTTTGACTGGGTTCTTAGAAGAAGACTTCCACGTGCGACAGCGGGTGTGGCGAGTGACATTTCATTGAGTGAGTTCTTGTGCAGGATCTTGAACTCTGGTCCGGCTTCTACAACGTATGTCTCACCATCCTCACTGAGAAGAAAGATCTTGCCGTTATACGCCCACGGTGATGCGGTGAAGCCATTTCCGATCTCAAGGCGTTGACGTCCGTAGACCTCGTCGCCAGTTAACGCATCGTGGCAGACTAAAAACCCACGATCGAGCAAGGTGTAGTAGTAATTGCCATAGACCAAGGCTGACGTGTTGTAGGTGCCGAGTAATGGGTATGACCATGCGACGTACTCCGTGGATTCTTTTGGTCCGGGAAAACCTGCTGCGATTCCCGTCCGAATTATTTCAGGTGGCCACACCGAAATGTCACCTGTGGCTCCTGGGCGGACAACATATACCGGTCTTAATCCCCCTCCCGGATAACCGGAACTCAGATAGAGGAGACCGTGTTTGGCGAAGGGGGTCGGAATGGTGAGTCCGGACATGCCGTGAATTTTCCAGAGAAGATTGCCGTCGAGGTCATAGGAGCGAATGCTACCCGTGCCCGAGGTGACTAGTTCGGTTCGCAGGTCGTTCTCCCAGATGAATGGTGTTGCCCAATTCGTCCCACGTTCTTCACGGTTAACCCGCCAGACCTCTTCGCCCGTGTTCGTGTCGATTGCTACCAGAAATGACTCCGTGTGATTATCGTTGACAATGTAGAGGCGGTCTTCGTGAAGAACCGGAGAAGACGCAGATCCAAATCCTCCACTAGTCTCGAATGCTTCGATGTCGTGTCGCCAAACGGTTTCACCGCTCAAATTGAGAGCTGTGACTAGTCCGATTGTGCCCAGATAGACATAGACTCGTCGACCATCTGTCACGGGTGTTTCAGAGGCAAACGTGTTCTTGAGATGACGGGAGATGGACGGAGTCATCGTGTGAAGCTCGCTTTGCCATTGAACTTGTCCGGTTTCGAAACTGATGTCGTACAGCAGCCAGCGATGTTCATTGGCTGATGCTAGGCCGCCGTTGTCGTCGCCGGGGTCATAGAGTCCTTTTACCGGGGCTGGTTCAGTGCCCGCACTGATCGCCGTGATGAGAAAGACGTGGTCGTTCCACACGACAGGCGAACTCCAGCTTAGGCCTGGCACATCGATTTTCCAGGCAATATTTTCGGTTTCACTCCATCGGTCCGGTAGTGAAGGGTTGTCGGGGATCTCCCCAGCACTCGGTCCTCGAAACTGCACCCACTGCCCCTGACTAGCCGCTGACAGCGTGGGTATAGTAATTACCAGTGCTAGGACGAAAATCGCGATACCTTTCATCGCGGCTCCTTCGATTAATTGAAGCATAAGTAACCGTTCGAAACATTCTCTGTCAAAAACGTTGGCCGTAGATAGAACAGGCCAAGAAAAAGTTTTAGGCATTTTACTTGAGCCGCCGCTGTTGTTGAACACAAGAGACACCCACGCAGCCGTTATCGCGGGCGTATCGAGACTAATTGGATGTTGTGTCTGTTTACACGTGCCGTGGTCGCCACGGGCGTGGTGCGATGGCTATATAATCAAGTCGACGGAATGATTGATATGAGTATGAGTGCATGACTAAAAAAATAACACCGGTGAAGCCGCTTCGATTTGAGCTGAATATAAAGGATTCGGCTATGCGTCCGGAACAGCTCCTCAACTTGCTGAACCGGATGCTTCGTGAAGAATTTCCAGCCGTAGTGGATAGTGTGACAGTGGTCCACGAGCCAGGTGACGGTGTGGTTACACTCTCGAATCTCGAACAGCTGGACGAAACAATTGCGTTGACCGTTGCCCATCGCGCTCGCAGTGTTTACAACGAGTTTCTGACGAGTCCTTGGTACTAAAGACAGTATGTTATGGCGTGTTGATCTGGAGTAAGTCCATTGTTGGGATTAGTGTGGACGTTATTCCGAGAGCCTGTGGCAACTCCAGTGGTCTGAAAGAAATCGGTTCAATTAGGTAAACTTGGTTGCTTTTTGAATCCGGCCGAAGAAGGTCAAAGAACCTCCCCTGTAAATTGAACGAGTAACCGCTAACACGCAATAGGCTGTCACAAGGAAACTGGTGTCATTTCGTAAATAAATTCGGAGTATAGAAATGCTCGTTTCAGGTATAAGCCATAAAATGTTGCAAAACAGACGTTTGGCTGGTAGGTTTCACTGAGTAGAACTAGGTGTTATTCATCCACTCGTGCCCCGATGCATGGAGGAGGTCGTCTCATGAGAGACGTGGAACAGATTCCGCGGCAGGAAGAAGCAACTGATAATTTTTCGCGACGCACCTTCATTAAGGGTGTAATTGCGACAGGCGCAAGTGTGTCGGCGTCGAGCTACGTGTTCCGAGATGGGACGGTGGTACGGGCACAGGCGCCGGGGGCAGTGGAACGATTGGTGACGTTGACGGTGAACGGTCAGCAGCGCCGGGTGGATGTGCTCCCGCAAGAGACACTGTCGACAACCCTGCGATACAAGTTGGGGTTGACGGGAACCAAGATTGGCTGTGACCGGTCGGAGTGTGGAGCCTGTACGGTACTGGTGGATGGGGTACCGCACTATTCCTGCTCGATGCTTACGCATCAGGTGCGGGGGCGGACGGTCCAGACGATTGAAGGGCTTGAGGCGGCGGATGGGACATTACATCCGGTGCAGCAGGCGGTGGTAGATGAGCAAGGATTCCAGTGTGCGTTCTGTATGCCTGGATTTGTTATGAACATGGTGGCGCTGGTGGAAGAGAACCCGAATACGACACGCGCGGAAGCAGCGCAGCATTTATCGGGAAATCTTTGCCGGTGTGCGGATTACAACAAGATACTGAACGTCGCGGAGCGGGCAGCAGAACTGTCGAGGAGCTGACGTGGCTGACTATAAATTAATCGGAAAAAACTATTCAACGCCGGACTTGGTTGCGAAAGTAACAGGGCGGGCAAAGTACGCTGAAGATTTTCGGGCGGAGGGCATGCTGTTTACCAAGCTGCTGCTTAGCCCGATGCCACATGGCCGGGTCCGGAACCTGGACACGAGTGCGGCGATGGCCATGCCGGGTGTGGAGGCCATCCTTACGGCGGATGACCTGCCTCCGGGTGAGGCTCCCAATGAGTCGATGCTGACGAATGAGCCGCTCTATGAAGGTGAGCCGATTTTGGCGGTGGCGGCGGTGACGGAGGAAGCGGCGGCGGATGCGATTGAGCAGATTCAGATAGATCTTGAACCGCTACCGTTTGCGCTGGATCCGTTGGAAAGTCTTCGTCCTGGTGGGTCGAATGCTCGGCTTGAGGGCAACTCGATGTCCGGTCGTGACCTGCTCGACATTACCTGGGACAACGTCGACTGGTCCGAAGTGGACCGGGGCACGTTGCCGACAAATGGTGAGATCACCGACGAATGGGAAGTGGGTGATGTCGAGGCGGGCTTGGCCCAGGCGGACCTTGTCATTGATGAGACATGCTTTGTGCAATCGACTTCGCATCAACCACTTGAGAGTCGGAGTGCGATGGCGTATTGGCAGAATGGCAAGTGTTTTCTGCATGTGTCGACCCAGAGTACGGCAAGAACACACCCGGCCGCTGCACGGTGGATTGGTGAAGAGCCTGACAACGTAGTGGTCATTGCCGAGTACTGCGGGGGCGGTTTTGGCAGCAAGATTGCCGGGTCGATCCAGAGCGGGATTCCGGCGCTGCTGTCCAAGAAGGCTGGCAAGCCGGTCATGATGCGTATCAACCGGCAGGAAGAAAACTTTATCGGGCGGTCAAGACCAGGGATGGTCTCAAGGATTCGTATCGGTCTACGCAGTGATGGACGGATGACAGCATTTGACCTGTTCTCCGTACAGGACGGTGGGCCATACGGGCGTTCTGGCGATTTCATGTCGGCCGGCGACCAGGGTTCATTGATGTATACCCCACCCAACACCAGAATTCGTGGGTTATCGATCTACACCAACACACCACCTCGGTCAGCCCAGCGTGCACCAGGCGGCGTGCAGATCGTCTCTATGGTCGAGCCGTTGATGCATCGGGCTGCCAAGACGCTTGGGCTGGATCGTTTGGAACTCATAAAAATCAATGCTCCGCAGGGTCAACAGACCTTTGGGCGGCCACGTCAAGGCGTCCAGGGCAACGTGTCCAGTGCGTTTGTTCGGGAAGCTGTGGACAAGGGCGCGGAAGCGTTTGACTGGGAGGCGATGAAGGCCAAGAGTGGCCAACGGGACGGTTCGAAGGTGACCGGAATCGGTGTGGCGCTCAGTTCGTATTCAGCCGGTGCATCCGGGATGGACGGGCTCCTGACGATTCGACCGGATGGCAAGGTTTACATTCAGCAGGGCGTCGGAAATCTCGGGACCGGGTCGGTCTTCGACACCGCGCGAGCGGCGATGGAAGCGTTACAGACCGATTGGGAACAGGCCGAGGTTGTCTGGGGCGATACGAGTAAGCACCTGCCGTGGAGTGCAGTGCAGGCCGGAAGTATGACCACCCACGCACACAGTCGTGCGAACTGGGCGGCGGGCCTGGATGCGAAGCGGAAATTACAGGAGATTGCGGCCCGTGACTTGGGTGGTTCCCCGAACAGCTACGATGTGGCGGATGGTCGGGTGTTCCGTCGGGGGAACCGGTCACAGGGGATGACCTTTGCGCGTGCCGGCGAGCGGGCCATTGCGATCGGTGGGCAGTATGACGGACACGAACTGCCTGAAGATATTAACGACATGACTAAGGCGGCCGGTACTGGATTGGCTGGTCTCGGGCTGATGGGCGTGGCGAAGGACAACTTCGAGACGGGCGGTCGCAATATGTCCTACGCGATCGGTTTTGCCGAAGTGGAACTCGACATCGAAACCGGCGCTGTTCGCTTGGCCGACTTTTCGATGGCGTCTGATGTCGGCACGGTACTCCATCCGCGCACCTTCG
>Ga0310120_10000719_pt1 | contig 25816 bp, 16 predicted proteins | sample CB27_AW_983_MG_FD_203506 | JGI IMG/M metagenome (GOLD analysis project Ga0310120, IMG submission 203506) | Marine microbial communities from Western Arctic Ocean, Canada - CB27_AW_983 | ecosystem: Environmental > Aquatic > Marine > Oceanic | place: Canada: Western Arctic Ocean | collected...
GTGAATGTGAGAGTGGAGAATCGGACTCGCATGGGCATGCTACGATCCTTGTCCGCCCCTAACTTTCGGTCAAAGGAGAAAACGAGAGCATGGTCAGGGATTGAACAGGGTCCATTCGGCCCGCTCCCGGTGGCAGGCGCACGCTCCAGGGTTGCTCAATCCCGTGGTTTCTCTTCGGTGTTCGACATTGAAGATCATCCTCACTACCACTTGGACGACTTCAGTTCGGGCACTTTTTTGCCGAACCCAGATCGATCATGAACCTCCTCCCTCTCGTGATGCGGGCCACCGTGGCCCTCCTCCCGACGTCCTCCGCGGACGAGGGTGGACACTGGGCCTTCCAACCACTCCGCGCCGAAAGCGGATCGAGTATCGACAGGCTCGTCACGCGTGATCTGTCCACCCACAGGTTGAGCACCGCACCGCGCGCCGCACCCGATCGCCTTCTCCGGCGCGTCCATCTTCTCCTCACCGGATTGCCCCCGAGCCCGGCCGAGCTCTCCACGTTTCGAGCGGATTCTTCACCGGAGCGCTACGCCGCGGTGGTGGATGACCTGCTCGCACGTCCGGGATTTGGCGAACGATGGGCTCGCCACTGGTTGGACCTTGCCCGTTACGCCGATACCAGCGGGCTGCACCAGGACACTCATCGGCCCCACGCCTGGCGCTATCGTGACTACGTGATCGCGAGCTTCAACCAGGACAAACCATACGGCCGCTTTATCCGCGAGCAGATTGCGGGGGATCTTCTTGCACCCCGGGACGCGAACTCATGGATCGCGACCGGGTTTTGTCGCACCGGGCCGTCCAACGAAGCCAACATCGGTGCGGCGGAGTTGAAGGCCTATCGTCTTGATCAGCTCGACGGGATTCTCTCGACCGTCTCCAGCGTGTTTCTCGGACAAACGATTGGGTGTGCCCGGTGCCACGACCACAAGACCGATCCCTTCACCGCCGGGGACTATTACTCGTTGCTCTCGGTCTTCAACAACACCGCCGATGCCTTCGTCTCCCTCGAGGGAGAAGCACCGGGAGCTCCGAAATTGTTTTCACCCAAGGCCCGGAAGGCGCCCAAGATTCCCACGGGCTCCGGCATCCGCGCCCTCGGCACCCTTCCCGAGTCGCAGAGGAAGGTCACCCGGATCCTGGAGCGCGGAGATGTGAACAGTCCCGGCGAAGCGGTTGTGGCGGGTGTCCCCGTCGTGCTTCGCGGGATCCCCGCAAAGTTTTCGCGGACCGAGCCGAGCGCTCGTCTTGCCTTGGCGGACTGGATTGCGTCTACGGAAAACCCACTCACCTGGCGAGTGATGGCGAACCGTGTCTGGCAGCATCTCTTCGGGCGGGGTCTGGTGGGCACCCCGAGCAATCTTGGGGTGAGCGGCAGTCCGCCCACTCACCCCGCCCTGCTCGATCATCTCGCGATCGTGCTGCGTGACTCGGACGGGCGGATCAAACCGTTGATCCGCGAGATTTGCCTCTCGCACGCGTTTCAGCAGGACAGCGCGTATCGCAAATCGGCCCATGCCAGCGACCCTGCCAATCACCTTTACTGGCGATTTCCCAAACACCGGCTCGAAGCGGAAGTCATTCGTGATTCGATCCTCTCCAGCAGCGGAAAGCTGAACCGCAAGATGGGCGGGTCGGGGATCAAGCCGCGCATCCCCTCCGAGATCATCACGCAGAGCATGCGCAACCAGTGGCCCAGGGTGAAAACGGAAACCGCAACGCATTGGCGGCGAAGCGTCTATATTTACCTGAAGCGGCAGCTTCCCATGCCCCTGATGGAATTGCTCGATGCGCCCGATTCCTCGGAAAGCTGTGCCCTGCGCTTCGAGAGCACCACCCCGACCCAGGCCCTGGCGCTGCTCAACGATGCTTTCGTCAACGAGCAGGCTGGCCACGCGGTGGAGCGTGCCCGGCGGGAAAAGCCGGATGCTCCCGCCCAGCGCTTGATGGAACTCACCTGGGCCCGCGCGCCCAGTGCTGCCGAGCTGGCCAAGGCCCGGGCATTCCTCGAGAAACCGGAGATCACCCTCGTCGATCTCGGGGTGGTCCTCTTCAACAGCAGCCCCTTTGTCTATGTGGACTAGCCGACGCAGGTTTCTTCAATCCGCGGGCGTGGGATTCGGCTCGCTCGCCTTGACCGATCTGCTTGTGGCGGACGGTGGTCCCGCTCCTCACCACCCTGCCAGGGTCGACTCCGTCATCTTCCTCTTCATGTACGGTGGGCCCAGCCAGGTGGATACCTTCGACCCGAAGCCGGCGCTCAATGAGTGGGCGGGCAAGACGATTCCGGCATACCGCAAAGAGGACAGCTTCTTCACCAACGAAACCAAGCCCACCGCTTTTCCCTCGCCGTATTCCTTCCAGCAATACGGCCAGTCCGGAATGTGGATCTCGGAAAAGTATCCGCACCTTTCCAAGCACGCTGACAAACTCTGCGTGATCCGGGGCATGCACGCGGACAGCAACAACCATGGCCCCGCCCTGACCCAGATGAACTCCGGGTTCATCCTCCAGGGGCATCCCTCCATGGGGTCGTGGCTCAATTACGGCCTGGGAACCGCCACGCGGAATCTTCCGGGCTATGTAGTGCTGTTAGATAAGAGGGGTGCTCCCGTGAACGGCAATCTCAACTGGTCGAATGGGTTCATGCCGGCCGCCTACCAGGGCGTTCCTTTCCGGCCCACCGGAGTTCCCATCGTGAACCTTGCAAATCCCGATGGGGTCTCCGATTCCCAACAGCGTGCCCGGCTCGAGATGATCCGCGAGTTCAATGAAGACTACGCCAGGGCGGACCCGGCGGAGAGCGCACTCGAGGCCCGCATTGCTTCCTATGAACTGGCAGCTCGCATGCAGACCAATGCCCCGGAAGTGACCGACCTCTCCTCGGAGCCTGCATTCATCAAGCAGGCCTACGGCCTCGAGCAGGATACCACCGCGGACTTTGGTCGGAACTGTCTTCTCGCCCGCCGTCTCGTGGAACGCGGAGTGCGCATGGTCCAACTTTACAGCGGCGGAAATCGCGGTCCCGAGGAGGCTTGGGATGCCCACAAGAAACTGGTAGAGAACCACGACCGACAATGTGCGCAGACGGACCAGCCCATCGCGGCTCTCCTGCAGGATCTCGAGCAGCGCGGATTGCTCGATCGCACGCTGGTCGTTTGGGGCGGGGAATTCGGGCGCATGCCCACCCAGCAGGGCAGTGCCGGACGGGACCACAATCCCTTCGGGTTCACGATGTGGCTGGCGGGTGGGGGCGTGCGCCCAGGGATCACTTATGGAGAGACCGACGAGTTCGGTTACCGCGCGGTCAAAGACAAAGTCCATGTCCACGATCTCCACGCCACCATTCTCCACCTCTTGGGGATCGATCACGAGCAGCTGACTTTCCGGCACAAGAGCCGCAATTTCCGCCTCACCGATGTTTACGGTGAAGTGGTGAAGGAGATCATCTCCTGAGGCACCTCGTCCCGCAGTGGCGGGATGGTGAAGGAGATCAGGGGCTTGTCCCGCCTCGGGAGAGAGCGCGCGGTCTTCTCCTGATATAACTTCAACCTCTCACGGTGCCGGGCCCGTTCAACCGCCGATCCACGCTTTTCGAGAATGTTGATCACCCGCCTGATGGTGTTTATCGCCCCGGGGAACTTTCCACCGCCTGTCAGACCACCCGGCCAGGGGGGGTGGCCCTACGGGTCCACCGTCACGGTGATGCGCCCGAATCGCGGGGTGTCGTGGCTGGCCGCCAGATTGTCCCGGATGGTTACGGTCTCTGTGCCGTCACCGTTGTCCACTGGGATGCCTGTCAGCGTATTGACGGTGGTCCAATCGGACAGATCGCTGGAGACTTCGACGAGGTAGGTGAGGTCGAGGGAGTTTTTCTGGCGCCTGAAAGTCATCGCCAGATAGTCTGTTCCGCCGTCGGTCACGATCGATGCGCGGTAACTCCCTCCGGCGTCATTGGCCCGGGGGTTGCGTCCAAATCCGTATTCAAGGACGGTTCCGAGGGTGTCGGAATCCAGATCAAGAGAGTCGCCTGTGACGAGGGGATCGGAAATCTCGTTTTCGGTAAAGTGCTGGTACTTCCAGAAAGCGTAGGTCATCGAGGTGCCCGTGGATTCTGTCCCGGGATCACCACCTTCCGTAAGGCTGACACCCCAGTTCGCCGGGCGATCGAAATCGGTAACCGCCGTGGTGGCCGGATCGAGCAGGACGAGCGAGTAGCCCTCGTCGTCGGTGGGATCGTACCAGACGTCGTTGTAGGAGAACTCAAGGATGTTCTCCCCCAGGGCGTCAAGGATCTGTAACTGCTCGCCGTCGTTGTCGAGTTTGCCGGTGTATTCCCCGGCGATATTGAGGCCACCCGGATGACGCAGGGTGAAGGCCGCCAGATTGGCTACCACCAGGATGTGGTCGCCCGGGTTGAGGATGGTGGCATCGGGGAAGGTGAAGGAGATCCCCTCCACAAACTGTGCCCCGCTGATGTTGAGAGGCGAGGGGCCGATGTTGGTCAATTCCACAAACTCGAATTCAGACCCATTGAGGGTCGCGATACTCGCCAGTTCCGCGGCGGTGGGTGCCGCCGGAGCATAGAGGATCTCGCTCACCCGCAGGAAATCCTGTCCCGGAGTGGGGTTTCCGGGGTAGCTATTGCTGTCGATCATGTTGCCGGCATCGTCAGTGAGGGTGATGGTTTCCCCCCGGGCGGAGAGTTGTCCGCCATAGCCGCTGATCAGGTAGCGTTTCTCGTTGGCCTTCGGACTGATGCTGCGGGCACGAAATCCCGCCGCCTCACGCGCCAGGTAAAGGCGTCCCCTTGCTGGAATAACCGTACCGGCCGGGAGGGTGTGTGAAATCCCGCCTGAAATCACCCAGTCGGAACAATCGACTGCGGATCTGTTCGGGTTGACGAGGATGAAGTATTCCCCTCTCTGGTCCGGGGAAGCACCGCTGGCGGCCGGGTTGTAGTCAACGCTACTGATCCGGATGGGGGGCGCAACCGGCTGGGCGGGGGGGATTTCACTCAGGCCGTAAAGATGTGCTCGTCGTGAGGGAACGTGTTCAAACTTGATCCGGTCCGCGGCTGCACGCATGGTGTTGCGATTCCCCCACGATCCCCACTTCAGGTAGTCGAGATCGGCGTCATCGGATCCCCTGCGCAGGCCATTGTCGCGAGGATCAATCAGGGCCACGAGGTCGTCGACGCGGTTTACGAGGTAGTTGTCCGGAGAAGCGGGAGGGCCGATCTGTTCATCCATCAGGGAGCGCATGCGGCGCCGGTACATCTGGTTGAGGATCGAGTCGTTGAAGATGAGCGTCTTCAGGCGGTTGGATGGTCCGGACCGCAGGTTGTTGTTGGTGAAACTGTCATCAAAGTAGGCAGGACCGCTCACCCAGTTGCGTCCGAGGCACAGATCGATGTCCCAGGCCAGCGGTCGCCACTCCCGGCTGCCATTGGTATCCCGGTAGAGATAGTAGTTCTTGTGACCATGGTCGCGGTTGTTGATCAGGTCGAGAGCAGCCAGGTAGTTGATCGTGCCGGGGATGTCGACATTGTCGTAGCCGTATCGCAGCTTGGCATCCCCCGACTGGCCCAATCCGCTGATGAGAGCCTGCAGATCGCGGTTGTTCTCGTTCTTGCGTGTCTTCTTGTTTACTCCGCTGGTTGACGAATCGAGACGGTTGTACATCTTGTAGAGTGCTCCCTCGCCGTCAAGGCCGACACGTTCGAGGTAGCGCTCATCACCGTCCTCCACGAGGTCCGCGGTGCTGAAGAAGGTGGCATTCTGCTGGATCCGTACCGGGAAGGCGAAGTGTGCAGGTTCGCCCGCCCTGTTCACGATCTCATATCCGAGGGTGTTTCGCGTCTTTGACTTGTCGGCCCAGTTGGTCAGCATGTTGAGGTCCTTTACCCGGTCTTCGCCGTCCCGGTACCTGAAGCGGTCACCCTTGTTGAAATCGAAGTCGTAGCTCTTCTTGGGGAAACCGCCTGTGGACTGGCCGTGCCGGTCAGCTTGGATGTTGTCGTAGAACTGTCCGAGAAAATAGACCGATCCGCGGGAGCCGTTGGTGGTGTTCGCACCCCCGGGACTGGAGGTAAACCAATGGAAGACCGGAAGGTTGGAAGTCGCATGGGAGGGGTCTTCCGCGATCGTTCCGAAGTATTCGGGAGAGTCGAGCGAATCGGGAAACTGAGGCTGGCGGGAACTTCCGCCAGCCGTATCGGTGGCTGTCACCTTCCAGCGGATCATCTCACCTCTGGACAGGGCGTTGGTTGAAATGGAGGCGGTGTAGATGCCATCCCCGGGGACGGCATCGTCTCCGCTCCCGTCGTCAACCATCGTGACGGTGTTTTCCGCCCCGTACATCACACGCCACGTGAGAGTAACGGTGTTGATCGGGTGCATGGTGGGAAGAACCTCCGTCTCTATCACGAGCGTGTCGGCCTTGGTGGCGAGGGGGATCGGGGGAAGATTCCTGGTAACACTCCGGATCAGGGGTCCGGGGGTGCTTCCCCCGCTTGTGTTGGGTGCATTCGGCGTTGGAGTGGTGAAGTAGGCGGGCGTGCCCGTGCCCGTCACGCTGGTCGTTTCCAACTCCGGGAGGATGAGTAAATCCGAGCTCCCGGTGGAGGCATTGAGACCGTGGATACAGAGAACGTTGGGACCCACTGTGAGGAGGGAGGTGGAGAGGGCGTAGTCGTCGTAGACCAAGGCCTGACTGTCACTATGGGAGGCCGTGGCATTGGACTGGTAGCCAAGTTGATCAGGGGAAGGGGCATTCTCTTCCGCAACCGGGAGAGGATCCCCGTTGAGGTAGACCACGAATCCATCATCCCATTTCATTTTCAGGTTAAGTCCGGAGATCGTGGAAGGGTCCGTGACGGTAAAAGGAATACGGATGTAGATGGATGTAAGCTGGTTCCACATCAGTGCCTGGACGTCGGTTTCGATCAGCGGGTCGTAGGGATCCGGGCTCCCGGTGGCATAGCCGACTCCCGTGGTGCCGTTGCTCCAGGAACTGTCCGGGAATTCCGTTCCGATCCACGAGTTCGGATTAGTTCCTTCACTGACGTCGTCGTCGCCGTTGACAGGGACCTTGTATTTCATCGCCACTCCGGGGGAGATGAGGGGCGAACTCAAGGCGGATTGCTGGAGGCCGTAGGAAACATCCTGGACCTGGAGGGGAAAGGCCGGGGCGTAGTGGTGCGCAACAGTGGCGCCATCAGGGCGCACCAGGGCGAGATACTCACCCTGGCTGGTCAGCTTGAAATTGGTGTGAAGTTCGCTTGCCGGATCGTTGCGGTTCTTGTTGGAAGCGAAGACAAGGAGTTGTTCGCCGGGATTGAGGATGATGCCGGGGAAGGCCCACTTGTTGAGAATAGCCGCGTCATCCGTGAGGAACCAGCCGTCAAGATTTACCGCCGAGCCGCCCGGGTTGAAGATCTCGATCCAGTCCTCATTGTCGCCATCTTCGTCATCGATGGTATCCTGGTTGGAAGCCATGAATTCCTGGATGACCAGGGACTGAGCACGCAGGGGAACAGAAGTGATCGAGGTGCAGGCGAGCGCAAGATAAAGCGCCGCCGCCGGATAGCGGGTAATGGGTCTCATGTGCTGGGGGCCAGGGGGATTTTGCAGGCCGGAGGAGAATTCCCGGAGGAAGTTCCCGCAGTGAGGGTCGTCCGGGACGTCTGGAAAGGCAATGACAGAAAGGGGCCGGCGGGATGTCGACCCCCTGTATAGAAACAGATATTTATACCTCGATTGGGCTGTCAGGGATCGAGGCCAATCCGCAGAAGCAGGCGGGGGAAAGAAGGATTCACAGTGGGTCAGGTGGTGAAACGGGTATGGGTTGTTTTGGAGGGGGAGAGGTTTATTCGCTCCGACTATTACCACTCAGTTTCCGGAGGCCAGATCGGAGAACCTTCGGGAGAGGAAGTTAAAGTCACGTATTCAATACCGCATCAGCAACATCCGGGGATTTCCCGGGGCCGTAACCAAAGTGCAGGGTTGGGTGCACGTTTCCACCGTCCTTAATGCCACTCGTTGCTCGGGAACATCACGATCCTCTTGAAGATGCTGTGATCCGGTTGAGCAAGCAGGTAGCACACGAGGTTCACGATTTTACTGGGTTGTATCGTTTTGCTGATGTCCCCGGGATAAGGTTTTTTCTCCGGGTCCCACAACGGCGTGTCGATTGCCCCCGGACAGATGGTGGCGACCTGGATTTTGTGCGGAATCAATTCCTGGCTGAGGGCATCGGCAAAGCCCACCATCCCGTGTTTGGAGGCACAGTAGCTCGCCTGTCCGGAGATTCCCCGCACCCCCGCCACGGAGGAGATGTTCACGATCCGTCCCACCTCGTGTCCAGAATAATTTGCCCGGGAGATTCCCGGGTGGGATTTGGGATGCGGGGGGGTGGTTGAGATGCTATGGAGGAAAGAGATGACCCGGGACGAATTGTTTGAGCGCTACGTGGCGGATACGCTCGACGAAGAGGCGTTGGCCGAGTTGGCAAGGCTCCGGGAAGAGGATGTGGAGTTCGCAGCCCAGTTCGATGCGGACCTGGTGGCAACGGGAAAGTTCCGGGATGCTGAGGGTGGAGTGGAACGGATCGAAAAAGGAAATGAAGGAGGGACGGGCGCGAAAGATCCCAAGGTTGATGAGGATGGGGTTGAAGGCTCCGACCAGAAGGAGGGGAGGGAAAATGACGGGAACAGGCCCGGGCCGGATACCTCCGCCCCCAAGCGGCCCAGGTTAATCACGGAGGTAGAGGCGGACGTGGTGGCTGCTGCACCCAAGCTGATCATGGGAACGTCCGCGGAGATGCCGAAAGCGTTGCAGTTTCTGGGCGTTGGCGAGGAACCGCCCGCGGGGTTTTATGACAAGCCCGCAGCGGAAGTCACGGCTGCACCGGAAGCCGTGGTGGAGGTTGCTCCCGGAGGACAGGGGGACCTGCGGGTGCCGGGGGTGCAATCGCAACCGGTCAGTCCCGTGGACCCGCCCGCTCCGCCGGAAGTCATGGGCGCGGGGGAGGCCCCGCTGCCGGTCGCAGAGATCTGCGTGGAGGAGCCTCTCGAAGAAACTGTCGGGGGCGGTGCGGAATCAGAGATCCAGGACGGGTTGGGGGCCGTCGCGGAAGAGGGAGCCTTCAAGGGAGAGGTCGAGGATGCCACGGAAGACGAAGTGACAGCACAGGAGGCCATCCATGAAGAAATGGCGGATGAGGACGGACATCACGGAGGGGAGGAGCAAGATTCCACCGAAGAGCCCCGTGAGGAAGACGGGGAGGAGGTAATGGAGACGGCAGAGGTGCATGGGGTCGAATCCGGAGAGCTCGTGGAAGAGCCGGTTGCGGAGGATGAGCAGGACGAGGAGGTGGAGTATGAATATGAATATGAGTATGAGGTGATCGAGGAAGAGGTTTTGGAAGTGGAGGATGAGGCACTGGTGCAGGTTCCTCGGGCGGCGGTCCCGCCCCCCCCGCCCCCACCTCCGTCCAGGTCGACGTCCCCGTCTCCGGTCGCCACAGTCGCGCTGCAGGACAGTCGCCAACCGCAGGGGGGACAGGCGCGACCGCTTCAAGCACAGCTGTTGCCTCCGGAGCCTTATGACCAGGGGTATGGGAATGGCGGCCTGGCCAATCCATATGGGCAGGGAGCCGATCCTGTCCAGGGATACGGCTATGCCGAGCCACATCCCGGAACGCTCCAGGGCCATTCCCCTCCGCAAAGGCTTCGTTCTGCCAGCAAGAGCAATCCGACTGTGTTTATCGTGTTAGGGGTAATATTGATGGTCGGAATCGGGGGAGCGCTCTTTTTCGGTTTGACCCGCAAGCCGCCCGGGCCGCCGGAGGGAGACGGCGTGATCGCCAAGGTCGACTCGGTGGACGGGGAGGTGGTCATCACGCGGGAGCTTGGCAGGCAGAGCAAATTGCAGAGCGGGTTCGAGCTCAGGGAAGGTGACGTGATTACAGTGCGCGAGGGGTCTGCGCGAGTGGCCTACGTGGAAGAGGAAACGTATCTGCATATCCGGTCGGGAAGTGAGGTCACATTGGGAAAACAGAAGGACGGCAAGCAGCTGCGACTGGGGCTGGGGGAATTGACGGTGGAAGCTGCTCCGCAGCCGGTGGGCAAGCCGATGGTGATTCGCAGCATGAATGCCAAGATCACGCTGAAGGGTACGAGGGTGACCGTGCGCAGCCTGGGGAAGGAGACTCTGGTGGAAGTGGCAGAGGGTTCAGTGCAGGTTGATCGATCGAAGGACGGAGCGATGGTGCAGGTGCGGGCGGGCGGATGGACCCGGGTGGGAGAGCAGGCGCTGCCCCAGGCCTGGGAGTTCCTGGCCGGGGTGAATCTCAATGGCGGAGAGGTGGCGGTGGATGGAGGCACCTGGATGTCCCATACCCAGGCCCAGTCGGCGGGACTCAAGGTGCAGGTGGCGGGCAAGGACGCACCTGCGCAGGCGGCTATCTCGCCACAGCAACCACTCGGGTATGTTGCAGGCCCGGGATTGCGAGGCATGCTGATGAGCAAGGTGTCCGTGAACAATGCGAAGCTCTCGATCAAGTGGCCCCAGGAAAACGGGCGCTACCAGGTCTTTGTGTGGATGATGGAGGACGGGGGAAACTCGGTGCGGTCGTTGCGTTTGAACGTGATGGGAAAGCCGGTCGCCAAGGAGCTGGGCAAGGAGCAGACGCTGGGAGCCTGGAATCGTTTCGGTCCCTACGTGGCGGACGTAAAGGATGGCAGTCTGGACCTCCTTCTCAGCCCGGATTCGAAATTCCAGAACAAGGAACCCCATCTGTCGGGGTTTGCAATCTACCGCCTGGCAGGGACGGGGCCACCGGTGCAGCCGCAGAAGGCCAGGGGCACCGGCGTGCTTGAAGTTGACTCCTCTGCACCCGGGGAGCCCGGGAGGCCGCCGGCAGTAGTGCCCACGGTTCCCGATTGAGTCGTGTGGATTCTGGCATCCTCCGCCTGGGTCCGGGAGGACTGATTTGCTGGTGCCTCAGGCGAAGGCCGGCTTCATCCCGCCCCCTTCTCCGTCCGATCGACCTCACTGGAGGAGACGGGGGCGGATGGTCTCATCGGTTGGGAGCGCTGCCGCGGGAGCAGCCGGGTGACGAAGGCGGTGCCGAGGAGGGCGATCATCATCCCGAGAATCATGCGCCCGGTGACTTCCTCCTGCAGCAGGAGTGCACCCCAGAGGATGCCGAAGACCGGGATGATGAAGGTGACGGTGGCAGCGGCAGTGGCGCCGTTGCGCTTGAGCAGGTCGAAGAAGAGCAGGAAGGCGAGGGCGGTACAGAGCAGGGCGAGGGCGAGGGCGCTGGCGAGGGCGCCCTTGCCGGGCAGGGCCGGGGGAGGGAAGAGCAGGACGAGGGGCAGGACCATCAGGGTGGCAGCTAGGAGACTCCCGGCCGAAACCGTCAGCGGGGGGACATGGGCGAGCCTGGTCCGGGCGTAGTGTCCAGCGAAACCGTAGCAGCAGGTGGCCCCGAGGACGGCCAGGATGGGCCATCCCGCGCCGTCCCGGCTGAAGTCGAGCCGGTCTCCGGTGAGGATGGCGATTCCGACCAGACCCACCAGGAGACCGAGGCCCTGGAACCTAGTGAGGGGAATGCGAAGCCAGCAGAACCCGATGAGGGCGGTACAGATGGGGGTAGTGGCATTGAGCAGGGAGCAGAATCCGGAAGTGAGATGGAGGCTGGCCCAGCAGAAGAGGCTGAAGGGCAGCGCAGAGTTGAAGAGGCCCAGGATCGCGAGGGGGAGCTTGCAGTCGCGGAGGGCGCTGCGGTTTCCCGGGCGCAGGAGGAAGGGAAGGAGGGCAAGGGCGGCCCCGGCAATGCGGGTGAAGGTGGTGGAGATCGGCCCGAATTCCGGAACGGCGATGCGCATGAACAGGAAGGAGGCTCCCCAGATTGCGGAGAGGAGGATCAGTCGGCTGGCGTCGGAAAGGCTCACCTTTGTTTGGCGGGGAGCCTATGGCGCCCCAGGAAATTGTGTAGCCGCAAAAAAGGAGCCCCGGGGAATGGGGAGAGGACGCCAGAATAACATCTGCGGGGCTGTCCCAGGCGCCCCGGGTTCCTGATGCAGCTTCCGGATGCCGGATGGGAAGTCGGGTTATCCCAGTTCGAGCGGTCCGCCCTGGCTCTGCTCCTGGTTGCCGAAGGACTTCACATGATGCTTGAAGGAGTGGGCGAGCGACATCAGGAGGCGGTTGTGGGGCTGGCCGCCGTAGTCGTGGGACTGCCCCATCTTGAAACCGGCGCCTCCGCCCAGGAGGAGGAAGGGGATATTGTTGTGCGTATGGGAGCTGCCCTCCCCGAGTTCGTTGGTCCACACGATGGTGGTGTGGTCGAGCATGGAGCCCTCCGCCCCGGGCTCGGGAAGGTTGTCGAGCTTCCGGGCGAGGTAGGCGATTTCCCCGGCGAACCACTGGTTGATGCGTAGGAGCTTGTCCTGGGATTTCTTGTCCTTGATCGGCTTGTGGGAAAGCTGGTGATGGCCCTCTTTAACGTCCAGCCAGCGCATGCGGGCCCCGCCCACCGACCGCATGTACTGCAGGGAGCTCACGCGGCACATGTCATTGGCGAGGGAATTGACGAGGAGATCGATCTGCATGCGGCTGACCTTCGGGGTGTTGTCATTGACCAGTTCGATGTTGGGATCGAGTTCCGGCTCGGGGTGAACCAGTTCGTCCGTTTCCCCGCTCCGGGTGAGTTCGCTTTCCATGGAACGGACCAGCTCGAGGTGGTCCCTGAGGCGCTGTCGGTCTTCCGCGCTGATCTTGGAGGACACCTTGCGGAGGTCTTCCCGGACATCGTCGAGCAGGCCGGCCAGGGTGGCCTGGTCCTTGCGTTGCCCGTAGAGCTTGTTGAGCATCTGGTAGGGATCGTCGATCGGGGCCACGGGTTTGTTGGTGCCGGTGTAAACCATCCGGGTCCAGTTGTCGGCCCGGTCAGGCACCGCCACCCCGAACTCGAGGGACCCGAAACGCGTGCGGGTGGCGGGATTGTCCTGCAGAAAATTCCTGATCTCCTGGTCGATGGAGATGCCATCGGCCCACCCTGCGGGGTTGTGGGAGCCGCCCTGGATGTTCCCAGGAAGGAGTTCAACCCCGGTGAGGAGGCAGCTGATCCCGCGCTGGTGCTGGTCGCCGTCGCCCCGGATCCGGTTGTGCAGCCCCTTCAGCATGAGCATGCGGTTCTTGAACTCCGCGAGGGGCTCGAGGATGGCCTTGAGGTCGCCCAGGGGCCCGGGTTTGTCCTGCCAGAAGTGCGGCGGGAGGGTCCCGTTGGGAGAGAAAATAATGATGAGACGCTGCCGGCGGGCGACCGTTTCGGCCGCCTGCAGGCTGGGGAGCCCGGCCACGAAGGGCAGGGCGGCAGCGGAGAGGCCGAGGTCGCGGAGAAAGTCGCGGCGGTTTCGCATCATCATTGGTCCTGGTCCCGGTGTTGAAATTCTGGTCATTGGGCGGCAAGGGGCTTGTCTTCAGCCTGATGGCTTGCCGCAAGGGCAGTACACTCTACGAGTAAACTCTGAATATTGTAACCAGATTTTGTGAACTTTACACGGAGAGATTCGAGGGTCCCGGGACCATAGGCGTTGATGGACTGCTTGTTGAAGTGGTGAAAGAGGTGAGTGATGAAGGCCCGGTGGGCGGCCCTGCTTCCGGCTGCCAGGTTCGCGAGGTCGCGGGCGCTTGAGATGCGCACCTTCTCGTCCTTTTCATTGATGTAGTCACTCACGGTGTTGACCGGCTTTTTGTTATCCTGGGAACGGTGGCGGCCGACCGCGTCGAAGTTTTCGAGACTGAACCCGACGGGATTGATCACCCGGTGGCACTCCATGCAGGAGGTTTCCCTGGTCATTTCGGTTACCTTCTCGCGCATGGTGAGGGAGGGATCGAATTCCTCGTTCTTGAACGCGACAGCCTCAGGCGGGGACTTGAGGAGACGGCCGAGGACGTGTCGGCTCAGGAAGACCCCACGGTGAATGGGGGAGGTGTTGTCATGATAGGCGTTGAGGGAGAGCAGGAAAGGGTGGGTGAAGATGCCGAAGCGCTGGTCCTCGGGGAAGGCGACCTTCTGGAATCCACTGCCCGGCGAGGCTCCGGTCCGGTAATAACTGGTGAGGCGCTCGTTGAGGAAGAGGTGTTTGTCGAGCAGGAGTTGACGGTAGTCGGAAGATTCGCTCCAGACCACGTCGTCGGCGAAGCGTTCCAGCGAGCGGCGCAGGTCGACGACCAGACGATCGTCGAAGCCGGGGTAGAGCCTGGGATCCTTGCGGAGGTCCTCGCGTTCGTCCATGGCCAGCCACTGGCGGAAGAAGCCCTGCATTTTCCTCCGGGTCTTGCGGTTGGGGAGCATGCGTCGGATCTGAGCAGAGATTTGTTCCGGCGTGCGCAGGTTGCCTTCCCGCGCGGCGTGCAGGAGCTGTTTGTCGGGCAGTCCGTCCCAGAGAGTGAGCGCGAGCCGTAAAGCCACGGTGTAGCTGTCGGGGCTGCCCTTGTTTTCCGAAAGCCCGGGGTAGAGGAAGCGTGGGGAGGTCAGGGCCAGAAGCATCGAGTGGCGCAGGGCGACGCGGGGATCGGGCTGCTGGTCGAAACGGGAGTCCACAAAGGTCCTTCTCTGTTCCGGGGTCAGGGGACGCCGGAAGGCCCGGGCGGCGAACTCGTGGGCATAGCGGCGGAGGGCGGCAGGATCCTTGCGCTCCTTTTCATTGAGCCCGGAGACAATGTTGAGATAGGTGATGAGGTGGTTGACGAGATCGACAGCCGCGTAGGTGGTGGCCTCCTGCCATTCCTTGGAGACGTCCGAGCCGCGTTCATAGCCGAGGCTGCGGTCGTCGGGCGGGAATCGGGCGCCCACCACCGTGACAGTATCAACCACCTCGGGCATCAGGTAGTCGTTCGGGATGGTTTCCCAGACCCCATGGGGCGGCTTCCACTCCAGGCGCAGGGAGGCGATCTTTTCCTGGTAGGTGAAGTAGCGGAGGTAGAGGGGGTAACCGCGCCCGCCCAAAAGGAACTTCCTGCCCGTCTTCTCATGCAATTCATTCCTGCTGCTCACGTAGGCGTCGATGAAGGCGCTCTTTTCGTCATCCCCGCGGAAGGAGTTGAGAAGAAAGAGGGCGCTGTTGTGGGTCCTGACCCGGAACTGGTAGAGCCCGGTGTGGGGTGCAAGAAGGGATCCGGACCAGCGGATGGAGAAACCCTTCTGGTTGATCTTTTCGGCCGGCACGCCTGTTCCCCAGTCGAAGTCGATGGCAGGATCAATCCGTTCGAGCACGTGCTCCTTTTCCTTGTTCATCTTCTCGACGTTGAAGTAGCGGCCCCGCAAGCCGCGTTCGGCGGTGATGGTTTGCGGTCGCTTGAAGGACTCGATGAGATCGGCCACCGATTGCCGGTACTGATTGTTGGTCAGGCGCAGGAGCTCGACGCGGGGTGGGCGGTTCCGGGCCTGGGCAGCGGGACCGTAGAATTCGTCGTAGATGTAGTGGGCTACCGCACGGGCGTCTCCGTTGACGACGGTGTCCTCCTTGTCTTCGGGCATGGACTTGTGAATGTAGCGTGTCAGGGAGTCGACTGACTTGTTGCCCCAGAGGGGTTTCTCGTGCTCTTCCTCCACTCCCTGCCCCTTGTCGCCATGACAGGAGGCGCAATGGGCGGCATAGATCTTCTTGCCATCAGGTTGTCCGAGGGATGTGCACGGCGTGAGGAAGGCCGCCATGAGGAGGATGGAGGAGGATCGCATTCGCGAGGTATAATACGTGAGCCAGGTAATGATGTTTCGCCTGGACTTGAACGGAGTATACTCCCGAAGGAGCCGGATTGAACTCAGTTCTTGTGGGGCCCAACCCCTATGAAACACGGGGATCTGCCATTGGCAGAGCGAGTGAACGGTGACGGGCAGAGCTGGGCCGCTTCACTCATAGAGCTTGAGCGGATAGCGCTTGTTCTTGCTGCGGTCAGCCAGGAAGGCCTTCTCCAGCCGCATCAGAACGTCCGGATGCTTCCCGGCGAGGTCGCTGGATTCCGCACGGTCGGTCTCCAGATCGTAGAGTTCCCAGGCGTCCGGTTGCTTGGTGCGGACCTTCTGGCGGACGGCCTTCCATCTGCCTTCCATGACGGCGAGCTGGCCCCGGTAGCCATGAAATTCCCAGATCATCGGTTTGCGGCGCCGGAAGGCCTTTTGCGATTGCTTCTCCCGTCGCAGGAGGGGCACGAGGGTGTCACCATCAAGATTCGCGGGTTGTTTCGCCCCGGCGATGTCGCAGAGAGTGGGGAACCAATCCGGGAAGTAGGAGGGGACCTCCGTGGCGGTGGCCGCGGGGGTGACACCCGGCCAGCGCACGATACAGGGCACCCGGATTCCACCTTCGTAGACGCTGCCCTTGAAGCCCCGTAACCCGGCAGTGGAATTGAAGAAGTCAGCGTCGACTCCTCCCACTCCAAACTTCGGATCGCGGGAGCGATGGGTGGTTCCATTGTCGGAGGTAAAGATGACGATGGTGTTCTCGACCAGCCCGTGCTTCTCGAGCCGTTTCAGGATGGCTCCGACATGTTCGTCGAGGTCGGAGATCATGGCGGCGTAACCCGCCCGGGGCCGGGGATGGGGGAGGTAGCCGTTCTGTCCGCGATAGGCCCCCTTTTCCTCGTCCCATTTTGCCGGGTAGCGATCGATCCACTCGCGGGGCGGGTGCATGGCGACATGTGGCTCGACAAAGGGACAGTAGAGGAAGAAGGGCCCGTCCCTGTTGGCATCGAGAAACTCCAGGGCCTCGGCGAGGATGCGGTCAGGGGCGTAGGTTTCCGACCGGTAGTCGTCTGCCACGATCTCGCCGTTCGGTTTGCGCTGGTGCCCGGGAACGGGTTTTTCGTTGATGGTCTCGATCCCCTCGTCGTCATCGAGGAAGGGAGGGAAGAAGGAGTGGGCATTGCGCTGGCAGTTGTAGCCGTAGAAGCGGTCGAAACCCTGCCGGATGGGAGAGCCGGTGGTGTCGGTGGGTCCGAGGCCCCACTTGCCGAACCCACCGGTGGCGTAGCCGGCGTTCTTGAGGGCTTCCGCAATGGTGACCGCCCCGGCGGTGATGGGCCACTGGCCGGGGAATTTGCGTCCGTTCTTGGAGTCCCCGTTGTTGCGGATTTCAGCGTGGCCGAGATGGCGCCCGGTCATGAGAACGCAGCGGGCCGGGGCGCAGACCGGTGCTCCGGTGTAGTGACGCAGGAAGCGAAGGCCTTCACCGGCCAGGCGATCGAGGTTGGGAGTCTTGATTTTCTGCTGCCCGTAACAACCGATCTCGCCCCACCCGAGATCGTCGGCCATGATGAAAACGATATTGGGTCTCGCCGGGTCCGATCCGGAAGAGGAGTCCGGTTTGGCGGCGGGAGCGGGAACAGCGGCGGCACCGAGAAGGGCGATGGCCCAGGTGCAGGCAGGGATCTTCATGGGGGTGATGACGTTGACTTTCACGCGGTGGTATTGGGGTGAGAAGGCGACAGGATCAGCAGGGCATGGCAAGTTCGAAGTGCGGAGTTTACCGGTTCTTCCGCTTCGTGCTCTTCTGTTGCCGTTTCTGGAAACCCGCCTTCCGGGTGTGTGCAATCTCCTCGGTGGCGGCACCCTTGTCGCCCTGTGATTTCATCCAGGTGTCCAGTTGTCTCGAGAGGTCGGTCCGGATGCCGGCGAGCTTTGATTCTCCAATGAGATCAACCAGGCAATGGGGGTCCTCCCGGACGTCGTAAAGTTCTTCAGCCGGGCGCTTCTGGTATTTGGCGATCATCGTTTTGGCGTGGGCGTCGCCCCCCTCGGCCTTCCGGTGCCAACTGGCCCAGAAATTCGCTTTGCCATCTCCCTCCTTCCGGGTCACCGCGTTGGTGAAGACCGTCTCGGGATGGAGATTGCGGATGTAGCGGTAGCGCTTTGTTCCGCAGCTGCGAATGCCGAAGGCCTCGCTGCCGTTGATAATGCCACGGGTGGTATGCAGGCCATAGGTGTAGGTCTTGTGCCCGGTGGATTTTCCGAGGAGGACGGGCAGGAAGGATATGCCATCGAGGTTCTGCGGTTTTGCACCTGCTGCCTCAAGGAAGGTGGGAGTGATATCGACATACTCTACGAGGGCATCGGTCTTGGTGCCGGGCTTCACCTTGCCCGGCCAGCGCGCAATCATTCCGGAGGCCAAGCCAAGTTCAAAACAGGTCCATTTGGCGAATGGAAAGCCCGAGCCCTGTTCGGAAACGACAACGACGAGAGTATTGTCCCGCAGACCAAAGTCATCGAGGAGGGAGAGAAGGGCCCCGCACTGCCAGTCGTAGTAGGTGATTTCCGCAAGGTACTTTGAGTAGGAATCGCGCGTCGCCGGGGTATCGACCCACGACGGAGGCAGCTTGAGGGATCCGGGCGGATAGGCAGAAGGGTCACCCTTGTTGTAAGGCGAGTGCGGCTCGTTCGAGCAGGCAAAGAGGCAGAAGGGAGTATCCGAGGACCGGCACTGCGCGATGAACTTCTTGAGATTCGGGAAGAGTGGCTTGGTTGCGGGGCCGTTGTTGCGGAAATCGTTGGAATACTCGAAGGGAAAGGACTCCTTGGGCGCGATGTGGGTTTTCCCGCTCAGGGCCACCCGGTAGCCGGCGTCCTGGAGGTAGTGCGCGATCGATTTGGTGCCCGGATAGACACAGGTGTGGTTCGGCCAGGCGCCGGATTTCACCGGGTAGAGTCCGGTGTAGATGTTGTGCCGGGTAGGGGAGCACATGGGGGCGGTCTGGAAGCAGCGGGTGAAGGTCAGTCCCTCCTTGGCAAGCTTGTTGAGATTCGGGGTCCGGGCCTGCCCGCCATAGATCTCCATGTCGAGATAGGTGCAGTCGTCCGCAATCATGAAGACGAGGTTGGGGTGACCTGCTGCCGCAGATTGACCTGTGGTTGCCAGGGCGGCGATGGCGAGGAGGATGGTGGAGCAGAACGCCGGGAGAAGAAGGGGAGGGCAGAGCGGGTGGATCTTCACCCGGGCATGCTAGGGGGGGCAGGAAGCTTGTCGATGGAGAACCTCCGCGGGAAAGGGGTGCTTCCTAGGGAATGGCGGACCACGACTTCCCCAGGTGCTCAAGTGATTCCAGGAGGCTCCCTTCATCAAGTGATCTGGCCTTGGTGGTGGCCGAACTGATGCGTCCAAGGACCTTCGTCCGGCGCTCGGCAAATTTCTTCGCAAGGTCTTGCTCCACTTCCGGAGTGGGTTTCCCCACCGCATCGGAGCGCGCGGCAATCTCGTCGAACTCCTCCACCAGTTGCTCGATTTCGCGAGCGGCCTGCCGGGCACTCTCATTGTCCCTGGCCTGTTCAAGGGCGGTGGCGAACTGCTCCATCAGGTCCAGAGTGTCACCCATGATCTTTTCGTGAGTATCCTTCTGGCCGCAGGAGGGCAGGACGAGACAAAGGCCGGCTGCCGCCAGGGCAGCGATGTTGCGGGATACGCCAGACACGCCGCAGCCTCTGCAGTCGTTCCTCTTCCGTCGAGCAGAATCGGGCTCTCACCTGGTAACCGGCACGAAGCGTACGGCGTCGATGATGACGTGCCCGTCGGGGTTCTGGTTGGAGAGGATGGCATTGGTGGGACCGCCGAGGAGGAGACGGGTGACATGAGACATGGGGGGAAGAGTTAAGGTTTCTTTTCCAGGGTTCAAGTCACGCTTCCGCTGGCCGGGCAGCTCACTTTACGCGAGAATATCCTTCGCCACTTCGCCGTAGACGTCGGTGAGACGGAAATCCCGGCCATTGTGCTGGTAGGTGAGCCCGGTGTGGTCGATCCCGAGGAGGTGGAGGATGGTGGCGTGGAGGTCGTGGATGGTGCAGCGGTTTTCCACCGCGTGATAGCCGAACTCATCCGTCCTTCCGTAGCGCAAGCCGCCCTTCACCCCCGCCCCAGCCATCCACATGGTGAATCCATCCGGGTGATGATCGCGTCCCACCGGGCCTTTGCCCTGCTGGGTGGTGGGGGTCCGTCCGAACTCGCCGCCCCAGAGCACGAGGGTGTCCTCCAGCAGACCGCGGGCCTTGAGGTCGAGGATGAGCCCGGTGATCGGCTTGTCGATCTGGCCTACGTTGATGGAGTGACCCTTCTCAAGGTGGGAGTGCTGATCCCATTGTTCGTTGTTGAATTTGAGGGAGTGTGCGTGGCTGACCTGGATGAAGCGCACGCCGCGTTCGGCGAGGCGGCGGGCCATGATGCATTCCCGGGCGAAGTTCTCGGTCTCGGGATCATCCATTCCGTAGAGTCTGCGGGTCGCCTCGCTTTCGGTGGAGAGGTTGGTCGCTTCCGGGGCCGTCATCTGCATGCGGAAGGCGAGCTCGAAGCTGCGCAGGCGGTCCTCCAGATGGGTTCCGGCCTGTCCGGTTGTTGACTCCCGTTCGTGCATGCGGCGCAGGAGGCTCAGCTGGAGGGACTGCTTTCGGGGACTGACGCTCTCGTTGGTCATGTAATGGAAGCGGGCCTCCGCCGCGGGGGTGTTGGGATAGCCGGGTGTGCCGAGGGGAACGCCGCCGAACTCGGCCGGCAGGAAGGCTGGTCCGAAGTTGTCGGATCCTCCATGCAGGGAGGTCGGGCAGATGGTGACGAAGCCGGGCAGGTTGTTGTTCTCGCTGCCGAGCCCGTAGTTCACCCAGGCCCCCATGCTCGGGCGAAGGAGCGCTTCATCCCCGGTGTGCATCTTCATGCAGGCGCCTCCGTGGGAGACATTGGTTTCGCACAACGAGTGCAGCATGCAGAGTTCGTCCGCCACCTTCGGGAGATGCTGCCAGAGCTCGGACATCCAGTGTCCGCACTGGCCCACCTGTCGGAGCGGCCAGGGTGGCTTCATGAGATTCCCCCGCTTGGCGAACTGCACCTTGCGTTCGGGAAAGGGGAGCGGCTTTCCGTCGTACTCCTGGAGCTTGGGCTTGTGATCGAAGAGATCCACATGGGAGGGCCCACCGTGCATGAAAAGGAAGATCACCCGGCGGGCCCGGGCGGGAAAGAGGGCCTGCGGTCGTGAGATTCCGCTCCCGCGGGCCTGCTCGGCCAGCAGGGAACTGAAGGCGAGCCCGCCGAAGCCGAGGGCCATGTGCCCAAGGGCGGCCCGGCGGGTGAGCAGGTCGGCAGTAGCGTGCGAAGCACTCATCGCAGGTAGAGGAATTCGTTGGAGATGAGGAGGGTGTGGCAGAGAAGGGCCCAGGCCTCGTCATCACCCGCTTCCTTGAGGAATTTCGCGGCATCGCGGCGTTCGTCCCGCGTAACGGGCCGGGCGAAGAAGCGCAGGTGTAATTCCTGGAGGGGGTCGTCGTGGGAGCGCAGCTGGGCAGCGATCTCGGCCGACTTGTTGATGAGGAAAGGGCTGTTCAGCATGAAGAGGGCCTGGGTGGCTACCGTGCTGCTGTTGCGGCGGCCCACCGGGGTAGTGGGGTTGGGGAAGTCGAGGAGGCTGAGGAAGTCGTAGACGTGGCTGCGCACAACCGGAAGGTAGACGGTGCGATGGGGGTAGTTCTCATAGGTCTCTCGATTGCGGGCAATGTCGGCGGGTGAGGGATCCTGGGCCTTGACGGTGGGCGGTGGACCGCCGGGAGCCTCGCGGTTGAGCGATCCTGAGACCGACAGCACCGCATCCCGGAAGACCTCCGCCTCCATGCGCCGCCCCTTGCTCCCTCCCCCCGTGGAGGCGAGTTGATAGGTGCTGGAAAGCATGATACGGCGGTGGAGCTTCTTGAGGGACCAGCCATCCTGGATGAACCAGTGGGTGAGATGGTCGAGGAGGGCGGGATTACTTGGTGCAGTTCCGGTCGTGCCGAAGTTGTCCGGGGTGGGGACCAGTCCCTCTCCGAAGTGCCAGTGCCAGATCCGGTTGACCATGACCCGGGCCGTGAGGGGGTGCTGTGGGGAGGTCATCCACTCCGCCAGTTCGAGCCGTCCGCTCTGGGTGGTGAGCTTGCCCGGGCGGGTGGGCGCCCCGACCGAGGTGAGGAACCCCCGGGGCACGGGATCGCCAAGGTCGTGGGGATCGCCACGCAGGTTGATGCGGACGTCGGCAACACTGCCATCCTTCACCGCCATGACCTTGGGGAAGGTCTCCTTTCCCTCCTCCTCCAGCCTGGTCCGGGCGGCCACGAGGGCCTCGATCTTCTTTCGCACCGCCACGGCCCGGGCCGGTTCGCGGACGGGAAGGAGACGAACCTTGTCGAGGTGGGACATCAGCGGTTCGGATTCGATGCGCAGGACGCGCTTGCCGGCCTTCAGTTTGAGGAGACCCTCGTGGTGCCAGCGCTGGTTGGGTGGCATCCATCCGCCAGTGACCCGGGAGATGGCTTCCCTGATCGCGACCGTGCCGTCGACGAGAACGCGTCCGGGGCGTGAAGCCGCCGCCGCATAACGCAAGGCGAGTTCGTAGGTGCCGCCCTTTTCGATCTCGATATCGTACTCGGCGTAATTCTTCTGGCCGCCCGGGTCAGAGATGATGCCGATTCCCTCACCATAATGCTCGCGGTCCACGACGACATTGCCGCGGTCGTGGGCCTCGGCTTCCCATTCGATGGCTCCCTCCGGATCCACAAAGGTTTCGAGGGTCTTTTCGTGCCGTGCGATTTCCTGCCCCAGGACTTCAATTTTCCCGCGCCGGTCCTTCTGGGCCGCAATGGCATCCGGGGTTTTCAGTTCCCGGTCCTCAATGGCGGTGCTGTGGAAGATTCCGGCGAGGGCGTAGTAATCGCGCTCGGGAACGGGGTCGAACTTGTGATCGTGGCAGCGGGCGCAGCCGAGCGCCAGGCCGAGGAAGACGCGCCCCATGGTGTCGATCTGTTCATCGACAATGTCAGCGCGTTTCTTGACCGGGTCCTTTTCGGCCAGGATCTTGGTGCCGATGGCGAGGAAGCCGGTGGCTGCAATCCGGTCGGCGGTGGCGGGAGCCATGAGATCGCCGGACAATTGTTCGCGCACGAACTGGTCGTAGGGGAGATCGCGATTGAAGGCGTCGATGACCCAGTTGCGATAGCGCCAGGCGAGTGGGTAAGCGTGGTTTTCGTCACCGCCGTTGGAGTCGCCGTAGCGGGCGAGATCGAGCCAGTGGCGCCCCCAGCGTTCACCGTAATGAGGGGAGGCCAGCAGTTCATCAATGAACTTCGCCCAGGCCCCGGGAGACTGATCGGCGAGGAAGGCTTTCACCTGGGCCGGGGCAGGCGGGAGACCGATCAGGTCGAAGTAGGCCCGGCGCAGCAGGATGCGTCGAGCCGCCCGCGGGACGGTGGCAATCGATTCGTCCTCACTGGCGGCCAGGCTGAAGCGGTCGAGCGGAGTGCGGGCCCAGCTTTCGTGTTTCACCTCGGGCAGGGCCGGTGGTTGCAGGGGTTGGAAGGCCCAGTGCGGGCCCTCCCCGCCCGGAGATCGGAGGGTGGCACCGAAGATGGCGAGAATGCCCAGACAGAACGCTGTGGGACGGAAGGTGATGGCTGTCTCCCTTACCACACGGGGCCGAAGACAGGGAAGCGGGATCGCAGGTTTCTTCGGGTGATCGAAATGATCAAACCGGACGTTTTTCCCTGATGGGAGGATCTCTGACACCGGGCGTTCCCGCGCCCCTATCTGGCCGCTTCCCGCAGCTCCTGCCAACGCCTGCGCATTTTGGCGAGAGCCTCCCGGTGGGAGGAATCACCCGCGAGGTTGTTGCGTTCGAGGGGATCCTTGGCGAGGTCGTAGAGTTCCTCCACCCCGGGCTTGGGGGCCAGCCAGTGGATGTATTTCCAACGCTGGCCGCGAACCGCCTCGGATTCGGGAATGCGATTGGGGATGAAATGATGTTCGTAGAGGAAGTCACTTCGCCAGTCCTTGCTGGATTTCGCAAGGAGTGGGGTGAGGGAGCGACCCTGCATGCTCTCCGGGGCAGGGAGCCCGGCGTAGGAGAGAATGGTGGGGGCGAAATCGATGTTGAGGACCAGTTCGGTGAGCGGTTGCGTGCGCTTCTCCCGGTGGCGGGGGTCGTGAATGATGAGGGGGATCCGGATGGATTCCTCATGGGCGAACCACTTCCCGGCCAGGCCCCGTTCCCCGAGGTAGAATCCGTGGTCGGAGGTGAAGATGATCACGGTATTGTCGGCCACCCCCAGCTTCTTCAGTTCCTCGCGCATTCGTCCGAGCTCCCGGTCCACGCCGAAGAGGAGACGGTAGTAGTCCTTCACGGTGTCCTGGAAGAGCTTGGGAGAAAAGCGGATTTCCCAGCGTCGGCGGGACTCGGAGGTCTTGAGGGGCTCGTGGAGGGACTGGAAGATCGCAGGATCGGAAAGCGGGGCCGGCGGGATGGTGATGTCGGTGAACATCTTCTCGTCGCGCTTGTCGGGGGGGAACTGGCGTTTGGCGCCGTCCTGGCAGTGCACGGCCTTGAAGCTCACCGAGAGACACCACGGTTTATCCTTGGGAGCGGTGCGCAGGAACTCGAGAGACTGGTCTCCCTGCAGGGCGGTGAGGTGCTGGTTGTTCTCGCGCTTGGGATCGAGGAAGCGCCCCTGTCCCGCGAAGCCACGCCAGAAGTCGAAGGTCTTACGCGCTTCCGTCATCTTGTTGCCCACCCCGTATTTCCCCACGAAGCCGGTGTGGTAACCCGCCTTCTTCAGGAGTCGCGGGTAGGCCTTGTCCCAGGCGGCTGCGGTGAACTCGGTGCGAAAATCGTGGATCTGGTGGCGGGCTTCGTACTGGCCGGTGAAGATGCTGGCGCGGCTCACCATGCAGATGGCGGTGGTGACGAAGGCGCTCTCGAAGACGTGGCTCTCCCTGGCGAGGACGTCAAGGTGGGGTGTCCGGCAGATCTTGTGTCCGGCAAAACCGAAGGTGTCGTGACGCAGGTCGTCGACGAGGAGGAAGAGGATGTTTGGTCTGGGAGCGGCGGGAGCGGCGGAAGGGAGGCACAGGAGAAGCGACAGGATGGCCAGGAGAACTCTCATGCCGGTTTGTTATGAGCTGTGGCCTTGCAGGGCGACAAAAAAGGTTATTTGCCATCCCCGGGAGTCGTTAGCCCTGATGCTTGCTGAGCAGGCGCCCGGCGAGGTTCTGGAGGGGGAGCATCTCCCTGCGATTCAGCGTGCTACCGGTCGCGTCCACGTAGGTGGTGGTGCGCACCCGCTGGGTTCCATCGCGCTTGGTGAACCGGATGGTATCCACCGTGGGGCAGTCTCCCTCCGTTTTCCCGGCGTAAAAGACAAAGAGGCGATCGAGCCTGATGCGCTCCTCGTCGCTGAGCCGGTGGATCCCGAGTTTGTGGGGCGTGCCAATCTTCCCCGGCGTGCCGAGGTCGTAGATCACGACTTCGTGGGCGGTGAAGACGAAGCGGTAGGAACAGTGGTGGGAGCACCCGATCGACTTGTAGCAGATGGTAAGACTTTGACCGGATTTAAGATTGAGGAGGGAGAACTCACGGGGAGCGGGGGCGCGATCACGGAAGGTGGCGGCGGCGATGGTGGAGAGGACCGGTGAATACATGAGATTCGGGATTCTGGTTCAGGTATCATCCAGACTAGGGACCAGCCCCAGCAGGACAATGAGCCGTTAGGGTTATCCCGGCCTGGATTTTAACCCGGTTGGGGCAGGGGAAGAGCCAAGATCCTCACGGGCACTCGTTCTCGGCGAGCCAGTCGTTGAGAATCTCGAGGGCGGCGACCTGGTCGATAATGTCCTTCTGCGCCCGGGCGGACTTGCCGGCTTCGCGCAGTTTCCCGGCGGCGCTGGTGGTGGTGAGACGTTCGTCGCTGTAGGCGAGCGGAACGCCGGGAATCTTCCCGGCAAGTTCGGTGCCGAAGGCGCGTA
>Ga0310120_10000720_pt1 | contig 25800 bp, 22 predicted proteins | sample CB27_AW_983_MG_FD_203506 | JGI IMG/M metagenome (GOLD analysis project Ga0310120, IMG submission 203506) | Marine microbial communities from Western Arctic Ocean, Canada - CB27_AW_983 | ecosystem: Environmental > Aquatic > Marine > Oceanic | place: Canada: Western Arctic Ocean | collected...
TGCGCTGCCGCTAGGAGAAACCGGTGGTGACACCCCTTCGCACGCTCAGAAATATCCCCAGACTCAAGGATGTATCCCTGATCCTCGCACGACATGGGCTGGGAGACCTGGCATCTCGACTGGGGGCCGGTGTTCGGGTGCGTCTGCTCGGTGGATCTGCTCGTTCCGAGAATTCGTTTCCACGACGACTCAGATACGCACTTCAGGATCTGGGCCCGCTCTATATCAAACTGGGGCAATTGATTGCCAGTCGACCTGATGTCTTTCCGGAAGTTCTGGTCAAGGAACTGGAGCGACTGCGTGACGATGTGGATCCGATTCCATTCGATGAGATTCGCCAGGTGATCGAGCAATCTCTGGGTAAAGAACTCTCCAGTTGCTTTGCTCAGATCGAGGAACAACCGGTCGCCAGCGCGTCGATCGCACAGGTATACCGCGGTATGACACTCGATGGCCACCGCGTGGCGATCAAGGTCAGAAAGCCGGGAATCGAGAAGTTGATCGAGCAGGATATGGGTTTGCTCGATCTGTTTGCCGAGGCACTGGCCAAGCACCCCGAATCGGGCGGCTTCGATCCGCAGGGCGTGGTCAATGAACTGAGACTGGCGCTCGAGAACGAGATCAATTTCAACTTCGAGAGAAATGCCATCGATCGAATCAGGGTCTCCTTCGAGGGAGACGAGGATGTGTTGATTCCGGGTACCCACGCAGCGGTATCGAGCCGTGAGGTACTGGTCATGGACTGGGTGGATGGAATCTCGGTGGGGCGTGCTGAACTGAGTGCCGTAGAAGGGCGAAGAGTGGCGCAAATTGTCGCCAGATCACTGTTCCAGATGATCTTCCTGCATGGTCAGTTTCATGGCGATCCCCATCCGTCGAATCTCATCGTGGTCCCGGACGGTAGGATTGGCTGGATCGACTTCGGTCTCACAGGCCTTCTCACCGATGAGCTCCGACAGAGGTTGTCGAGGATGTTGAAAGCGCTGGTGAGCAGGAACTACGAGGAGCTCGCTCATCAGGTGCTTCATGTCGGCTACTGTCACGGAGATGCGGACACCTTTTCTCTGACGCAGTCGATTGCCAATCGTCTCGATCCATATGTGGGTCTGAAACTGTCCGAGGTTGATCTTCCCGCGCTGCTCAAATGCATCATCGATATTGCTACCGAACACAGAATCGAGATCGCGCCTGGATTTATTCGCATGACTCGATCGCTGGTTCTTCTGGAGGGCCTGACAGAGAAGCTGGATCCAGAATTTGATACAGCGAGCGAACTGGAACCGTTGCTGATCGATCTGATGAAAGAGAAAATCGGTCCCGAGAACTTGCTTCGCCGCACCGCCGATCAGACCATCGACAACATCGAGCTGCTGGCTGATCTACCGGAATTGATTTCCGATGCGCTACGCAAGGCTACCCGAGGCAGGGTGCGGGTCGAGACGGAGGTCGTCGGGCTCGATCGGCTGATTCGTCGTATCGACGGTTCCAGCCACAGGGTCGTGGAATCGGTAGTCGCAGCAGCGACGTTGATCTGTGCCACCATGCTGTTTGTCACTGACCACTTCTGGCTCGCCATGCTGGCGCTCAGTTGCGCCTCAGCACTGATTGTGCGCCTGCTGGTCGGCTATCTGTCGCCCTGGGCGGGTCGCTAGACGCCCGCGAGTAGCCTTCAGTGCCACCGGTCCTGTTGACCCGTGCGATCGCTGTTCCTACCATCCGGGTCGGACAGAACATCGCTTCTAGCCATGGAGGATCATTGAAACTGACCTATCCGATGCAGACCGCTCCCATCGCCGCCGATGTACCCAGGTCGCATCGTGTCTACTTCGAGGTGTTCGGCTGCCAGATGAACAAACTCGATGCCGAGTTGATGCTCGAGGGACTCAAGCGAAAGGGCTACTTCCTGGTCCATGATCCGGATGACGCCGGAGTGATCCTTTACAACACCTGCTCTGTTCGGGAACACGCCGAAGAGCGTGCCGTCATGCGTATGACAAGTTTCAAGAAGAGAAAGCAGCAGGAGCCGGAACTGATCATCGGTCTGACAGGATGTGTGGCTCAGCACAAGCAGGATCAGTTGTCTCAAAGAGTCCCCTGGATCGACCTCATCGTCGGCACCCGGGAGTTTGATCGACTGCCTGAGTTGATCGAGGAGGCGAGGGGAGAGAGCAGCACCTTACTGGCGACGGACATGGATTCGCCTCTTGAATTTGTGCGCCAGAGAAATCTGGGACCCAATCGGTGGCACGCGTTTGTTTCGGTGATGCGAGGTTGTGACATGGTTTGCACCTACTGCATCGTTCCCACCACCCGAGGCAAGGAAGTCTCCAGGCCCCCCGATGTGATCCTCGATGAAGTCCGGCGTCTCGCCGATACCGGGGTCAAGGAGATCACATTCCTGGGCCAGACGGTCAACTCCTACGGCAAGAGACTCGGGCAGGGAGTGGGGCTAGATACCCTGTTACGTGGTGTCGAGGAGATCGATGGCATCGAGCGGTGTCATTTCATCACCTCGCATCCAAGATTCCTGAGGCCAAAGTTGATCCAGGCGATGGCTGAATGCACCAAGGTGATGGATTACCTGCATCTGCCCGTTCAATCGGGCAGCGACTCGATGCTGGCCAGGATGAAGCGAACCTATGACCGCTCCTTTTACCTTCATGTCATCGATCGGTTGAGGGAGAAGATTCCCGATATCACCCTCGCGACCGATTTCATCGTCGGGTTCCCCGGCGAGACTCAGGAGGAGTTTGACCGGAGTCTTTCGCTCGTCAGCGAGGTCGGATTCGATCATAGCTATGTTTTTCAATATTCTCCTCGGCCAGGGACCGTCAGCGATGCCAGGATGTCAGATGACATCCCGCTCGATGTAAAGAAGCAGCGTAATCACCAGTTGCTGGCGGCGGTCTCAGCAGAGGCAGAGAGCCGCAACCAGCGTTTCATCGGCAGAAGGGTAGAGGTACTTGCAGAGGGTCCGTCTCGCCTCGATGAGAGTCGTTGGGCGGGTCGGGCGGGGGACCACCGCATCGTCATCTGGCCGGCGCAAGACGACGAGGAGGCCGGGTCATTCGTCGTTGTCGAGGTGGACCGCACTTCCTCGGCAACCCTGTACGGCCAGAGAGTCACCGGACCCACGCAGCGGCCGACGCTACAGATTTCGAAGTGATGGCCAGAGCCGCTCCCGATCCCCGGCCGATGCAGCGAGCCCTGGAAGTGGCGAGACGAGGACTCGGTAGGGTCGCTCCCAATCCCCCTGTCGGTGCCGTGCTGGTCTGCGCGGATGGATCTGCAGAGGGTTGGCACCAGGCCTATGGTGAGGCTCACGCCGAGGTCATCTGTCTGGAGATGGCCCGTCGGGCCGGGATCGATAGCGCCGGAGCGGATCTCTATATCACCCTCGAACCCTGTGGACATCAGGGCAAGACACCACCCTGCGTCGATTCCATCATTGCAGCAGGGATCGGACGCGTGATCGTGGCGGTCGACGATCCAAACCCGGTCACCTCGGGAGTCGGCTACCAGAAACTCGACGCAGCGGGAATCGACGTGGTCAGAGATTTCATGGCGAAGGAGGGGAGGTATCTGGCCGCTCCCTATCTGTGCAGGATTCGAAATGGCAGACCACTCGTCACCTCGAAGTGGGCGATGACGGCGGACGGAAAGATCGCCTGCGTTGGAGGAGATTCTCGCTGGATCACCAGTGCTCTCACGAGAGCAGCCACGCGAGAGGCGAGAGGGCAGATCGATGCGATTCTGGTCGGAGTCGAGACGGTGATCTCCGATGATCCGCAACTGACCTGTCGCGTCGATGACCAGTCCGATCCGGTGCGTGTCGTCATCGATCCCAACTGTCGTACACCGCTGCAGGCTTCGCTGCTGAAGCAGCCCGGGGGGGCGCTGATCTATTGTCAGCAGCAGCAACTGGAAGGCGAGCCAGCGTCAGCACTGCGATCTGCCGGAGCGCAACTGACAGGACTACCACTGGATGAGAACAGGATGCCCCTGAAACTGTTGCTGGAGGATCTCGCCGGGCGCGGCATCCAGCATCTGCTGGTCGAGGGGGGCAGTGAGACCCACGGTCGCTTCATCGACGCCGGGATGCTCGATCGGGTCCAGATCCTCATCGCCCCGAAATTGGTCGGGGGACGGGAAGCCCCGGGGCCGACCGGCGGGGATGGCATCTCGAAGATGCAACAGGCGATCGAACTGCATCAACCGCAGTGGCGCGAATCGGGCGATGATCGGGTTCTGGAGGCTGCGATCACCGCCGAGGGGCTCGGCGAGGTCTCGCTCTAGACGCCTCTCCAGGACCATATCCCCTTCTGGATGATAGGCTTACCTGGACCCGGTGAGTCCGGATCCAGGGATTATCGGGGTTCCCGGACGCCCCGGCAGCCTCTCCAGATGGGGAACACTGTCGTGCGATTCCTGAGTTTCCATTCGACCGCCTTCGCCATGGCTCTGCTCTGCTCAGGGCTCGTGGTGATGCATCGGCCAGGCTTCAGCAGTCACGCCGACTCACCGCTCTCCCAGCTGGCCGCCATCGACCTCCAGAGCATCGAAGCGGCCAGCATCGCCCTCGAGCAGTCTCGATGGGAAGACGCCCTGCTCGAGATGCTGGTGCTGAAAGATCCTCTGCGCAGATTTGTCACACCTCTGCATCCAGAGCGTCGTGATCAGCAGGTGATCGATCAGGTTCGGGATCGAGCGTGGCGCCATCTTCGCGACCGACTCGCCTGCGCAGAGAGACCCCATGGATCGATGGAGATGCTGGAACTATTTGCCCGATTGCAGCGGATCCCCATCGTCTGCATCGCGGCAGGGATCGAAACTCCGCGCCATCACGAACGGGTTCTGAGTCACTGGAGGCGCAGGATCGAATTGCGAAAATCATGCGATCAGGTGCTCCGCAGCGCCCAGAAGCATTATCTGGAGGGCAATGAGGTCGAGGCGATCAAGATACTCGACCCATTGCTGCAGCGTTTGCCAGATGATGCAATGCTCGATCGATATGTCACCGCAATGCGTCAGGGAGTCATCGAGCAGATCGCTGCAGACATCCGTGAGGGTCAACGGCGAAAGGACGCCTGCGCAGTGCTGACAGCGACACGACTGCTCGGTGCCATCGATGCAGAAGATCCTGCTTCGAGGGCTGCTGGCCAGTGGGCGCTACAACAACTTCGAGACGACGCAGAATTTCTGCTCACGACGGGGCAGCCCTGCGGTGCCCTGCTGAAGATGGCCATCTTGCTCGATGCGGGCGAGCCGATCGGCGATCGCCTCGGGCGGTTGAGGTCCAGCATCGAGATCCCTCTTCGGCCGATCGTGATCCGTGGCGCTCTTCGCGGACCGATCGAGGTTGGGCGCCAACTCATCCTCAGACCCGGAGTGGCGACCGTCACCACGGAGAACTCGAAACGGACCCTCAGTGCGAGGCCGAAGATGGGTGAAAACGGTCGTGTCTGGAGCAGATCTCCCGCTCACCTCGCCGATGTGAAGCGCTGGAACCAGTTGATCGGTGAGATCGTCGATCTGACCCACCGCTGGATTCCGGCGACTCCGGTCGACGCACTACTGCTCTCAGCACGCCGGTCCTTTCGTCTGGCGGAAGCGTTGCGCCTGTCGCGTCGGCTCGCTGTGAGTCCTGCCAGACGCTGGCGAACCGTCTGGAGTGAACAACTGCCGTCGCGAAACAGTGAAAGCTGGGTGATCCACGGCACCCTGCCCGTCGTGGTGATCGATGAGATGGGAAGGGGCATCGAGCAGAGCATCGAGGTCCAGCTGGCGGTGGCTCCCTCCGATCTGCATCGAGAGGGGTTGCCGGTGACTCGGTCCGATCTCGAGCAGGCCAGAAATGAAGTACTGGCGAAGCTGGAGGGGAAACTTGAGATTCTGGCGCAGCAGATCGCCCGACAGGGACTCGCGACCGCCCTTCAGAGGGCCCGGGATCTGGCGCTGGCAGGGGACCTGCCCGGAGCGCGTGAATTGCTACTTCCTGCCCTGATCGGGGCCGATGAGCACGACCAGGACCTCCAGCAGGAGGCGGCGATCGAGATCGCCCACTGGTGCCAGGTGCAGCTCGAAATCGTCAAGGTGGCGACGCTACTATCTGATACTCCCTGACCTGCCTCGATTGAAGCGAGAGGGATACGGGTCTATCCTCGCCCGGCGGGAGTCTCGAATCCGGGGGCGGGTATCGAGCACATCTCCGGAGGCGGTCCGATGCTCGACATCAAATACATCCGGTCCGAACTGGAACTGGTTCGCCAGGGAGCCCTCGATAAGCACGTCGAGGTCAACCTCGACCGACTGGTCCACCTCGATGACGAACGCAAGAAACTGCTCACCGAGCAGGAACAATTGCGCCATGACCAGAAAAATGCTGGCAAGGAAATCGCTTCCCTCGAGGGGGATTCGAAACAGCAGGCGATCGGACGCATGGGCGAGGTTTCGGAGAAGATCAAGATACTTGGAGATCAACTGCGGGCGGTGCTAGATGAACTCCAGGACATCCAGTCGAGAGTTCCCATGCCTGCAGATCCTGAAGTACCTGTCGGCAAGGATGACGGCGACAATGTCGAGTTGAAGGTGGTCGGGACCCCGACTGAATTCGATTTCGAACCGAAGGACCATGTCGAACTGGGCCAGGATCTCGACATCGTTGACTTCACGAGAGCATCAAAACTCGCCGGTTCACAGACCTACATCCTCAAGGGAGCCGGAGCGCTGCTCGAGATCGCAGTGCTTCGCTTTGCTCTCGATCATGTCGTTGAGCGTGGATTCACGCCGATGATCGTACCGACGATGGTCAAGTACGAGCCTCTCTATGGCACTGCATATTTTCCGGGAGGCGAGGAACAAACATACGAGATTCCGCGCGACAACCTATTCCTGACAGGAACCAGCGAGGTCCCGGTCACTGCATTCCACAGCGGTGAAGTACTGGAGGAGTCTCAACTACCGATCCGTTATGCCGGTTGGTCGACCTGCTACCGCCGAGAGGCGGGTGCTGCAGGGCGAGAGACTCGCGGGCTGTACAGAATTCACCAGTTCAACAAGGTCGAGCAGGTGATCATCTGCAAGAATGATGTCGAGGAATCGATCCAGCATCACGAGTTCATCAGGAATAATGCCGAGGAGATTCTCCAGGCGATGGAGGTCCCCTACAGGGTGGTCGATGTTTGCACTGGCGATCTGGGTGTTGGACAGGTGAGAAAATTCGATATCGAGGCGTGGATGCCGTCGCGTGGCTGGGGCGAGACACACTCTGCTTCGCGTTTCCACAGTTACCAGGCGCGTAGGATGGACCTTCGATATCGAGGAGATGATGGCAAGGTCCAGTTCTGTCACACGCTCAACAACACTGCCATCGCGACGCCAAGGGTGCTGATCGCGATACTCGAGAACAACCAGCGTGCCGATGGATCCGTGAAGATTCCAGATGTGCTCGTGCCATACATGGGTGGACTTACCGAGATGACTCCGATGAAAGAAGCTGGCTCAAGATGAGGAAACTGGAGAAGCAGATGCAGCATGTCTGCGTGGTTGGATTGAACTGGGGTGACGAGGGCAAGGGTAAGATAGTAGATGTGTTGGCAAGTGATGTAGATGCCGTCGTTCGCTATCAGGGCGGGGCCAACGCTGGTCACACCGTGTATATCGGGGAGGTACGCCATGTCCTCCATCACCTCCCGATGGGCGTCTTGCACGACGGGATCCTGGCGGTTCTCGGCAACGGGATGGTGCTCGAACCGGCCAAGTTGCTCGAAGAAGTCGAGTCACTGCCAGAGGAAGCGGTTTCGCGGATCCGGATCTCAGATAGAGCGCACGTCGTGCTCCCACATCACGCAGCCGTCGAGAAACTTCGTGAACAGAGTGCAGCACGTCCGATCGGAACCACGCTCCGAGGCATCGGCCCTGCATATCAGGACAAGTTCGGTCGTGATGGGATTCGTATGGGAGACATCATGACTCCCGGATTCATCGAAGGTGTCCTCCCCGGAAAACTGCGAGAACGTACGCAACGACTCGGCATCCCCGGTGACGGAATCGATGAGGCGATCCAGATCTGCAACCGATTGAAGGAGCGTCTCGAATCGCAGGTGACCGACACGCGTCAGTTGCTGCACAAGTTGCATCAGCAGGGTAAGAAGTTGCTCTTCGAGGGGGCCCAGGGCTGCATGCTCGACATCGATTTTGGCACCTATCCCTTTGTCACCTCCTCGAGTCCATCCTTCCTCGGTCTCGGACCCGGAACAGGATTCTCACCTCGCAAGATCGATCATGTGGTCGGAGTCACCAAGGCGTACTGCACTCGAGTTGGAGAAGGGCCCTTCCCCTCCGAGATTCACGGTGAAGAAGCCGAGGCACTGCGTGAGGCAGGGGGAGAGTTCGGGACCACGACAGGACGCCCGAGGAGAGTAGGCTGGCTCGACATCCCGGCGCTTCGCTTTGCCGTGGAACTCAATGATCTCGACTCCTTCGCGCTCACCAAGGCCGATGTACTCGACGGCTGGGAGACGATTCCTGTCGTCACTGCGTATCGTCTCGATGGTGAAGAACTGGATCAGTTTCCCGATTCGCTGACGGATCTGGAGGGTCTCGAGCCCGTGATCGAACAGTGGCCTGGCTGGTCTCAGGTCGATGAAGTCTCGATGCGACCCTTCATCGATCGTCTGAGGCAGGCGACCGGGATTCCCGTCTCGATCCTGTCGACCGGTCGCCGACGCGATGAGGTCTGTGTCTTTGAGCCATTCAGGGCGGAGGGGGAACTCGCTTGAGTTCGACCGGGGATTCGCGGCTATCGATGCGAACGGAAGAGGGAGACGAGGTGGGTCCGCGCCACCTTGGGTTCATCATGGACGGAAATGGCCGCTGGGCCCAGCAGCGTCAACTTCCCCGGACTCACGGACATTCCGAGGGTGCCCGGTCGCTGCGACGGATGATCAGGCTGGCGAAGGAACGTGGCATCTCGGAGGTCACATGCTTCGCACTCTCGACCGAAAACCTGCGTCACAGACCCGATCAGGAGGTCCAGTTTCTGCTCGACTTGCTGGTTCAACACCTCGAACAGGAGCGAGAGGAGATGGATCGACATCAGGTCTGTTTTCGCTCCATCGGTCGCCAGGACGGCTTGCCGCCAGAGGTGGTGGCGGCACTCGAAGCTGCGACGCGTGAAACAGCCCATCATCAGGGTGTCGTGTTCAGGCTTGCCGTGAATTACGGCGGCAGAGCCGAGATCGCCGATGCCCTCGCCGCTGCTGCCCGCTCCGACGTCGATCTCTCCCTCAACCACAGGGAGAGGCAGGTCAGCGAACACCTCTATGAACCAGGGATGACCGATCTCGACCTTCTGATCCGCACCGGGGGCGAGATGCGTCTCTCCAACTTCTTGCTGTGGCAGGCCTCCTATGCCGAGTTGTACTTCACTGATGTTCTGTGGCCAGATTTCGATGCCCAGCATCTCGACCTGGCTCTCGAGGAGTACTCTCGCAGATCTCGTCGTTTCGGTTCGGTTCCCTCCAGATCCCAGGGAGGTGAGGTGTGATCGGGCTCGCCAGCAGGTTGCTGTGGGGAATCCCCATTCTGCTCGGTGCCGTGGCACTGCTGGGTGCAGATTTGCTCGGCTGGAGTGATGGGTACGGTCTGTGGATCCTGTGCCTCGTGTTCGGTACCGGAGCCACGTACGAGGCGCTCTCGATGCTGGATCACCCACAGGGGTTGCGCAGGGAAAGACGGCTGCCCTGGATCATCGGCTTCTACGTCGTGACCATCTACGGGGTGTTTTTGACCACCAGCGTGGGGAGTGTCGGATTCGGCAGTGAAGGCGATTGGCCTGGCGAGTTGGCGAATCCTGCAACGACCTTGTTCGGAGCCGTGTTGATGCTCGGGACGCTGGTTTCGACGGCGCTGAGCGGCGGCCAGAAGAACCTTCTCTGGGCCAGAATACATCCGCCGCTGACGCTGCTCTGGTTGTCGATTCCGATGGTTTGCACCGTGGTGCTGGCCGAGGCAGATCCAGTCGGGGTGCATCTGGTGCTGTGTACCGTCTTGATGGTCAAAGGATGTGACACCGGCGCCTACTTCATCGGGCGAAGATTCGGAAAGCGACCGCTGCATCCTGTCAGCCCCAGAAAGACCATCGAGGGGCTGATCGCCGGGGTCCTGACCTCGGCTGTCATCGGTTATCTTTACGCGGTGCAACTGGCCGATCCGACCTTTTCGCCGGGCATGGCGCTGGTACTCGGGGTGCTGGTTGCGGTGGTGGGGCAGATCTCCGATCTTCAGGAGTCAGCGATGAAGAGACGTGCGGGCCGCAAGGACTCGGGTGCTTCGATCCCGGGACTCGGAGGAGCCCTCGACATGCTCGACAGTCTGGTGCTGGTGATGCCCCTCGTGTTGTGGTGGCGTGTGATCCTGGCCGCATGATCAGGAGAGGATGAGCCGTGGAGGTAACGATCGAGTTCGAGGATGACGAGGAAGCCCAGGCTGTACTCGGCGTCCGAGATATGTATCTCAGACAGATGCGAGAAGGTTTCGATATCGTGGCGTCGGCGCGAGGCCCATCACTCGATCTGCAGGGATCGGAACTGGGAGTGACCGCTGCAAAAGATGCGGTCGAACGGATGCAGGCAGTTCATCGCAAACCTGGGGCATCTACACCGGAAGAAGAACTCGACGCAGCCATCCGTCATCACCGAGGAGACTCCGGGGTGGATGAGAAGGTTGAAAAAACAACTCGGTCCGCGGAATTGTTCTCGGAAGAGGACGGTCAGGGCTGGAGAGACTTGACCCGGATTGCCCGAACCGATGGGCAGGTGCGATACCTGGAAGCGATGGCTCAGAACGAGATCGTCGTATCACTGGGTCCTGCGGGAACCGGCAAGACCTATCTCGCCGTGCGAGCTGCGGTCGAGGCATTGAAGGCGGGAGAGGTACGCAAGTTGATCCTGTGCCGGCCTGCGGTCGAAGCAGGGGAGAAACTGGGCTTCTTGCCGGGGGACTTCCAGCAGAAGGTGAATCCCTACCTGAGACCTCTCTACGACTCACTGCACGAGATGCTCGACTACGATCAGGTGCGTCGATACAGCGATCGAGAGATCATCGAGATCGTGCCGCTGGCATACATGAGGGGCAGGACTCTCAACCACGCCTTCATCATCCTCGATGAGGCGCAGAACACGACTCCGGCGCAGATGAAGATGTTTCTGACCCGGATGGGCGCGAAATCACGAATCGTCGTGACCGGGGATCCGACCCAGCTCGATCTTCAGAAGGGCCAGCCATCGGGCCTGCTGCACGCACGACGGGTGCTCGGTTCGGTGAAGGGCATCTCCTGGATCGATCTGACGGCGGCCGATATTGTTCGAAACCGCCTCGTGACCAGAATCGTCAATGCCTACGAACGTCACGAGGGCACTTCTCCTGCTCCACAGCGAAAATCGTAACCATAACTTCTCGAACGACTTAGCCGCTGATCGCTGGCATCCCTTGGACAGATGGACGGTTTCCTCGGACAATGGAGTGCTTGTGGGATCGACGGTGATCCCGCAGGACCCGGTCATCGATCGGGTGGAAGGATTCCCATGGCGAGCGCCCGTGGTCGAGCCGGTCGGAAGACCTGGCAGCGACTCTCTTTCGGCAGAAGGACGACGCGATCTGGTCAGATCGCGGCGGACCAACTTGCCGCACACCGCTTCCGGGTGCTGCTGATCCTGCTGTTCCAGATCGTCGCTGCGACCATCGTGGTGGGGTGGCGGGGGGTCGACGCACCCGATCTGACGCCAGCTTCTGCCTGGCACTGGGGTGAACTGCTGGCCGCGGTCGTGTTGATTCATGCCGGAGCGCTGCTTCTGGATCGATCCCAGCGTTCCGAGCGCCACAGACACGAGCCACGCATCGGACGCTGCTTCCTGCTGCTCAATGGATTCCTGATCGCCAACTGGGTGATTCTTCAGCAGCCGGATGTCTCGATGTTGCTGTTGCCGGTGCCACTGCTGGGAATGGTGCTCGGATTTCTGCTGAACATCTCGCGAGCGGTACTGATCTCGATGGTGGCCATCGCTCTGACAGCATTGATGGTCTCGGAGCGGTTCGAACTGATCGATCCCATCGGCATCGCGGTGGCCCAGTTCCTCGGTGTCCTTGTCGCGATCCAGGGAGTCCAGAGGGTGAGGACCCGCACCCGGATCTTGACGGTTGGGTTCCTCTCCGGGCTGACGATGGCAGTGGCGACACTACTGATGAGGACCTCGGAATTTCAGGGAATGACGATGGACCTTCTTGCCAGAAGCGGCCCGCTCAACGATGCGATGTGGAGTCTGATCAACGGCGTCGCTGCTGGAGTTCTGATCACGAGTGCCTTGCCGTTTCTCGAGAAGTGGTTCGATGTACTGACCGAGATCAGGTTGATGGAACTCTCGGATACGCACAGGCCGCTGCTCAACGAGTTCTCGCTGCTGGCTCCTGGCTCCTTTCAGCACTCACTGATGGTCGGCCAGCTGGCAGAAGAGGCGGCATCGTCGATCGGTGCCAATGGCCTTCTCTGTCGAGTGGGTGCCCTCTACCACGACATCGGAAAGATGATGAAGCCGGGCTATTTTGTCGAGAATATGCAAGGTGGCGAGAATGTCCATGATCGTCTGTCACCTGAGATGTCTCGCCTGGTGGTCATCGCTCATGTCAAGGACGGCATGAGGATTGCCGAGGAGGAACACCTTCCAACACCGATCGTCGACATGATCCCGATGCACCATGGCACTTCGGTGGTGGAGTTTTTCTTTCACAAGATGGCTCAGCAGGTCGATGAACAAGAGGCCGACCGGACCCGAGATGCGTTTCGCTACCCCGGGCCACGGCCGACTTTCCGCGAGGCAGGAATCCTGATGCTGGCGGACGGCGTCGAAGCTTCCTCCAGGACCCTCTCCGATCCGACGCCGACGCGAGTTCGTCAGCATGTGAAGAACATCATCCAGGGCCGCTCCCTCGAAGGGGAACTCGATGAGTGCGAGTTGACGATGAGCGATCTGCATCGCATCGAGGATGCCTTCGTCAGGGTGCTCTCGGCGATTCATCATGGCAGGGTCAAGTACCCGACAGATGATGAGACACCGGGTGTTTCCACGGAGGATTCCTCCGGTTCTACACCCGATTCCACGGTGGCGGCTCGTCGGAGATGAGCTCCGATTCTCCAGCCGAGATCGAGGTGGAGATCAAGGATCTCCAGGAGCTCATCGATCTCGACCACGATCAGATCGAGGATCTCGTCCGCTTCGTCCTGACCCGGAATGACCATGGTGGCAGGGTCGGACTCTGTTTCGTCGACGACGAGGCGATCGCAGCTCTTCATCAGCAGTTCATGGATGATCCCACGCCTACCGATGTCATCACTTTTCCACTGGAGCCGATCGTCGATGGGATCATCGATGGTGAGATCGTCGTTTCGACCGAGACCGCTCTTCGCGAGGCTCCCCGGCACCAGCTGGGAGCAGGCGACGAGGTGCGCCTGTATATCGTCCACGGTTTACTCCATCTGCTCGGGCATGACGACCAGGACGAGCCGGGTGAGAAGGCCATGAAGCGGCTGCAACAGGCGCTTCTGGACCGATGGAAGGCCATCACAGGGCAGTTGGGAGATTGACTTCCGGGCCCGGGTCTCGTAGACCATGAAGGGAGTCCACGCCGGGAGGTCACGGTTGCATCCACCTCTCCTCGTGATCGTTTGAGGAGGAGTGCCGAACTGACTGCTGGATCAGCAGCAGATCGAGGCAACCGTTGGTTCCCAGCGCGGATTGCCACGCAGAATTTTGAAACCATCCAGGAGGATCTACATGAATCGTCTGCTGATAGTGACCTGTATCTTCTCGCTCGCCGTTGGCGCATCCGGTTGTAACAACGGCCAGTTCACGCCACCGCCGACCGAGGCCGAGTTCTCGACCGGTGCCTTCTCGGTTCCCTTTCCTTCTGACCTGTTCATCACCTACGCGGCACTCAATGAGGGTGCGTTGCTGGCAGCGGGTGCTCCGGGCGCTTCGATCACCAACACGCCGATCATCCCGAGTGCCACCGACGCCAGCGATACCGGTGATGTGCTGGTGGCCCAGGGATTTCTCGATGGGTTTTCCAACACCATGCCGATGCAGATCGATTTCTCTCACAACCTCGATCCGGCCAGCGTCATAGCAGGGGACACGGTGCGGGTATTCGAGATCTCGATCTTGCCGCCGAGCGACGCGCTGGCAGCCATCGGTCAGCCGATTTCACTTCCTATCGGTCCCACTTCCGGGGCTCCGGGAATCATCCGCGAGTTACAAGCGGATGTCGATTACTCAGCAACGCTGACCAGGAGCGTCCAGTTCCAGATCATGGTCAAACCAAAGGTGCCGTGGCCGGCTTCCGACAATGTTTCCCTCGGTGGACTCTCGCGAGGAATCCTTGTCATGGTGACCAACGGAGTCAGAGATTTCCGAGGTAATCCGGTGATCCGCTCCGATCAGTACAGCCGCATGGTTGCTGGCATTGTTGAGAATACGGGCAGTGCCGGCACCGATGGATTCGCCAATGCCATCATGGCCGGCGTCCAATCGGGGCTGGGTCTGCTTCAGGCACAGGCGGGTGTCGATCCTGATAGCGTCGTCGTGAGCAACTACTTCACCTGCCAGAGTGTCACCGATGTACTGGATGCGGGAGTGGCCGCCACGCTGGCGCAGGCGCCGGCAGCGACGACGCCGGGCGTGTCAGTGGCGGGCGTCGACAATGTTGTAGATTTTCTTCTGAATGTCGCAGGTGTCGATATCAGCGGCAACTACAACGCCAATCTCGCCCAGGGCACCATCACGCTGCCGTCCTTCTACCCGGGTGATTCCTCCGGACCTGGCGGATGGTACGACGCGGTGACCGGGTACTGGGAAACTTCAGGTGTCGTCTATCAGTCGACCTCAGACGCTCCCAATACAGCCTTCCCGACCCGATACAACACGACAGCGGTGGCCAGGCCAGAAACGCAAGTACCGGTGCTGGTGATGACTCCCAATCACGTCGATGCTCCCTGGCCGGTCGTGATCTTCCAGCACGGCATCACTCGTAGTCGCTTCGATGCCGCTGCCTTTACCATCTTTCTCTGCAGTCAAGGATTTGCCGTGGTCTCGATGGACGCACCACTGCATGGCACCACCGAGGGTAATCCATACTGGGCGGGCCACGGTCCCGTCGCTGGCGAGCAAATAGGAGAAGAGAGAACACTCGGCATCGATCTGCAGGACAATGTCACCGGACTTCCCACAGGTGTCGATGAAAATGGAATTCCCATCGGCGATGGAATTCCGGAGGCAAGCGGCGAGTACTTCCTCAACTTTCCCAGTCTCATCAGTTCCAGAGCAGTCTGGATGCAGGCGGTCTGTGACCTGGCGATGCTGACCGAGACCCTTCCGACCTGGGATTTCGATGGTAACCCAGCGACCGGTACTGTCACTGGAGCGGACTTCACCGACGAGATTCACTACATGGGAATGTCGCTCGGCGGCTTGATCGGCACCACATTCCTCAGCGCCATGCCGGCTGGCAAGATCTCCTCTGCAGAACTGTGTGTGACTGGCGGTGGTGTTGCGAAGATGCTGGAGAACTCTCCGGTCTATAATCCGCGACTGATGGTTTTCTTCGCCGGAGAGGGGCTGGTGCAGGGCACGACCCGCGCCGAACAGGCTCTCAATGTGATCTCGGCGGTTGCCGACGGCATCGATCCTGTGGTGCATATCCGCCGTGCAGCGAGCAAGGTGCCGGTGCACATGGCTGTGATCAAGGGCGGCAGGTCGCCTTCTGGAGAGATGTTCGGCTTCGATTATCCCGATACCGTGGTCTCGACCAACAGCCTTGGAGACGGTCTCTACGGTGCCATGGTCGGGGTGGATATTTCTCTGATCCCCAATGGAGACAGTGGCATCTACACGGGAGTCCTCGAGCCGAGTTATCTCGGCGGCTCGTTTCCTATGCAGCGCATCGGTTCGCTGACACTTCACAATACTGCGGGAGTGAAGGACTTTCCCCCCGGCCTACACGGCGGCGGTGCCACCAATTACATCACCGGAGATCATGGCTCCTTTGCAGATCCGCTCTCTTCAGTGGGTGCAGCGATGCAGTTCACTGCGGTCAACTGGGCAGCTTCCTCAGGCAAGAATAGGTTTGTCCACGCAGCATCTCCCTACGATCTGACCGACCTCGTCATCGATGCTATCGATGTGGAGATCCCGGTGATGCAGGGAGAAACCAGGCTCGGCAGGATCACATTGACCGAGACTGGAGACGCAACCAATCCAGTCGAGGCGGTGTTCGAGACGATCGGGGATGCGGGCACGCTGGGTGCCGCAGCAGCCGCACTCGGCGGTCACCACTTCAACTGGTATCAACTCGTCATCGCAGACGATGCGCCACCGAACGCCACGAGCGGCGTGCCCGGGCCGGATACAGCAACTGTCGGAGCACCCCTGACGGTGCCCAGAATCGACCCACCGAGTGGTGGAACCGGTCAGACCGCATCCTTTGCAGACAACGGAACTTACGCCGATGACAAGCCGTGGCTGTGGAACGAGGTTCAGGTCGGACCGGGTGCGTTCTCCGACGATCAGAATGAAGCGGCCTCGGCCTTCTACTGTGTGCGGGAATTCACCAACAACCCCCTCGCTGCGACGCTACCGGGAGTCGATCCCTGTGTCGGAGATCCATCGCAGCAATCGTCACTGACATACCAGATCGGACCGTGGGCAGGCAACCTGACCGATATCGGCAATCGCTTCCAGGTTCGCGCGTGGTTGGTGCTGGTCGACATCGATGGCAACCAGGTACGGCTCCTCAACGGCTTCACCTTTGGCCAGCAGGTCACACCAGGAGCAGGGGGAATCGGATCGGCGACCACCACCACGGGTATCGCTCAGATGCCTGGATCGCCGGGAACCACCGGTGACGACACGATCCTGCAGGGATTCTAGAAACAACAGCAGAGGATCATGCAGGGGAGCCGGCGGAATCGATTCCGCCGGCTCCCCTCTTTTTGGAGGAGCGGTGATCGATCTTCATGTGGGCACCAGACCGGAAGACCTGCATCTCTTCATCGAACTGATCGAATCGTTCGGATCTTCGACCGGGGATGAACATCGTCTGTCACTTCGAGCCGAGGAGATTTCCAACTGGTCGGTGGGAGAGCATCTGGATCATGTCCTGACTGCGGATCTGTTGAACCTGAAGGCGGCAAGATTGATCTCTCTGGGTCGTGGGAAGCCATCATCCGAGGGACTCAACGAGGCGGGCCACCGGATCTTGACCGGGGGCGTGATTCCGCTGGGATCGGCACAGGCTCCCGAGTTCGTATTGCCGAAAGCGGGTCGGAGTGCCACACAGCTGGAAGAATTGCGAGTCGGGGTGTTACAGGGCTGGCAGAAACTCGGGCCACGTCTCGATCAGATCGACGAGTCCGGCCAGGTGCTGCATCACTTTGCCGTCGGAGAACTGGGTGCGAAGCAGTGGCTTCGTTTTGCCCTGATTCACACTCGCCATCATGTCGCCATCGTGGACCGAATCGTGGCCCACATTGGCGAATCCAGCTGATGGTTGCTGGAATCGAATCGGAACCCGGGATCAGCGCACCTTGAGATCCCCGGGGTAGCGCGGTGCTCCGCCAAGGTAGGGGTACTGGTCAAATTTTGATCCCTGACCGCTCACCCTTGGATCCGCTGATTTCTTCAGTTCTGCGAAGAGCCGTTTTTTCATTCGTGTCAGTACTTCTGCATATGCCGCATCGGCGGCGACATTGACCAGTTGATCGGGATCCTTCTTCAGGTCGTAGAGTTCGTCGGCGGGACGCTTGCCGAAGCACAACTGATAGAAGCGGCGATGCGGGTCGTCCTTGTCGCGGTTCGAGACGATGTAACTCTTGGTCGGCCCGTTATCGCAATCGGCGAGCCACGCATTCTGTAGCGCTGCCTTCTCGAAATGGGGGGTTCCAGCGGGCCAACGATCGGGAGCGAAATTGTGAAGATAGAGATAATCATGAGTCCTGAGTGCTCGAGTGGGGTAGCCACCCATGTCGGGGGCTTCCTGAGCGGCCACGTGGCGTTCCTTGCCATGGAGTACAAAACTACGATCGCTCATCTCCTTGCCCGCCAGTAGCGGTAACAGGCTCCTCCCGGTGACATCGACTGGTAACGGCACTCCCGTGGCCTCGTAAAAGGTCGGAGCCAGATCAGTGAGACTGACAAATTCGTTCACGACAGTGCCACTCTTGACTCCTTCTGGCCAGCGCACAGCCAGTGGTACCCGTGCACCACTGTCGTAGTTGTTGCTCTTGCAGCGTGGAAACGGCATGCCGTGATCGCCGGTCATGACGACGATGGTGTTCTCGAGCTGCCCACAGGCTTCGAGTGCGGCGATCGCTGCTGCGACGACACGGTCAAAGCGCTGAACTTCCAGGTAGTAGTCCGCAACATCGCCGCGCACCTCGGGAGAATCTGGAAAGTGGCCGAAGAGTTTGATCTTCGACAGATCCATGCCGCTCTTGGCCCCGGAATCCTTGACGAAGCCACGGTGAGGATCGTGGCTTCCGAGCCAGAAACACCACGGTTTTCCTTCAGGTACCGCTGCGATGAAATCTCGCAGAGCCTCGGGGTCTGGAGAACGGATGGGGGACCCGGCAGGATGACGGCCTGCGGTCTCCGTGCGTCCTGGTCCCCAGCCCTTGCTCTTCGAGCCGGTCTCGTAGCCGGCACGTTCGAGCAGTTCCGGGTAGGTATCGAACTTATCCGGCAACACGCTCCACAGATTGCCTGCTCCCTCCAGTCGCCAGTGCCACTGTCCCGTCAAGATGGAACCTCTCGATGGGGTGCAAGAAGGAGACGAGATGTAGGCGTGGTGAAACAGGGCCCCTTCTCTTGCGATGCGGTCGAAGGTCGGTGTCTTCACCACGGGATCGCCATAGCAACTGGCATGGGGCCAGCCCCAGTCATCGGCGATGGCAAACAAGATGTTGGGACGAGTTGCAGATTCACCTTCGGCTGGAACCTGGCCATCGAAACCGCTCCCCATGCACACGAATAGCGATAGAAGCGCTAGCTTTGCGTAGCTCATGAAGTGGACCTGTCTGCCGGGGGTTGCCACAGTTCGACACGATGGCCTTCCGGGTCGGTGACCCAGCCGAAATGGCCATATTCGCTATCTTCGGTCTTCTCATCGACATCGCAGCCACCTTCTCGAAGCTGAGCGAGCATCGCATCTCGATCCGAAACCCTGAAGTTGACCATGAATTGATTCTCGCTGGCTCCGAAGTAGTCGGTCTTCTCATCAAAGGCGCTCCAGATTCCGCCCCCCTCCGCCGAGGTTGGTTTTTCGCCACCCGGCAAGATGGCTCCGCACCATTCGTCGTCGATGTCGATTCCGAGGTGCTTGCGGTACCAGGCGGAGAGTGCGTGTCGCTCCTTGGCCCGGATGAACACGCCGCCGATTCCCTGTACTTTTTGCATTCGAACTCCTTCTAGTGATCGTCTCCGTCGAGCAGGTTGAGACAGCATTTCTTGTATTTTTTACCACTGCCGCAGGGACATCGATCGTTGCGACCGATCTTTGCAGCGACCCTATCGATCGATTCCGCTTCACCACGTTGAGAACGAAGGAAAGCATCCTTGAGAGTAAGAACCATATGCAGGTGAGATTCGCCTCCGGCGAGTCTGCCACGGCGCTGCAGGTCTGCGAGAAACTCACCTACCAGCTGGGGAACCAGCGGCTGTAGTTTCTCGGAGAGGGAGAGTGAGCCGAGCCCATCTAGCAGTCCAGCACGGACGTCTTTCTCTTCGATGGCGTCCGGAGCGACCTGACGAACCGAGCAGGCGTGTCGTAGAAAGGTGGCGAGAATTCCCTGAGCATGAGGTGCCAGTGCGGGATCGACACGGTCTCCCGCATCGTCGATGAGGAAATCAGAAACCCAGTTTTCGATCTGTTCCTGGATCCACCGATCGTCCATCCGGATACCCCTCCCGTGAACAATCAGCATCGAGCAAGAAACCACCTCACGCCAGTCTCTACCCCCGGTGGTCGTTGGCTGATGACACCTCGATTCTCTGTTACGATCCCCGCTGATCTATCCGGGGTGATTCCAGTCACCGACACGGCCGTCACTCAGAAGGAGGGGTGAGTCAGATGAATCTCAAACCTGGTTTCCTGTCTCTGATCTTGATCCTGTTCGTTCAAATTCCGGCCGCTCAAGTCCTTGGCCAGGAAGCGAAGCAGCCCGTCGAGAAGAAGGACGTCCCTGCCGTCTACGATGTGAACGCCGATGCGGCTGCAGACATTGCCGCTGCAGTGGCCAGGGCAGGCAAGGATCATAAGCGTGTGATGGTGGTCTTCGGAGGCAACTGGTGCGGGTGGTGTGTCAAACTCGATCAGTTCTTCAAGAAGGATCGAACCGTGGCGCGCACTGTCCGCTATGAGTACGAACTGGTGAAGGTAGACATCGGTCACTTCGACAAGAACATGAGCATCACCGAGAAGTACGGCGCGAAGTTGAAGAAACAGGGGGTTCCCTACATCACCGTCCTGGATGGTTCCGGCAAGGTCGTGGCCAACCAGAACACCGGCGATCTGGAAGAGGGAGACCATCACGATAGCGCCAAGGTCGAAAAATTCCTGCAGGAGCAGAAGGCGCCCCCGGAAGATGCCGAGGAGGTGCTGGCAGCGGCGTTGAAGCAAGCGAAGAAGGATGGCCGCAGGGTGTTGCTGCATCTTGGCGCACCGTGGTGAGGCTGGTGCGGCAAGCTCGAGGAGTTCCTCGGCACACCAGAAGTATCGAAGTTACTGGCCAACGACTACATCGATCTGAAGATCGACACCGATCGCATGACCGGTGGCAAAGAAGTGGCGGCACGGATCCGAGGCAAGAATACCGGTGGAATCCCCTGGATGGTGATCCTCGATGGAGATGGCAAGGCCCTCATCACCGGGGATGGGCCCGACGGCAACATCGGTTGCCCGGTGGCACCGGAAGAGCGCGCTCACTTCATCGACATGATCGGAAAAACTCGCAATAAACTGACTGACAAGCAGGTCGAGAACATCAAGACCCAGTTGCAAGGATTTGCCGACCGGATCATGTCAGCCAGAGCGGCGCGGCGGCGCTGAGACCGGTGTGGATCGACCAGGAAGTCCTGAGGAAGCTGGACGCCTCAGGATTTCTCGATCCAGCCTCCCCCGAGTACCACATCGTCGTCGTACAGGGCAGCGACCTGTCCGGATGCGATGGCGAAAACCGGCTGGTCGAGTGATACCTCGATCCATTCGTTGCCAGGATTGACCTGTACCGTGCACGGTTGAGGCGTGCCGCCATGGCGAATCTGAACCGTGCAGCGATGAGGGAGTTCCGGTGGCGTTGGGCTGAGCCAGTTCATCTCGGAGATCTGGAACTGATCCTCGAGTAACGATTCCCTGCGACCCAGCACAACCTGGTTGGTGGTTCGATCAGTTTTCACGACATAGCGCGGTTCCCCGGCAGCGATACCGAGTCCTCGGCGTTGTCCGACGGTGTATGCGGCGTAACCCTCGTGAGTCCCGATCTTGTCGCCGTCCTCATCGATGATGTCCCCTTGCTGGAGGCTCTCAGGAGCTTCCTTGCGGATGACGCGACGGTAATCGTTGGCGGGCACGAAGCAGATCTCCTGGCTCTCTGCTTTCTGAACCACAGGTAAGTTGGCGGCTCCAGCGAGATCTCTCACCTGTGCCTTGCGAAGTTCTCCGACCGGAAACAGACACTCCTTCAGTACCGAGTAAGGCACGGTGGCGAGGAAGTAGGACTGATCCTTGTCTCCATCGATGCCGCGAGCGAGCCGGGGACCATCCACGCCTTCCACGACCCGGGCGTAGTGACCGGTGGCGACGAATTCGGCACCGAGGTCTCTGGCCAGATCGTGAAAGACATCGAATTTGATCCACTGGTTGCAACGGGCACAAGGGTTAGGAGTACGCCCATCTCGGTATTCGTCGACGAAGTAATCGATGACCTTTCTGAACTGTTCGGCGTAGTTGAAGGAGTAGAAGCGGATCTCCAGCACATCGGCGACGCGTCTGGCATCGATGGCATCTTCGACGGTGCAGCAGGCGCGGCTTTTTTCCGCCGCCTGGCCGCCGTCTCCCAGTCGCAGGAAGGCTCCGATCACCTCGTGTCCCTGCTCTTGTAGTAGGTGGGCAGCAACGCTGGAGTCGACTCCACCGCTCATCGCTACCAGTACCCGTGCCACGCCATTTCTCCTTTCGCTCTTCCTGCGGTCGGTCGCCTGCGCATCGCTTGCGCCAGGGCATCTCAGCGGACAGAGTAACGCAGGCACAACAGGAAGTCTCCGCTTCCGCCAGACGATGAAATCAGGACCAGTATCAAACTGCTCCGCGCCGCCGGAAAGGCCCATGATGGTATCCTTCGCACTCTCTGACGAACAGCGGATGCTGGTGGATATGAGTCGTGAATTCGTCGCCAAGGAGGTCATCCCGGTCGCCGAGCACCACGACCGCAGTGGCGAATATCCCACTGCTGTAGCAGCCCAGGCCTTCGAACTGGGCCTGATGAACATCACCATCCCGGATCAGTATGGCGGTGGGGCACTGGGTCACTTCGAGGAGGCGCTCATCACCGAGGAACTGGCCTACGGCTGTTCAGGGATGGCCATCAGCATGACCGTCAATAACCTCGCAGCGGTTCCGGTGCTGATCGGGGGCGATGAAGAACAAAAGAAGAAGTGGCTTGGAAAACTCACTTCCGAGCACGTCACAGCTTCCTATTGCCTGTCGGAGCCGGATGCGGGCAGCGATGCAGCTTCGCTTCGTACCACGGCGATTCGTAAGGGAGACAGCTACCTCATCAATGGCTCGAAGGCGTGGGTATCGGGTGGGGCACACGCAGGGTTCTTCATCCTGTTTGCCAACACTGATCCGGGAAGCGGGCACGAAGGCATCACCTGTTTCGTGGTCCCTTCAGATGCAGATGGGATCGAGATCGGAAAAAAAGAAGACATGATGGGTCAGCGAGCTTCCAGCACCGTCTTCATCAACTTCGAGGATGTGGAGATCCCCGCAGCAAACCGGATCGGAGCCGAGGGCAAGGGTTTCCTCATCGCCATGAAAACTTTTGATCGCACACGCCCGGGTATCGCTGCGGCGGCAGTAGGGGTAGCGCGGCGTTCCCTGGAGGAGGCGACCCGCTATTCTCTCGATCGTCGGGCATTCGGGAAACCGATCGCCCGGCAGCAGGCGATACAGTTCATCCTTGCCGACATGGCAAAGGATGTGGAGGCTGCTCGGCTGTTGACCTGGCAATCGGCGTGGATGATCGATCAGGGGCAAAGAAATACGAAGCAGTGCTCGATGGCCAAGTGCTTCGCGGGCGACATCGCCATGAAGGCCGCCACCGACGCGGTGCAAGTCTTTGGAGGCTACGGATATTCGAAGGAATACCCGGTCGAGAAACTGATGCGAGACGCCAAGGTGATGCAGATCTACGAGGGCACCAATCAGATCCAGCGCCTGATCATCGCTCGTCACCTGCTGGAGGCGTGAGGCTGGTTTCAGACCTGGCGGGCAAAATCCCAGAGTGGTAGGACGAAAGTGGCTGCGCTCTCGCCTCGGCGTGCACGTTCGAAGTGTAATTTGATCTTTTTGGCGACCAGATCGTCATTCAAAAACGGCATACCCAGACAATCCCAGAACTCGTGGCTACTTCCGCCCGGGAAACTACGACAGAAGGTCGAGAAATCGTCTGCTGTACCCTGGAAGTAATCATCCAGGTCATTGGCCCAGTATTCCTCCTGCACATCCGCATCGCCGTCGACCGGCTGCTCCTCGAAGCGCAAGGCGGAGAACCGGATCAGGTAATCCCTCGGACTCCAGGAGTCCGTAGTGCCGTATCGGATACGCACGCGATACTGGCCCCCGTATTCAGAGAGTCGGTGCTCGATCGGCGGCTTTCGCTGACCGATCAGGTAGGGCAGATATCGCTGCTGAAGGAAGTGCAGGATCTGCTGGTGCTGAGTGGTGGCATCGCGCTGTTCATCTCTCAGAGGAGCGACGGGAAAATCAGCGACGATCTCGGTTTCGGGGTCGAAGTGGCGTTGTGACTCCTGATCGAGAACCTCCAGGCCCGGGACGGGTGTCACGGGGCCGGCGACTCCCGAATCGACGCTGACACTTTCACCGCCGTGGAGTGCCATCACCTGGAGCGGCAGGTTTTCTCGAGTCACTGCTTCTCGCTCGATACGTGCCCGGTCTTCGAGTCGCACCGGAAACAGCACACGGTTCCAGCAGCCCACAACCTCGTGGGGAAGGGAGATCCCCTGCCCGATGATGATGCGAACCGTGCCTTGCGCCTGCCAGGGACAGGAAGTGGATCCGTTGGGCATGATCTCCTCCTGGGCCAATTGTGCCGATACACCTCGCTGATGCGCCACCACCTGCTGGCGGGACTCCTGATCGGGAGCATCGACACTCGCCATCGTCGCTTCCAGTTCATTGCGAGTGGTGAGAAAGACCCTTTGCCTCGGACCCGCCTCGATCAGCAACTCACCGACCATCTCCCTGACGGCAGGGTCCTCCATCGGCAGCACGGCATCGGCTTCCGAGAGCAGAGCATCTTGACCGTTATCGAGCAGCAAGATCATGCAGTCGTCTTCATTCGTGGCATCTTCTCTGACATTGAAGAACGCACGCGCTCTGATCCCTCCCAGGTCCATCGCGGAGTCCTGTTCGAGCACGGTGATGGGCCAATCGGGCAAGAACTCGGTCAGGATCGACTTCAGGTACCTGAGGCTGGTCGGAATCAGCAGCCGAGGATTGCCCTCTAGTTGTCGGTGCAACTGGAGCAGCGAGTAGGGGCACAGGTGATCGGTGTGCGAATGAGAAATCCAGATGCCATCGATCGGTGCCATATTGGACCAGTCGGCGCGAATCCTGGGGAACCGACCGCCCACATCACCGATGACATGATCGTCGAGCCACGGATCTGCCAGCAGTCGGAAGGGCGTTCCGTGCTCCCGGTCGATGGTGGCGATGAATGCGGAATGTCCGAGTGCTTCGATCTTCAAGTGGTCCTCCTGTAGTTTCCAGTTAACGGTACGCCCCGTTGTGTCAGCGTACTAGGGATTCTCGTTCAGGATCTCCCGCTCTATCCGGATGACCATCGATCCGGTGAATCCCTCGATGTAATCGACGATCTGTTGCATCCGGGACTCCGCGTTCTTGCCGTCCGAAGCGACAAACGACACGCCGATCACGATTCGTTGCAGCATGTCCTGAGAATCCACCTCTGCCACGGAGACCTCGAAGCGAGAGCGCAGGCGATCCTTCAAACTGCGCAGGACATGACGCTTCTCCTTGAGAGATCTGGAGCCAGGAACCTGAAGGTCCGCTTTGATGATGCCGACCTTCACGATCGGCTCCCTTCGTCGCCAGTCGGATCTCCGATCCCGAGGTCGTCCATCTTCTTTCGTAACAGTTCAGGGGGCATGTCGAGGCGAGATGCGACCTGCTGCTGGTCTCCCTGATTCTCTGCCAGCAGGTGTTCGACCCAGACCCGGAAATCCTGTCTCAATTTGACCGGCGAGATGCCGAGAATCCGTGCCGCTGGGCGCAGTTTCCAGCGCGTCTGCCTCAGTGTCTCGGTGATCAAGGTGCCTCCGAATTCCTTCTGCAGGAGTGCCCATGGACGCTTTTTCTTGGACGCTTCATCCGGTGTCGATCGGATCAGATCGGAGAGTCCGGCGCGATCAAACTTCAATAACGAACCCGAGG
>Ga0310120_10000723_pt1 | contig 25755 bp, 19 predicted proteins | sample CB27_AW_983_MG_FD_203506 | JGI IMG/M metagenome (GOLD analysis project Ga0310120, IMG submission 203506) | Marine microbial communities from Western Arctic Ocean, Canada - CB27_AW_983 | ecosystem: Environmental > Aquatic > Marine > Oceanic | place: Canada: Western Arctic Ocean | collected...
GAGCCGCCCTCGATCCTGCCCTCGTCGCCAACGCGTCGCAGACGCCGATGTTCTTTGGCAGCGCGCTGACCAATTTTGGGGTTCATCCTTTTCTGGAGCGCTTTCTCGAACTGGCCCCGGGACCTGCGCCGAGGAAGAGCGAAGGGGACCTCGTCGACCCGGTCACTCATCCATTTTCGGGATTCGTCTTCAAGATTCAGGCGAATATGGACCCCGACCACCGTGACCGCGTGGCCTTCGTGCGAATCTGCTCCGGGCAATTCGAGAAGGGGCGCCAGACCCTACATATGCGAACGGCGAAACAGATCCGACTCACGAATTCGACGCTGTTGATGGGGAAGGATCGCGAAGAAATCGAGGAGGCTTTCGCCGGCGACGTGATCGGGCTCTTCGATCCGGGCATCTTTCGGATTGGCGACACACTCTCCGACGTTGCCGGGGTCGTCTACTCGGGCATTCCGATCTTCGCTCCCGAATCCTATATGCGCGTCGAAGTGGCGGGCGTCCAGAAACGCAAGGCTCTCGAGAAAGGAATCGAACAGCTCGTCCAAGAAGGCGTCGTTCAGCTCTTTCGGGATCCGGAGGGTGGGTCGGCGAGCTGGATACTCGGCGCGATGGGGCCGCTGCAATTCGATGTCATGCAGCATCGGCTCAAGACGGAGTATGGGGTCGAACTCTCGCTGTCGAATCTGCCTTACAAGTTGGCGCGCTGGCCCCAGGCGGGTTTCGATCCCGAAGACTACAAATATTCGGAGCGCATTCGTGTCGTTCGCGATCGAGACGATCATTGGGCCCTGCTCGCGCATAGCGTCTGGGATTTCGATCGCCTGCTCGAACGCAACGAGGCGCTCGAATTGGCCGAGACGCCGGACCCCTCGCTCTTCGAGAACGTCGGCTGACCCACTCGTGCAGGGCCGGGACCTTCTTCAGACCACTTGATCAGGAGAGGGCGAGCGCGTCCTGGATGGCGACCGAAAGGTCTTCGAGCGAGAAGGGCTTTTCCAGGAAACCGTCGATGCCGACGCGCTCTGCTTCGGACTGGAGGTCGGCGGTTGAAAATCCAGTCATCAACAGGCTTCGCAGATCAGGCCATTGGCCGCGCAGAGCTTCTCCCACCTCGATGCCGTGCATCTCACAGCGGAGCATCCAATCTGCCAGCTGGATGTCGGGTTCGAAGTCGCGCGAAACCTCGATCGCTTCCACGCCGGTCTCGGCCGTACGGACATCGAGCCCGTCGCGACGCAGAAACCGCTCCAGATATTCCCGCTAGGTCGGTTCATCATCGACGATCAGGATTCGTCGGGGTGCTAGGGCTTCGCTTGCGCGTGCGATATCGGCTTGCAGGTCGCTGCTTCCGTTCGCGGAAATCTTGGAAGGACGGGGCGGGAAATCTGAATGATCCGGTATCAGCAATGACTCCTGATTTTCTACGCCAACGATCTCGATCCTATATTGACTCTACGCAGTGCGAACCTCAACCGTAACACGGTTTCCGCTCAGCCTGCCGAGCTGCCTCGGATTCTCGGACCGCCTCTGCCCATGCTCGCCGAAAACCGCAGATTTATACACGAATTTTGTGATGAGATGGTCCGATAAGTCGTTGGTGCGAGTGGGCGGTCCTGGCAGGAGTCAGCCGCGGGCGTCGACTCTCTCGATCACGGCGCGGACGATGATCGGCCAGGCAATCGTCGCATCGGCGTAGACCTCGACGTGGCGTCCGCCCTCGCTCTCGGGAATGAACTTTCCCCAGGTGACGCCCTCGGAATAGCTGCAGCCGGAGAGGCCGCCCCAGTGATCCGGTTCTGGACAGATTCGAACGGCGTAGCGATAGCGTCGGACCGGCTCGTCGGTCCCCAGGCGGTCAGCGCTGATTTCGAGATAGGGGGCGATTTGTTGTGCCCAGTTTCGAGGGACTCCGCCGCCGATCGTGAAGATGCCGAGGCACTCGTTTTGTCGAATCCGATCGGCAAAGTCTTCGAGATCGAGAAAGGGGTCGAAAGCAAAGGTCGGCCTTCCGGCGGCATCCAGCCGACGATTGTGAATCGCGAAGTCGAGGCCGAGTTCGGAATCCGTAAAGGCGGGGACGTAGATGGGAACGCCGTGATTGACGGCGCTGCGCAGGATCGCGCGGCCGGCATCGCTTTGCTCGAGGTGGCTGCCGATACGCTCGAGCAGTCGGTGGCTACAGAGCGTGGTTCCGGGCTCGATTCCAGAAAGAACGAGATCGAGCAGCGCTTCTGTGTCATCGAGGTTGCGTTCGAGTTCGATCGTGTCGTACACGCGGTTGTAGCCGCGTTCAAAGAGCTCTTCGTCGGGCATCGACGGCCGGTGCTTGAAATGGAGCAGGCCGGCGGCTTCGACGACACCGTGGGTCATCAAGGCGCCTGTTGCCACGATCGCTTGAACCCATCCGCGCTCGATCATCTCGCATAACACGAGTCCCTGTTTAGCGATGGTCATGGCGCCCGAAATCGTGACGACCCGAAAACAATTCGGGTCGCGGACCATCTCTTCCAGCGCATCCGCAGCTTCGCCCAGTCGCCGTCCACCGAAGGCAGTATCCGCCATTGCCGAGACGAGCGCGTTTACACTATCGAGCCGGGCGACGTCGAGCGGGACCAGGGGCTCCAGTCCGTCGTCGATTCCGGTTCCGTAATTGTCCGAGTCTCGCTTCACTGTCAATTTGAATTCCTCGATCGGTACGGGCGATTCGAATTCGCCGGGGAGAACATCAAGCTTGGGGGAGGAGATCGGCGACGAGCTCGGTCGGCTCGTGTATGGGGAGGGAGCAAGACGTTCCAACGCAGACGTAAGCCGTGGCGCGACCATCGATGGCCTCGCGGCCGGCGAGCCAATCGGCCCCGACTCCGAGGATCGAAGGCGCTGCTCCGGCCGATGCCATTTCGCTTGCGCTGTCCGGCGTGACGACCAGGACGGCATCTTCCGGTCGAAGAACACGGCGAGCGCGCTCGGCGAGCGCCTGCGTGTTGGAATCGGAAGCGTCGCCGACGATCACGGCGACGGAGAGACCTCGAATGCGCAGTGCGATCGCCCGCAGAAGCGTTGGGAAGGCATGAGGCGATCGCTCCAGAACCACAGCCTCCTCCGCGATTGCAAGATCAACGAAGGCGTCGAGTTCACTCGAGCCGGAAATCGCCGCGAGTCTGGTAAGGCCCAGGATCGCAAGTCCGGAAGCGTCGGGGGTGGCCCCGTCGTGTTCGGATCGCGGTCGGTGGATGAGTCGTTGGCTCTCGCGGTCGGTCAGGTAGAGCGCGCCGGAATCGCGATCGGCAAACCGACTGACAATGTCATCCGCGAAGCCGACCGCCGACGCCAGGAATCGATCGCCGGCACCGGCGCGATGAAGATCCAGACAGGCGTTCAACATGGCGGCATGATCGTCGAGAAATCCCGAGGTATGGCTGCGGCCTTCGTTGTGGACTCGTTGGAGTTTCTTCTTCTCGTCCACCATCGAACCGAGGACGAAGTCGGCTGCGCCAACGGCATCCTCGAGCATCGCAGGATCCGCCCAATTCGAAGCGGCACGAGCCAGGCCGGAGATCGTGTAGCCATTCCAGGCAGCGACGTGTTTGGGATCGAGAGCCGGAGCGATTCGGTCCGCTCGGCGGGCGCGCAGCTTCACTCGGGCCGATTCGAATTCGCTTCGCGAGCCGCGAGCCTCGTCGATCAGGTGGCTGGCGATCCCCTCGAAGTTGCCCTTCGCGCGGACACCGTAGGCGCTGCAGAAGCTCTTTGATTCGTCTCCCAGAACGGCATCGATCTCTTCCGGGGTCCAGACAAAGAATTTCCCCTCGACGCCTTCACTGTCTGCATCTTGACTGGCGTGGAACGCGCCGTTGGCTGCGCGCATCTCGCGGCGGAGATATTCGACGGTTTCGCGTACCGGCCACTCGAGCTCGTGCGCGTCGTGACTTCGCCGCGCGAGTTCGGCGTAGAAAGACAAGAGCTGTCCCTGGTCGTAGAGCATTTTCTCGAAATGCGGAATCGTCCAGTTCGCGTCGACGCAGTAGCGATGGAATCCGCCGCCGAGCTGGTCGTAGAGCCCGCGCCGGGACATTTCCCGCGCGCATTGCATCAGGAATCCAGCAACCTGCGTGGCATCTTTTGAATCGAGGAAATCGAGCGCCGTCGACAAGAATTCGAGATTCGTCGGCGTCGGAAATTTTGGAGCGCTGCCGAAACCGCCGTGCGCGTGGTCCGCATTTCGCATGATCAGTGCGGCCGCGCTGCGAACGGTCTCCACCCCGAATGTTTTCGACGACGCCTCTTCGGGGCGAGTCGGTCGTGCGACGAGGGCGGCTGCAATCTGTCCGGCATTTTCCTCGACCTCGCGCCGCTCTTCGCGCCAGGCTCGGGTCAATGCCGCAATGATTTCGGGAAAGCCGGGGGTGTTTCCGCGGCGTTCGGGCGGAAAGTATGTGCCCACGAAAAAGGGGCGACCCTCCGGAGTACAGATCGCGTTGAGCGGCCAACCGCCATGACCGTTCAAGCGCAAGGAAGCATCCATGTAGATCTGATCGACGTCGGGTCGCTCTTCTCGATCGACTTTGATGTTCACGAAGGCTTCGTTCATGAGCCCGGCGATGGCAGGATTCTCGAAACATTCGCGCTCCATCACATGACACCAATGGCAGGCGCTATAGCCGATGGAAACGAGCAGCGGTCGGTCGCATTCCCGCGCCCGATCGAGCGCTTCCTCGCCCCACGGATACCAGTCGACGGGATTGTGTTGGTGTTGGCGAAGGTAGGCGCTGGTCTCGCGCCCGAGCCGATTGGTCGGTCGCGCCGTCTGCGTCGCGTCTGCGGAGTCTTCGTGGCTCATGGGCGCCGACGAGTCTAGCCGGCCGACTGTCTTCCGGCGTGAGTTTTCTCCCGGTTGCGGACGAGCAGCGAGAACGCGACCGGCCGACTACTTTGTCGGTCATGGCGATCGTTCATCTCGACATTGACGGCGGAAGCGCCAGCGGCGGAGACGAGGAAAACATCAAGGCACTCCGTCTGCGTGCGGCCGAAGTACTCGAAAGCGCCTACGGGTTTCTCGAGAAGCAACCCGATCAATGGGCGCGATTGCGGGCGCAGATTCTCTGTGACGCTCGGCCAGTCGAGGACCTCACGGACGCAATCGCAGGCCTGCAGACGGTGGACGGTCGTCTGCCGATGGCGACCCTCGTGTCCGGCGGTGGGGGTGGATTCCCAGACACGGACCTCGGTTCGCTGGCGAGGGATCAGCAAGCGATCGTGGGTACTCTCGAATTCTTGTTGATGGCTGCGGATGCCAGGGTGATGCACGCGGATTGGGTCGAACGCGCGGCGCGAGCGCTCGAATCCCTGCAGGCGGACGACGGTGCATTCAGGGTCGCCGCTCTCGGATCGGGATCCAGTGCCGAGCAGGCGGATGTCTTCTGGACCGGTATGGTCGGTGGGATCCTCGGACGCACTCCGGTTTCTCGTCCGAGCGGACTCGAGGCCGCCGGGGATTTTCTGGCGAGTCGATTCACGCCGGAATCCGTCGAGGACGATCGCTATTCGGCTCTTCTCGCGAATGCCCATTTCTTTACCAACGTGGCACACGACCTGGCCGACGAAGCGCTGCAATGGTGCGGCCGCGGGCTCGAGAAGGGATTTCGGAGTCGCCGATACGACGCTGTCTCGACGCTTCGGGTATTGCTGACCTGCGATGCGCAGGCGCTCCCGGCAGCCAGTTTCGACGTCGTCGAACTGCTCGAGGGTGTTCTCGCTGAACAAGCGGGCGATGGTGGGTTTGCCGAGCTTTCACTCGCGGGACCCACGGCGCGCACGACGCAGACCTTCGATGCGATGCTCGGGATCGTTCGCTTGTGCGCGGTTCTCGACGAGTGAGATCGTCTCCGGGCTAGTTCGATTCGATGAATCGTTCGAAGAAGGCGCGAATTCGAGCGGCGTTGGCACCGAGATCGCTTTGTCCGTCTCGCGACTTCGAGCGCATGTCGATCCTGGTTCCGGCTCCGTCCGCTTTGATTCGAACGGTGATGTCGTCGACGAAGCGGAAAATGGAGGACACATCCTGAGCGTCGAAGATCCTTTGGCTTTCGCTTCGAGCGACGATTTCCCAGCCCATTGATTGCGCGACGTCGATCGCCATCGCGAAGACGTCCTCGGGCGAGCCGGCGACGCGCAGCGGCGCGAGGTCGGGATAGGACTCGCGTACCTGGCTCTTGAACTCCTCCGGATAGTTCATGTTGCGTCCGACATAGTCGGGAACCACCAACGAGGAGGTAAAGGACGGGGGATTCTCGAGATCCGTGGTGATGTCGTTGATCGGGGGTGCATCGACGGCGGTCGAAGCGGCGCCGAGGACGACGATCACGAGACCCAGTCCAATGGCAAGACCGGTCAACGACTTGGTGCGGCCTTCGGGATCCCGGCCACCCCGCGAGAGGAGGAGGCCAACGAGACTGACGACCACGCTGAGCAGGCCGCCGAGCAAGGCGCCGGCTGCGAAGAGTTGGAAACCCATCAAGGGCGAGAGCAGCCCCAGAAACGCGCCCGCCACGCCGAGCAGCGCAACGAGACCTGCGACGAGAGAGAGAATTGGTGCGGCGGCCGCCATCGAAATCTCCTTCGGTCCTGTCAATGTCGTTCAATGTCGTTCGAGTGGTCATCATCATTGGCCATGTGTTGGCCCGAGTCGAGCGAGCGGGATCATATCACGGCTGACTCGACCACGATTCGGCGACGGGCGGGACCGCGCGCCGATTGGAGCCCTGAACGCGTTATGCTCGGGCGCCCTGAACAGGTGATCGCGTTCGCCTCGCCTGTCGGGATCCCGGATTGGGCGGACAGCGTAGCCGCGTCCCCGGCAGCCCACGCGACAAGAACGAGTCAAAAAGGAGCATTCTGTGTCGAAACTCGTACATCTCGAAGTCAAGTCGGGGGTCGCCCTCGTGACCGTCGATCGGCCGGATGCGCTCAATGCGATCAATCGTGAGCTACTCGCGGAATTCGATTCGACGATCGACGCGGTCGTTTCGAATCCGGAGATCAGGGCGCTCGTCGTGACCGGGGCCGGTCGAGCATTCATTGCGGGGGCCGATATCGCCGAGATGAAGTCGATGACGCCGCTGGAAGCCGAAGCCTTTTCCGCATCGGCACACCGGATCTTCGCGCGTCTCGAAGAGCTCCCGATTCCCACCATCGCCGCCGTGAACGGATTCGCGTTAGGCGGCGGTTGTGAACTCGCGCTGGCCTGCGACTGGATCTATGCGAGTACCAAGGCGCGCATCGGGCAGCCCGAGACCAGACTCGGCTTGATTCCCGGCTTCGGGGGGACGAGTCGACTCGTTCGACGAGTCGGACTCGCCTGGGCGAAGGAACTCGTCCTCGTTGCCGAGAATCTGGTCGCCGAAGAGGCCGAACGAATCGGTCTCGTCAATCGAATCTTTCCGCCCGAGGAACTCTTGCCGGCAGCACTGGCTGCTGGAGAAGCGATTGCGGCGCGGGGACCGATCGCGATCCGCATCGCTAAACAGGTCATGCAAGACGGTCAGGATGCGGACGTCCGAACGGCTCACGCGCTGGAACAGCGCGCTTTCGGTCTCGTCTTCGCTTCGCAGGACCGGGTCGAGGGAACCTCGGCCTTCGTCGAAAAGCGCGATCCGGATTTCAAGGGGCAATGACCGGACGGGTCCGCGGGGGACCGTGTCCGCAACGAACGGTCGAAACCGCGAGCCGCGCTCAATTCTAGTAGGGGCTAGTAGGGAAGGGCGCTGGCCGTCTTTTCGATGTCGTCGCCCGCGTCGAGCAGAATGCGCATCGCGTCCCAATCTCCTGCGAGGAGTTGATGCCGAACGCCGTCGGGAATCGAGATCGACATCTCGCCGGCGCGCGAAGTCAGGCTACGCGCGTCGAGATCGATGCGCAGGTTCTGCGTCGGATCGAGTTCGACCGCGTCCATCAGCTTGACCAGGTCGACCTCACCCAGCGTTATGCAGGGCAGGCCCATGCTCGTGCAGTTGCCCGCGAAGATCTCGGCGAACGAGCCCCCGACGAAGGCGTTGAAGCCGAAGCGCATCAGCGCCTGCGGAGCATGCTCCCGCGACGAGCCGCAGCCGAAATTCTGGCCGACGATCAGGATCGAAGCGTGAGCAAAACGTTCGTCGTCGAGGGGATGCTGGCCTTTGGCCGCCTTTCGAGCGTCCTCGAAAGCATGTTGTCCCATATCGTCGAAGGTGAGGTCCTTCATGAAGCGGGCCGGGATGATCCGATCTGTGTCGATGTCATCCCCACGGACGACACAACCCGTTCCTTCGACGGAGTCGATCCGAATCGAAGTCTGCAATTCCTTACCCATGTTCACTTCCTCTCGCGAGTCGAAAGACGATCTCGCCATGCTCGCCGACGGTTCAACTGATCCTTCGAACGTCCACGACCTCACCGGCGATCGCAGCGGCCGCCACCATGGCCGGGGACATGAGAAGCGTTCGACCTGAAGGCGAACCCTGTCGTCCCTTGAAGTTCCGATTGCTCGAAGACGCGCAGACCTCGCGACCGCGCAATTTGTCTGGATTCATGGCCAGGCACATCGAGCAACCCGGCTCACGCCAATCAAAGCCGGCCTTGCGGAAGATTTCGTGCAGCCCTTCCGACTCCGCCTGCCTCTGCACGTCTGCCGAGCCCGGGACCACGAGCGTGCGCACGCCTTCTTTGACGTGACCGGTCGCTGCGATTCGAGCGGCCTCGCGAAGATCCGAAATTCGACCATTCGTACACGAGCCGATGAAGGCGACATCGATCGGTGTTCCGGCAATCGAAGCGCCGGCAACGAAGTCCATGTATTCGAGGGCTTCTTCGACGCCGGCCCGTTCGTCGTCGGAGGCCTCGTTCGGGGTCGGAATGGATTCGCTGACGCCGATGTTGTGTCCGGGATTGATGCCCCAGGTAATGGAGGGCTCGATCTCGCTTCCGTCGATTTCGACGACATCGTCGTAGACGGCGCCGGGATCGCTGGCCAGAGCGAGCCATGCAGCCGCTTTCCCTTCGAAGTCCCCATCGTCGGGCGTATAGCGGCGTCCGCGCAGGTATTCGACGGTGGTCGAATCCGGGTTCACATAACCACAGCGAGCGCCGCCCTCGATCGACATGTTGCAGATCGTCATGCGCTCTTCCATCGACATTGCATCGAGCACAGGCCCGGCATATTCGTACGCATAACCCACGCCGCCATTCACGCCGAGCCTTCGAATGATGGCCAGGATGACGTCCTTCGCGAAGACACCCGGCTCGAGCGTCCCGGTCACTTCGATTCGTCGGACCTTGAGCGGAGAGATCGCCATGCACTGTGTCGCGAGCAGGTCTCGGACCTGACTGGTCCCGATGCCAAAGGCGATCGCGCCGAACGCACCGTGGGTCGAGGTGTGGGAGTCGCCACAGCCGATCGTCATGCCGGGTTGAGTCAATCCCAATTCCGGTCCGATCACGTGAACGATGCCCTGGAATCCGGACTCGGGTCCGAAGAACTGGATGTCGTGCTCGCGACAATTCTGCTCGAGTTCGCTCATCATCGCCTCGGCGAGCTCATCCTGGAGCGGACGCGACTGATCGTCGGTGGGAATGATGTGGTCGACGGTCGCGAAGGTCCGCTTGGGATAACGCACGGACAATTCGAGCTCCCTCAGCATCGCGAAGGCTTGAGGGCTGGTGACCTCGTGGATCAGGTGGGTGCCGATCAGGAGCTGCGTTTGACCCGAGGCCAATTCTCGCACGCGATGGGCATTCCAGACCTTCTGGAACAAATTCTTGGCAGGGTTCGCCATGTCTTTTCGTCTCTTTTCATTGGTTTCGATCGTTCTCGCGCCTGCATTCGCGACTCGCGACCCGCTTCACTTCGGAATTGGAGGCATGGATAGCACGACCCCGCTAGTCCTCTACCCTCACCCCCCGCACGAGACGAGCACCCAGCGGGGACAAGGAGAATCACTTTCATGGAGTTGATGCATACGGCACACGTGCCGGTCGGGGAGGGTCCCTTCCCGACGATCGTGGCCCTTCACGGATTCGGTGCCAGCGGCCACGATCTGCTCGGCATCGCGCCCCATATCCAGAACGGCGAGGTTCTGTTCATCTGCCCACAGGGCCCGATGGCGATCGAAGCGGCTCCCGGCCAGCGCGCGTATGGCTGGTTTCCGCTTTCGCAAGCGGGGGAGATCGAGCCGGCGTCGCTGGTGGGTGCCCGTGGGTTGCTCGAGGGATTTCTCGAAGACGCGATGGAGTGCTATCCGATCGACCCCGAGCGCCTCGTCTTGCTCGGCTTCAGTCAGGGGGGCGTGATGGCCTACGACCTCGCCTTGGGTCGCCCCGAGCGATTCGCGGCGTTGGTGGCGCTTTCCACCTGGCTACCCGAAGCCGTTCTTTCGGGATTGCAGGAGAGCGATCTCCGCGCGTCGCTCGCGACGCTGGTCATCCATGGTTCGAACGATCCGATGGTGGCGATCGACAATGCGAAGGAAGCGCAGGAGAAGCTGCAGGAACTCGGGATCGAAGCCGCCTGGGGAGAATATGAAATGGGACACGAGATCAACCAGAATGCGCTGCGCGATTTGATCGGTTGGCTGGCGCAGGGCCCCTTCGCGGGGACGGATGCGGGAACCGCGATCGGGTAGGAGTCGAGAAACCATGAGCACGGAACGATGGGCGATTCACATGCACAAGGAGTATTTCAAATTCTCCTGTGCCCATTTCCTGATCTTCCCGGACGGGTCGAAGGAACGCCTGCATGGCCATAACTATCATGTCGATGCAGAGATCGAAGGCCAGCTGACGGATCGGGGCCTGGTCATCGATTTCATTCTGATCAAGCCGCTGATCCGAGAGCTCTGCGATTCACTCGATGAGCGTTGGATCCTTCCCGGTGAACATCCGGACCTCGACGTGAAGGCCCGAGACGACGGTCACACGGAGGTGACCTACCGCGAATGTCGCTACCTCGTCCCTTCGGACGAGATACTCATTCTCCCACTGAACAACACTTCGGCCGAGAACCTGGCGACCTGGATTGGGCGCGAACTCGTCCAGCGGATCGGTCAGGAATTCGGGCGGACACAGATCCAGAAGCTCAGGCTCAGTGTCTCAGAAACGCCCGGACAATGGGGCGTCTACCACTACTCGGACGACGACACGGGTTAGCCGATTCGGTGGCGGGTCAACCCTTCCGAAACGGATTCGGGTAGACGACCGCCTCCTTGAACGCCGAATTCATTTCGGCGAAGGCGTCGTCCATGTCCCATAGCCCCGGTGTCGTGACTTCGCGCTCGATCGCCGGGCTGTTGAAGAGGCCGATTCGCCCATTTCCGGCTTGAATGATGCGGCCGTTCATCCAGCTGCTCTCAACGCTTGCGAGCCAGACGACCGGCGGGACGACGTTCTTGGTCGAAATCTTCTCATTGCTCGCGCTGTAGTCCATGACCGTGGACTTGCCTTCGAGGCTGGCCGTCATGCGCGTGTAGGCGATCGGGGCGATGCAATTGCTCGTGACGCCGTATCCGGCCAGCGCGCTCGCGCAGCTATTCGAGAGACCGACGATGCCCATCTTGGCGGCCGCGTAATTGGGCTGCGTCGGGGAGCCGTAGATGCCCGAGCCGGAAATGAAATGGATCAGTCGATATTCGCCGCCGCGGTTTTCTCGCCAATGGACCGAAGCGTGTCGCGAGGTGTTGAAACTTCCCTTCAGATGAACGGCGAGGACGGCATCGAATTGCTTTTCTTCCATCTTGAAGATCATGCCGTCGCGGATGATGCCGGCCACGTTCACGACGATGTCGAGCTTGCCGAATTCCTCGATCGCCTGCGCAACCAATTTCTCCGTCGCTTCGAAATCGGTGATGTCGCAGTTGTTGGCTGCCGCCTTGCCGCCCGCCTTCAGGATTTCTTCGGTGACTTCCTCGGCCGGTGTGCCTTCGTCGTCGTTGCCGTCCATGCTCGCGCCGAGGTCGTTCACGACGACGGCGGCCCCTTCGGCTGCGAAGGTTCGGGCGACTTCGGCACCGATGCCCCGACCTGCGCCGGTGATGATTGCGACTCGACCGTCCAGCTTGCCCATCATTCTCTCCTGATTCGTCTCTTCGATTTCTCGATCCGACGGGTCCGACCGCGCGAGATGGCGATTGGCTAGCGATCATCCAACAACAGAGTGGCCGAGACCGTCGCGACCGGTCCTTCGAGATCATGCAGGGTCGCGATGCTTTGGCCAATTCCGTCGTTCGCACGTTGACTCATTCCACGGATACCGATCCACTCCGAGCGGGGTTCACGCAAGATATGGATCGAAAGGTCCGGGTTGATCGAAGAGTATCGCGTGAAGTCCATGTGATTTCCCGTTCCGCTCGCGAAGTCCGCGAGCGTGGCCAGCTGCACGATCGGCTCCGTGTCCTCGTCTTCCATGAAGCGACAGCGCAGTCGCGTCCAGAGACTGGCCGGCAGCCCGCTTTCAGTCTCTTCGCCGTCCGCCATATCGACCGCATTGCTGAAGCCGTCGGGATTGCCGAAGCCTTCTTTCTTCGGCCTCGGAGGAATCTCGATCGGTGGCTGTCCGAGCAGCGGATCGATCGAATCTTTCGTGGCGAGGACCCCGAGGGCGAGTTCTCGTCGGATCCGAAGCGCCGAGGCGCGTGCAACCGTCGTCTCATCGTCGAGGAGATTTACCTCCACACTTTGGATGCGGCGACCCGCTCCCAGGACACGGGTCTCGACGCGCAGTACGCCAACCGGTGCGGCGCGGAACCTGTCGATCGTGATCCGGGTCAGGCGCATGGGGACAGGCGCTTCCAACCGATGCAGAGCACGCGTCAGGCAATCCGGCCACAGCACCGCCATGCTGATGCAAAGGATTCCAGGGCCCGCCGGTCAAGCGTGAGGCCAAGAAGATCGAAGCGTCGTCGTCGATGACGCGATAAAGACCGTCCTGCGGCCCGGCTTCGGTCATGATGACAAGAGGCTAGCGCGCTCGGCCGGGTCGTGGAGCGACTCGCGCGCTCTGGTAGACTGCGGTTCCTTGGCAGGGGTGACCTTCTCGGCGCGGTGACGGCGAGAAGTCGGGATCATGGGATCGACTGAAGGCGCCATATGGCGTGAAGGGGTTCGCTTCGTGACAGCGCTCTGTGAAAACGGTGGCTGAAATCATTCGCGAGTTGGTGAAGCTTCAAGAAGAACAGGGCTGGTTGGCGTCCGACCAACTCGAGAACCTGGCTGCGCGATTGCGGGTGCCCCTCCATCGGATCGAAAGCGTGTCGACTTTCTATCCTCATTTTCGAAGAGAGAAACTGCAGGGAACGGAGATCGCCGTGTGTCGCGATCTCTCATGTCGGCTGGCGGGTGCCGAATCGGCGACGAGTGCGCTGCGCCAATGGGCCGAAGGTCGTCCGGACGTTCGAGTCTGCGAAACTTCATGCCTGGGGCGCTGCGATCGGGCGCCCGCGGCGGCCCTCGGTGATCGAATCGTCGATGCCTCGAATCAGCTCGAGGTCGCCGAATGCGTGGAGACGTCGTGCCAAGGTCCCGCAACCAGGGAGATTCGAATCTGGCCGGCCGCGGATCCCTATCAAGGGTCCGAGCGACAAGACTCCGACGCCTATCGCGTCCTGCGTGCGGTTCTCACGGGTGCGAAAAGTGCGCCGATCGAATTGCTCGAAGCGGCGGGACTTCGTGGAATGGGGGGAGCCGGATTTTCGACCGCACGCAAATGGTCGCTTGTGGCGGCAGAGACGGCTTCGCCGAAGGTCGTGATCTGCAACGCGGACGAGAGCGAACCGGGGACCTTCAAAGATCGCGAACTGATCCACGACCTTCCGCATCTGCTGATCGAGGGCATGGCAATTGCCGCCTATTGCGTCGGCGCGAATCGCGGCACGGTTTTCATTCGCCACGAGTACGAGCCGGAACGCCGACGACTGGCGGCAGAGCTCGAAAGGGCGAAAGCCCTCGGAGTGTTAGGCCAAAATATTTTCGGCAGCGAGTTCTCCTTCGAAGTCGATATTTTCGTTTCGCCCGGCGGTTATATTCTTGGCGAGGAAACGGCACTTCTCGAATGTATGGAAGATCGCCGCGGCGAGCCCCGCAACAAGCCGCCGTTTCCCGGTAACGCGGGCCTCGAGGGGAAGCCGACACTGATCAACAACGTGGAAACCCTGGTTCACGCGGTCGGGATCGTGGCGAACGGGGCGGAATGGTGGCACGGACTGGGGTGCGAAGGGTTCTCGGGTCACAAATTCATGTCGACGAGCGGGGACGTTGCGGAGCCGGGGGTAGCCCTCGTCCCGGTCGGCACCACGCTGGCCGAACTACTCGAATTGCATGGCGGGATGAAGGACGGCCGTTCCGTTCTGGCGATCGCCCCCGGCGGCGCGTCGAGCAATTTTCTGGGCGCCGACGCCCTGGAGCTTCCACTCGATTTCGATCGGCTTGCACAGGCGGGCACGATGCTCGGATCGGGTGCCGCGATCTACATCGCCGAGGGTCGGGATCTACTCGATGTGGGGCTCTCGATCACGCGCTTCTTTCGAAACGAGTCGTGCGGAAAATGCGTACCCTGTCGAGTGGGTTCGGAGAAGGCGGTGTCCTTGATCGAGAAGTCGGGCGGCGTCTCCGCTGAGGACGAAGCGCTTCTTCGCGAGCTGAATGAGACCATGCAGCAAACGAGTATTTGCGGATTGGGGCAGGTCGCGCTCGGACCCCTGCTTTCGATCCTTTCCGAGTTTTCGGGTCAGGTGCAGCATGCGAAATCTGATTGATCCACACCGGGGTCGCCCGTGAGCCGGGCCGCCGTCGTGCTTTGTGGCGGGTATTCCTCGCGCATGGGGCGCGCCAAGGCATGGCTTCCCTGGTTCGGGACTTCGATGATCGAGCACGTCGTTTCGTGTCTGCGACCGGTCGTGGACGAAGTCATCGTCGTGACTTCCGCGGAACTCGAACTGCCCGAGCTCGAGGCTCGAGTCGTGATCGACGGGGAAATCGGCGGGGGGCCGCTCGTCGGGATTCGCGAGGGACTGGCAGCCGCGACGTCCGAATTCGCTTTCGTCACGAGCGTGGACGCGCCGTTCTTGAATGCGAAGTACGTCGAGGCGTTGTTTTCGCTCGGCGCAGCCGCGGCGCCCGTCTCGGAAGGTCACGTTCAGGTTCTCTCGGCGATCTATCCGTGCGCGGCGTGGCGAAACGCCGATAACCATCTTCGACGCGGATCTCGGCGGCCGCTACGGCTTCTCGAAGAGCTCGACTATACCGCCGTCTCCTCGGACTCCGCGGTCGCCTGGTGCGAGTCGGAGGGCCCGCGTCCTTGGCATGGGTTCAATGAACCCAAGGAGTATCTCGAGGCAGTTCGTGCTCTCGATCCGACGGCAACGGTCGAACTCGAATTTCTGGGTCGCGCCGCGAATCGGACCGGCCCCTCGCGCGGCCGGTATCCGGTGGGGACATTGGGTGAAGTTCTCGCTCGGGCAGAGTCGTCGACTTCGCTGACGTCGGGGCCTTCACTGATCGAAAACGGACGATTGCGAAAATCCCATCTGGTCTGTCTCGGAGGTCGCGCGCTGGTTCGCGATCTGTCGATCCCCCTCGGTCCCGATGAATTGGTTAGCGTGATCGACGCGCTGGCGGGAGGTTAGGCGTGAAGGGCTTCCACGGCTGCTATTGGCGATTCGACCTGTCGCGGAACTGCGGCGAACGAATCGCGATCGAGGACTCGGTACTTCGGCAGACGCTCGGTGGCGTTGGCCTCGGAGCTTGGCTCCTGCATAAAGAGGCACCCGTCGGGGTCGATCCTTTCGCGCCGGAAGCGCCTTTGATCTTTTCCTTTTCTCCCCTGGTGGGAACCCGCTTTACGACGTCGGCCAAATTCGCCGTCGTCGCGAAATCGCCTCTGACGGGCTTCATTTCGGATGCGTTGTCGAGCAGTCATTTCGCGATCGCCGGAAAGTCGATGGGCGTCGATGCGATCGTGCTCGTGGGAGCCTGTGTCGAAAACTCGGAACTCGTCGACGGACGACTCCGGCCGAGCGAATGCTGGGGATTGTCCGCCGAGGAAACGGCCGGGCGGCTCGCGCGCTTTGGTCGGGTTGCCGCGATCGGGGTTGCCGGCGAACAGCTGGTTCGATTCGCGAATTTGAGCACGGAGGGACGGCACGCGGGGCGTGGCGGACTGGGTGCGGTCATGGGATCGAAGCGTCTGAAAGCGATCGCCATCCGTGGCGAGGTCGCGACCGAGATTGCGAATCCGGACCAGGTCGACCAGCTGGTCCGACGATTGCGGAAGAGGGCGTCGGGTGAATCGACGGCGAAATACAGTGAACTCGGCACGATCGCGAACGTGCTTTCCTTCGATCGATTGGGAACGCTGCCGACGCGGAATTTCCAGGCGAGTCATTTCGAACAGGCCGATCGTCTTTCGGCGGAGAACTGGCATGGTCGTCGGGCCCATAAGCGCACCTCCTGTGCCAGCTGCACGATCGGCTGCGAACATCAATTCGCGTTCACTTCGCCGCGTCAGTCGGAGGAATCTTCTCGCGCCAATGGCGATCAGCGGGAGAAAAAGCAGACTCGAATCGAATACGAGAGTCTCTTCGCGCTGGGGCCGCTCTGCGGAATCGGCGATCCCGACGTCGTGCTGGCCGCAGCGAGTCGCTGTGATGAACTCGGTATCGATACGATCTCGGCGGGCGCAACGTTGGCTTTCGCGATGGAATGCGGGGAGCGCGGTCTCCTCGCGGACGCCCCGCGCTTCGATGATCCCGACTCGCTTCTGGGGTGGCTCGATGACATCGCGCATCGTCGTGGTCTGGGCGATCGATTGGCGGAGGGCTCTCGACGGTTGGCCGGCGCAATCGGTCAGAATTCGATCGACTTCGCGCCCCAGGTCAAGGGCCTCGAAATGCCGGGCTACGAGCCGCGCGCGTTGCAGACGCTCGCGCTCGGCCTGTCGGTCGGTGTGCGCGGGGCGGATCACAATCGTAGTGGCGCCTACGAGGCCGACTTTTCAGAAGATGTGGATCGTCTCTGCGGGAACGCCTCGTCGGCGGCTCGGGCGATCGAAACTGAGGATCGCGCCGCGCTCCTCGACTCCTTGATCCTCTGTAAGTTCGTGCGAGGAGCCTTTGAGGATTTCTACTCGGACTGCGCCGACATTCTCACGGCCGTGACGGGTGAGACCTTCGGTCCGGAAAGGCTGCGCTCTGTTGGGAAGGGCATCGTGGACCTTCGCAAGGCCTTCAATATCCGAGAAGGCTGGCGACCCGCCGACGATACGCTGCCAAGTCGATTCTTGAGTGAACCTCTCGCCTCGGGTCCCGCGCGCGGGGCGCGCCTACCGAAACAGCGTCTCGACGAAATGATCGAAAGCTACAACCTCGAGCGCGGCTGGTCGGCGGACGGATACCTGCCTGCGTCGCGCCTCGCAGAAATTTTCGAAGAACGACTCGCGGTTCCGACTAGTGTGGGAAGTGGTGAAGGCGTATGAAGATTCGCATCGACGGCAAGGACGTCGAGGCCAGAGAAGGGCAAACGATTCTCGAGGCCGCACGTACGGTCGGAATCGAGATTCCGGTGTTATGCGACACAATCGATCTCGATCCGGTTGGCGTGTGCCGGATGTGTGTGGTCGACGTTGGTGAACGTGTGAAAGCGGCTGCTTGTATTCGAAAGTGTCAGCCCGGGATGGAAATCCGAACGGACGGAGAAGAGCTCGACCGTCATCGCGCGATGCTCACCGAGCTTCTCCTTGCCGATCAGCCGACACCGCCCGCCGAGGATCGACGCGAAACGAGTCTCGGGGACAACGAATTGTCCGCGCTGGCGAGGCGTTATGCGCTCGCAGGATCGCGGTTCCCCGCAGACCGAAGCCGAGGCGACGATCTGAGCTCAAAGGTGATCGAGGTCGACCACCAAGCCTGCATCCTCTGCGATCGATGCATCCGTGCCTGCAACGATCTCGAAGGAAACGAAGTTCTGGGGCGGAGCGGGAAGGGCTATCACACTCGGATCGCTTTCGATCTCGATGCAGCCATGGGTGAGAGCAGTTGCGTTTCCTGCGGCGAATGTGCGGCGGCCTGTCCAACCGGCGCACTCGTGGATCGGCCGATTCGCTCGCCGCTGCGGCCGCGCTCCGAACTCGAGCCTGTCGATACGGTCTGTCCCTACTGCGGAGTGGGATGTGCCCTCACCTATCATGTCGAGGAGCATGTCGAGGAGCATGTCGAGGAGCATGTCGAGGAGCGAGAGGCCGGCTCCGGCGAGCCGCGTCGGTCCATCGTCTTCGCGGAAGGGCGAAAAGGATCACCTAGCGAGGGTCGACTCTGTGTGAAGGGTCGCTATGGCTGGGATTATTCGACGCATCCGCAGCGCCTCCGGAAGCCACTGATCCGCCGCGAGGAAAGCTATCCGAAGGGGCCTCTCTCCGCTGACGTACGGGGCACTCACGATGGCCGGCGAAAACCCGGCGGGTTCGTGGACGACCAGGAAGTCCTGCCCGCCTTTCGGGAGGCGAGCTGGGATGAAGCCCTCGATCTGGTCGCGAGCAAGCTCGCTGGGATCCGCGATCAAGTCGGGCCCGATGCGCTCGCGGGTTTCGGAAGTGCGAAATGCTCCAATGAAGAGGCCTATCTCTTCCAGAAAATGATGCGCGCAGCGCTCGGTACCAACAACGTCGATCATTGCACTCGACTCTGTCATGCCTCGAGCGTGGCGGCGCTGCTCGAATCGATTGGCAGCGGCGCGGTGACGACGACCTATGGTGATGTCGAGAATGCCGACGTCGCACTCGTGACGGGTTCCAACACGACGGCGAATCATCCGGTCGCGGCGACATTTTTCAAGCAAGCGAGAAAGCGCGGTATGAAGTTGATCGTCATCGATCCTCGGCGCGAAGTGATTGCCGAGCATGCCGACTACTACTATCGAGTCAAGCCGGGCACCGATGTGGCCTTCTACAATTCGATGATGCAGGTCATCATCGAGGAGGGCCTCTGCGACGACGCTTTCATCGAATCGCGCACCTCGAATTTCGAGGCGTTGCGCAAAACGGTTGCCGACTACGCACCGGAGCGAGCCTCGAAGATTTGCGGGATCCCGGCGGAGGACATCCGTGAAGTGGCTCGCATCTTCGGCGGTGCCGGGCGAGCGATCGTTTTCTGGGGAATGGGCATATCGCAGCACGTCTTTGGCACGAACAATGCGCGCTGCTTGATTTCCCTGGCCCTGATCACGGGCAACGTGGGCGCGCCGGGTTCGGGCCTACATCCCCTGCGCGGCCAGAACAATGTCCAGGGTGCAAGCGACGCCGGATTGATTCCGATGGTCTATCCGGATTATCAGCCCGTTGGAGACGACGCCATTCGCGCGAAGTTCGAGCGCGCTTGGGAGTGTTCGCTCTCGCCGGATCCCGGACTCACGGTCGTGGAAATTACGCGAGCCGCGCTCGAAGGCGGAATTCGCGGGATGTACATCATGGGAGAGAATCCGTTTTTGTCGGACCCGAACGTGAACAAGGTTCGGGAAGCGCTCAGCAATCTCGATTTCCTCGTCGTCCAGGACATCTTCTTGACCGAGACGGCCGAGTTCGCGGATGTCATTTTGCCCGCGAGCTCGTATCTCGAGAAAACAGGGACCTACACCAATACCGATCGGCGAGTCGCGCTCGGGCGGGCCGTCGTCGATTCGCCAGGAGATGCACGCCTCGATTGGGAGATTCTTCAGGACGTTTCGAACCGGCTCGGATATCCGATGAGGTATGCCACACCCAGCGAGATTTTTGACGAGTTCGCCGGATTGACCTCGAGTTATGCGACGCTTCATCACGACAATCTCGGTCCCTTCGGCAAGCTCTGGCCCAACGCCGATCCGGAGAACGAAGACGGACCTGTCGTTCTCTTCGAGGATCGATTCCCGACCGAGAGTGGTCGGGCGAAGCTGGTGCCCGCGCAGTGGACGGCGGCACCGGAACTGCCCGACGATCAATATCCCTTCGTCTTGAATACCGGTCGGCTGCTCGAGCATTGGCATACGGGCGCGATGACTCGCCGTTCCCGGGCGCTCGATGCGATCGCGCCGGAAGCCTTCGCTGCGATTCATCCCGAGGATGCGCTGGAGTTGGGCGTCCGAGACGGTGATCGCGTCGAGGTGGAGAGTCGGCGCGGAAAGATCCGGCTCGCGGCGAAGATCACGCTCCGGGAGAGTCGTGGCGCGATTTTCGTCCCCTTCCACTTTCGGGAGGCAGCCGCGAACCTGCTGACACTCGACGATCTGGATCCCGACGGGAAGATTCCCGAGTTCAAGTTCTGCGCCGTTCGGGTGACGCGCTGCGCGGACTGATTCCTGGACCCGTTTACGCGGATCCAGATCCCATGTTAGCCTCCAAAGATCAAGTTCTAGTTGCTAGGAGATGAAGCCCCCATGTCGATCACAACCCTCGATCAGGTTCTTCGCGTTCATCGTGAAGGACGCCCGGACAAGATCGCCATGCGCGCCGGTGATCGTACGTGGACCTATGCCGAACTCTACGAAGAGTCTTCTCGCGTTGCTCAGGGTCTTCTGGCCGAAGGCATTTCTCCACAGGAGCGAGTCGCTTTTCTCGGCCGAAATGTGCCGGAGTACTTTTCGTTGTTATTCGGCGCCGCGATGGTCAATGCCGTTACGCTGGCCGTCAACTGGCGACTCGCGGCACCCGAGATGGAATACATCCTCAATCACGCAGAGGCCCGAGTGCTCTTGATCGGTGAGGAGTTTCTCGGTCATCTGGCGAAGATGAACCTCGAGACGGTCAAGCGCGTCCTCGTTGTTGAAGCGGCGGGTGAATTGGCGAGCTATGAAGACTGGTTCGCAGCGCACGAGCCGATCGATCCAAAGCTTGGCTGTGGCGAGGATGAAACTTGTTACCAGCTCTATACCTCGGGCACGACAGGTTTTCCGAAGGGTGTTGAGCTCACGCACCGAAACCTGATGGCCGCAATGAACGTGGGCGCCGAGGTGTGGTCGATCGATGAAGAGACGGTGAGCATGGTCGCGATGCCGCTTTTCCATATCGCGGGAAGCGGATGGGCCGTCGGCGGCTTCTGCCAGGGTGGGGAGTCCATTCTGGTTCGCGACATGGATCCGGTCGAAGTCATTCGTCTGATCGAGGCGCACAAGGTCACGAATTCACTCTTCGTCCCCGCGGTTCTCCAGATGCTGTGCGCGACCCCGGGCGTCGAGAAGGCCGACTTCAGTTCGCTGCGATCGATCGTCTACGGCGCCTCTCCGATTTCCGAACAGGTTCTGGCAGAGTCGATGAAGGTCTTTGGTTGTGGCTTCGTGCAGGTCTATGGACTGACGGAGACGACCGGCGCGATCACCGCCATGTGCGAAGAGGATCATGACCCGGGAGGCCCGAAGGCACATCTGTTGCGATCCGCTGGCAAAGCGTGGGGAGACACGAAAATCAGGATCGTGGATGCCGATTCGATGCAAGATCTTCCCGAGGGCGAAGTTGGCGAGATCTGGATCTGGTCGATCCAAAACATGAAGGGCTATTGGCGCAATCCGGAAGCGACCGCCGAGTCCTATCCGGAGGGACTCGATGATGCGGGCATCGGCTGGTTCAGAACCGGCGACGCCGGATATATGAAGGAAGACTACCTCTATATCCACGATCGGGTGAAGGACATGATCCTTTCGGGAGGCGAGAACATCTACCCGGCCGAAATCGAAAACGTGCTGATGGGCCACCCGGCGATCGCGGATGCAGCGGTGATTGGTGTGCCTTCCGAAAAATGGGGCGAGTCCGTGACCGCGATCATCGTCGATGCGAAAGGGGATGCCGTGACGGACGCAGCGATCGTTGCGTATTGTCGCGAGCGCCTGGCGCATTATAAATGCCCAACCGCGGTGGATCGCATCGATGCGCTGCCGCGCAATCCGTCGGGAAAGATCCTGAAGACGGAGCTACGCGAGCCCTACTGGAAGGGGCACTCGCGCCGAGTCAATTGAATTCTGCGCGCGCTCATTGATCCCACTGACTCGCTGTGAGATGAATGTCAACTGAATGAAGGCGAAGGAATCCGGTCGATGTTGCGAATGAGATTATCGCTCTTTGTCGGGCTGATCTCGATCGTGGGCTGTGCGGGGATTGGCAGTCGATCCGTCGATGTGTCCGGCCTGCCGACCCTCAGTCCGGAGTCGAAGCCAGCCACGGCGGCGACGCGTTCGGCCAATGAGCGGTTGGCGCGATCACTGCCCTTTGACGACGATGCGGATTTCGAACTCGCGCGTCGAGGCCTGCTGGTTACGAAGCCGGATCTTCAAGTCGCGGCAGACGGCGGCGGCATTGCCTGGGACATGGCGAGCTACGACTTCCTGCGTTCCGCCGGCGAGCAAGCCCCCGATACAGTGAATCCGAGCCTCTGGCGTCAAGCTCGGCTGAACATGAATCACGGCCTCTTCGAGGTCACGGAGGGGATCTATCAGGTTCGCGGCTATGACCTCTCGAATATCAGTTTCGTTCGAGGGCTGTCGGGTTGGATCGTTCTGGATCCCCTGATCACGGTCGAAGCTGCCCGGGCGGCGTTGGATCTGGTGAACGAGACGTTAGGCGAACGACCCGTCGTGGGCGTCATCTACTCCCATAGCCATGTCGACCATTTCGGTGGCGTTCGTGGCGTAACCAGTTCCGAGGACGTCGCCCAGGGCCGCGTTCGGATCGTTGCGCCTCTGGGCTTCACTCATCACGCCGTCAGCGAAAATGTGTTGGCAGGAAACGCCATGACCCGACGTGCCGCCTACATGTTCGGTCGGCTGTTGCCGCCGGGCGAACGAGGGCGCGTCGATGCCGGACTCGGAAAGTCGACGTCAATCGGGCAGGTTTCGATCCTCGAACCGACCGATGTGATCGAAGAGACGGGAACTCGACTCACGATCGATGGAATCGAGATCGTTTTTCAGCACACGCCCAACGCCGAGGCGCCCGCGGAGATCATGTTCTACTTCCCGCAGAGCAAGGCCTTCTATGCCGCCGAAGAAGCCAACGCGGTCCTTCACAATCTCTATACGCTGCGCGGAGCGCAGGTCCGAAACGGGTCGGACTGGGCCCGTTGGCTGGACGAGGCCATCGATCTCTTCGGCGATGACTTCGAAGTCGTTTTCGGGGGCCACCACTGGCCTCGATGGGGCCGGGAAGAGGGCGTCGCCTATCTGTCCAGCCAGCGTGATCTCTACAAATTCATTCATGACCAGACCCTGCATCTGGCGAACCTGGGACTGACGCCGCTGGAAATCGCCGAGAAGCTTCGTCTGCCCGACGCCTTGTCGCAGCAATGGTTCAATCGCGACTACTACGGAACCGTCAGCCACAACGCGAAGGCGACCTATCAGCTCTACCTTGGATTCTTCGATGGCAACCCGGCGAATCTGAATCCGCATCCCCCGGAAGAGGTGGGTCGACGTTATGTCGAGCTGGCGGGTGGGGCCGATGCGTTGCTAGCCCATGCCCGCTCGGCCTATGCGCGAGGGGATTACCGATGGGTCGCCGAAGTCGTGAAGCATCTGGTTTTCGCGGATCCCGGTAACGACGAAGCCTGTTGGCTCGAGGCGGATGCGCTCGAGCAACTCGGTTACCAATCCGAATCGGGTCCTTGGCGTAATTTTTATCTGAGCGGCGCGCGGGAATTGCGCGGGTTGGGTTCCCATTCGCGCTCTTCTGCGACGACGGTGTCGAGTCCAGACATCATCTCGGGGATGAGTTCGGACATGTTATTCGACTTCCTGGCGATCGGACTCGACGGCGAAAAGGCGAGTAAATCGGACATGACCATCGAGCTCGAGTTCAGTGATCGAGATGAACAGTGGCTGCTCGAAATTTCCCGCGGCGTGCTTCGCTACTACCGAGATCGACGAGCCGAGGACCCAACGATCTCTCTTCGCATCAGTCGGATGGATTTCGTTGGAGTTCTCACGGGCACGGAATCGCTTCCGAAGTTGCTGCTTCAAGATCGTGCGAACCTCGATGGCGGATTGATCGCCCTGGCGCGTTTCGGCGGGCTCTTCGTACGGTTCTCACCGGACTTCGAGATCGTGAAGCCCTGATCGAACACGGCTCTCGACCGTGGCGGAGGGCTCTCGACCACAGCCGAAGAGGACGGCTACAGACCGATCAGGCGCTCACGAATTTCGGCGACGCCATCGATCGAGGCCTCGGGCGAATCGGTGATCGGCATGACGTTCAAGTGTCGACAGCCGGCCTCGAGATAGGGCGCGAGGCAGTCTGCAACCTCACTTGGACTTCCGTAGGGGCTGTACCGTTCGAAGCGCTCGAAGGGAATCTGGTACATGCCCTCCATTGCCTTCGCCAGCCGGCCGCGTGCGCGGGTTCGGTCGGTGTCGAGGCCGACCCAGACTTGCAGACCATGGTCCCAATCCGAAGGCTTCGGGATCAGGCGGGTCTTGGCGGGAGCGTCGACGGCAGCGGCGACCTCGCTAAACCGTTTCGGGGAACACCAGACGCCCAGCCAGCCGTCGCCGTGGAGCGCGGCACGTTCGATCGCTGCGTCCGAGCGGCCCCCAATCACGATCCGGACGGGTGGATCGGGAGCGGGCCGGATCAGCGCCTCCTCGAACTCGAAGAACTCACATTGATGACTCGTTGCCTTGCCGCTCAGCAATCCGCGCAAAGCAATCAGCGTTTCGTTCGTTCGTCGTCCGCGTGTGGCCGGATCGACTCCACAGATCTCGATCTCGTGCCGGTCTTCGCCACCGACGCCAACGCCGAGTACGAGGCGGCCGGGGGCCGAGTCGCACAGTGATGCGATCTGTCGAGCGACCGGCAGCGGGTGCCGCAAGGCGAGCAGATAGACACCGATATGAACATCCAGCTCGGGTTCGAGGGCTGCGATCGTGGCGGCCTGGATCATTCCGTCCATGCCGAAGCCGGTAAAGAAGCTGATGTGGTCGGCCACGAAAACGTGGTCGAGTCCCGCGCTGCGTGCCCGGCCGAGCAGAGATCGCCGTTGCTCGAGCGGGCCGCTCAAGATGGCCCGGTCGGCGAGCGTGCCGACTCGGATCTTCGCCGTGGTCGTCTGCGGTTCTTTCACGCGATGCCTCTCGTCATCAGAGCATCGCCGTATCGGTCTCGAGGCCCAATAGCAGTCGACCCGTGAGTTCGAGGGTCGCCGGGGCAACCATCATATGTTGGGTCGCGACATGGACATCGCGAAAATATCGTTGAAGTGGAGACCGAAGATAGACGGAAGTCCCGCCCGCCAGGTTGTACATGCGGTCGACGACTTCCGCGCAGGCATGGGTCGTGAACGTCGTTGCGAGCCGGACGTCTCGTCGATGTTCTGTCTCGATACGCCCCGACTCCTCTGCTGCCTGCCAAGCGGCGGCGATGGCCTCGTAGTAGAAAGCGCGAGCCGATCGAAGGGTGGCCTCGGCGCGTGAAACGCCTTCCTGTGTAGAGGGTCGGGCAGCCAGTGAACGCGCGCTGCCGCTCGGCGTCTTGCCTCCAGCGATTTCGATGAGTTCGTCGATCGCGGCGCGAGCGATCCCGAGTGCGACGGCGGCGATCCCCATACCGAGCAAGCCGAAATGTGGAAAGGCGTAGAGCGGTCCGTCGAGCGGTCTTTCCACACCGAGTCCGACGACGCGATCTTCGGGGACGAAGAGATCGCGAACCGCGTAGTCGGTGCTGCCCGTTCCGCAGAGTCCGTTCGCGTACCAGGTGTCGAGAAATTCGACGGCGTCGGCGGGAAC
>Ga0310120_10000725_pt1 | contig 25747 bp, 20 predicted proteins | sample CB27_AW_983_MG_FD_203506 | JGI IMG/M metagenome (GOLD analysis project Ga0310120, IMG submission 203506) | Marine microbial communities from Western Arctic Ocean, Canada - CB27_AW_983 | ecosystem: Environmental > Aquatic > Marine > Oceanic | place: Canada: Western Arctic Ocean | collected...
AACCAATCCCCGAGGTGATCGCCGAAGCCGGCACACCCTGGCCGACGGCCACGGCTGCCGCTGCCAGGCAGTTCATGACGTTGTGCCGACCGATCAGCCTGGTGGACAATTCGATCGAGTCTGCCGGCGTTCCTGTGTGACCTCGCTGCTGCAATTGAAACCGGGTGCCGGAAACCGATTCGTCGACGATCCGGGCCGTGAAATCCGCGTCCGTTTCGATCCCGAACGACAGGCGTGTCCGGTCGCCGATCCGATCACCGGCAGTCGAGCTGATCATCGTGTTAATGCGAGAATCGTCGGCATTGAAGACGACGATTCCGGCGGGATCACAGAGATCGAGGATGCGGGACTTCGCGGCGGCATAGTTGGCCAGGTCACCGTGGTAGTCAAAGTGGTCCTGGGTGAGGTTGGTGAGGACGGCGACATCCAGCCCGACTCCCGCAGCCCGGTCCTGGTCCAATGCATGGCTCGAAAGTTCCACCGCCGCGTGCGTGGTGCCACGGGCGACCATGGCAGCCAGCCACGAGGCCAACGTGTCGGGGCCGGGGGTGGTGAGGTCGGCCTGTTGAGTGTGACCACCATCGTCGTACTCGATCGTGCCCATCAGTCCGCTGGGATGTCCGGCGGCTTGCCAGATCGACCGCAACAACCAGGCCACGGTGGTCTTTCCGTCGGTCCCGGTGATCCCAGCCACGTTGAGCCGTTGGCTGGGGTGCCCGGCCAGGGCCTGGCACAGCACCGCGTAAGCGGCGCGGACGTCGTGCACGACGCACTGGGGCACCTCGACAGTCGAGACCGGATGCGGGACCAACAACGACCCGGCGCCACGCTCCAGGGCCGCGTCGACGTAGCCCAGGCCGTCATGGCGCGTGCCACGGACGGCGGCAAACAACCCTCCAACTGCACACACGGCGCTCTGATCGGTCGCCTCGCTCACCCGGATGTCACCGCACCCGACGAAGCTCGCCGATGGAAACAGCCGCCTGAGACTGACGGTCACCGGTTGCCAGAGACCACGTGTTCTCACCGCGTCGGGGCCTCCCTGCCCCTGGTCGCACCATCACGCCCGGCCCCTCTGCGGCAGCCGATGCATGACATTGCGGTTCAGCGTTTCGCGCGGATTCTGGTCATATCCCACCGACTGTCAACCCGGTTTGTGCGGCGACCCGGTGTCGCAACGTTCGACTCCCCAAACCGTCCGTTGTAGGCTCATTCCATCACACCGCCGAGTGCAGCTCATGAACAGTTCCGAGCACCGTTACCCCGAGATCTCCGTTTCCGGATCACCACGGGAATTGGGGCGGCAGATCGGTGAGGCAACCCGGGAACTCGTCCGCGGGTTCTGTGCCATCGCGATGGAACGCGTCAACCAGACCGCCGTGGTCAGTCGGGACGAAGCCGACGCAGTGTCGCTGCGATGCCTGGAGCTGACTCGAAACTACAACGAACCACTGATCGAGGAACTTGAAGGAACAGCAGAAGCTGCGGGCGTCCCGTTGATGGACCTGATGCTGCTCCAGGTCCGCAACCAGTTGACAGCCGAAGAGGAAGCCGCCTGCACGTCTGTCTCGCTCCAACCGGGTGTTGTCGCCCAGAACTGGGACAACGACCCCGAGTTGGACCCGTTCACCGTGGTGCTGACACGACACCCCGACGACCGACCGTCGCTAACCACTCTGACCCAGGCCGGACTGATTGCCTATATCGGCTTCAACGACAGCGGACTGGGGGCGTGCCTCAACACGCTTCCTGCGCCCACGCGGATCCACGGTGTCCCCCACTACTTCACCCTGCGGGATCTCTACGAACAAACCAACCTCGATGATGCCGTCGCCTCCATCGCCCGTGCCCCGCGGGCGATCCCCGCCAACATCATCCTCACCACCCCACAGGGACCGGCCAACCTCGAGGTCACAATCGACAACGTCCACGTTCTGCAACCCGATGACGGACACCGACTGACACATACCAACCATTGCCTGCACCCCGAGCTTGTTCCGATCAATCAGAAATTCCCGGAACTGATTCAGTCGCACTCGAGAAAACGCCGCATCGACACTTTGATTCCAACCGCACCCGCCGCCGAACCGGACCAGCACACGGTTGACATCGAACCGGTCAAGACCGCGCTCAGAGACCATGACGGGCACCCACGCTCCATCTGTCGACACCCCAACGAAGATCCAGAAACCGGTTTCTGGAGTACCGTCTTCTCGGTGATCATCGAGCCCGGGGAACGGCGGATGCACGTGACTCGAGGTACACCGTGCGATCGACCGTACGAGGTGTATGCGATGAGTGACCGCTGAACACGGGGCTACCCGCTCGACAAAGCGGCTCTTTCGATTCGTACCACCGCGCCGTTGCGTCGTGCAGTCACACCACCGGGAAGGTCGATCGCCGTACCGTCAACGACCAATCTGGCCAGGCCACACCAGTGCGTGAAGCTCATTCGCTGTCGAGGCCACCCCTGGCGACACCAGAGATCCATCAACAGGGCCCGGACCATCGGCTCGGGGACGCCCGCCAGGTTCTCCGCACTCAGGCGAACCAACGATGGTGTCTGCTGCAGCAGACAACCGTCCCACAGTTCGCCAACCGCCTCGTCGACAATCTCCATCGCTTCTGAAGACAACCGAGCGACCCTGAGCAGGGCTTCCCTGACCTGCGGGTTGTAGTCCCTTTCGAGCACCGGCAACAGATCGTGGCGGATGCGGTTGCGTGTCCATTGAGGATCGCGATTCGTCACGTCCTCTCGCCAGGATTGCCCCAGAGATTCCAGCCAACGTTCGATTCTCTCGCGACCGATCTCCAGCAGAGGTCGCAGCACCTGCAACCCGTCTTGAAGGGTTTGCCCGGCCGACATGCCCGCCAGGCCCTTGAGACCGGTGCCTCTCAACAGGTGATGCAGAACCGTCTCGACCTGATCGTCCCGCGTGTGGGCAACGGCCACCACCCGACACTCATGTCGCCCAGCCATCTCTGCCAAAGCCGCGTAGCGATGCTGGCGGGCCACTTCCTCGGAGACCGAGCCGTCCAGGTCCACCCGCACAACCTCGTGCACCAGTCCCAAAGAACTGGCCAACGACCCGACCCACTCGCCATCTGCATCCGATTCCGCACCCCGGAGCCCATGGTTCACATGGCCGACGACGATCCTGACCTCCGAGATTCCGTCTGCGGCGACCATAGCCGTGAGCAAACCCACGCTGTCCGCGCCGCCGGAGACCCCGACAAGCACCGCGGAAGACTCCACCGCGTGTGTTCGCCACCAGCCGGCGATATGCTCGGACAGCCTTCGACCGGATGCCTCGCAACCCGACATGATCAGAGCGCTCTGCAAGCTGAACGGTTCGACCGCCTGTCCAGGCGTTCCGTCCGAACCGTTGACCGGACGTCGGCCTGTGGTAGGATGACCGCAACAATCAATTTGAACAAGATAGCGGTCCGGTCAAAGACTGGTACCCCACAGGCCACTGTCGATTCGTCGTTTCTCGCCGTTCCCCTTGGGCTTTCTTCATGACGGCCTTTTCAGTTGAGATTCCGGGTTGGGTGCTCGCCACCATGGCCTTGAGCCTGCTGTCCCTCTGGGTCGCCGGCTACGCCGTCGTTGCACGCCTCATCACGGACCGTCCGCGGTGGCACGCCCACCCCGAGATGGTGCTCATCTCGGCACCCAAGTGGATCCACCGCGTTCCAGGCCACCCGACTCCGCATTACGTCCACCGGCGTGTTCGCGAACGGTTGGCAACGGTGGAGGCTCACGGTCGATGAACATCGGCTTCCACGCCGATGATCGCAACAGACGATTGCTGTGCTCCTGACGGGTTCCCCTCGCCGACCGCACGTGGGAGCTCGATATGCACCTGGCCCAAGTTGCAGACCTCACCGCCGCCGCCGTTGCACTGGGTTCGTTGGTGGTCGGAGCCGCCGGATACTGGTTCCTCGAACGGACTCGCAAAACAGCAGCCAATCAGCGCCGCGAGGACATTATCCGTGACGCCGAACGCGAGGCGGAGACCGTCAAGAAGGCGGCCGAGTTGGCGGCCCGTGAGGAACTGCTGACAAGGCGGACCGAACTCGACGCCGAAAACAGTCGCCTCCGCGAAGACCAGAACCAGCGTGTCGCCGACTTGGATCGCCGCGAACGCTCCCTCAACGAACAACAGGATGGGTTCAAGAAGCGGGAGAAGATGCTGGAAGGCACGCAGAAGACTCTGGCCGACCGTCAGAAGGTGATTGATTCTCGCGAGACGGAACTCGAACGCGTGCTGGATGACGAACAGGAGCAGCTCTACAAGATCAGCGGCCTGGAAGCTGACGCCGCCAAGGAAATGCTGCTCGACCGGCTCGAGCGGACACTCAAGCAGGATACCGGAGCCCTGCTTCTCAAACACGAAGCCCACCTCAAGGAGAAGCAGGACGAAATGGCCCGCGAGATTGTGGGCATGGCCGCCCAGCGTTGTGCATCGACGCACACATCCGAGATGACCGTCTCGACCGTCGACATTCCCAACGATGAGATGAAGGGGCGGATCATCGGCCGTGAAGGCCGCAACATCCGGGCGTTCGAGAAGACGACCGGCGTCGATGTTATCGTCGACGACACCCCGGGCGTCATTGTCGTCAGTGCCTTTGACAAGGTGCGGCGAGAAACAGCACGTCTTGCGATGATCAAACTCATCCAGGATGGCCGTATTCACCCGACCCGCATTGACGAGGTAGTCGCGGAAACCGAAAAGGAGATGGAAGCTCACATCAAGAAACTCGGCCAGGAGGCCTGCCAGGAGATCGGCGTCAATGACCTCCACGAGCGATTGGTGCACCTGATGGGTCGGTTGAATTTTCGGACCAGCTACAGCCAGAACGTCCTCAAGCACTCGATCGAGGTTGCCGTGATCACCGGACTGATCGCCGAACAATTCGGCCTCGATACACACCTCGCCCGTCGTTGCGGATTTCTTCACGACATCGGCAAGGCAGCCGACCACGAGATGGAGGGCGGACACCCTGCGGTGGGAGCCGAACTGTTGAAACGGTACGGCGAAGGAGACGAGGTCGTGCACGCCGCCGCCGGCCATCACGACGACATCCGTGTCGACTACATCTACACCGTTCTGGTCGCCGCGGCCGACGCGGTTTCGGCAGGACGGCCCGGAGCCCGACGCGAATCACTGGAGCGTTACGTCCGGCGACTCGAGGAACTCGAAGCACTCGCCTGTGGATTCCCCGGCGTCCACCAGGCCTACGCCATTCAGGCCGGGCGTGAGGTGCGGGTGATCGTTGATTCCGGCAAGGTCAACGACCGCGAAGCCATCGCCATGAGCAAGGAAGTGGCCAAGGCGATCGAGGAGACAATGACGTACCCGGGCGAGATCCGTGTCACCGTGCTCCGTGAGACGAAGGTGGTCGAGTACGCGAGATAGCCTCCATCAGCGTTTCGCGAACCAGCGGCCCCATCTTCGGGTGGGCCGGTTCGACATCGACCCGCACGCCCAGTGACTTCAAGGCCGCCGATGCGGTCGGCCCGACCGATCCGACCAGGCAGCAGGCCGCGGCCTGCCGCCACGCCTGTCCCAGCTCAAGTCGCTCGGCCACGGCCAACACGTTGGTCAATTGGTGAGCACTGGTGAACAACAACACGTCAAACCCGCCGGAGATGGTATCGCGAATCCCCTGTTCCAAGGGTCCCGTGTCCTCAGGCAGGCTCCACCGATAGACCGGGACCGGCACCACCCGGCCTCCTCGACTCGAGATGGCTTCGTAGAACGACGGGTTCGGGATTCCGTATTCCTGAACAGCCACGCTTCGGCCCGCTACCGCCTCAAGCCGATCCAGTTCCGGCATCAGTTCCTGCCACGTGTTGGGTTCCACCGCGCGACCGTCGATGCGGACTCCCCAATCGGCGAGCACCGTGGCGGGCTTGGGACCACGGACCACGATTGTGCAGCGTTCCAGCAGTTTCACCAACTCGTCCCTGGAGCATTCCCCGGCGACCGACTCGGCTAACGTCGTTGCTCCGACACCGGTCAGGAACACCACCGTGTCGATACCACCGTTTCGGAGCTCATCGACAAACCACAGGGCCTTGTGATTGTCCGATAGCGGCGTCTCCTGCATCGATGCGACCACCGTCGCCCGACCACCGTGACGGCGAATCAAATCCGACATCTCCTGCTGACGTCGGCTTTCGAAACTCAGCACCCTGGGGCCCTCTTCGCTTCCCACCACAATCCGCCCCCGCCTTCCATTCCCGGATCCGGACTATCCTAACCACCACCGGGCCACATCGTCAGCGAAGCGTGTCACCGGCGGCCCTGCCCTGTCCAGATCGCGATTGACCGCCTTGACCGTTCGCCAGGGGCCGCCGTATCCTGCCCCATCGCTTACCCCTTGCCCATGCACAGCTTCGTCCAACATGTCCGATTCCGATTCGTCGCCCCAATCGAATCTCCCCGACGAGTGGCCGGAGGCTTCTGTCGGGGAGCTCATTACCATGTGTACGTCGCCGGCCCTGATTGGCCTGGGAATCCTACCCACGCCCGGCCAGGAGCAGCCCTCGATCGATTTGCCCCTGGCCCGGCACTTCATTGATCTACTCGCGTTGCTCAACGAAAAGACCGGCGACCGTCTGGACGCCACCGACCAGCAGGCCATTGACCAGTCACTCCATGAACTGCGTATGGCCTTCGTCCAGGTTCAACAATCGCCCCGGCTTGAGACGGAACCGGTCTCGGCCGACCCCGACCGCGATGATGACGCCGGTGAGGGCCACGAACCCGCCAACAGGCCGGACGCCGACGATGATCCCGTGACGGATTCCGACGAAGGCGAATGAGGTATGGGGGACACCACCTCGCGGCAGCTCGTGCTACTGGGCACCGGCACCAGTGTCGGCGTGCCGATGATCGGATGCCACTGCCCGGTCTGCGACTCCGACGATCCCCGTAACCAACGGGATCGCTGCGGCGTCGCTGTCGAGGCCCCTGACGGGATCTTTCTTATCGACACGCCACCGGAACTGAGACTGCAACTTATTCGCGAGCGGATCGACCTGGTTCACGCAGCCGTGTTCACTCACAACCACGCCGACCACATCTTCGGACTCGACGACCTGAGGATTTTCGGGCACTACCTCGACGGCTCGATCCCCCTGTACTGCGAAGAAGCTGTCGAGGAACAGATCCGCCGCGCTTATCACTATGCCTTCAGCGAAACCCCGGCCAACAACCACCGTGGAGCCATCCCACGGTTTCACTTCGAGCGAATCTCGACCGTCCCGTTTTCGTTGTTGGGCACCACCGTCACGCCAATCCGTCTCAACCACGGCCGCCTTCCTGTCCTCGGATTCCGTTTCGACAATGTGGCCTATTGCACTGACGTCAGCGAGATTCCTGAAGAGAGTTGGGCCGCACTTGAGGGGCTGGATGTGCTGGTGATTGATGCACTCCGTGAACAACCGCACCCGACGCACTTCTCCGTCCAACAGAGCCTCGCAGTCGTCGAGAAACTAAAACCTCGCCAGGCCTACTTCACTCACATCTCCCACCATCTCGACCACGCCGCCACCTCTGCCCAACTCCCCGACCACGTGGACCTGGCGTGGGACGGGCTCAGGATTCCGCTGGGGAACTCTACGTGATCACCCCCGACCAACGACCACGCAGCGAGCGTCTGGCAGTGCTGTACCTGCAACTCGCCTCGGCGTGCCGTGGTCGCGGACCGGCCGCTACACGGGACCGCCTGTTGCTGCTGGCGGCACATCATGCCTCCGACGCCAACTGGGTGGGGGAGGCCGAAACCTGCCGGGAACTGGTTCTTTCGGCAAACCCACAGCACATCATCGGTCGGTTCGACAGTTTCGCCGCCGCGGTGGAGAGCGACGACTTCCAGGCGCTCGCTCGTCAACTCCAACGACAATGCCCCCAGGAAATGGCCGAGCACCTTGCCGAACGACAACAGATCGACCTCGACCTCGCTGTCCGCGAACCACCGCGTCTGGTCGCCCACGATCTGCTCGCCGGATTCGCCGACGAAACGCGCGGCGAGATCAGCTGACTCTTGGCGACCGGCCGCTACCTGGGTGTCGGCAACGGAATCGCACGAAGACGCTGTCCGACTTGCGCAGCACTGGGATTCAGCGTCCCAAGAACAACCGCCAGGGACGATTTGACGCCCGCCCGAGTTTCTTCACGGTGCCCGACCCGCAACTCCTCAATCCTGGTCCGGTTCAACAACACGCCGTGCTTCTGTATGTGAAACGCCAGGTGGGCAGCCGCCCGTTCGCGAATCCCCGGTGGCAGGTCCGGCTGCAAAGCGGTGGTCGCGATCCGGTCCTGAGCCGACGTGGTCCCGATTGCCGCCAGGGCGTACACGGCTCCCTCGGCGAGTTCGGGGACCTGGATGGCCGAGTGCAGACTCGATTCCGCCGGACGCAGGTCGAAGACGCTCGAACGACGGCCATCGGCGAGGAACCCCAGCAGATCCACGGCCGCCCTGGCCCGTTCACCACGTTCGGCCGCGGACAGCGGTGTGCTGGTCAGCCTGGCCAGGAACGGGCCAAGTTGATTCCCCAGTCCCTTTACGTTGGCGGGCCGTTGGATGTAGCCCATCAGTGGATCCCTCGAGATCATTCGCTCGACCGAGGGAATCCGCATCGGTTCTCCGACGACCACGATCGGTATCCACGCCGTTCGCGAATCAGCCCGCAGGTTGGCCACCGTTTGAGAAAGACTCCATCGGATCACGTTCGCATCGAGAATCACCAACTGCACATCTCCGCGACCGGCCGCTTCCCGGAAAGCATCGCGTCCTCCCGAGACAATCACGGCATGGAAACCGTTCTGGTCCACCAGTCCGGCCAACGCGTTGACCTTTTCGGGCTTTGGACCGGCCACAACCGCGCGGGGACTGTCGGTGGACTTGAGTGCCCGCGACAGGATTCCGACCACTCGCGATGCACCCCGGAACGACTTCCACGGATCGGTTTCCACGACCACCATCGCCGCGGTGAACTGCACACGGGGATCCGGGTAGTTCAGGGCACCGGCCAATGGAGCCAGTCCCCCACCACGCGACTGCAGATCGTGCCGGTTGGCCAGGTTCCGCAAGACCTCCAGGGCCGCCACCGCCGCCGTTGCGTTTCCACTTCCAAGAGAATCGTTCAGCGACCGCATCACCACGGTACCGCCGGTCAGTAACGCCGCGTCATAGGCAGTTCCCTCCCCCCGCGGCAGCGCCTGTGTCCAGGGAGTCCGAGTCCGCGCCCGCGTCAGAAACAACGAGACCACCAAGGCCTGCAACCGGCGATTTTCCGGAGAGATCGCCAATGCCTGTTGAGCCAAACGGCTCCCCACGTGCAGGGCCACATCATCGGGGTCGGCTGCCGTGCTCTGAACGCGTTCGGCAGCCTTGTCGAAATACCATGCTCTCACCTTGCCATCTGCCCCGACGACCGCGCGGCCCCCACCGGCCAGACGCAGACGGGCACCTTGTTCCAGGGATTTCAAGGCCATCGTTCGCCCCAACGCGGATGCGTGTCGTGCGTGGCCAAGGGTCAACCTCGCAACGGCCTCGGCAGCTGCCACCCGGACACCCGGTGGCTGGGCATCGTCCACAGCGAAATACCACATGTGCACTGCGGTGGCTCGAGTCCCGACCCGTCCCAACACTTCCAACGCCGCCGTTTTCAGGTTGTCGTCACTGCTCTCCAAGACCGCAAGCACTGGCGGCACCACGTCGGCTCCCAGTCTGGTCAATGTGTAGATCAACAACTCACGCGTCATATCGTCCTTCACATCTCCGATACGCTCCACAAGCCTGGGAACCACCAGGGCACCACCAGAACGCAGCTGCAGGATTGCTGCATCACGAACCGAGGGGGCGGCACCCAATTCACCGATCAATCGGTCGATTCGAGTTGTGTCTGCCGCAAAACGCCCGAAGGCGGCATTCATCCGGACCAGCAACGTCACCGACCCGGGTTGCAGCGACACGAGATTTGCCAGTCTCAGAAAGACCGCCGGACCGTGCTTGTCACGCATTGCCAAAAAGGTGGCGTCATCCGGATTCAATTCAAGCAGCTTCTCGAGATAACTTCGGGCCAATGCCGGACGCCCCAAATCGGTCATCAGGACAACTGCGTCAAACAACGCCCCGGGTGAAGTGGGTTCGCTCAACAACGGCGATGCCTGATCGGCCGGCTGGTCGTCCGCTGCTTGAGGACCCGGCTGTACGGCGGGTTGTGCCATCGCAGGTCGCACAACGGGAAGCCACATCACGATCAGCAACAGCAACACCGTCCGGACGGATTTTCGGCCGTCGTGAGAGCACAAAACGCTGGGATCGCAAACCATGATCTGTCAGCTCCGCGTGAAGTCGACGACCCGAGACAGTCTCGGAGAACCCACCCCCCGGACCGTCACATCGTCTTCTGTCTCTATCGGCCCGCCCCGTGCCCCCACTGCCTCGGGGAAACGGTCACCGGTGCTCTCGGATCCGAGTCGCCACGGCCTGGGGCAATCGTACCGAAGTTTCCGACCACGAGGGCTGCGAAACCCGTGCAACCGTCATCCCCGGAGCCCCCATCCCATCGTCGAGCTTCCGCCACTCGAATGGGAGTTCTAGAATCGAGGTGCTCGGGTTCCGCTTGATCGGTCAACCCGGTCACCCCACCGACCGACTCCCATTCCCAGCTCGACCATGCCGACTCTTCCGCTTCCTTTTGACGAGGCTCGCGTTCGCGAATGGACACGCGAGATCCCGACACCGTTCTATGTCTACGATGAAGCCGCGATCCGCAGCAGTGCCCGCCGTCTGCTGGACGCTTTCGCCTGGTGCCCGTCGTTCCGGAACCATTTTGCCGTCAAGGCCACGCCCAATCCGCACCTGCTGGAAATCCTGGCGAGGGAGGGGTTCGGGAGCGACTGTTCCAGCCTGCCGGAGATGCTGTTGTCGGAGGCCGCCGGGATTTCCGGCGATCGCATCATGTTCACCTCCAACGACACGCCCGCCGGCGAGTACATCCACGCCAAGAGGGTCGGTGCAGTTCTCAACCTCGACGACATTTCCCACATCGATTTCGTCGACCGACACGCAGGACTGCCCGAACTGGTCAGCTTCCGTTACAACCCCGGCCCACATCGACAAGAAACCGGAAACGCGATCATCGGCAATCCCGAAGAGGCCAAGTACGGCCTGACCCGCGACCAGCTCTTTGACGGATACCGCCAGCTCAAGGACCGCGGAGTCTCCCGGTTTGGACTCCACACGATGGTCGTCTCCAACGAGCTCAACGTTGCCTCGTTCATCGCGACCGCGCGAATGCTGTTCACCCTGGCCGCCGAACTGGCCGCAACGCTCGACATCCGGATCGAGTGGGTGAACCTCGGCGGCGGAATCGGGATCCCGTACAGCCCCGACGACCAGCCGGTCGATCTCGAAGCGATTGGACAGGGTGTTCACGACGCCTACGACGAACTGGTGGTCCCGGCGGGACTCGACCCCCTTGGCGTCCTGATGGAGAACGGACGGGTGATCACCGGCCCCTATGGGTACCTGGTCACCACGGCGATACACCACAAGACCATCTACAAGAATTACGTCGGCGTCGATGCCTGCATGGCCAATCTGATGAGACCGGGCATGTATGGCGCCTACCACCACATCACCGTGCTGGGCAAAGAAACCGCCGCCCACGACACCGTCGTCGATGTCGTGGGCTCGTTGTGTGAGAACAACGACAAGTTCGCCGTGGATCGCAGCCTGCCCCCGATCACTCCCGGCGACCTGCTGGTGATCCACGATGCCGGAGCCCATGGCCACGCAATGGGTTTTCAGTACAACGCCAAGCTGAGATCCGCCGAACTGCTGCTGCAGGAAGACGGCCAGTTGCGGGTCATTCGTCGTGCCGAAACTGTCGGAGACTACTTCGCCACTCTCCAGCATGGACGGCTCACCGAACTGGTCGTATCCACCTCAAGCTGACCCTCGTGGCGCCAGGGACATCCGCCATGGCCAAGCTGTACTTCTACTACTCGTCGATGAACGCCGGAAAGTCGACAAACCTGTTGCAGTCCAGTTACAACTACCGCGAACGCGGTATGAACACGATTGTCTTGACCCCCGAACTCGACATCCGGTACGGTGGTTCTGTTGTTTCTTCTAGAATCGGACTCTCGGCTGACGCCACCGCGTTTTCGACGGCCGACAACCTGTTCTCCCTCGTCAGAGACGCTCACCGCGAACGGCCACTGCACTGCCTGCTCATTGACGAGGCCCAGTTCCTTTCCCGCGACCAGGTTCACCAACTCGGGGATGTCGCTGATGAACTCGGCATCCCCGTGCTTTGTTACGGCCTGCGGACCGATTTCCAGGGACAACTCTTCGAAGGGAGCCAACATCTGCTGGCCTGGGCCGACAACCTGGTCGAGATCAAGACGATCTGCCACTGCGGCCGCAAGGCCACCATGGTGCTCCGACTCGACGATCGAGGTCAAGTCGTCAAACGGGGAGCACAAATCAAGATCGGCGGCAACGAAACCTACCAGGCGGTGTGCCGCAAGCACTTCAAAAGTGGCATGGCCAATCGACAGGACAATGAACTTCCCTTCGACTTTTCACCGGGAAAACCCAATCAACAGCCAAAGTGACCTGAACAGCCGGCCAGCCGGGCAGACTGGGCAATCCACATAAGGGTGGATGGTTCGTGCAAAGGGTACCTTCAGAAGTGATAATTAAATACGTGATCCAAGCAACGACTACGCCCCTCCCGACTCGGCGAGGATTGGAGAAAGACATGAGCATGCGACCTCACATTCGAACAGTCCTGTGTGCCCTTCTAACGGTGGGACTGTTTTCGCCGGCGATCGCCGGTGAGAAATCGGCTGCCCGCCAGGCATTGATTCCCGGCTACATAGACGCCAACGGCGGGGTCCATCCCGAGAAGGTCCTCTCCTATGTCGACGCGCTTCACCGTGCCGACGACGCCGACGAAGCTGAAGCCCACATCGCCAAGCTCGACACTCGAATTGCCCGGCTCATCGCCACTCTCAACCAAACCCGGCGGGACCTGGCTCAACAGACTCGCCGCGCCGAGACAGGGGAAGCCCTGGCCGCAACAAGGGCCACCCAACTCACCCGACTCGACAACCGCCTGAAGGACAATCAGGCCAACCTGGCCGACACGCTCGCCACACTCAAGTCGACAACCACGTCGCTGACGGCCCAGACCACAAGGGCGACCCTCCTGGCAGCCGAGCGGTCCCGGCTGAGAGCCCGGGTCACCGCGTTGGTCACCTCGGTCCAGCAATCCCAGGCCCGTGCCACTCACCTGACAACGGAATTGGGCCGAGCACACCTCTCTATCGCCAAGACGGCTGCCGAACGTGATGCGTCACGCAATGAGGTAGCGAACTTGACTGTTGCCAACACCAAGCTCGACGGGGAGCTGAAATCGACCGGTCAACAACTTTCCGACACCAAGAAGTCCCTGGCTGAAACGCAGGGATCCCTGAACGACACCAACAAGACACTGGCCGCCAACACCAAGTCTCTGGCCAACACCAGCAAGTCACTGGCTGACACCACCAAGACATTGGCCAACACCACCAAGTCACTGGCCGACACCAACAAGTTGCTCGTCGCTTCCAGGGCGAAGCTTTCCGACACCGAGAAAGTCGTGATCAACACCGAGACCAAGCTGAACACGACCCAAAAACGCCTGGTCGACACCGAGGCCAAACTGGCCGACTCGAACACGAAGCTGGTCACCTCGAACAAGAAGCAGGCCGACTCCAGCAAGACGCTCGCCGATACCAGGAAGTCCCTGGCCAACACTCAGGGTCAACTTCTCAGCACCAAGACATCGCTGGTTGCCACCGAGAACAAACTCGGTGACTCCAACAAAGCGGTCACTGATACCAAGAAGTCCCTGGCCGAATCCATCAAGACGCTCACCGGTACCAGAAAGTCCCTGGCCGAATCCAGCAAGACGCTCACCGGTACCAGAAAGTCCCTGGCCGAATCCAGCAAGACGCTCACCGACACCAAGAGGTCCCTGTCCGCCACGGTGAAGACGTTGTCTGCAACCAAGGTCGCCCTGGCCGTCAGGACCAAGGCCCTCACCTCGTCGCGGACAATCCTGGAGACCACCACCAAGACACTGCAGACGACCACGAAGTTGTTGGCCGAGACCAAAGCGGCATTGGTGGCTTCTCGGGAAGACCACAAGAAGATCAAGGCTCGACTGAACGAGAAGTCCGAGAAATCCAAGCCGGCAGTTGTCGAGAACGACGACACGAAAAGGGGTCTACCCGCCGCCGACGCCAAGGTGGAACCGAAGGCCAAGGTCAAGGCGGACAAGGGTTCCTGAGCGAGACCTTCAGGCCGGCTGACCATCGGCGCCCACCGCCTGGCTTCCGCGGTGGCGCCCCAACAACTCGGCGATCTGCACGGCGTTGGTCGCGGCCCCTTTCCGCAGGTTGTCCGAAACGCACCAGAACGACAACCCGTTGGGATGCGACAGATCTCGTCGAATCCGCCCGATGAACACGTCGTCCTTGCCGGTGCACTGCTTGGGCAACGGATAACGGCCGGCCGCCGTGTCGTCGAGCACGCTGATTCCGGGAAACGCGGCAAACAGGTCCTTGGCCTCCTCCGGCGGGATCGCCCGTTCTGTCTCCACAGTGATCGTTTCGCTGTGGCAATTGGCCACGGGGATCCGCACACAGGTGGCGTTGATCGGCAGATCCTCGACGCCCAGGATCTTTCGAGTTTCGTACACCATCTTCAGTTCTTCACTGGTGTAGGCCTCTTCCTTGACGCTGCCGATCTGTGGAATCGCGTTGAAGGCGATCGGGTGGGAGAACGCCCGGTACTCGTAGACCTCGCCGTCCAATTCGGCCCGGGTCCCCTCAAACAGGTCCTCGGTCCCTTGCACCCCCGCCCCGCTGGTCGCCTGGTAGGTGCTGACAATCACCCGGGTCAAGGGCGAAGCGTCGTGCAAAGGCTTCAGGGCAACGACCATCTGCGTGGTCGAACAGTTCGGACTGGCGATGATCCCCTCGGCGGCCACTGCCACCTGCGGATTGATCTCCGGCACCACCAACGCGACCTCCGGGTTCATTCGCCAGTACCCGGATTCATCGATCACCGTCGCCCCGGCTGCGACCGCCGAGGGCAGATACTCGGCCGCCACGTCGTCGGGTGTACTCGAGAGCACCAGGTCCACACCGTCAAAGGAATCGTGAGTCAACTCCTCGATCACCAACTGTCCACCACGAAACGGAACAGAGGTTCCGGCACTCCTGGCCGAGGCCAGGAGACGAAACCTGTTGGCTTCGAATGCCCGTTCCTCGAGCAACTGCAGCATGATCCGACCCACGGCACCCGTGGCACCGATGACCGCAACCGTGTCGAACATCCTGGCTCACCCTTCGCGACACATTGGCAATCCGGGAACCGCTGCCGGCCAACCGGGTCGGTAACGGCTACCTGTCGACTCCCTTCACCCGGTGATATACTCCGACCGGTTTCGCATCAAGACCTGCACCCAAAGATGGATCGCCGTGATGAAGGTTCTTGTCGTCGGCCAGGGAGGCCGCGAACACGCACTCGCCTGGAAGTTGTCCCATTCCGAATCGGTCAGTGAAGTCTTCTGCGTCCCGGGCAACGCCGGCATCGCGGCCGACGCGGACTGTGTTGATCTTGATGTCGGCGACATTCCGGCACTGGTCGACTTCGCCGACTCATCTGCCATCGACCTCGCGGTGATCGGTCCGGAGGCACCCCTGGTCGACGGACTGGTTGACGCCTTCCAGGCCGTCGGCCTGAGTGCCTTCGGCCCCACCGCATCCGCGGCCGCCCTGGAGGGAAGCAAGGCCTTCGCCAAGGAGATCATGCGACGCGGCAACGTGCCCACCGCCGACTACGCCGTCTTCGACAACGTTGCTGACGCCCGGCACTTCCTTGACGATCGCGAGGACCAGGCCTGGGTGGTCAAGGCTGATGGATTGGCCGCCGGCAAGGGCGTTCTGATGTGCGCCAATCGTGGCGAGGCGTTGGTGGCCGTCGATCAGATGCTCGTCCAATCGTCTTTCGGCGATGCCGGCCGGAAGATCGTCATCGAGCAGACCCTGGTCGGACAGGAGACCAGTATTCTGGCACTGGTTGACGGCAACACGATCCTTTCACTCGAAGCCTCACAGGACCACAAACGGGCCGGTGACGGAGACACCGGGCCCAACACCGGGGGCATGGGGGCCTACTCGCCCACTCCGCTGGTCACCCACGACTTGCTGGCTGAAATTGAGGAACGGGTCCTCATTCCCACCGTTCACACCATGAAACTCGCCGGAACGCCGTTTTCCGGTCTGCTCTATGCCGGCCTGATGATCACCAAGCAGGGTCCCAAGGTCCTGGAATTCAATGTCCGTTTCGGCGACCCCGAAACACAGCCCGTGCTGATGAGATTGCGGTCCGATCTCGGGCTGATCCTGAAGGCCGCCGCCGATGGCCAGCTGTCGGATTTCGGTGCACTCAATTGGGATCCACGGCCGTCGGTCTGTGTCGTAATGGCCTCCCACGGCTACCCCGGCTCATATGACAAGGGACATGAGATTCGCGGTCTCGACGAAGCCAACTCGCTCGATGATGTCCAGGTCTTTCATGCCGGCACCTCTGAGAACAACGGGCAGATCGTTTCCAACGGTGGTCGCGTTTTGGGGATCACCGCGCTGGGCGACGACCTGTCTGCCGCCAAAAAGCGTGCCTACGAGGCGGTCAAGTGCATTCGCTGGGAAGGAGCCTGGTGCCGCAAGGACATTTCCGACAAGGCACGTCAATACTGACAGTTCATAACCGGGACAACCTCATGCGGCGTCTCCCCCCGCTCCTCGCCTCGTTGCTGATCGCACAGGCCACGCTGATGTCCCGGCCGCTGCCGGCTGCCCCACCTCCCAATATCGTCGTCATCCTGGCTGACGACATGGGCTACGGCGACGTGCAGGCGATCAACCGCGATTCAAAGATTCCCACGCCGAACCTCAACCGCCTGGCCGACCAGGGCGTCACCTTCGCCGACGCCCACACACCCTCGTCGGTCTGCACCCCCACCCGCTACGGCCTGCTGACCGGTCGCTACTGCTGGCGGAGCCGGCTGAAGTCGGGAGTCCTCAACGGCTACGGGACTCCGTTGATCGAACCGGATCGCCCCACGATTGCCTCGTTCCTCAAAGCACACGGTTACCACACCGGTATCGTCGGCAAGTGGCATCTCGGTCTCGATTTCACCCGCCTGCCTCTCCCGGGCAAGACGTCACCTGCCACGCAGTCAACCGGCCAGGCCCAAAACCAGAAACAGAAGAAGAACAAGAAGCGGCGTCGCGCGGCGTCTCCTCGGTTGGACTTCACCAAGCCGATTCTCGACGGTCCCAACCGGCGAGGTTTTGTCGATTCCCTGGTCATCCCCGCCTCGCTCGACTTTCCGCCCTATGTCTACATCCGCAACACCCGGATCACCTCCAGCGAAACCGTCGAACAACCGGCCGTGAGATTTCCCGGTTTTCTCCGTCGTGGACCTCGCGGCAAGGACCTGGTGATGGCCGACTGCCTCGACCATCTCAAGCAACAGGCGATCACATTTCTCGAACAACGCGCCCGCGAACCCAAGACCCCCTTCTTCCTCTACTTCCCGCTCACGGCACCACACAAGCCGATCCTGCCACACCCTCGTTTTCGGGGTCGCACGCAACTCGGCCCTTATGGGGACTTCATCGTCCAGGTCGACGACACTGTCGGGGAGGTGCTCCAGGCTATCGATCGTACCGGCCTGGCCTCAAACACGCTGGTCATCTACACCAGCGACAACGGATCGTTCATGCACCGTCGTGACCAGCCCGACGCCCGCGACCATGTCGACGACCAGGCGATCCAGGCCTTCCGTTCCGACCGTCATCGGTCGAATCGTCATCTCCGTGGCACCAAGGCCGACATCTGGGAGGCCGGACACCGAGTACCGTTCTTTGCCCGTTGGCCGGGACTCATCAAGCCCGGCAGTCGCAACGCGACGACCATCTGTCTGACCGATCTCTTTGCCACGTTTGCCGAGTCCATCGGCAAAGAGCTCCCCAAGAATGCCGCACCCGACAGCTACAGTTTTCTTTCGCTGCTCACCGGGAGTGGAAAGCCCCGCCGCCGGCCGCCGGTGATCCACCATTCGGCCGCGGGCATGTTCGCCATCCGCGACGGACGTTGGAAGCTCGTACTCGGCAACGGCTCCGGGGGCCGTCAGTCTCCCCGCGGCCGGCCCTTCGTCAAGCCGTATTTCCTTGCCGACCTTGAAGCCGATCCCTCGGAAAAGACCAACTTGGCCGAGAAGCACCCGGATATCGTTATCCGACTCGAAGAGGCGGCGCAGCGGATCCGTCGCAGCCCCTTGCCTCGTTGAGTGCTGCAGTTGTATCTTCGTCCGAACGGATGCGGAACTTCCACGACGATTGACCGACCGGGAGAATTCACGATGCGACCGAGTGCCCTGCTGACCGCCTCGCTGCTGACCTGCCTGCTGACCTCCTCGGTCGTGGCCGAAGCAAAGCCCTGGGTGGTCTATCCCGGTGGCAAGGGTCCGGGAGCCGGCAAGCATATCGTCTTTGTCACCGGTGACGACGAGTACCGGTCGGAAGAAGGCATGCCGATGCTGGCCAAGATTCTTTCGGTCCGCCACGGGTTCAAGTGCACCGTGCTGTTTGCCGTCGACCCCAAGACCGGGGTGATCAAGCCTGACCACCAGACCAATATCCCCGGACTCGAGGCACTCGACTCCGCCGACCTGATGGTGCTGTTTCTCCGTTTTCGTGAACTCCCCGACCAGCAGATGAAACACATTGTCGACTTCACCCATAGCGGCAAACCGATCATAGGCCTTCGCACGTCAACACACGCCTTCAACTACAGTCGCGACAAGACCAGCAAGTTTCGCCCACTGACCTTCAACAGCGGCAAACCTCGAGGCGGTTGGGGTGGACTGGTGCTTGGTGACACGTGGCTCAATCACCACGGTCACCACGGCCGAGAAAGCACCCGCGGCGTCATCAATCCCAAGCACAAGGACCACCCGGTGCTCACCGGCGTCACCGACATCTGGGGGCCCACAGATGTCTATGGAGTCCGCACGCTTCCCAAAGATGCACGAGTCATCGTCCACGGACAGGTGCTGGCCGGTATGAAACCGTCCGCGATACCGGTCAAGGGCCGCAAGAATGAACCGATGATGCCGCTGGTGTGGATTCGCTCGTTCAAGACTGAAACGGGAAAGATCACACGGGTGCTGGCCACCACCATGGGAGCCTCAACCGACCTCCAGAGTGCCGGTCTTCGCAGGTTGCTGGTCAACGGCTGCTTCTGGGGACTGGAGATGGAGAAGAAGATCTCCGCCAAGAGTGATGTGACCTACGTGGGTGCCTACAAGCCGACCCGGTTCGGGTTCGGCAGCTACGTCAAGGGCGTCAAGCCGTCCGACCACGCACTCGAGTAGCCTCAACGACGCATGCGGAAGTCGTTGTCACCCGACCGGTCAACGCCCCGCATCAGGTAGACGGTGCGTTCGGACATTGCCAACGGACCCGCCTGGCTGATCCGGGTCGGTGTGTCGTGGCGGTACACCGAGGTGGTCGGCATGTACCGCAATGTCATCGCCCGCCTCGGGCGGTTCGACTGGTTGGGTTCCGAACCGTGGAACAGGTAAACGTCGTGCAAAGACACCTGCCCGGCCTCGAGCACGATGTCGTGCGCCTCGGATTCGTCGAACTCGTCGCCGTCCAGTTCCAGGTTCAGGCTCAGCCCCTCCCCCGGGTTCTCGTTGTGCCGCGCCAGTCTCCGACTTCGGTGCGATCCGGGGATCACCCGCAAGCAGCCGTTCTCGGTCGTCGAAGCATCAATTGCAATCCACACGGTGCATGTTGCCAGCGGATCGATCGGCCAGTACTCGCCGTCCTGGTGCCACGGAGTGCGAGTGCCCACGCTAGCCGGTTTCGCAAAGAAACTCGAATTCCAGAGCGCGACGTCGTCGCCAAGAACGTCGCTGACCATCTCGAGAATCTCCGGAATCCGGGCCACGTTCAGGAACCAGGTGTCGTAGGCCAACACCGCCGAACAGTAATCGCCGAATTCCGGATGTCGTGTCACCAGCCGTGAGTGAGCTTCCCGAACCGCCTCGAGCCAGGACTCGGGCAGCCGGTAGTCGGGGGTCACGAAACCCTCCCGACGGTAGGCGTCGGCTTCTTCCTGGCTGAGCATCCGCGGATCGTAGCGAGCCGCCCAGCCCCGGTCCATGCCGCCTACAACTGCATGGGCTTGAACTGACACGCCTCGGTAAAGACCTCGAAGAAGTCCTCGGTCGTCTCAAGTTCAATGTGCTCAATCCGCTCGACCAACCGCTCGACACGATCGTGACGCCCGGTGTCCAGGACGAGTTGTCTCGCACCCTCCAGGGCCGCGTTTCCGACGCGGTGAACACGATCCGGGTCGAACGGGGCCAGGAAGCCGATCGACACGGCCGCCCGGACGTCGATCGAATGGGCAAAGCCCCCGGCAAGTTCGACTCGCTGGACCTTACCGGGATCGATGCCCAGCATCCTCAACAGGATAAACTGGCCGCAAAAGCTGGCCGCCTTGGCCTGCGCCAGGTGACTCGCATCCTGGCGTGACAACGTGATGAGGGGTTCGTCGACGACGGCCACTTCCCGGGCTCGTCCGTCTCCGAACGTGAAGACCCCCATCTCGGTCATCTGCCCGGTCCGCTTCAGTTCGGCCAGAAGATCCACCAAGCCCGAGCCGCAGATGCCGACCGGATCGGCATCGGCCAGCGTGGTGTACTGAAAGCCACTGCCGATGGCCTTCAGCGTATCAATTGCCCCGTCGCAGGCCGGAAGGCCATGCCGAACCAAGCCCCCTTCAAACGCCGGCCCGGCCGGGCACGACGCCGCGACAATCCGGTCCGGCGTCCCGATCACCACCTCCGTATTGGTGCCGATGTCCAGGAAGATCCTGTTTCCCGAATCCAGGTCGAAATCACACGCCAACAGGCCCGCCGCGATGTCGGCCCCCACGTGACTGCCTACGAGCGGCGGGGAGACAAGGCGGCCGTGTGCGCTGGCGACCAATCCCAGTTGCCGTGTCCCGGCCTCCAAGGCGGTGCCGGTCCGCCTGCCAGCCAGACACTCGTGCTCGGTCACCGACTTGTAGGGCCTCTGCCCTATCGTCTGCACGTCGAGGCCGAAGACCAGGTCCCGCATCGTCGAATTGCCCACAACCAGAATTTCGTAGAGCGTGTGACGACTGACACCGGCGTGTTGACACATCGACAGGATTTCGTTGTTGAGTGCCTTGATGATTGCCTGGTGCATTTCGCCGTCGTGCTGTGCGTCGTAGGCTACGCGGCTGATCACGTCGCTGCCGCCGAATCGCTGCGGATTCTCGAATCCGCCCCGGCACAACGACTCAGCCGTCTCGAGATCGACCAGTTCGGCGGCTACCGTGGTGGTTCCCACGTCAACTGCCAGGCCGATCAGCCGGCCGCGCCACTGGTCAATCGCTTCACCGTCCCGGAACACTTCCTCACCCTGTCGTGATACCGCCGGGCAAGCGTCAACATGGCTTTCCGGTCTCTCCGTCAACACGTGTGGGTTTCTGCGGAGCGGTGCAAAGGTGACGGCACCGGGACTGGCAACCCGTGCCTGGCACGCGAGTCGAAATCGGTCGGCCAGGAACCGTTCGCCGTCACCCCGCTCGGTCAAGATTTCGTCGCCTTCCAGCACCTCAACCACGCACTCGTGGCAACTCCCCATCCGGCCGCACGAACTATCGACCCTGACATCATGGTCGTCTGCCAGGTCGAACAGGGTCGCTCCCTGCCGACCCGGGCAATCCACCGCACCGGGACGTATCGTCTTCTCGCCTTGCACCTCAGGATCGACCGGTGGCGGCGGTGGACGGTCCGCTTCGGCACGCCACTGAGCCAGGACCGCCTCCGGATCTTCAACCTCCCAGGCGCCTCGGTAGTCCAATTCGCCATCGCACAGACAACTGGACAGCCCGTGCTGCGGGTCGACCGGCCCCTGGTTGCGGCAACCGAACCGTGCGGTACACAGGTCGCGTCGGTCGCGGTATGGGCAACGTGACAGGCATTGGACCTGCGCATGCTGAATGATGTCGGCAAAGATCCGAGTCATTCGGGCCCGACGCCGCTCGACCGCCTCACTGTCGATCCGTTCGCTCATCGGTCCTGCCTGTGCACCGGGCCGTGGGCTATCTGGAGACCCCGACCAACCGCTTGGCCACCTCGACGCATTCGACCGCATTGTCCCCGTAGGCGTCCGCGCCCATTTCGTCGGCGAACTCGGGTGTCACCGGAGCCCCTCCGACCATGATCTTGACGTCATCCCGCACGTCGGCATCTATGAATGCGTCTATCGTCCGTCCCATGTTCGGCATCGTCGTGGTCAGCAGCGCCGACATCCCCACCAGCGTCGCATTGTGTTGCTCAACCGCATCGATGAACTCGTCGGCCGAAATATCGACGCCCAGATCGATCACCTCGAACCCGGCTCCGCGCAGCATCATGATACACAGGTTCTTGCCGATGTCGTGCAGGTCACCCTTGACGGTGCCCATGATCACCTTGGCCAGGGGCTCGATCCCCGAGGCGGACAGGATCGGTTCAATGTGGACCATTCCCGCCTTCATGGCCCTCGCACACGCAAGCACTTCCGGAACGAAAATGAAGTTCTCACGAAACTTGATCCCCACCAACGCCATCCCGGCAATCAATCCGTCATCCATCACCTCCAGCGCCCCGGTCCCCCGTTGGAGAGCCTCCACCGTCAGGCGATCAGAATCTTCGTTGCGACCGCTGATGATCGCAGCTCCGATCTCCAGCAGGTGAGGCGCCGACTGCGAGTAGAGTTCAATCAACTCGGCCCGCTCGTCGTCGCGTTCGACGAATTCGTCGAGTTCATTCCTGATGAACTCGTTGGGAATGTCCGCTAGCTCAGCCATGGTCGTTCTAATGAATTCGGGGACTTTCCCCCCCTTTTCGCTCACGCCGCTCCACCTCGCAAGCGTGAAACGAACGCACGGACGTGCTCCGGACCAGTTCCGCAGCAACCGCCCACCAGATTCGCACCCGCCTCGATCACGCGTTCCATCTGATCGGCCATGAACTCGGGACTGTCCGGATAAACGATCTCTCCGGCTTCGATTCTCGGAATCCCGGCATTGATATGAGTCAGAATTGGACGGTCGGTCGCCTGCCGCATCGCTACGATCACCTCGATCATGTCACCGATGGCGATTCCGCAGTTGGACCCCACCACGTCCGCTCCCATCTCGGTCAACGCCGCTGAGGCACTCTGCGGCGTATCACCCATCATCGTAAACAACCCGCGCGGGCCGCGATCGAAACACAGGGTCGCCACCACCGGCAGGCCGGTCGTCTCTTTCACCGCCCGGATCGCCAGCGACATCTCGCCCGTCACGTCGCTCATCGTCTCGATACACACCGCATCAACCCCGCCGGCTGCCAGTCCACGAGCCTGCTCCTGAAACACGCCGTACATCTCCCCGTCGTCGGCCGCCCCGCCCTTCTCCGCGAGAATCTCTCCGGTGGGCCCGATCGATCCCAGCACGAAACAGCCATCGGGAGCCGCCGCTCTCGCCAATTCACCGGCCAGCCGGTTCAATTCCTCGACCCGATCACCGTGACCGTACTTGGCCAACATGTAGCGGCTGCCGCCGAACGAGTTAGTCTCCACCATGTCCGACCCCGCGGCGAAATACGCCGCCGCCATTTCCCGAATCACCTCGGGATGGTCGGAGTTGAACGCTTCCGGGCAACCACCCGGTTCCAACCCGTTTTGTTGAAGATAGGTGCCGGTGGCCCCGTCGGAGATCAACAACGCACCGCTGGAAATCCTCTCCAGGAATCCACTCATGGATCGTTCGCCCCCGACGCCCCCGACGCCCTCGGGTCGGTCGCTGCCCGTTCGGCATGCCAGCGTTCAACGGCCAACGGGATCTCCTTGAGGTTCTCGAGCGCCGTCTGCAGCGGAATGGCGCACTCCGGGCCAACCAACGGCACGCCGGCGTCGAGGTTTCGAACCACTTCTTCGGCGACCTGCTCGGGCCCCCGTGCATACAGAGTCTCGGGGTTGTTGATATTGCCGACCAGCGCGATCCGATCGGTGACGATCTCCATCGACTCAGCCGGGTCGTTCTTCGAATCATAATGGAACGCCGCCAGACCGGTCTCAGCGATGTAGTCCATCCGGTCGACGGTCTTGCCGCAGATGTGCAGAATCAACGGAATGGGAATCTCGTCGACCAGCTCGGTATGCAGATCTCGCAGGAACTCCCGGTAGTACTCGCCGCTGACCAGGTCACCGGTGGCATGGTCGGGAAGTGTCAGCGCGTCGGCACCGGCGTCGATCTGTGCTTGGCCGAAGGCGATCGTGATCTCCTTCATCCGATCAAGACACAGTTTCGTAAGCCCGGGGTCGTCCAACGACATCAACAGAAACGGTTCAACCCCAAACACGTGGTAACCCAGGGTCCACGGCCCCATTGTCTTACCAATGATCGCCACGTCGTCTCCGACTTCCTTACGGAGGCGGCCGATGGCATCCAGCACACAGGTGATGTCGGGATGCTTGAGAAAATCGGCTGGCATCCTGACGTCGTCAGCAGTTTTCCAGATCGGCCGCGACATCCTCACCGTCGGCCAGTTGTCCTTGGCCTCCCACTGGATATCGCATCCCAGCGCTGACGATTCCTGGATGATCGTAAACACCGGCATCACGCTGTCGAATCCGAGTTCGGTGTAGCTTGTTGCAGCCAAACGAGCCATTTTCTCGCTGTCCCGGTTCGCGGCCGGAAAGTGCGCATCCACCAGGTCCATCAGTTCGACAGTCGCCACCGACGTCGGATTGCAGACAGGCGTCCGATCAACCGCCTGTCCGGCCAATGCGGCCATCACGCGTTCGCGGCCGGTCATTTCACCGACAACGGACTGGCCAGTTGCCGGCTCGTCGCTCGAGTGGTCACCCACCATCTGTCCACCTCACTCGTCAGGGATCGTCCTGTTTACCCGGGGCCGCCAACACGCCGCGGCCCGCCGACAGTTCATCTTCCTGCATCGCCGACCGCACGTTCTGCGCGCGGAAGAACAACGAACCCATCAACGGATCGTGCGGAGCTCCACACGCGAAACTCACCACCGCCTCATCCGATTCATCGATCGCCATGTCGCACAGTTTCGCGAAGCCACGGGCCACCGCCCGTATCCGTCTCGGCCCCATCTCAGCCGATTCGGGTGCGGTGATTCGATATCGTCCATTGTTCTCCGAATTCACCGTCAACTCACACTCGGCCTTCTTGTCGTGCCGCACCAGGGGCGACGGGCCGCCAATCTCCTCATCGGCAAACTTGCAGACCTCCAGAAAAGTCCGCCTCAGGGCTTTTTCATGATCTCCGCCACAGGAAAACTCCAGCAGCCCCGCGTGCCCCTCCACGAAACTCATCCCGGCCAGTGCGGCCAGTCCCTTGCCGATCGCAGCCACTCGACCCGTCGCCGCCTCGACACCACTGTAACTGTGGACAAGGTAGTTGAACCGACCCCCGTGGACCTGCCGGTACAGACCGAGACTGATATCGTGGCAATGCGGGTCCATCGAATGCAGTTCGATGCGGCGCCCGA
>Ga0310120_10000726_pt1 | contig 25731 bp, 9 predicted proteins | sample CB27_AW_983_MG_FD_203506 | JGI IMG/M metagenome (GOLD analysis project Ga0310120, IMG submission 203506) | Marine microbial communities from Western Arctic Ocean, Canada - CB27_AW_983 | ecosystem: Environmental > Aquatic > Marine > Oceanic | place: Canada: Western Arctic Ocean | collected...
GCTCTCGGGAGCGAATACATCCACATCTTCATGACCCTTGTCGAACTCGCTGAACCAGTTCATGAGGCCATGGGATTCCGGCACATACTTTTCATCCTTGAAGTGGCCCAGGTAATAGCGGCAACCGAGCCAGTGACTCAGGCAGAGGAGCATCCACTTGTCGCCGAGGCGGAACATGTTGGGACAGGAGATGTCCTCGTTGCGCGGCACGCCGACGTCCGGTATCTCGTCGTGGAGCAGGTGGCCGAGATACTCCCAGTTTTTCAAGTCGGAAGATTTCATCAAATGAGGATCTCTGCCGCCGGACACGGCATAGTAGGTCTTCCCGTCGAGCCAGCAGTCGGGGTCCCAGTGGCGCATTTTTGGAAGCGCTCCGGATTTCGTTTTCGGATCGACGGGCACGGGCTTGGACCATTTTTCCAGGAGATCGTCCTCGGCGAAGGCGATTTGATTCCTTCCTGACCCCTGGCCGTGATAGATGATGGCGGGCTTTCCCTCTCTGGTCAGAAATCCGGTGCCGCTGAACATTTGGTGGCCCATGTTGGCAGGCGTGAGGGTGGTGGGATGCCACTTCCAGTGAACCATGTCCGTGCTGGAGACATGGGCATAGGAGACGCCGTTCTTATCTTCGATGATGTAGTGAAAGTGATACCGGCCTTTCCAGAAGAAGATGCAATTGGGATCGCCCGGAGCGGTTTTGGCCGGATGGGCGAGATGGTAGGTGAGCCAGGTCGCCGGTGGGTTCGCCGGCATGGCGGGGGTGTCAGGATTCGGGGCTTTGGGCAACTCGGGTTTATCCGCGTTCTCCGCCTTCCGGATCATGTCATCGGGCAACATGCGCTCACGCCATGTCTTGAAGTGGCGCGGAATACCGCTGGAGGCGGTGTAGTCCCAGAGTGAGGTTTTCATCTGGCGCAGGGCGAGCACGGAGAGAACTTCGCCCTGGATCCAGCCGGTTTCCATGCTGTAGAGGCTCCAGCCGATATCGGCGTCGCTGCCCCAGTATTCCCAGCGCCGGTAATCAAAGCCCCGGAACCACCCGCCGTCGAACTGAGGCAGGGCCTCGCTTTTCACCTGTGCCCGGCAGAAAAACTGCACGAGCTTCTCCTCCGCGTCCCGATAGAGCGCCTCGCCGGTTGCGGCCGCCGCTTCGTGCAGGCCTACGAGGGCGAAATTTGCCGTGTAGAATAGGTCCGTGTTAGGGTCACCATTGGCCTGAATGAGGGTGGTTTCACCCGTGCCGTAGGCCTCATTGCCGGCGGGCCCCTGCTTGATACTGGTGAGAATGGCGCCGGAGGCATCCATGTCGCTGGTCAGATCGGTGGCCACTCGGCGCAGCCATTCCCGGTGCTGCGGCGTGTCGTCGAGACGGACCAGCCATGCCAGCGGCAGCAACATGCGTGCCCGCTCCTGGTTGTGCTGATCATTGGTCGCGGACCAGCCATGCGGATAGGCCCCCATCATCCGCGTAATGGCTTTCGTCGCACGCTCGCGCAGCAGCGGAAATTCCGTGGCGCGCGCGGCCCAGAGGAAACAAGCCTGCACATATGCCTGAAAATGCGGCGAGAGATCCTCCTGATCCCCGAGAAAACTATTTTCCCATCCATTCTGTGCCAGCGATGGCACAGCCCAATGCTTCGCCATGAATCCCTTTTTCCCGGTCAGGCGCATCATCGCGAGCAGTTGCTGGGCGAGGCGCTCGTCGTATCGCTGGGAGCGCAGGGCGACCCCGGCACGAAGCAGGCCGAGCCATGCCCGCGCGTTGTCATCTCCCCAGAGCTGATCGAATCCGTTGGCGTTGCCATAGTAGCGAGGCACGTCGTTCCACCCGCAGAGGCCGAAGGCGGGGTGCTCCGGATCCGCGAAGACGCCATTATAAAGAATCGACTTTTCGGTCAGCCAGCCGGCCAGGTTTGAGCCGATGCGGGAAAACTCCGGTTGCCGGAGAACTGCGCCGGCCAGTGCCAGAGCGCCGGCCGACTCGCCGTGATTGTCGGCGCGCCGCCACCAGAGCACCGCTTGCGATCCATCGTGATAGATTTTCGAGCGAAAGCCCTCCAGCAGGCCCAGACTGCCGTCGCCGATAGACGCATCGCGCCCCGCCCCCGGTCCGGCGCGATGGCCATCCGGCCAGTCGGCCGTGGGTGGTCCGGCATTGGCCGGCCGGTCATAGTGGGCCTGCCAGGAGGGATGAACTAGAAGGCCCGACTTGCGATACCAATCCGCCCCGCGCTGCAGAGCCCGGCGCTCCGCATCCGCCGGCAATTCGGCATCGCGGGCGTAGGAAGGCCGAAGCGGCGGCGTCCAGCGCAAAACCGGGAGATCGGCATCCGGCTGAGCCCACTTCAGAATCATGTGCCACACGGGCTCCCATGCATCCAGCGGCGCGTAGCGCGCGGTGACAAACTGGCTGAGCTTCGTCGTCGCCACCAGGACCTCGCCAGAGGGATGCTCGAAGAGAATCGGATGGACGTTTTCTTTTGGAAGTCCATAGAGCGCCTCATCATAGCCGGCGACCCGGGCAACCACGAGATGGGGCCGGTGCGCTTTGACCGGCAGGTAATGACAGTCGTGAATCATGAGGATGCGCGACTTCTTCAAGGCCGCACCGAAGGCGTCGCTGGCCACCACGGTGCGCTCTAGAATGTTGCCCCACTGGCCGGTCTTGAGAGTTTGCGGCACGCCAAATTTCAGTTCTGGAACAAACGATGGGTATTCCACATAGAGGCGGAGCTTCTTCCTGCGGGCCTCATCGAAAAGCGCTGAAGTCAGCGCCGTGGTCTGTTTCGGATAGGCATCGGCCAACACCAGCACTCCGTCGCCCGTCACAGCCTTCGCCACTGCAGCCACGGCGTTGTCAAATCGCTCGAGGCTTACTCCCGATGCTTTCAGCACTTCCACAAGATCGTTGTCAGCATCTGCCGCAAGGATCCACGCCGCCGTTGCGGAATTGAATCCACCAAGCCACAGCCACATTCCGGCGACAAGAGAGAAGAGCCAATGGCAATTCAATCTGGCGTGGCGAGCCGCCTGGGTGGTATTCACGAAAGCAAATTACCGAAGAACAACACGCGGGTCAACCCCACCGGTGTGCGCATGATTCGCACCCCCAACCAACCCCAGCCTGCCCTTCGTAGCCCCGTAGGGCGAAGAACGGAGGCTCCTGAGCCTCAATGAAACCCGGCCTGGAAAAGCAATCTGCTAACAATGGCGCTGATCGAATGTTCCCTTTCCGATTGGCGCAGCGTCCGGACCTGCCTAGACTTCTCAGGGCGTGCGCGTCACCGGGTGAATAACAACGGCCAGACCTCCCAATTCGGTATGAGATCGATCATAATGATCTTCGCTTCGATCTGTATTCCGATGTATGCCGACGCGGCCGACAAGGCGGGCCAGACCACCAACGATGAGCACTGGGCGTTCGTGCCGCCTCAAAGACCTGCCCTGCCGACTGTCGGCCCCAAGGGCCTCGCCCGTAATGCCATCGATCACTTCATCCTGACGCGCCTCGATCGGGAAGGTCTCGAAGCATCGCCCGAGGCAAACAGGCCCACATTAATTCGAAGGCTTTCGCTGGACCTGACCGGGCTCCCACCGGCACCGGAGGAAGTGGCGGCGTTTCTGGCGGATAATACCCCTGACGCCTACGAGAAGGTAGTGGACCGTTTGCTCAATTCCCCCGCTTACGGCGAACGGATGGCGCTGAATTGGCTGGACGGGGCGCGTTACGCGGACACCCACGGCTATCATGAGGATTACCACCGCGACATGTGGCCCTGGCGCGATTGGGTCATCAAGGCATTCAACGCAAACATGCCGTTTGACCAATTCACCATCGAGCAACTCGCGGGTGATCTCGTGCCCGGCGCCGGCAACAGTCAAAGAGTGGCCAGCGCTTTCAATCGAAATCACGGAATCACCGCGTCCGGAATCGCAGAAGAATACCGCATGGAATACGCCCTCGATCGCGTGCGGACAACTTCGACCGTCTGGATGGGATTGACCATCGGTTGTGCCCAGTGTCATGATCACAAATACGATCCTGTTTCGCAAAAGGAATTCTACCAGTTCCTCGCTTATTTCAATTCCATTACCGACAAAGGAATCGAGAACCTGGCTGGCAACGTCGATCCTCTCATCAAGGTTGTTTCAACGGAGCATGAGGCAGCCGTTGCTGACATTGAGGGAAAGATCAAACGGGTCACGATGAACCGTACCGAGCACGCCTCGGACATAGGACCCGCTCTGGCCGAATGGGAGAAACAAACCCTTCAGAAAAAGGAGACGCCAGTCGAATCGCCCGGCGGCCTCATCGCTCATTTGCCTCTCGACGAGATGGATGGAAAAAAAGTCGCAGATCTCGCGCCCCCCGGGCGGAGCGGAACTGTTCAGGGGAATGCCAAGTGGCGCACGGGACGATTGGGCGGTGCGCTCGCGCTCGATGGAAAAACCTATGTCGATCTGGGCGGCAGCATTTCGTTCGAGCGTACGGATGCCTTTTCTTACGGTGCCTGGATCCATCCCACCGCGGGAGGCGCGGTCATTTCGCGCATGGACGACTCCGCGGATTATCGGGGCTGGGATTTGTACGTCGTCGGGGACAAGGTCGAAGTCCACATCATCCACCGCTGGCCGGACAACGCACTCCACTTGCTTTCCAAGGAATCGATCCCATACAATCAGTGGACGCATCTCTTTGTGACCTACGACGGGTCGAGCAAGGCCGCCGGCATCCAGTTGTATTTCGACGGTAATCTCCAAATCGTTGACAGGACTCACGACAGCCTGACCGAATCCATCAAGACGGAGAAGCCGCTGCATCTGGCCCGGCGCAACCCAAGTTCGATCATCCAGGGGGCGATCGACGACGTGAGGATTTACAATCGCGCACTCAAGGCCGCCGAGGTGGCAGTGGTGGCAACGGACAATTCGCTCTTACAACTTCTGGCAATCGAAAAGAAGGATCGCACCAGACAACAGCAGCGGTCCATCCGTCAGCATTACCTGGCGAACCACGACACTCGTTACCAGGAACTCACGCGGGAACTGGCCGAGTTCAACAAGAAAATGGAGGAGCTTCAAAAAGCCCAGCCGACCGTGATGGTGATGCAGGAGATGGCGAAACTTCGACAAACCTTTGTGCTCAAGCGCGGCTTATACGATCAACCGGGTGAGGCAGTTGGCCCCGGGATACCGGACTTCTTGCCAGCACCCTCCGGTGGAATCCCTGGGGATCGGCTCGCCCTCGCAAAATGGCTGGTCGATCCGGCCCACCCCTTGACGGCTCGCGTCGCGGTCAATCGCCTTTGGCAAATGATCTTCGGAACTGGCATCGTGGAGTCGTCGGAAGACTTCGGCACCCAGGGCCAACCACCAAGTCACCCCGCTCTCCTCGACTGGCTGGCCACCGAATACACCCGGCTGGGCTGGGATACCAAAGCCCTCCTGCGACTCATCGTCACCTCCGCGACCTACCGTCAATCATCGAAATCCTCGAACTCCCTGACTATCCGCGATCCCGCCAACCGGTTGCTCGCCCGGGGTCCAAGGTTTCGACTGCCTGCCGAAGCCATCCGCGACAGCGCCCTGTTCGTCAGCGGTCTTCTCGTTCAACGACTGGGTGGTCCCAGCGTGAAACCCTATCAACCACCCGGCCTCTGGCGCGAAACTTCAAACCGGCCCTACAAGCAGGATCGTGGCGAGAAGTTATATCGACGTAGCCTCTATACCTACTGGAAGCGATCGGTGCCTCCACCCAACATGTTTGCGATTGACGCCCCGACCCGGGAAACGTGCACGGTGCGCCGCCAGCGAACCAACACGCCTTTGATGGCCCTGGTCTTGCTCAACGACGTCACGTTTGTCGAAGCCGCACGCGCACTGGCGCAGCGTGCCATGACCGAGGCCGAAGACTCACCGCGGAACCGGGCTCGATTCGCTTTTCGATTGGCCACCGCCCGCGAATGCAAGGCCGGCGAGCTCGATGTGATTTTGAATATGTACCATCAGCAGCGCTCCATCTTTCTCGACAAGCCCGAACTCGCCAAGCAGCTCGTGGAGGTTGGCGAATCTCCCCGGAACCAGGAGCTCGACGTGGTCGAACACGCCGCCTGGACAGCCGTCGCCAATGCGATCCTCAACCTGGACGAATCAATCACCAAACAATGATGTGAATCCACAGGATGAATTCAGACAACTGATCACTCGCCGCAAGTTGTTCAGCCAGGTTGCCGGCGGCCTCGGAGCCGCCGCTCTGGCATCGCTGGGCGACCCCGGCCTGGCTGCCAAACCTTCCAGCCGCGAGGGGAATTCCAATTTGCGCCCGCCGCACTTTCCTCCCAGAGCACGTCGAGTGATCTATCTCTTCCAATCCGGCGGTCCCTCTCAAATCGATCTGTTCGACTACAAGCCCGAGCTGAAAAAACGTCACGGGTCAGAACTTCCTGACTCGGTTCGCCGAGGACAGCGGATTACGGAGATGACGAAGAGTCAGAGCAGTTTTCCGTGCGCGAGTTCGATTTTCAATTTCCGTCAGCACGGCCAGAACGGCGCCTGGCTCTCTGAATTGTTGCCGCATACCAGTGCCATGGTCGACAAACTCGCCATTGTCAGATCACTTCACACCGAGGCGATCAATCACGATCCGGCAATCACCTACATCAACACCGGGAGCCAGCAACTGGGAAAACCGAGCATGGGATCATGGCTCAGCTACGGATTGGGCAGCGAGAACGCGGACTTGCCGGCCTATGTGGTTCTGATCTCCAGGGGAACTGGGCGACCCGAAGGACAACCGCTCTTCTCACGTCTGTGGGGAAGCGGCTTCCTGCCTTCCAATCACCAGGGCGTTCGTTTCCGGACCGGGAAGGATCCGGTGTTGTTTCTTAGCAACCCTCCCGGAATCAACCAGGCCAGCCGTCGCAGCATCCTCGACGGTCTGGCGCGTCTGAACGAGATCAAGGCCCGGGAGGTGGGAGACCCGGAGATTCACTCGCGGATTTCACAATATGAAATGGCTTACCGAATGCAAACATCAGTGCCCGGCTTGATGGATCTCTCAGGCGAGACGGAGCACACTTTTAATCGCTATGGACCGGCCTCCCGAAAGCCCGGAAGCTTTGCCGCCAATTGTCTTTTGGCCAGGCGCTTGAGCGAGCGAGGCGTTCGATTCATCCAACTGTTCCACCGGGGATGGGATCAACACGGCAGTTTGCCCGGCCAACTGCGCGGCCAATGCAACGATGTGGATCAGGCCTCGGCAGCATTGATCTCCGACCTGGAAGCCAGGGGATTACTGGACGAAACCTTGGTGGTCTGGGGCGGTGAGTTCGGCCGCACGGTCTACGCCCAAGGCGCCCTCACCAAGGAGAACTACGGACGTGATCATCACGGCCGCTGTTTCTCGATCTGGATGGCAGGTGGTGGAGTAAAGGGCGGCACCGTCCACGGCGAAACCGACGACTATTCCTACAACGTTGTTCGCGACCCGGTTCATGTTCACGATCTCAACGCAACCATTCTTCACTGCCTCGGTATCGATCACGAAGAGCTGAAATTCAAGTACCAGGGACTCGATCAACGATTAACAGGGGTGGAGAAAGCCACCGTCGTACGCGAACTGCTGACGTAATCATTTCAAAAATATCCTCGCAAGGGGAAGAAAGGTCCCACGCCACGAAAAGCTTCATCAGCGTAAGTCTATTGGCATTTCTTGCGGCCGGGTTGATTCACTCGCTTCCTTCAAGCGCCACCCACGCTCGGTTCTGATAGCTGCAACTGCAACCGGAGGAGGCGTCGGGAACCAGAACCAGACCTCCCACCGGGAGAGCGTTGATCCAACAGCCGGGACGCAATCCGCCGTAGTTTTCGGTGCCTGCCTTGCGCGTGAAGTCATAGTATCCGAGCGTTCCCGATCGAAACACCAGGAGATTCCGCGAACCCGCAACTTGACCGCATCCGTAGGACTTCGGAATTTTCATCGGAATCGGCTTGCCCGACACCAGGTCGAGCGCGGCTGGGTGAGCGATAATTGTATCGTAGTTGATCAGAGGGCGGGTTCCGTAATTTACGTTGCTCACCCACAAGCGTTCTCCGGCGCCGCCACGAAAGGCCGCGATACGACCGCCGGTTTCCGAGGGCAAGCGGAACCTCGTCGGTTGGTAAAACATCAACAGGGTGTCGTGGCGCTCGCTGAAAGCCAGCGTCGTCCCGAAGATATCGTCCTCGGAGTTCCATAGCTCATCGCCGGTCTTCGCATCGAACGTGAGAAGCTTGCCGGTAGGATGGCCCGACTCGTTTTTCGGCTTGCTGGGATCTTTTCGTCCCGTGAGCGCGCTGGACAGCAGGTCGCCGGAGGCCACCGCCCGATCGATCAAGTGCACGCGACCGGCACCAATCGCGATGGCATTGTGCCGGATCGATTTCTCCGCATCGTAGCGCCACAGAAGCTTTTCGGTTTCGACCTCGATTGCGAAGAACGCGGTCGATTCTGAGAACTGCCGACTCATTTGTTTGTCGGCTCGGATGTAGGCGTGACGGACGATGTGCGCTTCATTTGCAGTGGAACCGAACAACACGCCATCTTCGCAAGCCACGTATCCCCACGCGGCCGCGGTGCCATCCGAATTTTTCGGGGCCTCGAAGGTCGCCTTCAGTTTCCCCGATTCCGCGTCGATGCGAAAGCAGTGCGCGCCATTGCGCAGGAAAACACTGTCGCCCGCGATGCAAATGTTGCTGCCGGTAATGGCCGTCCCCGCCAGATGGTCCGCGTCGTAGGCGGCCAGTACTCCTTTCTGGTCGAACCGCCACAGCAGCCGTCCGTTGTAGGCATCCACGGCAACCAGTTCGTCGAGCCCCTCAACGATCAATCGTCCCTCGTGAAAGAGCGGGGACGGTCCACGTCCGTGGCGTTGAGGAAGATTGAGGTCGATATCGCGAAACCAGACCGCCGTCAACGGTCCCTTGATCGAATCAGTCGAGCAGAGTGTGTTGGCCGGATTGGAGTATTGGTGCGTCCACTCACCGGCGTCTTCGAGCGGTCCTCGGGTATGAACCGACATGGAGCCCGGAGCTCCGAGACAGACCACTCCCCCGAAGGGACGCTGCAACCGCTGCGCCTCGGAGGCGTCTACAACCCTTGCCCCGCCGCCAAGAGAGCGACTCGAGACGACCAGGTTTGCAAAAAATTTCGGAAAGTGGGTGTCGGCCGGATCACCCACGTGAACGGTCACTCGTGAGCCGTAAAGCCCGGCCGCGTCGAGCTTCTTCCGCGCGGCCGCAACCCTGCCAGGATCGGAATCGATGGCCACCACGAAGAGATCCGACTGCTTCGCCAGTTCGTATGCCAGGCGCCCGTCGCCACAGCCCAGATCCACACAGTAGCCGGCTGTGATTCCGGAACGCTCGATAATCTCGGCGGCGGACCTGGCGATAGTTTCATTGCTGCCGTAGGGAGCGTCATCCGTTTTCGGACGATGAACGATTGGCTTTCCGGCCCCTTCCGCGAAGCAGTGAATGGCCCCACTGGCGGTACTGACAAACAAACGGCGGTCCGATACCGCCAGTCCATGCGCTACCTCATCGACTTCCGTGGACCAGATCAATCCTCCGTCTTGGCCCTTGAGCGTCGCAACGCGGTTCCCTCCGCTCGTCACAATCTTATCGCCCGCCACAATCAGCGAGGTTCCAGCCGGGACGTCTTTCACTTCCCAGCGGCTCTGGTGAGTGGGCTCTACGACCGGATTGCCTTTCTTATCTTTGCTCTCCCTCATCACGACCGCCAACGCCTGCAAGCGGTTCTCGGAGCCTTGCACCACTCCACCGGGATACGCCGCCACCGTGGCCGGAATTCGACTGCCGAGCAATGATCCCACCTTGGTCCAGTAGGTGTAGCCACTGTTGTAAATCAACTCCCCGGCCAGCATGGCCGAGGTGCCGCCCCGTTGCCCGTTCTGCTGCAAGCGGTAGTACTCGAACTCCCCGCTGCTTCGACGAAACGCGGCCGGGACGGCGCGTCCGGTGGGCACAAAGAGCCGATCGTCGTTGGCGAGCAAATAACCCTGGGCCGACACACCGCTCTTGGCGTTCGCTCCCCCGTGAGGTTGCGGCATCTCGATGCCACCGGACTGATCATTTGTCCACACGGCTTCGCCTGTGTCCGGATTCAGGGCACGAATGAAGACGCCTTCCGACTGCCAGATTCCGGCCGCCCAGTAGAGCAGGCCGCCATGAATGACCGGTCCACCGCGCGCCGGCCACTTCGAAATCATTTGGGCATTGCCAAGAACGCGGTCCTCGCCCGCACCGCCTCGCCAGCGCTTGACCATGGTGCCATCCGCCAATCGGAGACAGTAAAGACAGCCATCGTCGCTCACCACAAAGAGCCGGTCCTTCCACACCACAGGCGCAAATCGGACCGGTCCACCCGTAATAAAGGACCACTTCAGAGCGCCCGTGGCGGCATCCAGCGCGCACACCTTCCCGTCGGCTGAACTCCCGAAACAAACCAGTCCGCCGGCCACCACCAGGTGATGCGCATGGTCAAATCTCATCCGATCATCGCGCGGCCAGGCGGGCCTGATTGCGTGGCGGGGATACCACGACCAGCGAAGGACCGGCTGCTCCGGAACCACATCGGCCGTATAGCCGCTGCGGGCGGAATCCGCCCGCCAAGTCGGCCAATCGGCTCCGCTTGCGCAAAGAGCGGCGGCGAGTGTTGCGCTCAGCGCTGAAAGAAACATTCTCATAATCTTCACCTCCTCCTAATTCTGGCTCACCTGGCATGAGATGATCCAACACCGCTTCTATCATCGGATCATCAGCACGCAAGATTCTACGTCGCCCCGGCCACCACGAATCCTTCCAGGAAGCATAATTGTCTCCTCTCACAACCGGTCAAACGACCGTTACCGTTAAGATGGGAAAGCCGACGACGATGGAGAGGCGTATACAGCGCCCGCTCCCGTGGCGCATGTGAGGAGGGAAATGGCTTGGCGCTTACAAAGCGCCGGCACGGATTAACTCTAACAACTTCTCGGCACAGGCCTTGGCGAACTCCGGACTGTTGATCTCGGTGTCGAATTCCTGCACCTCTATTTCGGCATGTTCGCGGAGGGCCGAGAAGAGAGCCTGGTCGGCTTCCAGATCGTGAAAGGGTTGTCCTTCGGCACTGATGATGCTGATGGCCTTGGTCGGGATCAGGATCGAGACCGGCGCATCGTTGGCGTTGGCCTTTTCCGCGATGATCCTGCCAAGCTCGGCGCACTCCTCCGCATTGGTGCGCACCAGGGTCACCTGCGGGTTGTGCTCGTAAATGGCGCGATCCTCGAGCTCGGCCGGCACCGTGTCGCGCTCGCCGTAATTCACCATGTCGAGGCAGCCCGGGGCCACCACCGCCGGCACCTTCGCCACACTCATGGCATCCATCCTCTTCGGCCCGGCGGTGAGCACCCCGCCGACAAGTTCGTCGGCCCACTCGGTGGTGGTGACGTCGAGCACCCCCTCCACCATCCCGCTTTCGATCAGCGCTTCCATGGTCCGGCCCCCGGCGCCTGTGGCGTGGAAGACCAGGACCTCGTACCCGGCCTCCTCCAGCAGGTCCTTCGCGATGGTCACCAGGTCGGTGGTATTGCCGAACATGCTCGCCACGATGAGCGGCCTGGAGGCGCTCGCATCGATCTCCGCCTCCACCATCCCGCAAATCGCCCCCGCGGCCCGCGTGAAGATGGTGCGCGAAATCGAATTCAAACCCGCCACGTCCACGATGCTCGGCATCATGACAATGTCCCTGGTTCCGACGTAGTGGGCCGTGTTGCCGCTCGCGAGCGTGGAGACCATCAACTTGGGAAAACCCACCGGCAGGGCCCGCATCGCGGCCGTCCCAATCGCGGTTCCGCCTCCCCCGCCCAGCGAGATGACACCGTCGATCTTCCCCTCTTCCGCCAACCGTGCGAGCAACACGGGCGCTGCCCGCGACATCGCAACGACGCACTCCCCGCGGTCCTGTTTCTCGAGGAGAGGCCCCAGATCCAGGCCGGCGGCCTCCGCCACATCGAATCGCGTCAGGTCCGGCGAGATCTGCGGCTCCCCACCGGTCCCCACATCGATAAGAAGAACCTCGTGCCCTCGCCGGCGGATAAACTCCGCGACAAAGCCGTGTTCCTCGGCTTTCGAGTCAAGGGTTCCGAGGACTGCGATGGTTGGCATGGCTGTGTGGGTGAGGTCTTAACCGCCGAGAACGCAGAGATCGCCGAGATTTTCGTGGCGAAAGCATGAACTGAGGGACTGGCGATCCGGTTCCTGCATTCAATCCTTCCTCATTCCACCTCCTCCTCTCCGTCCTGCCATGGGTCAACTGTGCTCCAAAAAAACTTCTCTGGGCCCCTCTGCGCAATCTGCGGTCATGATTTGCGCTTCACCGGGATGGCCTTGAATTCTTTCGTCAAATTCGTGAGCGACTCCTCCACCGCCATGCGCTCCAGGCTGGAGGCGCCCACAAAGCCCACCGCGTCGGTGTGCTCGTTGATGTAAGCGGCGTCCTCCGGATTCGATATCGGACCGCCGTGACTCAAGAAGATCAGGTCGTCACGCACGCTCTTGCCGGCCTCGATGATCTCCTGGGTCCTGGCCGCGGCCTCCTCGATTGTCATGGTGGCTTCCACCACCCCGATCGATCCGCCGATCGTGGTTCCGACGTGCGCGATGATGGCATCGGCTCCCACTTCCGCCATGTCCCGGGCCTCCTCCGGCGAGCCGACGTAGACGATCGAGAAGAGATCCATCTTGCGCGCCAGGCCCACCATCGCGACTTCCTTCTGCACGCTCATGCCGGTCTCCTCCAGGATCCGGCGAAACTTGCCATCCACGATCGAGTGGGTCGGAAAATTGTTCACGCCACTGAAGCCCATGTCCTTCACCTGCAGGAGAAAGTGCCACATGCGCCGCCGCGGGTCGCTCCCGTGCACACCGCAAATGACGGGCACCTCCTCCACCACCGGCAACACCTCGAACTCCCCGATCTCCATTGCCACCGCGTTGGCGTCGCCGTAGGCCATCAGGCCCGCGGTGGATCCGTGCCCCGCCATGCGAAAGCGCCCCGAGTTGTAGATGATGATGAGATCGGCCCCGCCCTTCTCGATGAACTTGGCGCTGATGCCCGTGCCCGCTCCGGCCGCAATAATGGCCTCTCCGCGGCCCAGGGTGTCGTGCAGACGCTCCAGGACCTCGTCCCGCGTGTAGGGATTTCCTTTTCCAGTCCAGGGATTCGGCATGAGGGGCGATGCTCGGGAGTGTTCAGGAACTAGCGATCCGAACCGCGCGTAACAAGCCCGCACTTCCCGTAATCCGCATCTCGCCCCCGGGGAACGGAGCTGCGGTCCAGGGAGCTTGACGCCGGGAGTAGCGTAGCGCCATGAACCTCACGCGGCGATTCGTCCCGGCCCTGCTCGTCGCCGCGAGTTCCAGCCTTATGGCCGCCGAATCCGAACCGCCCGTCGCCAAGCGCCTTCCCCACAAGATCGTCGCCCCGCACGGGCACACCCGCACCGATCCCTACTACTGGCTGCGGGAACGCGACAATCCCGCGGTGATCGCCTACCTCGAAGCCGAGAACGCCTACACCAAGGCCCTTCTCAAGGATACGGAGAAGCTGCAGGAGACCCTCTTCAACGAGATCAAGGGTCGTATCAAGCAGGACGACTCCAGCGTTCCCTACCGCGAGAAGAACTACCGGTACTACCACCGCTACCGCACCGGGCAGCCTTATCCCCTGTACTGCCGGAAGAAAGTCGGAACCGAAAGCGAGGAGATCCTCTTCGACGTCCCCGCCATGGCGGAGGGCCACAAGTTCTACAGCCTGCGCCCCGGCGAGGTCAGCACCAACGAATCGATCATGGCATTCTCGGTCGATACAGTCGGGCGCCGCATCCGCACCATTCACATCAAGGACCTCGCGAGCGGCAGAATCCTCCCCGACAAGATCGAAAAAGTCACCGGCAACCACGCCTGGGCCAACGACAATCGCACCGTCTTCTATACCAGGCAGGACCCCGCGACCCTCCGCTCCCACCGCATTTTCCGGCACGTTCTCGGCACTCCCGTTGCGAAGGACGTGCTGGTCTACGAAGAGAAGGACGAAACGTTCCACTGCTACGTCTACAAGACCAAGTCGGATCGCTTCATCGTGATCGGGTCGAGCCAGACCGTCTCCGACGAATTTCGCCTGATCGATGCGGACCGGCCCACGGAGGAAGCGCGCGTCTTCTCTCCCCGTCGCCGCAACCTGGAATACAACATCGAGCACTTCGGAGAGCGGTTCTTCGTGCGCACCAACAAGGGGGCCAGGAACTTCCGTCTCATGTCGACTCCCGTCGACCGGACCGCGGAAGAGCACTGGGAGGAAGTCATTCCCCACCGCGAGGACGTTTTCCTGAGCAGTTTCGAGGTCTTCAAGGACTACCTCGTCGTTGTGGAGCGGCGGGACGCCCTCACGCGCCTCCGAATTCGCAACGAAAAGAACGAGTGGCACGAGCTCGACTTCGGCGAGCCGGCCTACATGGCGCGGCTGGGAACCAACCTGCAGTTCGACACGGACGTCCTGCGGTTTGAGTACGAGTCCCTGCGCACCCCGGACAGCACCTTCGACTACAACATGCGCACGAAGGAGCGCACGCTCTTGAAAGAGCTTCCGGTCCTGGGTGGATTCAGGAAGGAGAACTACGTCACGGAACGCCTCGACGCCACGGCGCGGGACGGCACCAGGGTCCCGATCTCGCTCGTCTACCGCAAGGGCCTGCGGCGGGACGGCAAGGCTCCCCTCTTGCTATATTCCTATGGCTCCTACGGCGGCAGCACCAATGCCGGCTTCAGGAGTCCGGTCGTCAGCCTTCTGGACCGGGGATTCGTTTACGCCCTGGCCCACGTCCGCGGCGGCCAGGAACACGGCCGGGCCTGGTACGAAGACGGGAAACTGATGAAAAAGAAAAACACCTTCCACGATTTCATCGATTGCGCCGAGCACCTCGTAAAGGAGAAATACTCGAGTCCGGAGAAGCTCTTCGCAAGCGGAGGCAGCGCGGGTGGGATGCTCATTGGGGCCGTCGCCAACATGCGGCCCGATCTCTTCCACGGGCTGATCGCGGACGTCCCCTTCGTGGATGTCGTCACCACCATGTTGGACAACAGCATCCCGCTCACCACCGGGGAGTACGACGAGTGGGGCGATCCCGCCGACAAAGCCGCTTACCACTACATGCTCTCCTACTCGCCCTACGACAATGTGGCGAAGAAGGACTACCCGAACCTGCTCGTCCTGGCCGGACTCCATGATTCGCAGGTCCAGTACTGGGAACCCGCCAAATGGGTGGCGAAGCTCCGGCACGAGAAAACCGGGAAGAATCTCCTGCTTCTCAAGACCGACATGTCCGCCGGTCACGGAGGAGCCTCCGGAAGATTCGAGCGATACAAGGAGACCGCACTGAAATTCGCCTTTCTTGTCAACCTGGTGGAATGAAGCCTACCGTTGCGGCACCGGCGCTTCGAGCACGGTCGCCCCGTTATCATCGCTCATCACGAGGATGCTGAACTTGGCGGCCCCCGCGATGTCGCTGGTACTGACGCTGGCGTAGTCGAACTTGCCGCGCAGGTCGGTGTAGCCATCCTTGTAGAACTCCGGCCCGGATCCGGTCATGGCGTAGACCTTCACGTAGGCGGCCGGGATCGGGCGGCCGTCCTTGGCATGGCGCACCGTCAGGATTCCATAGCGCTCGCTGACCGCGGTCTGCAGCTCGTTGGAATACACCGCTTGCGATCGCTTCTTGCCGCCCCCGAGCACTTCCACCAGAACGTTCTTCGACTGGTACTCGCGCGGCAGCTCGACCTCATGTTCGCGCTTGTCGTCGGCCAGTTGCACACGCTCCGTCTTGTTAGGCCGCACCACCGAAAAACTCCCCCCACTGCTGGAGACGAAAGGATTCGTGCTGAAGAGGAACTCGAGATCCATCTCGTAGTAATTGATCTGTACATTCGAGATCTTCTGGTAGGTCAGGGTCACGATCGACCCGTCGACCTCCAGTTCGAGCGTGGGTTCCGCCGCGGCCAGCTTGGCCTGCTGCTGATCGCGGTCCTCGTCCGCAACGATCTCCGGCGCCTTGCCTTCGATCTCGTCCGCCTGCGCAACCACCGTCGTGAATCGTTGCCGCCAGCGGTCGACCGGGTGATCGGCATACTTCACGGCGATGGCGCGCGCCTCGGCCGGCTTGGACCGGTAGAAGGAGGAATAGGCCAGGAAGTAGTCGTACTGCACCCTGGTCGGCAGAGCCTCGGCATTCACGGAGGCGAGGCGCTCCATCGCTTCGGAGGCACGATCCTGCAGGAAGTGGTAGTAGGTGACGCTGAGCTGATCGATGTGATCAAGCGCCGCCTTCTCGCTCAGGACGCGCAGGAATTTCTGGTACTGGGCGCGAATGGGTCCGTTCAGGATCTTGCGCGCTCCACCCACCGTGTGGGCCCGGTTGTTGACGAGCGGCTTGTATTCGAGGTGCTCGTAGGCGCGGCGCGCGATCGGGTCGATCGTGATGAGCTCGCTGGCGAGGTAGAGGCCGCAGCCGTTCAGGAACCCGCCCTCCACCAGCAGGAACTGCCGCACCGCCGGAGGATGGTTGTGATGAATGCCGTAGCCGTAGAGCGTGCGATCGTAGATCCCGCGCAGGTCGAGAGCGGCGAGCGCCTTCTTGAAGAACTCGACGCTTTCGCGGCAGCGCCACGCGATCTGCGAGAGATTGATGGCGTGCAGGTTCTGCTTGGCGAGGTAGGCCAGGACCTGCTCCTCGGTGCCCCACTGGCTGATGTGCGCCCAGGAGTCCTCATCAACTTTCGACGGTTTGTCGACCACCTTGAACTCGAAGGCCTCGGCATGCGCCACGACGCTGCCGCTCTTCGAGACGTGGGCCGGGTAGCACGGGTACTGGCCGGCCGCCGGGAAGTAGAAATAGCGCTCGAAGCGCTGGGTGGTGTAGGGCTCCAGCACGACCCGCTCGGTGCCGGTGGCGCGGTGGCCCAGGACCGGCAGGGCCCCTTTCGGGATCTGGATCAGGACATCCAGCTTCTGCCGCGAACTGGTCGGGTTGGTCACCACCACTTGCCCGCCGTAGACCAGTCCGGCCACGAACTCGTCGGCCACGAACTTGTCCACCTTCTCGCCATTCTCCATGCGGTGGCGATCCCCATGGCGAAAGTAGCTTTGGCTGACCAGGAGGGGCGGCCGGTCCTCAGCCAGCTTGGCCTCCTTGATCTCACGGTGGAAGGCGACTGCATTTCCCGCCGCCTCGAAGGTGAGCTTGGCCCCCTCGATGTCGGTCTTGTTGTCCGCCGCCTTGAACGGCAGGTCGAGCACCGCCAGGGCCAGGAGCATCTCGTGCACGGAACGCGACGCTTCCCCGAGGTGGCGTGACCCGAATCCGCCCTCGCCTTCGTGCTTCGCGAAGTCGAGCCAGAACTTGCTTTCGGCGATCAGGTCGTAGTTATGCGACCCGATCGGCAAGTGGTAGTAGTTGTTCTCGGCCCACTCCTTGGTGGTCTCGATGGCACGGTAGAGGGCCTCGGCGGGCGCCTCGCCTCCGAAAGTATCGGCGTAGGCATCCAGGTTCCGCCCCGCGGCCCGGTCGTCGCCTGCCTTCTGGTACTTTTCCAGGAGATGCTTCTGGGCGTTTTTCGACTTTTTACCCTCCGCTTGCAGTTCGGAGCGCGCTTCCGACAGTTTCTCCACCGCGTCCTCCTTGTCCGCCAGGGCGTCTGTCACCTCACCCGCCCCGCCGCGATTCAGGCTGCGGCGCAGGGCAGCCACCGCACCCTTGCCCGCTTCGGGAGCCGGCGCGGCGGCCGGCTTGGGCGGGGCCTCGAGAGCGGGGGCCGCTTCATCCTTTTCCAGGGCCTCCCGCCCCTGCAGGCGGTCAACCTCCTGATTCAGTTCCGAGAAGCGCAGGCCGCCCACGGAGAGCGCCCCTTCGAAGAGCAAGACTTCGCGGGCGAGGTCCAGCGGAAGCAGCGACAGGCGGTCGCGCAGGTCCATGCGAATCCCGTCGAGCCGGCCGGGCGTGCGGCGGGCCACCAGGATCCGCTCGAGGACATTGAGCCGGTTGTAGTCAAAGGGTTCCAGGTAGGACTGGAGTTGCCCCTCGAGCAGGTACTCGTCGAGAAAGGTCTTGTCCTTCTTGTTCCCCAGGTAGGGAACCACCACCTTCCTGAAGAACTCCGGATCCTTCATGCCGAGGAAGAAATTCAGCTCGTGGCAGGCGTACTTCGAGTACTTGGCCCGCTTCTCCTCGTCCTTCAGGTCCGGCCAGTCGACAACAAATCCGAACTCGCGCAGGGTGGCGTCTTCGCGCATGGCAAGCAGGTAGCGATATGCCGAGCCGAGATTGTCGAAGACTTCGAACCGTGCCGTGAGGAGATCGGGAATCTCGAGGGTGCCGCCCGCCTTCAGGAGCGTCACGGAATCCTGCTCCGTGAAATGACGGGCCGGATCGAGCGCGTTCACCAGCCGCAGGTCGCGCAGCGCCGTGTTGCGATCGGGAAGCGAAAGCTCGCGGTAGGAAGCCCCGTCGGGATCCACCACCAGCACGTGCACGTGTTGCCGGTCGCCGAAGGCTGCCAGCTCGATCGTGAGCTTGCCGTCTTTGTCGGGCTGCAGGTTGAACAACTCGGCGGGGCCCTTCAGAAGAAAGTCGATCGAACGGGCGCTGCCCGCCTCGGCGGCCCCTCCCTTTCCACCTTGACTCCGGCCACGCTCCGCTGCGCCGGCGTCGCCCGGCTGCTTGCGGGCGAACTGCTCGCCGGTCTCCAACTTCTCCTCTTCCGCATCCGTGTCGCGCACCGCCCAGGGATTGAGGAGGACCTCGGGCCGTTGCAACATGTTGCCCGGGAGCTTCAGCGCGTAGCGCCGCTCCAGGATGTAGCGGAACTCGTCGCCGATCTTTCGTCCGCTCACGTAAAGGTTCGGCAGCCGCCCGGGCCGGCCGCTGGCCAGTCCGCGCCGCGGCGCCTCACCGAGGGATGCGAAGAGATCGAAGTCCGGGAGGAACCGTGTCGCGACGACGTGCACGCGGGTCAGTTCGTCGGCGTTGGCCACCTCGATCTGCAGCGCCTCTCCGGCCACCGCGAGGTTGGCGAGGTGGGAAGGCGCGCGCTCCAACAATTCGAGGGATCGGGCCTGGTTGAAGACGTGCTGGTTCGATTTCACGCCCTTCGCCACCCGCACCGGGATGGCCTGCCCGGCCGCCTTGAGGAGGAGCTTGTAGTCTCCCGCCTCCAATTCCTTCGCCACCAGGAATCCCTTCTCGAGCGCCAGCTTGCCGAAGGAATCCGCCGTGAATCCTGCCGACGACTCCGCCAGGAGGGCGACCTCGGCGCGGTCGAGCGCTCCGAAGTAGGGAACACGCAACGCGTCCCCCGCCGCCACGTGCACCAGTCCGGGGTGCGTGCGACGCGCCTCCGGGAGATGCCAGGAGCGCTTGTGGCCGCCCGGCGCTTCCGCTTCGAGTTGCACGATGCCCTCCAGGGCCCCCAACGTGACGCCTCCCCCGGCGTCCGTCTTCAGGGTCAACCGGCGGGTGTTCTGGAATCCGGTCCGCCGCACCGTCACATTCACGTTTTGGCCGGACCGCTCCTCGCCGCTTCTTCCCAGCAGCTCGAGAACGTATCCGTCGCCGATCCGGCTCAGGTAGAGATCGTCAACCCGGTCGCTGCGAAGCTGCCCGTTGACTTGAAAATCATCGACAGTGCTCAGCTCAATTTCCTTTCCGCCCTGGCTGGCGGCTTTGACTTTGCCGCGAAGTTGCGCCCTCAACGTCGCCAGGCGATCCGGCACGCGAAACTCGTGGGTGGCCTCACGGTCTGTTCCGATCTTGAACTCCGGCACCGTGTCGGTGGTGGAGACCCCATCGAGGTCGGTCGAGGTCAGGACCAGGCTGACGTCGCTCAGCCGCGTCAGCGAAATGGGCTGGCCCGCTACCGTGAGTGTCGGCCGCAGGACGATCGTGGCGCTCGATCCCGGCCGCAGCGCTTCGCGGTCGACCCGCATGCCGGCCTTGAGCACGTACTGCTCGGCGGAGTGCTGGAAGTGCGCGAGAGAGGCGAATCCTCCCGCCGCTTCGATCACGGGCGTGCGGACACCGGGATCGGTAGAAAAGGGAACAAGGACGCGGCCTTTCTCGTCGCACGCGTATCGCCGCCCCGCGAACCACACCGCGGCATCGGGGACCGGCTTGTGGGATTCATCGAGGACCGTGATGACTTCGCCGCCACCCGCGGTCGCGCTCAGCACCTCAAGTTTCCCTTTCCGGATCAGGGCCCGGCTGCTCTTGCTGCCGCCGATGAACTCCACCACCCACACCCCGCGGCGTTTCTCGATCTCGGGAAACTCGAAGTCCCACGCGATTCGGCGCTGGGGAGGATCCTGGTACACCACCGTCTTCTCGTGGTTGGTGACGAGCCCGTCGAGGTCGAGGTCGGTGCTCACCTCGGTCCCCTTTTCGAGATAGTAGCTCAGGGTGTTCACCTCGAAGACCTTCACGATGAGGGTCTTCACGTTCTTGACGTGGACGCGCAGCTTGACGGTGTCCGTGATGCCGAACTCCTCGGGGCTGGTTGGATCGAACTCGATATCGACCCGGTCCTTGAGGGCCTGGAAGGCGGCGGGACTCAGGAGCGACGCCCAGCGCTCGGGATCGCCCACCCCGTTCACGATCTTGGCTTCGGCGAACACCGCCTTCAGCCAGTGCTCCGCGATGTAGGGCGCGTAGGCCTCGTAGTTTTCGGCGTCCTTGAAGAACACCAAGAGATAGTCGCGCACCAGCGGCTCGTCGGTCGCGATGGGAGCCAGGCCGGTCACGCCGTGGAAGTTCTGCCGCAAATTAGCGGGAGACCGCCAGGCCTCCTTCGCGGTTTTGCGCCATTCCGGGCGGATGTAGGAGACGTTGCGCGGCAGCTTGATGTACTCCATGAAGCGGGCCGGATCGTGCACGCCCTGCGAGCGGTCGAAGACCAGACGCTGGTACAGAATGTGCGCCCGGAGCGAGTTGAAGGCCGGCTCCAGGTTCTTCACGAACGACCACGCGCGCTCCAGGTAGGCGAGGCGCACCGCCGGCTCCGCAGCCGGGTTGGAATCCGCGCCGGGGCGTAGCTTGGAAAGGTAGGTGGGCACGTAGCCCTGGCTGCGTAGAAGATCCTTCTTCTTGTCACCCAGTTCATCGAGCTGCGCGATGGTGAGGGCCCGGTGAATGTTGAACTCGCCGAATCCGCGGCTCTCCTTCGAATTGAGGTCGGCCATGATCACGTCGACGAGGCCGGGGAGATCCGGCAACTCGGCGCGCTGCAAGAGATCACGGCGTTGCTCTCCGCTCAGTTCGTGGCCGCTGGCGAGGAGAGGGAAAAACGCTTTGGCGCTCAGATTCTTGAGAGTCTTGTTCCCCCGCAGGGCATCCGCCAGGAACTTGGCCCACCCCACCTCGGCCTGGTTGAGCGAGGTTGGAAAGTCCTGCTCCCGCGCTTTGCCCTCCTGCTGGTGATTGAATTTCAGTCCGTTCTCCCGGCGCAGGTACTCCAGCGACCCCTTCGGGTCGTTCGGGTAGTTGAGGAGCGCTTCCCGATTTAGGATCTGCTTCTGCGGGGCGGATTTGGGGAAGCGCTTCTGCCACTGGGCCAGGATATCAGCCAGCGGCTTGGCCTGCCGCGTGTTCTGGTAATGCAGGGCGTGAAAGTAGTAGTACTCCTGCGTCCCCGGGATCAATCGCTTCAGGACCTCTTCCCGGTTTGGAGCGAGGGCGAACTCCTCGATGTATCCGATTTCCTGTTCCTGTTGCGCCTCTGCCAGGGTGGAAAGAAAAGCGGCCGCCAGGGCGGCCATGACGAGGAGGGTGCGCGGGGTGAATCGAGAGGATGTTTTCATTGGTTCAATGGGGTTGGGCTGCACGTGAATTCCGACCCTGCGCCCGGCCCGGACCAGAGTCACTCCAATAGAAGACCCCCGGAGCCCCGATCTCTTGGGGAAAAAAACCGATTTCCGGCGATCGGTGCCGCCAGCCCGCCCCCGGGGCCCGCCCCCTCCCCCAAAGCGGGTAAGAAATACCGCAAAACGGCGGTTGGTTGCCCAACCGCCGTCGCTGAAGACACTACCAGCCGTGTCACCATGCAAACCCTTTGCCCCTGCCGTTACCGTCCGGGCGGGTGGGAGTGGCGGCCTGGTGGATGCCGGCGTCCCTGCCGGCATGTTTCGCCTTCGGGTTCCAGATCGAGTTTCGCTACCGCGAATCCTGTGGCGCAGGCATCCCTGCCCGCAGCCTGGCTTCCGGGCAGGAGGCCCGGGCTACAGCGCGAAGCCGCCGTGTGCTTGACGGCCGGTTCCGTCGCATGCTGACCGTTCACTCCTTGTGCATGCGTCCCGTCAGCTCTACGCTGGGTCACCTGGATCGCTGATTGTGTTTGGTTGATCCCAAACTCTGGGCCGAGATCAGAGAGAGCATGAATGAGCCAACCTCACCTGCCGTTCCACCCGAGGGAGACCGGGAGGGTTCGGAACTAGAATTCAGCTCGGGGCCGGACTTCTCGACAGGCGGCTTCGAGGCGCCGGCGCCCGCGGAGTTGAGCGAACTCATGGCCGGTTACGAGGTCTCGGCGCTGATCGCGCGCGGAGGAATGGGGGCCGTTTATCAGGCCCGGCAGACTTCGCTCGATCGCGGGGTGGCCATCAAGATCCTGCCTCGCGAGTTCGGGGCGGACGGGCAGTTCAGGCGTAGCTTTGAATCGGAAGCCAGGGCCATGGCTCAACTCAATCACCCGAATCTGATCTCGGTGCATGACTTCGGCGAAGTTGACGGATTCTTGTTCATCATCATGGAACTGGTGAAGGGGACCTCTCTCTTCCACGTTGCCCACGGCAAGGCCATCGAGCAGGGCGAGGTGGCGAGGCTGGTCCACGGGATCTGTGACGGTTTGGGCCATGCGCACGACGCCGGAATCATTCACCGCGACATCAAGCCGGCCAATATTCTCCTCGATTCACGTCGGCGGCCCAAGATTGGGGACTTCGGTCTCGCCCGTTCGATCGATTCCACGGAAAGAGCGGATTTGAACTTCGCTACTCCCGACTATGCCGCGCCGGAGGTCATGAAGAATACCGAAAACGCCGATAAGCGTTCCGATGTATTCTCGATCGGCGTCATTCTCCACGAGTTGCTGACCGGTGAGCTCCCCGGAGAGGACTATCGGCCGGCCTCGCGGATTGTGGAGGTCGACCCGCGCTTCGACAAGCTCCTGCGCCGTGCTTTGCATCCCGCTCCGGCCCTGCGATTCGCCGATGCCAACGAGATGGCCAAGGAATTGGAAACCTTGAAAGACTCTTTGGAAAAGCCCACGACCCGTTTCTTCGAATCGGCCAGTCCCCGGAATCAAGGCGGGTTGGAGAGCCGCGCGGCAGTCAAGGATTCCGCGCCGCCCGCGCCCGCGCCCGCGCCGGGGCGGGCTTCGATCACTCCCTACCTGGCCATCCTTCGCAATCTCGCCATCATCGCGGGCCTGCTCGCTGCCATTGTCCTCGTGTGGGACGCCTATCATCGAAGGAAGGAGCAGATCTTGAAGGAAGTGGCGAAGCAGGAGGAAGACGCGCGGATCAGGGAGGCTCAGCCGCCCGATGATCCGACTTCGCGCCACCTGGTCGCTCCTCCGCCGGTGAACGGCAAGGGGGATCCCCGGGGAAAAACTCCGCTCTATCTGAGTGTCCTGAAGAACAGCCTGGCGCGGGGCAATCGCGACCGGTTCCCGTACGAAACGCAAAAGTGGGGCGACTCTCGAATCTTTCTCGTCGAGAAACCCGCGAGTTGGCCGGACGCTTGCGCGTTCGCAGTGGCACATGGCGGCCATCTCGCCACTCTCGCGAGCGAGGCAGAGAAGACCAGCATCCTCTCGCTGCTTCCCACGGGCTCTGACGTGTGGCTGGGCGGGGGAAGCACCGGATCTGCGAGTTGGGGCTGGGTCGATGGGGGTGCGTGCAGCTTTCCTGGGAATCCCTCGGCCACCACCGGTTACTGCCTCAGTCTTGCCAGCGACGGGACGCTGCGAGCGGAGCCTCACGGCAAGAAGCACCCATTCTTTATCCAGTGGCACATGAGCGGCGAGAATCCGGGTGCCCTGGACGCGCAGCTCAAACGCACGAAAGCCTCGCTGGGCCAGGCGAAGCCCGCTTATCCTCCCGGCACGATCTCGCGGGGAGACCACCACTATCTCATCGCGAGTCCGGGCGTCACCTGGAACCAAGCCCAGGATCTTGCGCACGGTGCGGGTGGCCATCTTGCGGTGCCCAGCGACAAATCTGAAAATGAATTCCTCCGAGAGACCCTCGCTCGGATTCTGCCCGAAGATAGCGCGGCATGGCTTGGAGGCTCCTACCGGAAGGGCGCTTGGAGTTGGACTACCGGTGAGAACTGGGTCTTCACGGCCTGGATTCCTCATCCGGCGAATCGCATCGAGACAGACCTTACCGCACTTTGCATGGTCACTCTGGAATCAGGGGCAGGATGGGATAACGCCGACCCGTCCGACCACGATCTGGTATCCGCCTTCGTCATCGAGTGGAGCAAAACCCAGCGGGTTGTCCGGAAGGAATTACCCGCCACGGTGTTCAAACTGGCCGAATTGCAGAACGGCACCTCCACTGAGGTCGACAACGGCCGGGCTCAGTATGCCAAGATGATTCTGCAAAACGGCACGAATATGAATCGTGCCCTGCAGACCTGGTACAACGGTCTCGATCGCCGCATCCGGGGAACATATTTTAGCCCCGTGCAACGCGCTCAGAAGACCGTCCAGAAGAGCGGCCGCATCGATGAGAAAAGGTGAAGAGACTTCCGCCCCTTCCACAGGGCATCGGGAACCGGTGCAATGGCTATCTTCTCCGGCAGCGGAAGCTCGACGAAAACTGGAAGAAAGGGTTGGAGACCCTGCACGAGAATCATGTCAACGAGTTGGAGAAAATGCGCGAAGCCGCCCGAGCCGAGAGGCTGGTCGGTTGGATCGATTTGATCGAAGCGGAAATCGAAGCCTCCGGGGCGGACGGAGAGTCTTTTCAGAAGCGCCTCGACCCCGGCCAATCGCAATAAAAGATTGCCGGGCACCGGGAGGGGCGATTCGTCGACAGCCTCGTCCGGATCGACCATGAGCCCGCCCTCGTGATCAGGGGACAAGGGGACAGACCCGCCTGTCTTTCGCCGCGCTTCCGCCGTCACGGCTCTCGGAAACTTCAATCCTTCTCACGGTCCTCGTTTCCGCTGCCATCTTCCACCGCGATCTTCACCCAATCGACCTCCAGGCCGGCCAGGTCGATGTCCTCCGCCATGCTGACCAACCGCAGGTAGCACAGCCCCACCGCCTTCGAGAGCTGGGGCAGCTTTGCGAGTAACCGCTCATCAATCGTCAACCTGCAATTCCTCTCCTTACAATCCCAAGCCATCCCCAGGGTATACCACTGTCCCGCCTGCAGCTTGACGCCGGTTTCGGCAAACCCCGCCTCGCCCTTATCCAGGCTGAGCAGACCGTTGCCCGCAATGCCGACGCCAAACCGGCCTTCTTCCACGTACTCGGGCCACGAGAAGTGGTCTGTCAGGCAGATTCTCGCGCCGTGAAATGAGCCGGGCCGAACCCGCAGCCTCATGGTCAGTTTCCCGCGCACTCCGAACGGAAAATTCA